>Ga0123338_10005984_pt1 | contig 10293 bp, 9 predicted proteins | sample grotaG_FD_89793 | JGI IMG/M metagenome (GOLD analysis project Ga0123338, IMG submission 89793) | Glacier valley bacterial and archeal communities from Borup Fiord, Nunavut, Canada, to study Microbial Dark Matter (Phase II) -... | ecosystem: Environmental > Aquatic > Freshwater > Ice > Glacier ...
AAGGAATAAACACATAGAAACATAGGACACATAGTTTAAATATTTCTATGTATCCTATATTTCTATGTGTTTAATATTATAAACAAATGAAAATAGCACTTTACGGACTTAGTGTTAATCCTGATTTTATTGATGAATTAGCAAGGCTTTTGGAACTTTTGAACTATAAAAAGATTGGAATCTACGTTTACCGGCCTTTTTTGGAATATATGCAACAGGATTGTGGCTTATTTCCCCAAGTTGCCGGCGTATTTGAAAATACCGAAGATTTACCTGATGATGTCTCCTATATTTTCAGTCTGGGAGGCGATGGTACGTTGCTGAAATCATTTATGGTAGCCCAAAAAAGTTCAATTCCACTGGTGGGAATCAATTCCGGGCGGCTGGGATTTCTTTCTGATATTTCGCGTGATGAAATTGAAAAGGGGCTGGATGATATTATCGCAGGAAATATCATCATTGATGAACGAACAGTGCTGGAACTGGAGATTGTGCACAGTGATTATTCTGATTTCCATTATGCCTTGAATGAAATTACGGTGACCAAGCTCGATTCGTCTTCAATGATCAGCATTCACACCTGTATTAATGATGAATATCTGAATACCTATTGGGCCGATGGTTTAATTGTTGCCACTCCTACCGGATCAACAGCCTATTCGCTTAGCGTTGGTGGCCCTATTCTAACTCCGGATTCTCAGAATTTTGTCATCAGTCCCATTGCACCCCACCACCTGACTGTTCGACCCATAGTTGTTCCCGACCATCATGCAATTACTTTATTGGTTGAAGGACGTGGACTTCATTTTCTAACTTCTGTTGACTCACTATCACGGCCAATCCACTTTTCTGTTTTGTTAAAGATCCGCAAAGCTCCATTTAACGTTAAGACTATCAGATTAAAAGACCACAATTTTTTCTCAACTCTCAGGAATAAACTCATGTGGGGCGTTGATAAAAGAAATTAATTTCCTGCTATGCTTAACAATTTTTAACCTCTATTTGGGTTTTATAGTATGCACCAGGCATGTATATTTAAGAATTGTATTACTTTTGTAGCACTTGAAAGGTGTTATGTTCAAAATCTAAATGATAGTGTCTGAATGATTTATAGCGTTAAATACCCTTTCAAAATTAAGGATCAATGAAGCAAATATTTATAGTTTTTTTGATAGGATTTATGGCTTTTGAAGCGCTTGGACAACACAGCGTTGATGTCGGTATTTTTGGAGGTGCCGGCACTTATTTCGGCGATATGACAAAGACAGAATTTAAGAAGTCGGTTAAACCGGCTTACGGAGCCTTTATGAGGTATAATTTTAATCCGCGTTATGCCTTGCGCTTTAATGTTTTAAACGGATCCATAGGATCTGAAGGTGAATTTGAATCGCAGCTGTGGAATTTTAACAAAAATGTTACGGATATCTCTCTTCAATTTGAATTCAACTTTTTCAAGTACATCGTAGGTGACAAGGAAACCCCTTATTCAACCTATTTATTTGCAGGTGTTGGAATGCAGTATTACGAATATACAATAGACCATCCTCAGTTAGGACCTTTGGTTGATATTTCTAAAGAGGGATCAGTTTTCAGTCCTACCATTCCATTTGGTCTGGGTTTTAAGTTTAATGTGAGTAAAAGGATTGGTTTAGGAATAGAAGCTGGGTTACGAAAGACTTTTTCTGATAAGTTGGATAATCTGAATGACCCGTTGAGTTACGCTGATCCCGATGGATCAACGGTCAATTATACAGACCGTTATCACAACAACGACTGGACAGCTTATGTAGGAGTTCATTTGGTATATAAATTGATATACGGTAACAAGGAATGGGAATTAAAAACCCCAAAAAGTAAGATACTGGATTGGGGCATTCATAACAACTCGTATAACAAATAGTTTCAACGAGCATATTTAAGGCTGGATGCAGATTGGGTGGAAAGTAAAAAGTTTAAAGGGATAGAATGTTTAAAGATAAATTGATAAAAGCAAGAATTCCGAGGCATGTTGCCATCATCATGGACGGAAATGGCAGATGGGCCGCTCAATTTGGGAATGAACGAAGTTTTGGCCACGAACATGGGGTACAGGCTGTTCGCTCGGTTGTGGAAGGAGCAGGTGAAATAGGAATTGATTTTCTTACGCTTTATGCATTCTCAACCGAAAACTGGTCACGTCCAAAAGAGGAAGTTGATGCCTTGATGGGTCTTTTAGTACATGCGATTTCTGAAGAAACTGAGGAGTTAAAAAAGAGCAATGTGCGTCTTAAAGTGATAGGGGATGTAAAAAGCCTTCCAAAAAATGTTCAGGAAAAACTAGCATGGTCAATAGATAAACTCAATTCCAGTACTGGATTGACACTTGTTTTAGCCCTTAGCTACAGTTCTAAATGGGAGATCGTTGAAGCCGTTAAACGAATTGCTCAAGAAGTGAAACTTGGCAAACTGGATCCGGTAGAGATTGATTGCGATTTGATGGATTGTTTTCTTTATACCTCTGAAATGCCTGATCCTGAACTTCTTATTCGTACCAGCGGCGAAAGCCGGATCAGTAATTTTTTATTGTGGCAGATTGCATACACTGAATTATATTTTACACCAAAATTGTGGCCCGATTTTAGGAAGGAAGATTTGTTTGAGGCTATTTGCGATTTTCAGAATCGTGAAAGAAGATTTGGAAAAACGGAGTTAACAATCAGTAAGCAAATTCAATAACGTATAGAATGCAAAGATTTAAACTGTTTCTAATATTGCTGTTAATCAGCGCTAAAGTATTTTCTCAGGAAGCCGACAGCACAAATTTCTCTATATACTATACGAGTCCTAAGGAGTATACCATCGCCGGATTGGAGGTCCAGGGAATTCGTTATTTAGATACACAGGTACTTTTACAGATTTCAGGATTGAATATAGGGGATAAAATGTTGGTCCCGGGTGATGCCATTACCAATTCAATTAAAAAACTCTGGAACCATGGTTTATTTTCGGATGTGAAAATAACTGCAGATAAGATCCTGGGTGATAGTATTTGGCTAAAAGTTGATCTTCAGGAACGTCCTAGATTGGCGGAAGTGAATTTTAGCGGGGTATCCAAATCTGAGAAAGATGACATCACTAAAAAAGTGTTGCTGTTGAAAGGTAGCCAGGTGACAGATAATCAGGTAATTACAGCCAAAAAAGCAATCAAGACTATTTTCCTTGACAAAGGATTTTTAAATACAGAGGTAAACATTATTCAACGCGATGATACCGCGCAGAGCAACAGTGTAATACTGGATATCAATGTAGACAAAAAGGAAAAGGTTAAAATCAGTGAGATCGTTTATCATGGCAATGAAAATATCAAACCAATTATCCTTGACCGTTCGATGAAGAAAACCAAAGCCAGGAAGTTGATGAATATATTCAGTTCAAAGAAATTTTTGGGCGAAAAATATGAGGAAGATAAAATCAACCTGATTAAAAAATACAATGAAAAAGGTTTTCGGGATGCCACAATATTAAAAGATTCGATCACCAAACTTGAGAGTAACCGTATCCGACTGGATATTTGGGTTGATGAAGGCAATAAATACTATTTCCGTAATATTAAATGGGTGGGTAATACGGTTTATCCAAGTGACTATTTGTCAGCTAAACTTGGCATTAAAAAGGGTGATATTTTTGATCAGAAATTACTGGATAAACGAACCAAAGATGATGATGATGCAGTGAGCAGTGATTACCTGAATCATGGTTATTTATTCTTCAATTTAACACCTATGGAAACACGGGTAGAAGCAGATTCTATCGACCTCGAGATGCGTATTCAGGAAGGAAGGCAGGCAACCATCGACAAGATCATCATTTCAGGTAATACCAAAACCAATGAACACGTGGCCCGCCGTGAAATCAGAACTTTGCCAGGTGACCTTTTCAGTAAAGAGGATATTATCCGTACCGTGAGGGAATTGTCACAATTGGGACATTTCGATCCTGAAGCGATCAATCCTGATGTAAAGCCTCATCCTGAAAACGGTACCGTGGATATTAATTATCAGCTGGTTGAAAAAGCCAATGACCAGGTTGAACTCTCCGGAGGCTTTGGTGCAAACATGTTTGTAGGAACCATTGGATTGAAGTTCTCCAATTTCTCGGTGCGCAATATCTTTCACAAAGAAGCATGGAGGCCATTGCCTACCGGTGATGGACAAGCATTAAGCCTTAGGGCTCAAACGAGCGGTAAGTTTTATAAATCATTCAGCCTTACATTTACCGAACCTTGGTTGGGAGGTAAAAAACCAAACTCATTGACCCTTTCATTGTCCCACTCAACAGTAAATTATTCAGCCAATAGTTCCAGTAATTACGGCGGCTCTGACTATGGCGGTGGTGGTTATGGTGGTGGATACGGTGGCGGCGGATACGGAGGCGGTTATGGTGGTGGTTACGGTGGTGGTGGCTATGGTAGTGGCTATGGTGGTTACGGTGGTGGCTACGGTGGTGGCTACGGTGGTGGCTACGGTTATGATGCTGGAACCAATTTTTCCTACGGAACTGCGGATACCGATCAAATACAAGTAACTTCGCAAGCTGCCTTGGGATATGGTTACAGGTTATCATGGCCCGATGATTATTTCACCATGTATCATGAATTTTCATTTCAGCATTATAAACTTCAGAATATGGCTGGTTATTATTATTTCCTTAATGATGGTGGTAGTGGGGATGGTGGATTCAATAACTTTAGCTTTAAAACAGCTTTTGGACGAAATTCAATGGATAATCCGTTGTATACACGTAGCGGATCGAGCTTTACCCTTTCGCTTCAGTTTACTCCACCCTATTCATTGTTTAACAATGTTGATTACAGTAACCCAACGATTACCAGCAAAGAGAAATACAATTGGATTGAATACCACAAGTGGATGTTCAAAGGTGACTGGTATTCACCCATGTCAAAAAACAGGAATTTGGTTTTGCATACTAAATTTGAATATGGCTTTTTGGGCTACTATGATAAAAACCGCAAATCACCCTTCGAAGGATTCCGTGTGGGAGGTTCAGGTATGTCAGGCTACGAATTATATGGAACCGATGTTGTTTCACTGCGTGGGTACAAGGATAACAGTTTAAGCCCGCGAACCGGATCAAACCTGTACAACAAGCTGTCAATGGAAATGAGATATCCGGTAATTCTAAAACCTTCTTCCACCATTTATCTTCTTACATTTGTTGAAGCTGGTAATGCATGGATTAATTTTGATGAATACAATCCATTCAAGCTTTACCGTTCTGCCGGTGCCGGCGTTCGTATCTTCTTACCCATGTTTGGTTTAATGGGTATCGACTGGGGTTATGGCTTTGATCAAGTTCCAGGGCAAAGCGATGCCGCCGGAGGTCAGTTCCATTTTGTCATTGGTCAACAATTTTAATTAAAATATGATTTGGTCTGGTATTTGCTAAACCGTCAGATGAAACAATTAAAACAAAACATTATGAGAAAACTGTTTATTATTACCTGTATTTTGTTATTGGGGGCATCAACAACATTTGCACAGAAATTTGCTTATGTTGATACCGAGTATATTCTTGATAACATTCCTTCTTACAAGGCCGCCCAGGAACAATTGGATCAGCTTTCAGCCCAATATCAAAAGGAACTTGAATCAATGCATGCTGAGTTGGAACAGATGTACAAGGATTTTCAATCTGAGAGCGTTTTGCTGTCAGATGAGATGAAACGCAAACGTGAAGATGTAATTATTACAAAAGAAAAAGAATACAAGGAATTGCAACGCAAATATTTTGGCAAGGAAGGCGATTTGTTTAAAAAGCGCCAGGGTTTAATCAAACCCATTCAGGATGACGTTTTTAACGCCATCCAGGAAATCTCTACCGAAGGAAGTTATGCCGTAATCTTTGATAAATCAAACGGAATTACCTTAATTTATACCAATCCGAAATTTGATCTGTCAGATCAGGTTTTAACTAAACTTGGTTATAAAAATTAATATTATAAATTTGTCAAAAAATTAACTCAGAAAAGTATGAAAAGTTTGTTCAAGATTTTTGTTTTAGGAATACTGCTGTTGTCAGCAGGTTTTGCCAATGCTCAGGCACCCAAATTTGGCCACATTGATTTACAGGCCGTAATTGGGCTTATGCCTGAAAGAGCTGCTGCAGAAAAACAATATTTGGCCTTCCAAAAAGAATTGGAAGATGCTTTGGCGTCTATGCAGAAAGAATTGCAGACAAAATTCGCAGATTATTCTTCACACAAAGATTCATTGTCGGAAACCACAAGGAGAATGAAAGAAGAGGATTTGAATGCAATGAATGAAAGGATTCAAAATTATCAGTCTACTGCCAGTCAACAACTTCAGACAAAGCAGGGCGAGTTGTTAAAACCCGTATTTGATAAGGCTGATAAAGCTGTAAAAGAAGTAGGGGCTGAAAAAGGCCTTATCTATGTTTTTGATATGAGTTCAAGATCTATTCTTTATAATTCAAAAGAAAGTCTGGACATCCTTCCTTTGGTTAAAACAAAATTAGGGATCAAGTAGATCAAACCAACAATAAATAAGTGAAGCCATCCCGAGGCCTCGGGATGGCTTTTTTTTTATATTTTTGTTCAACGCATTCTTCAAATGAACGATCATTACACACCCATCGGAGTATTCGATTCAGGCTATGGCGGATTAACCGTGCTGAAAGAATTTATTCATGATATGCCCAATTATGACTTTGCCTATTTAGGCGATAATGCCCGTGCCCCGTATGGTTCACGATCCTTTGAAGTGGTTTATGAATATACTTTGCAAGCCGTCACAAGGCTCTTTGAAATGGGATGCCATCTTGTCATTCTGGCTTGCAATACAGCTTCAGCAAAAGCATTGCGTTCGATTCAGCAAAATGACCTTGCAGCATTGGGAACCGACCGGAGAGTCTTGGGTGTGATAAGGCCAGCGGTTGAAGCCATCCGTCACATTACCAACAACGGGCACGTGGGGATATTGGGGACGGTTGGTACTGTGCTTTCAAATTCATACCCCATTGAACTGGAGAAATGGGCTGGGGGAGGGATTGTGAAAACTACCCAGGAAGCTTGCCCCATCTGGGTCCCATTGGTTGAGAACAACGAAATAGATTCACCGGGAACCGATTATTTTGTCTCTAAGAACATTCGGAATTTAATGAACGCTGATCCTGAAATTGATGCCATCATTTTAGGTTGTACCCATTATCCATTGCTAATGCCGGTCATTCAGAAATATGTGCCTGCAAAAGTTAGGATGCTTGAACAGGGAAAAGTGGTGAGTGCCAGTTTGGTTGAGTATTTACTTCGTCATCCTGAAATGGATAAAAATTGTTCCAAATCAGGAACTGTTAAGTATTACACAACCGAGAACATTGATATTTTTGAGAAGAATGCCACTACTTTTATCGGACATGAGATAAAAGGCCAAAAGATTCTGCTTAAATAAGAGAACTGTTTACCAAAGCCTTGCAGGATAAACTCCCTGATCGGTTAATTTTTGAATCTGTTCAATCACATAAGGCTTATCTTCCTGATAAGTTACACCAAACCAAGGTGAATCAGCTTTTAAAACTTCCACTTTTGCCTTGCTGGTCTTGATCATCTCGTACACGACAAAAGGAATATAAAATTCAGATTTGGGAATTTGAATATTTAATTTTAAAAATTCAATAAATTGGTTTTCTATATTTTCAAATACTGATGGATAGAATCCCCAAAAATTCATGGAAACAGTTTTATCACCTGTAATTTCTACGATTTCATTATTTTCTGACTCACAGAGAATTGCAGGGCCTTCTTGCCTGATTTTGTGGGTTTCAGTAATCTTAGCCAGGAAATTATTCTGGTCAGTCTGGCATATTCCACGAGACACACCTCCAAAGTCTGAGAGCGTCTTATCAAGTTGATAGCCAACCATTGAATATTTCTCATCATTGTGAGGTTGAGAGAGAAAACTTGCCATGACCTGATAAGCTTCAGCGCCATAAAAATCATCGGCATTGATGGCTGCAAATGGTTCATGAATCACCTCTCGGGCCATCAGAATGGCGTGGCCAGTGCCCCATGGCTTCTCACGGCCTTGGGGAAGTAAAAAGCCCAGCGGTAACTTATCGATCTCCTGATAGACGTATTCGATCTCAATTTTACCTGCTAATTTTGATTCAAAACGGCCTTTAAAATCCTTAGCAAAGCTTTCACGAATCACAAAAACTACTTTCCCAAAACCAGCACGAATGGCATCATAGACAGCGTATTCGAGAATTGTTTCTCCCTGGGGGCCAACGGGTTCAATTTGCTTTAAGCCACCATAACGGCTTCCCATGCCCGCGGCTAAAATTAAAAGTGTAGGTTTCATTTTCCAAATATTTAAATGCAAAACTTATAATGGCCTAAAATTAGGCTTTTATCTTCAATCGTAATAATTTTTAGTGATAGGAATTCATATTTTTTGCAACTTTAAGGTTGAGTGTATGCAGGGAGCAAGGAGCAGGCAGACAATCCTGTGAATTGACGGAATTGCTCCCTGCCCCTGCACATCGTTTGAAATAATATTCTGATTATCAATCAAGGATGCAAGATTTGTCAAATTAAAATTTAATCATAGGCTCCAGAACTTAATGTTTGATATTAATTTTTGTATTTTTGTCCGTATACTTATTTTCAACCTAAATTAAATACCACTAAATTTGAAGCCTTATGGATTTTAGAAAATTTATTGTCATTCCTGTTTTTATCGCTTTCCTTGCGTTTACTTTTATGTTTATTGATCAACTAATCAGCCCATTGATGCCTATTTCTGGCAATACCGGGTTTGGATGGGTTACTTTTCAGGCATGGGCCATGTATTTCATGGCCGGTTGTACCATTAAAGGGGGCATCAGAACTTTTTTGGGATACATCATGGGGATTCTCGCTGCCCTTTTAATTCTTTATATGGCGGGAGTTTTTGGCTCCACAGGTACCTGGGCTTTCCCTTTAGCCGTCTTTTTAGCAGTTATTCCTATGTGTGCCATGGAAAGAGCGCATTGGTCAATTGATTATGTGCCGGCGTTATTTATCTCATCGGCTGTATTATTTGCATTTACAAGTTTATATCCCCAGGCTACCAAAACTTCAATGGCAATTACCATTTTGGTTTACTGTGCCATCGGTATGGTCTACGGAGTAGTTACAGTAGCTGCCAGAGGAGCTTACGAGAAGCTAGTGTTGAAACCGGTATAATATTATAGTATTTGTTTGCCCCCTTAAAGTCACTTGTATTGGCTTTAAGGGGGCAAATTATTTTTAAAGTTATTAACCGGTTACTCAAAAAGACCGGGTTGTTTTTTTCTATATTACTCTCTATATGAGTTAATCAGAGCTTTTGACTGATAACCCAAAAGAACAACAATCGATTCTCTTAACGTTAATTCATATTTTCTGCAAAGCTCAATGAATTCTAAATTCGACTTTTGACCCCAGTTCTTTAGTTTTAAAAAATCATTATTTGCCCAAAAATAGATAACTATTGATTGCAAATCTTGCATTTTGTTTTCAACACAACAATCTATAGATCATGAATATACGTTTTAGTACTTTTTAAATGCTCTATGCAAACATCAAAGAACTTTGCCTTTTTGAAGAATTTTACAAAAAATCTTTCTACCTTTATATAATTAGATACCTTATCAATTATTTCATTGAATGAATTCACAAAATCATTAATCTCACAAATTGCACTTAAATTTTCATCTTTTTTTAAATGCTCTATGTAAATCTCAAAGTCAAATGCCTTTTTGAAGAATTCAACACAAATTCCATCTATAGGTGAATAATCAAAAACCTGATCAATTATTTCATTGAATGAATTAACAAAATCATTGATCTCACAAATTGCACTTAAATTTTTCGACTTCTTTTTAAATGCTCTATGCAAATCTCAAAGTCAAATGCCTTTTTGAATAATTCAACGAAAATTTTATCTATGTCTGAAAAATCAAAAACCTTATCAATTATTTCATTTAATGAGTTAACGAAATCATTGATCACGAAATAATTGTATTTAAATTTTCATCTTTTTTTAAATGCTCTATGCAAACATCAAATAACTTTGCCTTTTTGAATAATTCAACACAAATTCCATCTATAGGTGAATAATCAAAAACCTGATCAATTATTTCATTGAATGAATTAATAAAGTCATTGATCTCAAAATAATTGTATTTAAATTTTCGACTTCTTTTTAAATGCTCTATGCAAATCTCAAAGTCAATTGCCTTTTTGAAGAATTCAAC
>Ga0123338_10005985_pt1 | contig 10292 bp, 8 predicted proteins | sample grotaG_FD_89793 | JGI IMG/M metagenome (GOLD analysis project Ga0123338, IMG submission 89793) | Glacier valley bacterial and archeal communities from Borup Fiord, Nunavut, Canada, to study Microbial Dark Matter (Phase II) -... | ecosystem: Environmental > Aquatic > Freshwater > Ice > Glacier ...
CCCACGGCGGTTATCTACCCGCTCCATGCGTCCCGGGATGGTGGCATGGTTTTCTATGCCGCTCTTGATTGCCTCAAGCGGCAGACCGAGTGCGATTCCTGCGGCGGCAGCGGCCAGAATATTGGAAAGATTAAAACGTCCCAGAAGTCGCGAAGCGAATTCAAACTCCCCTGCTGGTGTTATCATGGTAGCACAGATTCCGTTGACTGATGAGACAACATTGCGTGGACGTACATCGCACACCCCCTGAATCCCGAATGTGATCACCGGACAGGCGCAGCGTGCGGCTATTCTCTCCCCGTATGGATCATCCATGTTTATGACTGCGCGGCGCTGCGGCTTTTCAGGTGATGGCCGGAGCAGATCGGTGAAAAGTCGGCATTTAGCCTCCAGATAGCTTTCCATCGTGACGTGGTAATCCAGATGGTCCCGGGTCAGGTTGCTGAAGATGCCGACGTCAAAATGACACCCATCGACCCGCTTCTGTTCCAGTGCATGTGAGGATACCTCCATTACAAAGGCCTCTGCGCCGGCTTCCGCGAGCTGCCGGAACAGGCCCTGCAGTTCGGTCGACTCCGGGGTGGTGTGAGAGGCCCCGATGGTCGTTGTGCCGAAGCGGTAACTGATCGTGCCGAGTACCGCCGCTTTTTGACCGGCCGCCGCCAGAATCGCTTCAATCAGGTAGGTAGTTGTCGTCTTGCCGTTTGTGCCGGTAATGCCGATCAGCGGTTTTGTCGCGGTTGGATCACCGTTAAAGAGTGCCGAGATACGCCCCATTGCAGCACGTCCGTCTGCTACCCTGACCCAGGGGAGTCCGTCCGGAGCAGCGGCTGCGTCCTCAAGAACCACCGCCGCTGCGCCTGCCGCTACAGCCTTTCCGATATAGCTGTGTCCATTGGCCTCTGCTCCGGGGAGTGCGAAAAAAAGAGCGCCCGGCAGGAGTGCGCGTGAGTCACAGGTAAGGGAACTTATGCAGACAGATGTGTCTCCGTGACTCTCTGTGTCGGGCAGTTTTTCGAGCAGTTCACTCAGCGTCATGAGCTCTCCTGTAAAAGCGGTAAAACCTGCCGGTTGCCCGGCAGGCGATTTCAGCATCACGCTGAAGGGGTAAACTTTATCCAGACTTCGTTGGCTCCCCTGATCTTATGTCCGGAAGGGGGGCTTTGCTCGGCGGCCTGACCGCTTCCGATCAGGCGGATATTGATGCCGCGCTTCTCCATTACCTGCAGAACCCGGCGCATACTCATGCCGCGGAAATTCGGCATGATCTCACCCTCGTCTGGGATCTCTTCGATATCCCCATCCGACAACGATTCGACCGCCGGAGCAGGGGGGGCGTTTGCGCCAGCCGCTTTGGGCGTGGTGGTTGTTGGCACGTTAGGCTGGATTTTAAGATACGCCAGCGAATTCTGCGCAATCGCCCGAAAAGCGGGCGCGGCGACAACGCCGCCGTATTTGACCCCTTGCGGTTCGTCAATGATCACCGCGATCGTCAATTTCGGTTTGTCGGCCGGGACAAAGCCGATGAATGAGCCGATGCGCTTGGTGGGGGAGTAAGTGCGGGTGACCGGATCGACCTTTTGTGCCGTTCCTGTTTTTCCGGCTACACGGTAGCCGTCGAGCGCCGCGTTCGTACCGGTGCCGCCGTCGCCCGTAACGGTCTCCATCATTTTTGTGATTATCCGTGCAGTTTCTGGCGATATGACCCGCCGTACGATCTGCGGTTCAAATTTTTGCGTCACCGTGCCGCTGTCATCAATAATCTGCTCCACCAGGTATGGCCTCATCAGATTACCGCCATTGGCAATGGCTGAAAGAGCTGAAACCAGCTGAACCGTCGACAGGGAAACGCCCTGCCCAAAGGAAATAGTCGCAAGATCAACCCCGTACCAGTGCCGTTTCAGGCTTCCGGGAGATTCACCCGGCAGGTCAATGCCGGTGCGTCCGCCAAAACCGAAGTTCCGCAGATAGGGTGACAACGTATCCTCCCCCATCTTGAACGCGATCTTTGCCGAGCCGATATTGCTTGAATATTTGATTATTTCCGAGACGCTCAGTCTCGAGTGAGGGTGATCGTCGTGTATGATCCGGTCGGCAATCCGATAGGTGCCGTTTTCACAGTTATACAAATCAGTCGCCCTGACTCGTCCTGAATCAATGGCTGCGGCGATGGTAAAAACCTTGAAGGTCGAACCGGGTTCAAAGCTGTCCGCCACCACATGGTTGCGCAACTGGGAGAGTGAGTAGCGGGAAAATGCATTCGGGTTGAAAGTGGGATAGTTTGCCATGGCCAGAACCTTGCCGGTATCCGATTCCATCACCAGTGCCATGCCACTCTTGGCGTTGCTTTCCGTCACGGCCTTGGCCAGCTCTTTTTCGGCGATAAACTGAATGCTCTTGTCAAGGGTAAGAACTACGCTTTTGCCGGGAGATGAGTCCTTGATGACCGTATTCATTACCGCAATATTTCTGCCGAGCGCGTCCCGCTCCATTATCATGTAGCCGGTATTGCCCAAAATGGTGCTGTCGTATTTGAGCTCGATCCCCTCCAGGCCGTTAGGGTCGTGGCCGGTGAAGCCGACGACATGGGCGGCGATCTCCATATTGGGGTAAAAACGCTTGGATTCAGGAGCAAATCCGATGCCCGGCAACCTCATGTTCCTGACGCGGGTCGCGACTTCGGGTGCCAGCCAGCGTTGAATCCAGGTGAAAGACTTGTTGAGTGAAAGCTTGGCGACCAATTCACCCTTCGGGATACCCAGTATTGGGGCCAGCACTCCAGCGGTTCCATCAACATCCTTGATGCGGCGCGGTTCGGCATAACAGGAATCCATGTGAATGGATTCGGCCAGTGTGGTGCCGTTGCGATCAAGGATGCTACCGCGCCCCGGGGTGAGGTCAACTTTATGCTGATGCTGTTTGTCAGCTTTTTTAACGAGGTTTTCGTGCTGGAGAATTTGCAGATAGAACGCGCGTCCAACCACATTCAGGAACAGGAGGCCGAAAACAGTCCCGATCATGACGATCCGGACCCGCGCCCATTTTTCCCGTTCGTCTTTCATTTGACGTGAATGACCTGCTGCTCGGTCGGCAGCGCCATACCCAGTTCATTCATGGCGATCGCTTCAATGCGGGCCGGGGCTTTCAGTGAGGCCGCTTCGAGTTTCAAGCGCTTCTGCTCCTGCCCGGCCTCATTCAGTTGACGGCTGATGTCGGATATTTCAAGGTTGAGGTCAACCAGCTTGAAGCGTGACCAGACATGAAACACGGAGACAATCGTAAACACGATCATGCAGACCATAAGGTATTTGAATATGTCAATCCGGTGTGGCGTTACTTCTATCCCGCCAAGGGCGCGCGGTGCGGCTACTTTGGTGAAATCGGTTCTTGCTTGTGCCATAATGGTTACCTCGTGAACAGCTTGTGGGTTACAATTTTTCTACCGCCCGCAGCTTGGCGCTGCGCGCCCGTGGATTGTCGTTTATTTCCGCCTCTGTCGCCGTCACCGGCCGACCGGTCAGAACCTTCACCCGCGGCTGTTTGCCGCAGGCACATACCGGCATCTGTCGTGGACAGGTGCACCCTTCGGCATATTCCCGGAAGATGTGCTTAACGATCCGGTCTTCCAGGGAATGGAATGAAATTATTACACCCCGCCCCCCCGGCTTCAGAAGGTCTATGGCGCCCCGCATCCCCCGTTCCAGACTTTCCAGTTCGCTGTTGACCGCTATGCGGAGGGCCTGGAAGGTGCGGGTGGCCGGGTGGATCCGTTCATCCCATTTGGCCTTGGGGACGGCACCTTTGATGATGTCCACCAGACGGAAGGTGGTTGTAATCGGTGACTCGGCCCGTTCCTTGACGATGAATGACGCTATCCTTTTTGACCAGCGTTCCTCGCCATACTCAGCTATGATCCGTTCCAGTTCCTGCTCCGGGAGCTCGTTAACCAGATCCGCGGCAGTTTCGCCGCAGCTGGTGTCCATCCGCATATCCAGAGGGGCATCTTGTTGAAAACTGAAGCCGCGCTCCCTCGTATCCAGCTGGTGCGACGAAACCCCCAGATCGAGGATGAAGCCATCCAGCGCTGCTATGCCAAGGGATCTCAGGTGTTCAGCGACGCCGGCAAAGTCGCCATGAACCAGTCTTACCCTTTCGCCGTGTACCGCCAGCCGCGCTCCAGCTGCGGCCAACGCTGCCTGATCCCGGTCGATGCCGATCAGCATGGCTTCGGGGGCCTTTTCAAGGATCAATGCGGCATGCCCCCCACCGCCCAGCGTGCCGTCCAGATATGTTTTGCCGTCCGCCGGTTCCAGAAAACGGATGACCTCATCCGGCAAAACCGAGAGGTGACGAAACTCTGCCATTAGAGACCAAGCTCTGCAGCCGCTTCAGTGCCGCTCGGGAAGTTTTTCACATCCTGGGCGCGAACCTTGTCCCATTCGCTCATGCTCCAGATTTCTATCTTGTCCATCGTACCGACGAACTGGAGCTCCCGGTCGAGTGCCGCGATCTTGCGAAACGTCGGCGGGATCAGAAAACGCCCCAGTTTGTCGGCGCAGCACTCCTGAGCCGGTGAAATAATCGTGCGCAGGATGCTCTTGCGCTGTTCGGAGGTGAACCCCCTGCTGACGCGGAAATTTTCTTCAAAGACGAACCACTCTTTGTAGGGAAAAATGAGCAGGCCGGAGCTGTGCAGACCGCCACCCAGATCAACCGGAACAGAATTGGTCAGGAAAAAACGCTCGTCGCCATGGGTACCGACGAGGATCTCGCGGAATCTGGCCGGCAGGCTGGTACGCCCCTTGGCGTCTATGGTTGTCTCGAAAATGCCCCTGAACATAACCGTCTCTCTGGCGTTATTTTCCACAATCTTCCACTTTTTTCCACGGTAATGAAACTTATACCGGCGGTCAAGGGAGGTGTCAATATAAAATATGGATTTTGTAAGGGAAAATTGTACGTGCGGTGTGGGTGATTTCTGGCTGCTTCATGGTGATGATTTCCAGAACTTATCTCTATAAGGAAAACCGGTATGAGGATAATGGTGTCGTTTTTGAGGAGCGGTTGAGGCTAGCGGGAGATCCGTGCTAATCAGGACAAAAAATATTATTATGGATATAACGTGACAAACAGACGTAAGCACGTATATTTGAATCAAAGAACTCTTGAGGAGGAATTATGAAAAGGAATGTTTTTTTATTGCTTGGGCTGGCTCTGCTTTTAAGTATTACCGGCTGCGGCTACAACAGTATGCAGGCAAGTGAAGAAGCGGTTTTTGCCGCCTGGGGGGATGTGGAGGCTTCGTACCAGAGGCGAGCCGACCTGATCCCTAACCTGGTGGAAGTGGTCAAGGGATATGCCGCACACGAGGCCGAGACACTGAAGGCTGTTACCGAGGCGCGCGCCAAGGTCGGTTCGATGCAGCTCTCAAAGGATATGGTGAATAGTCCGGAGGCGATGGCAAAATTCCAGGAGGCGCAAGGGCAGCTCTCCGGCTCCTTGTCCCGTCTGATGGTTGTGGTGGAGCGCTATCCCGATCTCAAGGCCAATCAGAATTTCATGGATCTGCAGAATCAGCTTGAGGGGACAGAGAACAGGATCAATGTGGCGAGGGTGCGCTATAACACGGCTGTACAGGGTTTTAACACCAGCATCAGATCATTTCCCAACAGCCTGACCAATTCATTGCTGCTCCACCTGGCACGCAAAGAGCCTTTCAAGGCCGACCAAGGTTCAAAGACAGCGCCGAAAGTGAAGTTTTAGAGCGCCGTGCAGACAAGGGTAGTCATGAAATCATTTTGCATCATATTAATGCTAATATTGCTGCCGCAGCTGGTTTTCGCGCTTGAAGTTCCGCAGCTGCGCGGCCGTGTGAATGACTATGCGAACATGCTTTCCCCTGCAGCATCCGAGCGGCTGGAACAGACGCTTGCTGCTTTTGAAAACAGCGACTCCACCCAGATAGTCGTGCTTACGGTTAATTCTCTGGAAGGTGAAAATCTGGAGGAATACTCAATCAAGGTCGCAGAAGCGTGGCGGATCGGGCAGACCAAGCTGGATAACGGCGCAATCCTGCTGATCGCAAAGCAGGAACACAAGATCAGGATCGAGGTGGGGCGCGGCTTGGAAGGGGTACTGACCGACCTGACATCAGGAAGGATCATCCGGGGTGATATTTCTCCCTATTTCAAGAAAAATGATTACGACACAGGCATAACGGCCGGCGTTTCATCCATCATGCAGGTTGTCAGGGGGGAGTATAAGGCGCAGCCGCGCGACCTGAAACAGGGTAAGAAGAGCGCCGAACCGGTTTTTACCCTGCTGGTATTTCTTCTCGTAGCGGTCGTTTTCCTCGGATCGTTTTCAAAATACCTGGGTGGTGCCGCCGGCGCGGCAGGGCTGGCCCTGATCGGCTTTTTAACCTTTCCGGGTCTCGGGATTCTTATTCTGGCGCTCCTGGGCGCCGCAGGCTTTCTCCTCGGCCTTCTGGTCTCCTTTCTGTTCGGTGGCGGGCGCGGCTCCGGTGGAGGATTCGGCGGGCCGTTTATCGGTGGAGGTTTTGGCGGTGGTTCGTCTGGTGGCGGTGGTTTTGACGGTTTTTCCGGCGGCGGAGGCAGCTTTGGCGGCGGTGGAGCATCGGGAGATTGGTAGATGATAGGTAAAAAAGCCGATATTTTTTTCAGTGAATCTGAAAAGCAGCAGATCAGCATCCTGGTTAAAAAGGCCGAACGCGAAACGTCCGGAGAGATTGCCGTCATGGTGGTGGATGAAAGTGACAGTTATCGGGAGGCCGAAATTCTTGGCGCTCTCCTGCTGTCGGCTTTCATCGCTCTGGTTGTCGCCGTTTCGCTGCAGCATGTTACGGTCTGGTCATATATTCCGGCTGTTATCATTTTCTGGACCCCGGCACTTTATTTAGTGCGCGGCTTTCCGCGTTTCAAGCTTGCGCTTGCCGGGAAAAAACGACTGGAGGAGGCGGTTCGAGAAAGAGCGATTCGCGCTTTTTTCGAGAAAGGGCTTTACCGCACCAGAGGGGAGACCGGCATCCTGATCTTTATCTCCATCCTGGAACACAAGGTTTGGATTCTGGGTGACCGCGGCATAAACCAGCGGATTGACCCGCAGTTCTGGCAGGCACTTGCTGGGGAACTGGCGGGCAGTATCAGGGAAAATCGCGCTTATGGCGGACTTTGCACTGTCATCGAAAAGCTGGGCGACGTCCTCAGGGAGCATTTCCCTAAAGAAGCGGCCGACACGAACGAACTGCCTGATGAAGTGATCGTTTAAAGCGAAGCCTCCAGATCTTCCCGTTTCATCTTTGAGTCGCTCTGCCTGGCTCAACACCGCATTACAAGCCGAATAAACGACTATTAAATAGATACTCTTCCCGAAATTCCGGAAAATAGGCGGTAAATTGCTTTCCAAGGCAAAACCGTGTACGATTTCCGGTCGAAGCGACCTTCTGTATCAGATCAATTTACCCGCAGCACGACAATGGATGTGCCAGGAGAGGAAACAGGAATGGTTCAAAAAAAGAAACGGACAACAATCAACTCGCCCGGCTTGACGGAGCTTCCCCCGCTGCCGCTGGATGCTTCCGGACTGATACACGATTACCGGAGATATTTCACCTTTACTCTTGGCCAGAATAAATATTGCCATTCTGTCAAATATTTTTACAAGGCGCTGGCGCTGACGGTTCGTGACCGATTGATGGAGCGGTGGAAGAAGACCCGTTACACCTATGTCGACTCTCGCTGCAAGCAGGGTTATTACCTCTCGCTGGAGTTTTTGATGGGGAGGACTCTCGGTAATGCCATGTTGAACCTCGGCGTAACCGATGCCGCTGCGGAGGCGATGCAGCAGCTTGGCATCAAGCTCGAAGATCTTGCCGAAGCCGAAATTGATGCCGGACTCGGCAACGGAGGACTCGGGCGTTTGGCGGCCTGCTTTCTGGACAGCTGTGCTACTCTGCAGCTGCCGGTTATGGGGTATGGTATCCGCTATGAATACGGTATGTTCCGCCAGCGCATCGTGGATGGGCGTCAGATAGAGGAGCCTGATCACTGGCTGCGGGACGGCAACCCTTGGGAGCAGGAACGGCCGGAATTTACCCAGCGCGTCCGCTTCGAAGGGCGCAGTGAACATTATCGTACCGAGAAAGGTGAGCAGCGCGCCCGCTGGGTCGACAGCCGGGATGTGCTGGCGGTCCCCTACGATATCCCGATCCCCGGCTATCGCAACGGCACCGTCAACACCCTCAGGCTCTGGAAGGCAGCCGCCACCGATGTCTTTGACCTCGGTGAATTCAACGCCGGAGACTATGCCGAATCGGTTGCCACCAAGAATGAAGCCGAAAACATCACGATGGTGCTCTACCCGAACGATGCCAGTGAAAACGGCAAGGTGCTCCGACTGCGCCAGCAGTATTTCCTCGCTTCGGCCACTCTTCAGGATATCGTCGAACGCTGGGTGATGGTGCGCCGTGGCGACTTCAGCGAATTTGCCGCCGATAACTGCTTTCAGCTGAACGACACCCATCCAAGCTGCGCCGTGCCTGAACTGATGCGAATCCTGATGGACGAGCAGGGAATGGGGTGGGATCAGGCGTGGGGGATCACCTGCCGGACGATGGCATACACCAATCACACCCTGCTTCCCGAAGCGCTGGAAAAATGGCCTCTGCCGCTTTTTGGTCAGCTGCTCCCCCGGATTTTGGAGATCATTCTGGAGATCAATGCCCGTTTCATCGCCGAGATTTCCAGCCGCTGGCCCGGAGATAATGAGCGGATGCGGCGCATGTCCATCATCGAAGAGGGTCCTGTCCCCCAGGTACGGATGGCATATCTGGCCATTGTCGGGAGTTTTTCCGTCAACGGCGTTGCCGCCCTGCATTCCCAGCTGCTGATTCAGGGTCTGTTCCGCGATTTTTACGAACTCTGGCCGCAGAAATTCAACAACAAGACCAACGGGGTAACGCCGCGACGCTGGATCGCCGGCTGCAACCCTGGGCTAAGCCGGTTGGTGAGCGAAAAGATCGGGGAAGGGTGGGTGGCCGACCTGCAGCAGATAGGCGGGATTGCCGCGCTCGCCGACGATCATGAATTCCGGCAGCGCTGGCACGAAGTCAAGCAGGCCAATAAAGTGCGCCTTTCGGCTCTCGTTCAGGCCAAATGCGAGGTCGCATTCAACCCTGAAGGTCTGTTTGACGTCCAGGTCAAGCGGATTCATGAGTACAAGCGCCAACTCCTCAACATACTGCACGTCATCCATCTCTATGACCGGATCAAGCGGGGTGATACGGCAGGGTGGACTAATCGCTGTGTGCTGATCGGAGGGAAGGCGGCGCCCGGTTATGCGATGGCGAAACTGATCATCAAGCTTATAAATAACGTGGCTGGGGTGGTCAATGCAGACCCGACCGTCGGTGACAAGCTCAAGGTGGCGTTTCTTCCCAACTACAGCGTCACCGCGATGGAGGTCATCTGTCCCGGCACCGATCTCTCTGAACAGCTGTCGACAGCGGGAAAGGAGGCTTCCGGAACCGGTAACATGAAGTTCATGATGAATGGCGCACTAACTATCGGTACCCTGGATGGTGCGAACATCGAAATCCGCGAGGAGGTCGGCGAGGATAACTTCTTCATGTTCGGTCTGACGAGCGAAGAGGTTGAGCAATTGCGCTGGAATTATGACCCGCACGCGACCATCAGCCACGACGACGATCTGCAGAGGGTTATGAATCTTCTCCGCTCTGGCCACTTCAATCTGTTTGATGCCGGTCTCTTCGACCCGATCATTAATGCGATCTGCTCCCCTCAGGACCCCTGGATGGTTGCCGCGGATTTCCGCAGCTTCGTCGATGCCCAGCGGCGGGTGGCCGCTGCATATCAGGATCGCGAACGCTGGACCCGCATGAGCATCATCAACACCGCCTGCAGCGGCAAGTTTTCCACCGACCGGACGATCAGTAATTACAACGAGGAAATCTGGCACCTGATGCCGATGTCGATCAGTTGTGTGAAATAATCCGAATATGACAGCTTCAGCAGGACTGTCCCGGTTTATCGGGTGACCATGGACGTTATCACTACCCATACGAATGCCGACTTCGACTGTCTGGGCGCCATGACGGCGGCTCTCCGTTTGTATCCCGGCGCACTGCTGTCGTTCCCCGGATCGCAGGAGAAGGGGGTGCGCGATTTCGTACAGCGCCATCCCGACTACCTGCCGCATTTTACCCGCGCCAAAGATATCAACCTTGATGTTATCACCCGCCTGATCATCGTCGA
>Ga0123338_10005986_pt1 | contig 10291 bp, 11 predicted proteins | sample grotaG_FD_89793 | JGI IMG/M metagenome (GOLD analysis project Ga0123338, IMG submission 89793) | Glacier valley bacterial and archeal communities from Borup Fiord, Nunavut, Canada, to study Microbial Dark Matter (Phase II) -... | ecosystem: Environmental > Aquatic > Freshwater > Ice > Glacier ...
AGTTGATTCGGGTGGATGCCGTACTGGGCGGCGATTTGGCTGATGGAGCGCGTCTCGCGCCAGATTTCGCGGACGATCTCGGCTTTGAGCGTGGCGCTATAGGTTTTGCGGGTCGTAGCCATGTGGGACTCCTACTTTAAATTTCGCCGTTTCACTGTTGCGTTTGTTGGGATCATTATAGTAGCTCCGGGTCTGCGTGTAGTTGCGGGTATTAGTGATCACCGTCAGATGGCCCAGCCGGTCGTAATCATAGCCAGTCGGCACATTCGCGGGGACCACGGTTCCGCCTGCGTTCTCGGTGACACTGCGCAGCCGGTCCAGCCCGTCCAGCCCATAACTGGTCTGATGCCCATCCGGGTAGGTTACGCCCAGCATGCGCCCGACCGCATCGTAGCGCGTCTGTGTGGTCAGATTCACATCCGGCGGAACGGGTGGCATCACGAGTCCTTGGTAGTTAACCACGCTGACCTGCACCCGTCCCAGCGTATCGTAGCGCGTCTGCGTGTGATGACTATTGCCGTCCACTTGATCAATCCGGCGTCCCATCCCGTCATAACTGTAAGTAACTCCCCGACTGGTGGCATCCAATTGCCCTGTCGTCCAGCCGGCGCTATTGTAACTCACGGTCTGGGTGTAGCCGAGCGCATTGGTCGCTACCAGGCTGTGCCCCAGCGCATCATACGTATGGTAGGTGCTGACGTTGGCCGGAGCCGGCCCGTTCTCATTGAGCGTAGTAGTGATTGGGCGCTGGAGCGCATCGTAGTAGCTGTGGCTGACCCGCCCCAGCACATCGGTCTGGGTCGCCAGTTCCCCCCGCGGGGTGTAGCTGAGGGTGCTGGTGATGTTCTCGGCCGCCGCGACCCCATGGCCGATCGCGCAGTTGCTCAGGCGCGGGACACCCGCTCCATCAGTGCAGTTACGGGTGACGCTGACGGCACGGTTGAGGCCGTCATACGTTGAGACCTGCGTGCGACCTAGCGGATCGACCAGGGCCGTGACGTTGCCGGCGGCATCATAGACATAGTTGGTGATGCGGTCCACACTGGGGTCAAGACCGGGTACGCCGATGGAGTAGCTCGCTGTGACGGTAATAGGCCGCAGCAAAGCATCGTAGGCGGTGACTTGGCGTAGGTCCTCGTTCGGGCGGCTGGGATCCCACACGCCATCGACATAGTTGACGGTGACGGTGACCGGTTGCCCTGTCGGATTGTAGGCGGTGTGGGTGACTAGGTTGGTGTCGCCGCTCCGGGGCGCGCCGCTAACTGCGTTCTGGGTCACATCGGTAACCCGCCCGGCCGGATCGTACTGCTGGGTGGCCTGGCGGCCCAGCGCGTCGGTGGTGCCGATCTGCTGGCCGGCGGCATCAAATTGCAGCGTGGTAGTCACGTTGGTGCTGGCATCGGCAGCGACAGCGGGTTGGTAGTTGGCGACGGTCCGCCAGGGGCGGCTCAGGCTGTCATAGTCGGTGTGGGTAACCACCCCTAGTGTGTCGGTTACCAGCACCGGGCGGCTCAAGCTGTCGTAGCCATAGTTGATCGGACGGTTGAGCTGTGGACTAGCGGTTGTGAAGCTATCGCAGGTGGTGGTGCTGGGTACGCCCGCCAGCGCACACCCTACTACCGTCTGGCTGACCCGTCCGTTATTGTCGTAGAAGGTGCGCATCACCTCGCCGATAGGGTTGCGGGTCCACGTAGCCCGCCCGACAAGGTCATAGCCGTAATCGGTCTCAACGTTCTGGGCGGCAGTGGCGGGTTGACCGGGACGGCAGTTGCGGATCTGCGCCGTGAGATGGTCTGCCGCATCGTATTGGCGACACTCGGCGATCCCCGTTGTGTCCGTCACCACCGTCAACCGCCCCGCTCCGTCGTAGGTCATGTAGGTGGCTTGCAGGAGACTATCGGTGATGGTTACCGGTTGCGCTAGATTGTTGTAGCTGTATGAACTCGTATGCCCAAGTGGATCGCGCTCGGCTGTCCGCAGCGTCATCGTGATACCACCGGCCAACGGTACAACCGTGTAGGTGTAGATCGTTGTCTGGTTTAAGGGATCGATCACTTGTTGCGGTAGCCCACCAGTAGTGTACGTGTAAGCTGTAGTGTGGCCCAGTGCATCCTGTTGAGCTACCAAATGGTTCAGCGCGTCATAGGCGTAGCTTGGGCCCACCCCAGTAGGATCACGAACGGCGAGCACATTACCGTGGGCATCGAAGTCCCGGTTCGTAATTCGGTTGAGCGCGTCAGTCGTTTGGGCGAATTCGTCATTGCCGTTAAGGTGGTAAATTACCGACTGCCCTGTGGCATCTACCATCCGTAACACACGGTTACCAGCATCGTGGTCATAGGCCGTTAGATTACCGGCGTTATCAAGTGTTGTAGTGCGGGTCACAGCGCGGCTCACCGTGACACTTTGACCCGTGGTTAGGATCAACGTTTCCGTAATCGGCGGCACACTGATGTCATAGGTGACAGTGATTGGGGCGGCGGTCGCCGCCTGCTGGCGAGTAAGCCGCCCCAGGCCGTCATAGTTGTTCACTACGCGTACCACCCCATCAGGAGCGGTAACCGACGTAAGTAACCCACTACTGTAGCTATAGTGGCTGATAAAGCCGCGCAGATCCTGTACATCGCTGAGTAGCCCAGCCGTATAGGTATAGGTGAGCGAGCGGCTGAGCGTGGTATCTGTCAGGTGGGTGATGCGGCCCTGAGCATCCGTAGTCAGGGAGTACAGCCGACCCACCGCATCGGTGAGACTGTTGAGTGTAGTGCCACTGTAGTTCAAGGTAAGGGTGCGACCGGCGCTGTCGGCCTTGCTGAGTAGCCGCCCTGTAGTGGAAAAGCGCAGAACTGATTGATCGGGTCGCGTGAGTTGATAGCCCCCACTGACAGCCTGTAACTCGGCCAGTTCGGTCTGCGGGCGCAGGTATTGCGTACCCGAAATGACGTAGACACTCTGCCCACCGTCTTCCAGGGTTGCGGTGATGCTGGTGCTGGGGGTGGACAGGTCTAAGTGGGTATCGTAGCTAAGGCTCCATCCGCTACCAAGCAGTCCAGTACGCCCATCCCGGCTATTATAAGTACGCCACCAACTAAACGGTAAACCCGGTGCAGGCACTAGCAGGTCTGTCTCCTGCCAGACGGCATTACCCGTCGCCAGGTTAATCGGATCTCCACCATAGGCACAGCCGTTCTCATGACCGCAAATATCGTTAGGCGTGCCAAAACTCTGCGCGAGGGGGCGCGCCGGCACCTGCTGGTTGAAGGCGTAGTACACGCCACTGGGTCAGCGTGACCGGCACGCCGGTGCGGACCGGACTGGGCAGGGGATTGGTGGGGATACCAGGGGGCAGCCGGGACTGCCCCACAGCGGCAGGAACCGCAGCCGGCGGCGCATCGAGACGCTCCGGTCCGCCCGCCGCAGCCGCCAGGGCCACACCCCCGACGACCAACAGCGCGAGCAATAGTGCACCAACAGAACTCCGGCGGGCACCAGCGCCCTGTGTGCGTTGTGCCTGGATCAACATTTGTAGACCTTTCGTCGCAAGTGGATCCCATGCCGGGGCTGTCGCAGCACGCCCTATTAACGGTGGTCACCCTAACCGGCGGCGTAGTGTGAGCGTTGGCGATTTGTATAATTATATTCTACTGAGGCCACCGCTGTCAAGACTCCGAACCGGTGTTACAGGGTCTGCGCCGCAAAGAGACTTTGCGGGCCTGGGAACAGCGCCGCTGACCACCGCCCCGGAAGGGGCATGGCTTGCGCGGCTTTCAAAGGTGGTCAGCGGGGATCGGCTACAACTCTGAGTGAAACCCCTTCACTCTCCTAGGAGGATTGTGCCGATTATCCTGCTCAGGGGATAGCGCCGCTGTGCTACGCACCGCTACGCGATCCGGGGGTGTCTGCGGCCGAGTCGCGGGCAGCTTCCGCCGCAGCGCGCACGGTTTGCCAGGCGCGCTGCACGGGCGGTCCCAGTTGCACCGCCCAGCGGTCGATCTCCGCCCAGGCGATCTGCGGGGTGGGCCGGCGCAAATCGGAGAGCACCAGATTGAGGCAGTCGCGAAATTGGCGTTCGCTCTCGCCCAGCGCATACCAGCGCAGCTTTTGCACCAGCAAATCCGCAGGGGTGTAGACGGTGGCGTGCTGGCCTTCCAGCACTTCCATATCCACCCGCCGGCTGATCGCGGCCTGCTGCGCCGGATCGTTGCGCCGCAAGGGGAAGAGGTCCACTTTCAACCCGGTCTCCATGTCGGTGAATGAATACATGCCGAGACTCGGACTGTTGCGCCCGGCGAATGCCACCCGCATGGCGGCGGGGTCAATGAAAAAGCGATCCGCCGAGAAGTAGCGGCAGAACTCGGCCACCCGCTCGGTGGGCAGGTCCACCACAAGATCCAGGTCATGGGTCAGGCGGGGCTGCGCCCAGACGGCCAGGGCCACGCTGCCGCCGACCATATAGGGCACGCCCAGCGCCTCCAGTGCGGCGACGACCAGGGAGAGTAGATCCGCCTCGTCACTCACCGGGCAGCGTCTCCCGCACATCGGCCAGTTCCCGCAGCACCAGAGCGGCGATCTCGGCGTCGGTGGCCGTCGGGTGTTCGGTACGCAAGCGGGCGCGGAATTGTTGCATAAAGGCATGCCGCAGGCGGAACATCTGGGCGACCTTGCGCGCCGGAGGCATCTGGGCGTAGACCCCGATCTGCTGCCAGTCGGATGGGTGCCAACCGACCCGGCGCAGCATAATCTGGGCGCGCCGGCGGGCCTCGGCGGCGGCATCGGGCAGATAGTAGCCGTTGCGGGCAGGGGCACGGCTGTAGCGCACCGGCAGCCCCGCCTGCTTGAGCGCGTGGATGTCGGCCTGGAGGGTATAGGCGGGCTGTGTGCCGTAGCAGCCCCGCCCGGCGCGTGCCTCGACCTCGGCCATCAGGCGGGCTGGAACTAGGGGCGCGGCGGTGGCGGCGAGCACCTGCGCCGTAGTCCATTGGCGGAGACCGACGCGAGTCTGTCGTAGCAGACCCACGGCGAGGGAGTCCAATTCCGGCAGCGCAAGCGGCCCCGCAGGGTCGGGAACATGATGGGCATTCATAGGGTTATTATACCTGGTAAATGAGTGTCTGACAACTCAGTTACTTCGCAGCCATCGAAACCTTTTAGCGCCAGTCCACATCAGTGGATTCCGGGTATCGCATTTACAGCGCCCAGCGCGTGGACCCCGCCGACGATTGCACCTTCTGGTTCACCGGCGAGATCAATGACGGCCGCACGCCCTGGTCCTGGGGCACCCGTATTGCGGCTTGGTGCTTCCCCACCTGTGGTAGTGCTCCCACCCCCCAGAGGGGCAGCGAGTCTATGGTGTTTGGCTATAGCGATATGTCGCATACTGAAGATGAGCCACTACCACAGCCAGACTCCCGATCCGTATCTGGACCAATATGAGGAAGGTAGCTTCGGCCACCAGGCGCTGTACGCTAGTGGGTAGCTGGGCTTAGGCTACGAGCAGCAGCCCATCCAGCCGGGCTAGGGCACGCATTTCGGCTAATGTACGCAACCCGTGCCTTGAGCACCCCCACCTGGAAGGCGGTCTGCTCGACCGGCTGCTGGTTGATGCCGCCGAGGATCCCGGCGTCCTGCCGCTGTTGCAGGAGACGATGGTGCTGCTGTGGGAATCCATGACGCAGCGCCTGCTCTCGTTGAGCGCGTACACGCGGCTGGGCACGGAAACGCAAAGTGGGATCACCGTGGCCCTGGCGCGCAAGGCTGATGCTACTCTCGCGATCCTACCGCCGTCACAGCAGGCCATTGCCCGGCGGATTTTCCTGCGTCTACGGATACGCGCCAGCAGCAGCTTATCAGCTCCTTGCGTAGCGCGACCGACGATCCGGGCGCGTTTGACCGCACCCTGACTGTGCTCACTAACCATCGCCTCCTTACAATCGGGGGCATCGACGATCGGCAGGTCGACCTTGCCCATGAGGCATTGATCCAGGGTTGGCCCGAATTCCGCACCTGGATCGACGCGCGTCGTACAGCTGAACTGCAACGCCGCAACTTCGAATTTCGTGCGTTGGACTGGGTCGCCCATGGGCGAGGCGCCCGCGGTTTGCTGGACCGCGACACGCCGGCCGATGCCTAAAGTTGGCGTGCCGGAGCTGAGGCGCACGACTTAGGGTACAGCGGGGAGTTTTTTGCGCTTGTGGTCGCCAGCTAGGCGGCGCTCGACGAGCGGCAGCAGGAGCAGGACACCATGCTGCGGCAGCAGCTGCTGCTGGAACGCCGCAGGCGGCAGGGCCGTTATGCGCTGATGGCCGTTCTTGGCCTGTTTGCCCTGATCGTCGGGCTACTGGCTATCCGACCAGTAATACTGCAACGGCTCGCTTTAGCGGAGGTCAGCACGGTGGAAATTCCGGAGGGCGAGGGTCCTATCGGCACCGATGGGGATGATGCGTCATCCAGTACGCATCCCCGCTGGATCGCACGTCTTCCGACGTTCCACATTGAAACACACGAGGTGACGAACCGCCAGTACGCCTACTGTGTGGAGGCGAACGTCTGTAACCCGTCCTCCGATGCGATTGCGTGCCAAGCTATGGATAGCCGCAATAATGTTCCGGTGCGCGGTCTCACTGGGCGGCAGGCCCAGGACTACTGCAACTGGCTGAACCGCCGCTTACCCACCGAGATCGAATGGGAACGCGCCGCGCGGGGTGACACAGGGACTCGCTGGCCCTGGGGCGCCGCCGCGCCAAGTGTGCCCGCAGTGCAGATGGGAGGCCCCCCAGGTACAGCGCCGTTGACAGGGCCGTTGCCGGTGGATCGACCTGGGGCCAATCGCAGCGGGGTGGGGGTGTCCGACCTGATCGGCAATGTGGCGGAGTGGACGCTGTCTTACGCGAGCCAGTCCTACGACCTCGGCCGCTACGATCAGGATGTTTGGCAAGGGAACTCGAACGGGATATCCGACACCAAAGAACTGGCTCTACGCGGGGGAAGTTGGGCAGTACAGGTACAATCGAGTATGGATCGCGAGTCGCTACGGACTCGCGGCACTTTCCCAGAGAAATCGGGGGGATGCGGTGCGTCAGCGGCGGTGCGCTGCGTGCTACCCGCGTCCCCACCCCGACTCCCACCGCAGCCGTGCCGTAGTGGACATAGTCCTATGCCGGCCTATGAAGGAGAAATTCATGCAAATTCGTCACCGATCGCGCAAGCCGGGTGCGGGTAGCGCGCGCCATCGCTTTTTCGGGCGACCGCTCGCCGGGCTGACTGCTATACTGCTGCTGAGTTTAGTGGGCTGCACTGGGGGGGACGGCCGGCACAGGCACTCAATCAACGGGTACCACCCTGGTCACACCGACTCGTACGGTGACCCGCACTGGGGTAACGGGCACAAGCGCTGTACCAAGTAGTACCACTCTGGTCACGGTATCTCCCACGGGTACGCGCCTCGTGGCTCCTCTCGCCACCCCATACTGGGTATCCTGTCAGGGCCGGATCTCCGAGTGCGACGAGCCGATCTTTCTGGAAACGCCATCCAATAATCACTTCCATCATGGTTGCCCTATGGGCAACCATGATGGAAGTGATATGCCGGCGTATTTCGGTCACGTTCGACATCTCGGTTGGTATGCTCCAAAATGCGGATCTCTATATCGCCTCGACGAACCCGACAAGCCCGGTAGCGTCCACCACGGATGCAGCGCAACCTCTCGCCGGCGCGAGTGATACATCCCAGCGGTGGTGGATTATGGTCTACCGAGCGGGTACGCAACCGCTGGTGTTTACACCCCTGGCCCAGTGTGCGCCATAGCACTACGGGCCAGTCCGCCCCGCGGGCCCAGCCACGTTGCGACGCGGTAGGCCCGCCCGTATAGCGCAGGCTCGGGAAGCGGCACGCACCGCAGTGCTATAGCCAGTACCCGGTTGCCGCTGCGATGCGGGGTGCATTCCCCTGCCATGGTACACCGACTGACATAGCGGGCGCATCCCGCAACGGCGTGGCGCAGCGGCGGCATCGCCAGGCTAGGAGATACGGGAGAACAGGAGGTAGTGGCTGACGAATTACCCGGCTGGTTGTACGGGACTCTCCAGCACATCCGGTGGGGGTTCATTAGGGAGACCCGCCGCTGCCCAGGCTCGGGTCAATAAATCCGTCACGGCCAGCTGCGTCGCCCACTGCTGGAGATAGAGTTGATCAAGGGCCGTATTCTGGGTTTTCAGTACGCCGAGCACATCCAGCCACTGGCGCTCCGACCCGCCACTCATTTGATACCAGCGCAATTTATGCAAGATCGTATCTTCGGGTGAGGCGAGACGGACCCGTAGGCCGGGGGGGTCGGTGAGGGGCGTTGCTTGGGCACGTGCGGCTTCCGCCGCCGCGAAGGCCGTCCGTTGGGGCAGATGGACATCCACCTTGAAGAGACTCTCTAAATGGATCAGGTTAAACATCCCCCGCTGCCGGATCGCGGTCTCGATAGTGAGCACATCTAGATAGAAATCAGCCTGAAGGCGCGCTACAAAAGGGGCGACCTGCGCGAGTTGCAAATCGGCAATAATATCGGCATCCTGGGTCGAGCGTGGCACTCCCCAGGTCGAAGAGGCGATGGACCCGCCAATATGATAGGGCACGCCGACCGCTTCCAGGGCGGCGATCACCGGCAAGAAGGGGGTGAGGAGATCGGCGGGAATGCTATAGCGCAGGGGATCCATGCGGGGCGCGCCTAACCCGCCGGGCGGTCGGCGGCGGGCCGGGCCGAGGGGCGCGCCCGCCACGCCACAATATAGCGGGCGGCTAAGTCCTCGCCGTAGAGCAGGGCACACCAGCGATAACGCAGTTCATCCTCGGCGGCGGTGGGATAGCGCGTACAGAGGCCGTACCAGGACAGCCGGCGGGTTAGGCGGGTGAGATCGGCGGCCATTTGCAGACGGCGCGCCGGCGAGAAGCGGCGCAAGCCGGCAATGATGACCGCCTCGGCCGCGGCGGTTGTGTCGGGCGATTGGGTCTGCATCCCGTCCTGCCTTCCGGCTCCTGTAGAGCGCATCTAAACGTATGCTAGGCTGAGTATAGTCGTATGCTGCCATTATACCACAGGTTACCCCGTGGTGGAACGAGCGGCGCCGGCAGACGCAGGAACGCGACCAGCGCGGGAGCGCAGACAGTGCCCGCCGCGCCGGCTGCCGCCTGGCTGACCTATGCCCGCGCCCCGCGCCTGCCGGTCGGTCCCAACCTAGTACCGGCTTCCCCTAGCGCCGTAGCCACTAGCCCCACCACGACGCGCACCAGCGCACCCCTTGTATAGTCCATTTCAGTGACATGACGGACCCGGCGGTACTATCAGGGCGTGTACTCGCTGGCCTGTCGCGGCGTCATCAGTGGCTACAGCGACGGCACCCTCCGGCCCTTCAACCGCACCACGCGGGCGCAGATGACCAAAATCGTCACGTTGGTTTTCCATCGCGCGGCCGGCCCGCCGCCCGCGACGGGCACGTTCGCCGATGTTGATGCCGGCAATGTGTTTTACGGCGTGATCGAAACGGCGGCCGCGCAGGGTAGTGTCAGTGGCTATCGCTGTGGCGGCAGCCACTCCCAGACCAGGCAGCGCGAGCTGTGCGATAGCGAAATGCGGCCCTATTTCCGCTAACCGGCCACGCCCACCTTCAACGATGTCGCGCTCGGCAGCGTGTTCTATCCCTTCATTGAGACAGCGGTCTGCCACAGCGTGATTCGCGGCTACGACACCGGCACTTTCCAGCCCAGCGCGAACGCCGTGCGGGGCCAGATCGCCAAGATCGTCTACTTGGCGGTGACGGCATCGCAGGCGTGTGCCCAACCCACCATGATCGCGCGCCCCACCGGCCACAAGTAAGAGTCATGCGGCCACACCTCGAGCCACATCCGCGCTTCCGGTTTGAGCGGAATAGCCGTAACCAGCGCGGAAGGCGCGCTCCCATCAGCCCGAGCAGCGAACTTATGAAATCCTTAACTTGACGCGTATGGGTTTGGGCCTACCAAGATAAGCAGAGCAGTGGCACCATTAGAGCGCGTTGAAAAAGACAGGTCGGGGCCAGCTATCTAGGCCCAACTCATCCAGCAAAAGGCACTTTTTCAACGCGCTCTTACCTACCAGAGGGCCTGCTACGTCCGCTACCTGGCGGATCTTGTAGACCCTGCCATCGCGAGATACCGTTGGCGAACCCTTGTAGAGCGCCAATCTTAGCGGCGAATCACTTGGCAACCGTCCCCGCATCGCGTACAATCGGGACCACTGACTTTAGCCTTATTACCCAGGAGCTGTCCCAT
>Ga0123338_10005988_pt1 | contig 10290 bp, 7 predicted proteins | sample grotaG_FD_89793 | JGI IMG/M metagenome (GOLD analysis project Ga0123338, IMG submission 89793) | Glacier valley bacterial and archeal communities from Borup Fiord, Nunavut, Canada, to study Microbial Dark Matter (Phase II) -... | ecosystem: Environmental > Aquatic > Freshwater > Ice > Glacier ...
GCATCGGCAACATCCGCGTCACGCCCGGCTACCGTAGCTATGAAGGCTACCGCTCCTACCCCACTTACGCGGCGGGCATCGAAGACTGGTACCGGCTGATCAAAGAGTTGTACATCGGGCAGTGGGGGCTGACCACGCCGGCGGCCGTCACGCCGCGTTACGCGCCGTGGGGCGATGGGAACAACCCCGATGTCTATGCGGCCACCGTGTGCCGGCTCGTGGATAGCTGGCAGCCGTAATGCGGTATAATACAGACGAGATGGGAGAAGATTGCTATGGATACGCCCAAGAAGAAACCCACCATTATCGCGCTTGCCAACCAGAAAGGCGGTGTGGGTAAGACCACCACCGCTGTGAATGTGGCGGCGGAACTGGTGCGCGCCGGCTTACACGTCGTAGTGGTGGATTTGGACTCGCAAGCGAATGCGACCCAGGCGCTGGGGATCGATCCTCTAGACGTGAAGTATACCACCTATCATTTACTGGTTGGGGACGTGCCGGTAAGTGAGATCCTGATCGATACCGAATATGGAGTGCAACTCATACCCAGCCACATTGATGTCGCGGTGGCGGAAGGCGAATTGGATCGCAAAGTCAATCGTGAGAAGCGGCTGGCGCGGCGCTTAGAGGAGCTACCGGCGGGCGTAGATGTCGTCCTGATTGATTGTCCACCCAGTCTGACGCTGCTGACCTTGAATGCGCTGACCGCCGCCCAATGGGTGCTCGTCCCTCTCCAGACCGAGCCGTTTGCCGTCAGTGGCTTGGCCGCCTTGCTGCGTACCGTCGAGTTAGTCCAACGCGAGACGCATCCCGACTTGCAACTGCTGGGCATCCTGTTTACCCTCTATAACGAGGATCACGCGGTCGCCCGCAACATCGTCACCGGCATCCAAAACACATTCGGCGTGCGGGTTTTCGCCACAAAAATTCCGCGCTATGGGCAGCTTGCAGAAACGGCGCTGGCCGGCCCTATCCGTAGCTATGCACCGCACCACAAAGCCGTGCCGCTGTTCGCAGCGTTAGCCGAGGAGGTACGCACCCGTGCCCGCATCTAACAAACGCCCGATGGTCTGGGAATCCCTGGCGCGGCAAGCCGGCGATCTGGATACCACGCCGAACCGTGAGGCCAAGATTGTCCCTTTGGCGATGCTCTACCCCCTGGCGGATCAACCGCGCCAACATATCAGTGCTGCCGCGCAGGCCGAACTCCTAGCCAGCATCCAGGCACAAGGGATCATGACCCCGCTGATTGTGCGGCCGCGTGCCGCCGGCGGCTATGAGATTCTGGCCGGCGGACGACGGTATGCGGCGGCGCAAGCACTAGGCTTACCGGAAGCGCCGGTGATTATCAAAGAGCTAGACGATCAAGCGGCGCGCATTTTCGCTCTGGTAGACAACATCCAGCGCGTGGATCTGGACCCGGCCGACGAAGGGGCGTATCTAGCGGAACTCTACCGCGAACTCGGATCGATGCGCCAAGTTGGCGAACTGATCCATAAGAACAAGGACTACATCCGCAAACGCATTCTGTTGGTTACGGTCCCAGGGGCGTTAGAGCAGTACGAGGCGGGGCTGTTGACCTTGAATGACCTGGCCGGGCGGACACCTGAGATTCCCGACGATGTGACCCTGGCTGAAGCGGAACAATTACTACAGTCTGTCGAACTTGGCTCCGGCGGAGCCAACTCGTTGCCGTCGGTAGATAACGTCTCCCCAGTAGATAATCTACTACAACCTATCGAACTTGGCTCCGCCGGAGCCAATCTACTACCGCCTATCGAACTTGGCTCCGCCGGAGCCAATCTACTACCGCCGATAAATATTGTCTCACAGCGAGACAGTTCCTCGGCTCCTAGCCCTACAGCGGCGCGGTCGGACTATCAGCGACGGGTCACAGTCGTCCAGCCGTTGGCGAAACTGGCCCGCTTTCTCGACGACCTCGATCTCACTCCCCTCACCCCGCAGGAGCGGAGCGCACTAGAGGCCCAGGTGACACGATTGGAAAACACGTTGGTGGATCTCAAACGTCGTCTAGCGGAGGACTGAGATTGACAGGCAACACTGGCTCAACAGGTAGCACATCCAGATCCGCTTGCAGGTTTTGCAGCAGTAGTAGCTGCTGTGCGGGAGCCAGCGTTGTGAATTGCAGCGGGAGATGGCTCTTCCGCGAAGTTGATGATTCTGGCGGTCCATAGACGCATTTTTACCTTGCAACTTTCCCATATACCTGTCTAAGCCTGATCCCAATCATCAACTTCGCGGAAGAGCCGAGCCGGGAGATTATGTTGAATCTGCGCTACTACTTTATGTAGTGAATAGTTGCTACCGAGCTGATTCTTTCCTTTGCGTTTATGGTATACTTTCTAGCCGTAGTTGTGAGTTGTGTACGTCAGAACACAGAAAACCTGACGAGCATCTTGGCTGCTCATGCTGGAAACACTGGGTTCACCTCTACACTAAGGGAGCTTATGTAATGTCTCTTGTTCGACGCAGTTTCGTCCCGTTGTTGCTCGGATTAATGGTCCTGCTGCTGCAGGGCGCAACAATCCAGGCACAAGTCCGCACGCAGATTAACCTATCTACCACCGTGGATTGCTTATCGCAAGTAGTAGTGGCAGATCACACCACCCGTGACAAACTAACCGCGATCAGTGCGCTTTCGCCCAGCGATGCCTGGGCAGTCGGTCCGAATCAGTTGGCTTACCATTGGGATGGCAGCATGTGGACGGTCGTAACTCTACCACCCGCCCCTAGCGGCAGTGCCGCACAACCCTACACCGTGGTTAGCATGATCGCGTCGAACGATGTGTGGGCAATTCAGAATTATTTTCAGAGTGATGGAGTTCATACGAACACCCAGATTGTTCATTGGGATGGCTCTAGCTGGTCGGTGGTACCGAATCCCCAACCAGGAAGCCTACTCAACGATCTCAACGGTGTTAAGGCTTTGGCCCCGAACGATGTATGGGCGGTGGGTAGTTCGGGCAATAGCGATGGCGTGCGATTCACAGTCACGCTGCATTGGAACGGCAGCATCTGGAGTCAAGTCCCCAGTCCCAGTCCTGGTATGGTATCCGATATTCTGGAGGCAGTAGACGGACGTGCTTCCAATGATGTGTGGGCGGTCGGCTCCCCCGCTGACACTATGGTTCTGCATTGGAACGGTAATGTCTGGAGCCTTTTTTCGATACCCAATTCCAGCACGGCTAATCACCTACACAGTGTTAGTATGATCGCGTCGAATGACGTGTGGGCAGTCGGTGACGTGGATTCTGCGGGGGTGCCCAGCGCGTATGCCGCCCACTGGGACGGCAATACTTGGACGCAAGTACCCGTGCCACAAGTAGGTAGCTCAAGTAGCTTAATGGGTGTCAAAGCGTTATTTGCCACTGAGGTCTATGCAGTTGGTAACTACATTAGCAACGTCGAGAAGACATTGGGGTTTCGCTGGAACGGTAGCGAGTGGACACAAATCACAGCGGATAGCCCAAGTGTAGGGGCTTATTTTACTGCCGTTGACGGGGGAGGCGGCAGCAATCTTTGGGCGGTTGGTACGCATCAAATTTCTAATATTAGAAGCTCCGTGCTCATTGAGCAGCCATGTTTGGCTAGTACCCCCAGCCCAACCCAAACTCCGACCGTCACCACCACTAGTACTGCCGGAGGTACAACCCCAACCCCAACGGCGACTGTCACCAGGAGCGCAACCCCAACCCTAACGGCTACCCCTACCGCTAGCGTGGGTGCTACCCAAACCCCGACAGCTACCGCCACTGTCAGCGCGGGTGCTACTCAAACCCCGACGGCTACCGCCACTACCGGCGCGGGTACAACCCAAAGCCCAGTACCTGTGACGTACACACCAACAACGACTCCTACGATTGGTGCCTACTGTGCTAACGTGGTATGGACCCGAAAAATCAATACCAGCGTAGACAGCGCTGGGCATCTTCGCAAGACTGGAGGGCAAGACGGCCTCTGGGATGCCGGAGCGGTCTCGACCTTGGGGATCACATCGGCCCCGGCCTGCTATCGCGTCGATCCCGGCATGATCGCGCTAGGGACCGATCAGGTCATTGGCCTGACGCACAACGAGCAATCACCTGGGTACGACGATATTGACTATGGCTTCTATCTCAGCGCAACGGGTCGGATTGGGATCGTCGAGAGCGGGCGGCTCCTACCCAGCACCGTAGGTAACTATGCTGCCGGCGATGGCTTCCAAATCGCGGTAGAGGGCGTACCCCAAGTGGTCAATTACTACCATAACCAAACGCTGGTGTACACCAGCACTGTTCCCGCGCAATTGCCGCTCTTCGCCGATGTAAGTATTGCTACGCTGCACGGTGATATTGCCCCCAGCCGCGTGTGCAGCAACGGTCCGCCCAACACCACCCCGACGGCCACACAAACGCTCTGCCCAACCCACTTCAGTGATGTGACGGACTCAACGGCCTACTACTATCAGGGGGTCTACTACTTGGCTTGTCACGGTGCGCTTAGTGGCTACAGCGATGGTACGTTCCGGCCCTTCAACACCACGACCCGCGGCCAGATGACCAAGATTGTGACCTTAGCCGACACGATCCCACTGGTCAGCCCCCCGGCCGGCGGCACCTTCGCCGATGTGGATACTAGCAATGTCTTCTATCAAGTGGTGGAGACGGCGGTAGCGCATGGTCTCGTCAGCGGCTACACTTGCGGCGGGACCAACCCGCAAACCGCAGTCACCGAACCGTGTGACAGCGCGCATCGGCCCTATTTTCGCCCATCCAACTTTGTAACACGCGGCCAGCTGACCAAGATTGTCGTGATCGGCGCGGGCTGGACGTTGCAGAGTGCAGCAACCCCCACGTTTAATGACGTGGCCGGGGACAATGTGTTCTATCCATTCATCGAAACCGCCGTTTGCCACGGAACGATCACGGGCTACATCGACAGCACCTTCCGGCCCAATAACAATGCCTTCCGTAGTCAGATCGCCAAGATCGTCTACCTGGCCGTTACCAATCCCGCCGCAGCGTGTGGCCTGCAACCTTAACCCATAGCGCAACATCCGATGAGCAGGACTGGTCTGTAGCGGCCAGTCCTGCTTTTATGCTGCCGCTCGGTCAGGGCGGAGCCAGGCTAGCGTCTCCGCCACCGTCCAGGCGCGAGCTACCGTCCACGTCGCCGCTAGAGTAGGCGCGTCAAACCCGACCCGCACCACGCTGGCTACTCCTTCATAATCCGCCTGTTCATGGCCGCTTAATGGCCCCTGCGCGTCTATAGCGCCCAGCAGGGATGCAGCATCCTCTAGCCGACCATCGCTTGCCGCTAAAAGTGCAAAGCCCAGGAGCGTCCGCGTCCAGAGGGCCGGCGGGGTAGCTCCATTTAGCATACCCAGCGCCTCATTGTAAGTGGCGCTGGCTTCGGTGAGTTGGCTCAGATGGATGTGTGCGTGACCGAGGAGCAGCAAACCATCTCGAATCCCACGCACATTGCCGGCGGCCCGTGCTTCACGCAATCCCTGTGCGGCATACACGGCGGTTGTGGACCAATCGGCGGCAGCGTGCGCCAGCCCCGCCAAGTTGTAGGCCACACTCAGCAGCCCCTCACGCCCCCCGATTTGCCGCCAGATCGTAAGTGCCTGCTCGAAATAGGTGCGTGCCTGCAAAGGATTGTCCGTCGCCATAAGTTCGCCCAAAATCTCCGTCACCGTAGCAATGCGGCGCTGATCGCCCAATTCGTGAAATAGGCTCAGGCTTTCTTCGTAAAGCGCCGTGGCGTGCGGGAGATCGCCCTGCTCCTCGGCCAGCCCGGCCAGGCGGTGCTTCGCCATCGCAATACCGGGTAGATACTGTTGCTCTTGCGACAGTTGTAGCGCCTCCTGGTAGCGCCTTGTTGCGTCTTGGCCGTCCTCGTTTTCGTCTATACAGAAAAGTAAGGCGCGTATAATCCCGATGGAATCCTGCGTCCTACGCGCCAGTGCCAAGCTCTCTGCCCCTAAGCGCAGACTTGTTGCGCGATCCTCGGCCAAGCGGGCGAGGTCCGCCAGTTCATAGAGGCACGCCGCCTCCCCCCGTTGATCCCCCAATATGCGGTAGGCCGTGCGGCTCTCGTCCAGCCAGCTATGCGCTTGCACTGAGTCGCCTTGCAAACGGGCTAAGGTGCCCGCACCCAGCAGTAAGCGCGCTCGCTGCTCGTGTGTGACGATGCGGCCCGCTAACGCTGCCGCGAGCCACTGGCGGCCTTCCGTCCAGTGGCTCCGTGCTTGCCAGTAGGGCCAGAGCGCCCCGGTCAGCCGTGCGGTAGTGTCCCCATCCTGCGTCTTAGCCCAGCTTAACGCGGACCGGAAATTATCTTGTTCCTGATCCAACCGATCCAACCACCGTGTTTGTTCGGCTCCCTCTAGCAGCGTCGCAGCGTTTTCCGCTAACTGCAAATAATAGTCCGCATGGGCCTGGCGCAGCACCGACTCGTCTCCACTGGCAGCTAATTGTTCGGCGGCATATTCGCGGATCGTTTCCAACATGGCAAAGCGCGGGTCGCTGTTGGTTTCGCTGCGGTAGATGAGGCTCTTCGTCAAGAGCGAATCTACCGTATCGAGTGTGGTGAGGTCCGTCAACCCGCAAACTGCTGCCGCCGCATCAAGAGTCCACCCGCCGGCGAATACCGCCAATTGGCGAAATAGGCGCTGTTCCGCAGGTAGCAATAAGTCATAGCTCCAGGCTAAAGCTGCGCGTAGCGTTTGGTGGCGGAGTGGGCTATCGGCCCGTCCACCCGTAAGCACGATGAGGCGCTGGTCCAGCCGGGCCAAAAGCGCCGGTGGCGAAAACAACGTACTACGGGCCGCTGCCAGTTCTAGTGCTAACGGCAAGCCATCCAGCCGCGCACAGATCGCCGCGATTACAGATTCATTCTCGCCGGTCAGGCAAAAGCCGGTCTGCACCGCCCGCGCCCGCTCACTGAACAGTGTAGTAGCAGCCTGGCTAGTTAGGGGCGCTAGCCGAAAGACTTGCTCTCCTTCGACCTGAAGTGCTTCGCGGCTAGTAATGAGTGCCTTGAGTCGCGGTGCTGCTCTGAGGAGATCCGTAATCAGTGGTGCCGCCACCTGCACTTGCTCAAAATTATCCAGGATCAACAGGAGTTCGCGGTCGCGTAAATGATCTTTAAGGCGGTCCAGCAAGCGCCCGCCTCCACCAGCCTCTTTTACATCCAAGGCAGCCGCAATTGCGGCTATCACACGATCCGTCTCGCGAACGGCGGCCAACGCCACAAAATAGATCCCATCGGCGAAACTCCCTAAGAGATCCTCTCCCACTGCTAGAGCCAACCGAGTTTTACCAATTCCGGCTTCCCCGGTTAACGTAACCAGTGTATTTTCTTGCAACAGATCTACCGCCTGACCACACACATCAGCACGGCCTACCAATGTTGTAAGTTGACGCGGTAGATTGTTGCGGCGGGCTGAACCCGCCAGCGGATGGGCTGGGATTTGCGGGATCAGCGACGATCCACCTCGGATGTAGCGTGCAAAATCTAATTGATCCTCTTCAGCAATCTTAAAATAGCGAATCATCCCCTCAATAAGGCTCTTGCTGGCGGCCTGGCCCTTTACAAATCGTGAGACAGCAGCAGGAGTCATCGCAATTGCGTCCGCGAAATCCTTCTGAGTAACCACCATTGCATGGAGTTCTTGTGTGAACCAGTCCGGCGAGGCGAGTCCTTGCGCGTTGGCTTGCCGAAATGATATGCCGGTTGGAGTTGTGGCTGTTCTTTGTACGGTCATTATCCTACCTCAGTGTATGATCCTCTGCACCCTAGATATTGCCCACACCCTACCCCACCACAGCTGAGATTATACCCGTTTGCGAGTAATCTGAGCAACTGGCGCGGGAAATCGCAATTTTTCCGCAATTTTTCCGCAATTAAAACAAGTAATGGCATCTTGATCCGCGCTACTATATCCCCAGGCACTTAACGCCATACCAACAACCGAACACACCCCTACCAAAGGAGCAACCCCATGAACCGCACCACCCTTCGCAACATTCTCGCAGGCACCCTCGCTCTCGCCGCCGTCGCCGCCGGCGGCATTAACAACAGCACCCTCAGCCCCGATGCCTGGAAGGCACCGGGCGCGGTCGCCACCAGCTTCGGGTCGGTCGCCCTCCGCCGCGACGGGGACGCAGCCGATGACCGACCGACTCCAATGCTCTACAAAGAGCCGGTGGCGCTCCGCCGGGAGGGGGTCCAAGACATGGGCGGCGGTTCCACCCACCCCGATTCGAGCCTCTAGCGGTTGCCCGCAGGAGTCGGCAACGGCTCCCCGCCTACCGGCAGGCACGCAGCGCCGATTACCAGGGAGGCGAGCCCGCCTCCCTGCTTTTGGGCCGGTGCCTACAAACAGGTAGAGGTATATGTTTATGTTACGCCTCCATGAGCAAACCCAACAACTGTTCAATATGCACCGGCTGGCCGACGCGCTAGGTTATGACCGTCCGCGTACCTGGCACTTGGTTCATGCCACCCTAGAAGCCGCCGGCAACGGCGGCGCGGCGCCGCACTATTTGATTCCCGCCGCCTACATCTTCTACGAAAAAGGTGGTCGCTACGAACTGCTGTTTACCCAGGCGCAACTCGATGCGGCGGCCCGAGTTCGCCACGAGCGCGAAGCGGCCGGGAGGCATTCAGATGGCTGAGGTTGTACGGAGAGCTGCTCTGTGCGGGCTACTGACCAGCGCCGGCTGTGAGTTCTTTTTCACGGCGGCGATTTGCGCCGCCGCCGGCGCGTCCACCACGCGGCGGCCGCTCCCGATGAGGGCGCGCCGGCGTGAGCGCACCATTCGCAACGGAAAGGATCGCCCTATGACCCCCGCCCTCACCACCCTCTGGCACGTCCAGCAACAGCGCGCCCCTGATCTCGCCGCGCAGAGCAGCCGCGTGGCCTGGCTGAGTGGGCGCATCGCCGATCTGGCCGGCCTCGACCCGGCCATCGTCGCCGGGGTGCAGCTCGCCGGGCAGTTCTACGCCGTCGGCCGGCTGACCCTGCCGGTCGCGCTACGCTATGCGCCGGGGCCGCACACGGCGGCGGAGTGGGCGCGCTTGCAACGAGTCCCGGCGTTGAGCGCGCAGGCGGTACGGGACCGGGGAGCCGGGGCCGCCGCCGCGATTATCGCGCAGCAGGGCGAACACTGGGACGGCAGCGGCGATCTCTGCGGTTTGGTGGGCACCGCGATCCATCCCGCCGCTCGCGTCTTGGCTGTGGCCGTGGCCGTCGTGACGGCGTGCAGCGACCCATGCTACCGGGGGCACTCCGCCTACGCGACTGCGCTGGACGTACTGGCGGGCGGGGCCGGGCGGCAGTTTGACCCGGCGCTGGTGCGGCTGGTGACGACGCTGTGGCCGGCTCCGCGCCCGCCCGCACCCCTATTGTTCGCCCCGGTGCTGGGGCCGGAGGGTGGCTGCTATGCCGGCTAAGATGCAACGGACGCTGGCTCTCGTCGTGACCCTGCTCGCGCTCGGCGGGTTGACCGCCTGCGGCACACCGCCCGACCCGGCGGGGATCGCGGATGCGGCGGTGCTGGCAACCGCGACCGCCAGTAATTGCGGCTGTGTACTGTACGGCTCGCGCCCGCATCGCGGCACGCCCACCCCGACCGTCAGCGGCACCGTGCCGACCGCTACTCCCACGGCGACCCCTACCCGACCGTCGCGCACCTGCGATTACTGCACCCTGGAGCCGAAGCCGAGCCGCACGCCGGTCGCTTGGCCGACCCCGCTCCGCACCTGCACCCCGGCCCCCGGTCAGCCCACCAGCACCGTCGAGCCGACCGAGGAGTCGCCGCTCTTCCCGACCTTCCCGCCTAACACGCCCTTGCCGGCGGTGGTCGGCAGCACCAACCCGATTGCCGTCGGCAGCTTCGCGGGGGAAGCCTTTCCCGGCGGTACTACCACCAACCCCCAGACCGGGCGACCCTACCTGATCTGGGCCCAACTCAGCCCCAATGAACCGACCGCCGGCCGGGTGTACCTACGGACCACCGACCCGACTTCCGGGGCCTGGTTGCCCGCCCGCAGTGTGCAGGGACCAGCGTACCAATTGGCGGGCGGCATCCCCGAATCGGCGGTGGGAGTCGCCGCCGACGGCACCCTCTCCATCGCCTACTTATGGGGCGGGGCCGGGGAGCAGATAGACTGGCGGCGCAGCACAGACGACGGTATGACCTGGAGCGCCCCGGTCACGCTGCCTTACGCCGGCGACCCGTCCAGCTATAACCTGCGCCTGACCGTGGACGCAAGCGGCCA
>Ga0123338_10005990_pt1 | contig 10288 bp, 7 predicted proteins | sample grotaG_FD_89793 | JGI IMG/M metagenome (GOLD analysis project Ga0123338, IMG submission 89793) | Glacier valley bacterial and archeal communities from Borup Fiord, Nunavut, Canada, to study Microbial Dark Matter (Phase II) -... | ecosystem: Environmental > Aquatic > Freshwater > Ice > Glacier ...
GCCACCACCTGCTGCTGCAAAGCCTTCGCCGCCTGCATCATCTCGCGGCCCGGCTCATCCCCTTCATCCGGCGCGATGGGAACGGCGATCTGGCTGCACTGCGGCAGGTCGAGGCCGAGCGCATCGAGGTCGATGGTCACCGCCCGCCTGAGTAGCCGCACGATGAACTGGGGCATGACCCCGGGAGCGAGGCCGATCACCTTGCCTTGCTCCTTGTCCAGCTTGCGGTCACTGAACGTGCCGTAACTGGGCTGTTCGTCGTCAGCCTTGCCGCCGACACTGACCTCGCGCTTGAGGTAGCCGTAGGTCTGCACGAAGCGGCTGAGGTCGTGGTAGCCGTACTCGCGGCGGAAGCCCCGATCTATGGCCCAGAAGTTGGTAAACAAAGAAGAAGCGTAACCCTTCATCACCGAGCCGGTGAGCAGCATGGTGGGCTTGCCCATCTCAACCAGCCTGCCAGCAGCGAGGCGTTGAGCCGAGCCTTCAGCGGCGTACTCGTGGGCCTCGTCCACGATCACCATGTCCACCAGCTGCCTGCGATAGCGGCTGATGTAGGTTGCCAAAGGATAGCGGCGGGGGCTGGCGGTGGCAGCGTAGAGCGGCTCGTCGCAGACTGCCCCGGCCACCAGTTTGCCTGCCCCAACCAGCGTCTCCAGGGTGCTGCGGGCTGGTTCGGGGTCGCCGACCACGTAGCCGCGCCAGGTGAGCGTACCACCCATCACACGGATGTGGCCGAAGCCGTCGCTGGCGGGCTGCTCAGCCTCATCGTCGGCGCGAGCCTCGTGCTGAAGGCGGGCAACGGCATCGGTCACCCACTCCCACAGCGACTTGGGGCTGCTGTAGACCTTATCCAGCGGCTCATTGCGTAGCTCCTGTACCAGTCGGGTTTGCAGGCTGCTACCAACCGGCAGGGTGAGTAGCAGTTCGCAAGCGGCGCGGCGCACCTCCGCCCCCAGCCCGTAAGGGCTGCGCTCGAACAGGCTGGCGGCGTACAGCTTGCGGGTGGTGTCGGCCACGAACGCATCGCGCTGGGGGTGGTCGAAGCTGAGGGCCAGGCGCAGCAGCGCGGTGAGCAGTGGGCGGGTCTGTTCACGAACAGTGTTGTCGGCCAGTACCCGCACAAGCTCGGCGGTAAGCTGGTTGAGCAGCTTACCCAGCGGCGTGCGACCAACATCCACTGTGCTGTCCACGCTGCACTGCTGCCAGGCGGCGAGCAGTGCCGGGTCGCTGCCGAGTTGCACAGGTGTGGTTAGTTCCTCGTCAGCCTGTTCATCCAGTAGGTAGTCGGGTTGTTCGTCAGCTTCAGCATCCGCCAGCTTCGCCGCTTGAGCTGTGTTGAAGCGCAAGGTAGCCTGCTTCTCGCCGAGGCGCAAGCGGTAAGGGGAGCGGCACAAACCGCGCACCTTCTGATCATAAGGGTAGACCGGGGTCAGCAGTTCGGCCAGTTGCACCGCCAGCAGAGCTAGTGCATCCTCAGCCAGCAGCGGGCGGTAGTCACAGCGCAGCCGGGAGCTTACGATCTTCTCATCAGCGTGGACGACGAAGCTGCCGCAGCGGGGGCAACGGTGCTGCTTGTCCAGGCCCGCTACCAGCCTGCCACCGAGCTTGCCGCTCTCGCGCGAGAGCAGGGCGAACACCAGGTCGCCCCCCGGTGCATTGTTGTATGGTTCATTACGCAACTCTGCAAGGTGATCAACGTCGGCGGTTGAGTCCAGCACCACCACCTGCGCCCCCGGCAGGGTCAACCTGATCTGATCCTGCCACGATTGCAGCAGGTGCGGCGGGCAGAAGATGAGGGCCACCCGCACTGGCTTCAGCTTTGAGCGGCCTGCCTGTAGCTGCTGCCCATCAAGCTGCCGCAAGGTTGCTTTCAGGTTGCGGGGGCTGAGGGCAGCGGCGGTTGCCAGGCTGGTGATCGACTTACCGCTACCAATCTCACCGAGCAGGATGAAGTCCTCATGCTGGTAGAGGAGCTTGAGACCGGCCATGACTGCCTGGGCCTGAGCGGGGTAGAGGCTGCGGCTCATGGTTGGTAGCCTGAGCTTGTGGCTTGGGTTGCGGGGGTCGTGCAGAGCCGGACACATCTTGTCCAGCACCCGCAAGAGGCTGTCCGAGTAGCCGTCCACGAAGTCGGCAATGGTCATCTTCGCGGGTTCACGCTGCCCAGTGGCCTGAGTACCGGGTAGCAGGCGGTGACAGCGGCCAGTGTTGGTGTCGAGAAAGGTGATGTTAAGTTGGGGCTGCTGCACCTGTACTACCTTCATCACCTTGCCCTTATTGTTCACCTTTTCTTCGACATCGGTGTAGACCGGGGTGAAGCGAGCCTTGATTAGCCCACTTGCGCCAAGGCCATCGTTGGGGGCAACCGCCGCGCCGTTGAAGAAGTCAGCAGCCAGAGCGGTGACCAGGTGGGCCGGGCGGGGCGGCATCGCTACCAGCGTCGGCTGGGCGAACATCTCACCGAGGCTGCTGAGGCCGAGGCCGCGCACCGGCCTGGTGTCACCCCGCTTGGTCGTCTGCACCTCCGGGCGCAGGTTTGTCACCAGTGCTTGCACGTCCACGCTGGCTGCCTGCCACTTGCTGAAACCCGCGCCTTCACCCCAGGGTAGCTGCACCACTGGCCTGCGGCTGGGGGTGGGTAGCAGCGGGATGCTGTCCGCCTCGGTCGCCCAGCGCATGACCTTCGCTGCCGCTGCAAGGTCGTAGCCGATTGGCAGCGTGGCGGCTTGCCTGACCGCGACAAGTACCACCTGCTTGTATGCCTCCCAGTCGGTGCCAGGAAAGCGGTAGCAATGCAGCGACCCCGGCTGGTACTCACGGGCGATGAACTCGGCAGATGCGACCAGGGCGTAGAACGGCACGATGTAGAGCAGCACCCCGCTACCCTGCGCCAGGGCTGGGGTGAAGCGGACGAGGAAGCGGTGTTCAAGCCTGCCATACTCGGGGTCGTCATCGTAAGGTGGGTTGAGGTAGAGCAGGTGTGCGCCAGCGAGTTGTTTACTGTACTGCACGCCAACCTCAAACTGGATGTTGAAACTGTCAGCTTGCACTGCGTTAGCGCGTTGCTCGTAGGACAGTTCGCGGGCGAAGCGGGCTTGCAGAGTGGCAGCCCGTTCGGTTTCAAGCTCGGCGGCGTAGAGTACCGGCTGCGGGCCAGAGGTGGGACGTAGGCTGCCGCATAGCGTCTCGGCTAGCAGGAACAGCGCGGCTCCATCCCCGGCGCAGGGGTCGAGCAGGCAGAGCTTGCCGAAGGTATCGCGGCCATATTCCTGGCGCGGGATGAGCATCTGGCTGCGGTCGAGCAGGGCGGCGAGGTGGGGGATGAGGTGCGGCGGGGTGGGATAGTACCCGGCCAGAGCGCGGGCGGCTGGTCTTGCCATTGGTGTTCCTCCATATGTAAATGTTAAGGTACTGATGTGTAGAGTTGGTTGGGCTATAGTTTGCCATAGCGTTGTGGTCGGCCATGCAGCCGTGAGCGACGCTCCTGCCTGTTGCGCTCACGAACGGCTTTGCGTCGCCAGCAGTAGGGTTTAGCAACCTGCCACCGCTGCTTTAGCGGCTTGCGTTTGCCGGACAAGACAAAGGCAGCCACCTCATCGGCGGCTGCCTGTACTCCTTCACAACTGTTCACCTGTAGCTTCCTTTCTATGTTCGGCTAGCTTATACCAATTGCGCTTAGATGAGCAGTATGTCAGAATGTCGTTAGGAGGTGACGACATGGCTCGTGGTAAAACGTTCAAGGTCGCTTGGCAAGAGGATGCGGCCACGCTTAAGCACGCTTATCAGCGAGAAAGCGTCGCCGCCGTGCGCACCCGCTTGCACGCCCTCTGGCTTCTGCGCGAGGACAAGACGATGAGTGAAGTAGCCGCCTTGCTGGCGGTACACTATGACACGGTGCAAAGTTGGGTACGCTGGTATCGGCAAGGCGGCTTGCCGGAAGTACGACGGCATCTGGTTGGTGGGAGGCAAGGTCGTAAACCGCTACTCAGCGGCGAACAGCAGCAGCAGCTTGAGGTGCAGAGTGAGCGCGGTGAGTTCCGCCAAGCCGCCGATGTAGCTAGTTATCTTGAGCGGCAGTTCGGAGTATGCTACAGTAAACGGGGCTTGTACAGCCTGTTGGCCCGCCGCCGGATCGTCAAGAAGCGACCCCGCCCGCAGCACTTGAAGGCCGACCCTGTGGCACAGGCGGGGTGGAAAAAGGGGGTCTAGGTCAAGCCACCAGCAAAAGCGTGATAGCTTGGGCCGACGAGATGCGACTAGGCTTGCATGGGGTCATCCGCAACGTATGGGCTAAGTACGGTACGAAGATAGTGCAGAAGCTACAAATCAGCTACAAGTGGTTGTACCTGAACCTGGCGGTAGATGGGGTGGGCGGTAGATTGTGGTGGAACTGGCAGCCAAACATGAAGAAAGAGAGCGTGGTCGCAGGGCTGGAAGCGTTCAGCGAAGCAGGAGTTGCGGTAGTAGTGTGGGACGGGGCAGGTAGTCACAAGGCAGCGGTAGTGCGGGCGGTTGAAGTGGGCCAGATCATTCAGCCAGGGTACGCCCCAGAGTTGAACCCAGCGGAGCGGGTATTTTTGGAAGTACGGCGCAAAATAGAGGGGCGGGTTTATAGCAGCCTGGCCGAGAAGCAAGCGGCGGCAGAGGAGTACCTGAAAGAGTTGGCAGCAGACAGCGAAGGGATCAAACGACTGGCAGGCTGGGGCTGGCTCAAGGAGAACCTTGCCAGCCTGCCAAATAATACTGTCTAACTATACGCAATTGGTATTACGTCCTTCGCGGCGTAGTAGAGGCTGATCTGCTCGGTGACGAACCTGCCAAGCTCGGCGTGGCTGCACCAGACGGCTACCCCCGGCAGCAGGCCCAGGTCAGGCAACCCATACTCGATGAAGCCCAGCAGATCGCGCCTACGGGCGAAGAACCAGCGGTCGGCCTTGTCCTCCCGTGTGTAGCTGCGGCGGCTGACTTCGGTCTGGCTCAGGCTGGCGATGCCTGACTGTAGGGCGGCCAGGTAGAGTTGGAGGAAGAAGGCAGGCTCTGGCAGCAGCGGCACGTCGGTGCGGCTGTCCACAAAGCGGGCAAAGTAGGTCGCCAGCGGTACGAGTTGCAGCAATTCGTCAGCCCTGAGCTTGAGCGGCAAGGGTAGCAGGCTGCTGTTGCTGTCCTCAAGGATGCCGAGGGCAACGGCATGGCTGACGATCTGCTGGCAGCGAGCGGGGTCGGCCAGGACCTCTTGCTGCAACCGCTCGTCGGCCCAGCGAGTGGGGACGTGGCAGACGAAGCGCACGTCTGGCGCATCAGCCTGCGGCAAGACAGGTTCGCACAGGCTGCGGATGTAGACCTGGGCGGCGGTTGCCCTCACGCTGCCGCAGTGCCGCTGCCAGACGGTGGCGTACTCAAGCGAACGCAGGCACTCGACGCGGGTAGGCCGTTCCCATCGCGGACTCTCCGGCAGGTTGCCGAACTCAGCTAGCCTACCCTCGCTGATCAGGTTGCTGATGAAGGGGCCAAGTTCGGTGTCGCGCCCGGCAACGGTGAGGCGCAGCGGACGTTCGCTGGCCTTGCTCTCGCGGTCGTCGTAGAGGTCTGAGGCCGTGACATAGCCGAGCAGGGTGGCGGCGAAGCTGCGGCTCTTGCGCGGCCTGGCGGTGGGGTGGGTAGGTTGTTTGGGTTTGATGGTCAGGGTCAGCATCGTTGTGCCTCCGGTGAGTGGAATGAGGAAGGACGCACCAACCTGCGGTGCGTCCCTCCACGTTCCCGACCGGCCCGGCTGGGCAAGGCGGCTTCTTGCCTTGCCGTCGGGCTTGCTGTGAGCTGACGCGTATCAAACTATTGACGTTACGCCACTTTTATGTTAACATAATGTTGAAAGATTGAGGCTTTTGGAGTAGGGCAAGCACTTGCCAGCAGCGAACTAACGTGCTATAATGAGATTCACTTCTGTCGTTGTGGCGATTTGCCAGCCCGCTATCTACTTACCGCAAGGCTCTGGCGGCACCGCAGCGGTGCCGCTAGCGATTCCATAAGGATGATGCGATGTTTACTGCACAGGACATCCGGCTAGTAGTTATGGATGAGCTAGGCTACACAGATAGCCCCAGCCTGCTATCGCCTGACGAAGCCGGGCAGTTGCACCACATCGCCCACGTTGATCAGGTGTATGTCGTCAACGGCGTGCAGGTAGCCTATTTCAGCCAGCCGCTCAACGACGAGGCTGAGATCGATAATCTTTACAAGCAGGTCTGGAGCGAGAGCAAAGTGCCGCTCCTCTACGTGTTCCTGCCACATGAAGTTCGGGTCTACAACTGCTATGCCCTTCCGCCATCAGCAACCACCCAGCCAGACGAAAACAGGCTACTACATCATCTCAGCAATATTGTAGCTGCTGAACAAGCACGCCAGCAAGTGCGCACGGAGCTACCCGATTACACTCGAGTGAACTTTGACACGGGCGCGTTTTGGGCAACAGCGGACGGTCAGCGGATCGACATAGAGGGTCGGGCCGACCGTCAACTCTTGCGCTCGGTAGACGAACTGAGGAGGCAGTTGCTTAGGCTGGGCTTGGAACCCGAAGTTGCTTATACTTTGCTTGGCCGCACCATTATGATCCGTTGCCTTGAGGATCGTGATCTGTTGAACGAACCGCACCAACTCCGTAGTCTGCTAGAAGATCGGCCAGCTACTTACGATCTGTTCGACCGACTCACCGCCCGCTTCAATGGAGATTTGTTCCCGGTTAGTGTTGATGAGCGTAGCGCAGTGCAGCCTCAGCATCTTGCGCTGATGAAGCAGTTTCTTGATGCTGGGGATTTGGTTAGTGGTCAGCTTAGGCTCTGGCACTACAACTTCAAGTACATTCCGGTCGAGCTAATTAGCAACATCTACGAAACCTTCCTGCCCAAGACCGACCAAAGTACCAAAGGAGCGTATTATACCCCACCGACGCTGGCGGACTTTATCCTAGAATGGTCGCTGCCAGCCGCAGATGCAAACATAACCAGATCGAATATGACCATACTTGACCCAGCTTGTGGTTCCGGTATCTTCCTTGCTCGCGCCTTCCGTCGGCTGGTGGCCGCTTGGATAGCAGAAAATGGTGGGCGACCTCGTGCCAGCGACCTTGCTGATTTGCTGAAGGAACACATCTTTGGCGTAGACATTGACCCTATTGCGGTGCGGATTGCCTCGTTCAGCCTGTACCTAGCGATGCTGGACTACGTGGATGAGGATGAAGTGCGAAGTGGGAGCTTCCGCTTCCCATCGTTGCTAAAGACAAACCTGCTTCATCTTGACTTCTTTGATCCAGAGGTTGAGGTTAAGATCAAGGAGCGTCTAGGTGATAGGCAGTTTGACCGCATTGTGGGCAATCTACCCTGGGGTAGGAATACGCTGACTGCTGCGGCTAAAAGCTGGCTGAAGGATAGGAAGTACACAGTACCTAACAAGCAGGCGGCTCAAGCCTTCCTGCTAAGGTTGCTGGACTTTTGTGCGCTGGATGGCGAGATTGCAGTCTTGGCCCCCACCCGCAGCACCATGGCTGCCGCTTCTGGCGAGTCGTTTCGCACAGTGTTCTGGGAGCGTGCAGATGTGCGTAGCATCGTCAACTTCTCCGCCTTGGTTTATGAACTGTTTGAGAACGCAAGCAGCCCCGCTGTAGCCTTGTTCTACAAGCCGAAAGGTAATACAGCCAACTATCCTAAAATCGTGTATGCCATACCAAAGCCGTCCTCACTCTTTCAGCAACTTCGTGCCATCGTACTCGACAGCAACGAAGTGAAGTATTTGGACACTCGTGAATTTCAGCGTGATATCAATTTGTGGAAAACCGCTATGTGGGGCAACGAGCATGACGCTGAACTGATCCGTAGCCTGCAGGAGATGCCAACACTTAGTTCTGTCGCTGAACGGATAGGTGGGAAAATCTACAATGGTATCAAGGTAGGTGGTTCAAAGAGCAAGCAGCAAGAGGTTGACTGGCTAAACGATCTATATCTGCTAAGGCCCAAAGGATTTCGTGCCTATCTTCCAAACCCGAGTCTACTAGAGCCACTAGCAGGAACACACTTCGAACGGCCACGTACTCGCAGCCAGTTCCTGCCTCCACTGGCACTTATAAAACTTAATCCACGTGCTGGTCGTTTGGCTGCCTCATTCAGCAACGATCCAGTGGCTTATCTTGATACAATCTCTGCCGTTACAGGACAACAAGATCATTTGCTGAAGTGGATCGTTGCTGTGGTCAATTCACGGCTGGCTATATATTACCTTTTCCTAACTTCTACTAATTGGGCTGTTGAGCGTGGTCGCCTCCTCCAAAAGGAATACAAAAGGCTACCTGTTTGTGTACCAGAACAGGACGATCCCCGCTTCCAACAATTGTTGAAGCACTTTGATGATATATCATCACTCCTTCGACAAGCTGATCACCTGCAGAGTAGTGTTAACCAGTCGAAGATTGAGGAACTTGAAGCTGCGGTAGAAAAGCTAGTATTTGAACTTTATGGTTTGGCTCCGCATGAGCAACAGTTGGTCAACGACATGGTTAAGTACGGCATGGGCTTCTTCTACTGGAGTAAGCATCCCAAACGGAAGTATGGTACTGTGCCAGCAGTGCAACCGCCTACCTCAGACATGATGCAGCAGTATGCTGACACGTTCTCCAGTGTTGTTACGGCCTTGCTGAAGTACAGGGATTTGGCGGTCAGCAGCACGCTCTATCGTTCAAGCCGAGGCCAACCTCTCAACGTTGTCAGCTTTGAGATCGTTGGTCTGGCTGATCGTCGTCCTACATTGGCACGTGATGGCAGCAAACAGTTGCAGAACAGGCTGGATGAACTAAACAGGGTCCTTGCTCCTCAAGGTGGGCAGTCAATTTACACCCGTCGCCACATCCGTATCTACGACGGCAACCACATAGATTTTGTACGGCCCAACGAGCAACGCTTCTGGACCAAATCGCAGGCTTTGGCCGATGCCAATGCGGTGATCGCTGACTTGCTACGTCGGTCGCGGGATCAGGAGTTGGTTCAATCAGCACGTCAGGAGAGCCTGCCTTGAACCCTCCGAAACCTTTGGTTGGTACGCCTCCTCTAGTCCCCGACTTTTGGTCTCTGTTCGTGCAAGCAGTGCTGGAGCTAACTGCTGCTGCCTATCAAGAACTTAAGCCCACAAAAGTCAGCAGTGAGTGGCCGGAGGACAACTTTTCACTGCAATTGTACGAGTTGCTCAAAGAGCCTGCCAAGCTGCACCCACTGCACCTCGTTGTGCGCCATCCGCATCCAGTTAGAACCCCTGCAATGCTCACCAATGATCAATCACTGAAAGAAAGCGCAGAGATTGACATCTCGCTACATGGTACATGGCAAGGCTACGACTACGACCGTATCTACTTTGCTTGGGAGGCAAAGTTGTTGGTAGACCATGCTCATCGTGATAAGCCCGAACACGAGCGGCTTAAACGTGAGTACATCACTAAAGGCATCTTCCGCTTTATTGATGGCAAATACGCTGCTGATGTTGGCGAGGCTGGGATGCTTGGCTACATACTTTACGGTGAAGCTAGCTCCATCGTAGACGAACTAAACAGTACCATGCTACGTTCCCACGCTGTACCCGGTAGTCCGGCTAGCACACCATCACGTGCGCTGACCGTAGCCGACAATCTGCAACCTGCTGTGCCCATAGGTAGCTTTAGCGACATCTATGTGTCGCACCATGACCGTGCTTCTGGCCGCCAGATCAAGCTATATCACCTGCTGCTGACCTTCGACTTTACATGAGGCTGTGCTGCTGGCTCTGGTTGTTATTACAGGATGCGGCGCGGTCGGCTGATCGGGACGATGTGATGTAGCAGCTTGTTGACGCGCTCAAGCTCGAGCATCGTCGGGTCGAACTTGCGCCCTACCCAGCGGCGTATCTCCTTGTGGTTGGGTTGGGGTGGGTAGGGTCGGCGTAGGCTACTATCAAAGCCATGTAGCCGTAGATGCCACCGCTGAGGATCACGATGTTGCTGGTTACGCCAAGCATCCGCTTCTGCACGTCCAGTTGATTGTCCATCTTGCTGCTCCTTCGTGGTGGTTTGATCTGTTTGACCTTACCCCACCCACTGGGGCAGGTAGGCAAGGCGGCAGTTCTGCCTTGCCCCTGCACTTGTTCCTGGAGGGCTAGCCGTCACGTTGGAGCAGTGCGGCACTACTCAATATGATGCGCTGCTAATATGTAGGGGTGCTTGCAGGCACAAAACAGGGGCGGAATGGTAATGTGCGACGAACAAAGGGCGTAGACAAAA
>Ga0123338_10005991_pt1 | contig 10287 bp, 8 predicted proteins | sample grotaG_FD_89793 | JGI IMG/M metagenome (GOLD analysis project Ga0123338, IMG submission 89793) | Glacier valley bacterial and archeal communities from Borup Fiord, Nunavut, Canada, to study Microbial Dark Matter (Phase II) -... | ecosystem: Environmental > Aquatic > Freshwater > Ice > Glacier ...
ATCGGCCAAAGCCTTGTCGAGCCGCAGATTGCCGAGCGCGCTCGCCCAGCAGCGGCCGTTCAGCGCCCGGTAGCCGTCGCCATCTCCCGGGTGCGAAGCGATCCAGCGATCATATTCGCCGATGGCGAGCGCTAACTGGTCCAGACCGGTGTAGAGGTGGCCCAGCGCGAGGCGCAGATCGGCTTGCGCGGGGGCGATGCGCGAGGCGGCATCGATATCGGCGCGTGCCTCGGCACGATTCTTGTTCCGCAGCCGCAGCTCGGCGCGCAACGCCAGCATTTCGGCATCTTTGCCGTCGAGCGCGATTGCCGAATCGAGGTCGGCGAGCGCGGGATCGAGCTGGCTGGCGTCCGCCTCCTGCCGCGCCCGGGCGCGATCGAAGAAATAGCGCGGGCGCGATGGATCGCGCTCGATCGCTTTGGTGAGATCCGCGATTGCGCGTTCCGCCTCGCCGCGGGCGAGCAGCGCATTGCCGCGCCGCACGAACCCGTCGGCATCGGTCGGCTCGGCTCCTGCAAACGCGTCTGCCGCCGACGCAGACTTCGCACCCGGCTTCGGGGCGCGCAGGTTGAACATGCGCCCGCCATTGTAGGTGAAATACAGCTTCCTCTGGCTGTTGGCGACGTAGACGCGGTTGGACAGGAAGAAATCGTCGCCGAGCAGCATGTCGGCGTTGCCGAGTTCGATGTCAGAGACCTCGATCCTGGTCTTGAGAACCTTGAGGCCGCCGATTTCGAAACTCTCGACCGGCGCGACCCAGCTTCGCGTCACGCGCGCGCCGATGCCGCCGCCGAGCCCGTTGGCTTCGACGCCCGGCCCGTCGATGCGGATGCCCGCACGGCGCGCCGCACCGAGCGTCAGAACCGATGTCGGCGCGCCGGTATCGAGTTCGGCCTTGAGCATGTGGCCGTTGACGCGCACTGCGATGACGGTGGCCGACAGGCTGCTCTCGCGCGGCTCCATCGGCACTTCGAGGTAGGCCACGTCTTCGGTCGCCCAGTAGGCGAGCACCGTCTTGCCGCAGTCTTTGGGCGTGACGAGCCGCATTGCGCCATTGGCGAGATCGTAATCGACATCGAACGCGCCGAGCACGTTGCGGCCGAGCAGCCCTGAAGATTCCGATCCGAGCGCGCCGCCGCCGACGATGAAATCGATGTTGCGCAGATCGGTTTTGGCGAGCGTGAAGGTCTTTATCTTTGCGACCGCCGCATCCGCCTCACCGGTCACGCCCGAGACCGTGAAGCCCTCGGGCATTGCGGTCGTGTGCAGGCCGAGCCGAGCGGCAGCAGCGGTCGCGATCATGCTGTAGAAGGCGCCGCTGTCCACCACGAGCGTGGTGGGCGTGCCGTTGATGCGCGCTTCGACCAACGGGCGCAGACCCGCCATCGTGATCGGCAGCTCGACGAAGTTCAGATTGCAGCCTGCCTGTGCCGCACCGGCGCACAGGCCGAGCGCGAGCGCGACCGGAAGTATCGCCGAGCGGATCATGGTCAAGCGCTCTCCCCTTGGTGCGCAGCCTAGCCCGCCCGGTGCACGCGCTGCAATCGCCAGCGTGGCCCGCAGTTTGCCGCAGCGGTGCTGCGCGCCTATCTCCGCCCATGCCCTTCTCAAATTTACCGCCGCTGCTGCGCGATGCGCTCGTCCAGCGCGGCTATGATGCGCCTACCCCCGTGCAGGCCGCCGTCCTCGAACCCGGTGCGCTGGGGCGCGATCTTCTCGTGTCCGCGCAGACCGGATCGGGCAAGACGGTGGCGTTCGGGCTGGCGATGGCGCCGCAATTGCTGGGCGATGCCGACGCGCTCGCCCCGGCCGCCGCCCCGCTCGCGCTCGTGATTGCACCCACGCGCGAACTCGCGCTCCAGGTGAGCCGCGAACTCGAATGGCTCTATGCAGCCGCGCACGGGCGCATCGCCACCTGCGTGGGCGGGATGGATGCGTCCAAGGAGCGCCGCGCGCTTTCGCAGGGCGCGCATATCGTGGTCGGCACGCCGGGGCGGCTGCGCGACCATCTGGAGCGCGGCGCGCTCGATCTGAAGGCGCTGCGTGTGGCGGTGCTCGATGAAGCGGACGAGATGCTCGACATGGGCTTCCGCGAGGATCTCGAAGAAATCCTCGCGGCCACCCCCGATGCGCGCCGCACGCTGATGTTCAGCGCCACCATTCCCAAGCCGATCGCTGCGCTGGCGAAGCGCTTCCAGCGCGATGCATGGCGGATCGCGGCGATGGGGGAAGAACGCGGCCACGGCGATATTGCCTATCAGGCGATCGCGGTCGCACCCGCAGACATCGAGAATGCGGTGGTCAATCTGTTGCGCTTCCACGAAGCGGATACCGCGATGCTGTTCTGCGCCACGCGCGACAACGTCCGACACCTGCACGCGAGCCTGATCGAGCGCGGCTTCGATGCAGTGGCGCTGAGCGGCGAGCATAGCCAGAATGAGCGTAATGCGGCGTTGCAGGCGCTGCGCGACCGGCGCGCGCGCGTGTGCGTGGCAACCGATGTGGCCGCGCGCGGGATCGATTTGCCGACGCTTTCGCTGGTGGTCCATGTGGAGCTGCCGCGCGATGCAGAGACGTTGCAGCACAGGAGCGGCCGCACCGGGCGCGCGGGCAAGAAGGGCACTGCGGTGCTCGTGGTGCCCTATCCGCGCCGCAAGCGGCTCGACGCGATGCTGCGCGGCGCGCGAATCGCAGCGCAATGGCTGCCCGCACCCACCCCCGAAGACATTCGCCGCAGCGACCGCGAACGGCTGCTCGCCGCGCTCGCCGCGCCGGTGGAGGCGGACGAGGCCGATATCGAACTCGGCGCGCAGTTGCTCACGCAGATGTCGCCCGAAGCGATTGCGGCCGCCCTGGTGCGCGCACACCGCGCGCGCCTGCCCGCGCCCGAGGAACTGCTCGATCAGGGCCATGTGTCCACACCCCGCGACGGCGGCCGCGATACCGCGCCGCTGCCCGAGGGTCACCGGCCCGGCTTTGAGGATACCGTCTGGTTCCGCATGGACATCGGTCGACGCCAGAATGCCGATCCGCGCTGGCTGCTGCCGCTGCTGTGCCGCAGGGGCCATATCACCAAGACCGAGATCGGCGCGATCCGCATCGGCGCCGACGAAACCCGCTTCGAAATCCCGCGCGCCGCCGCCGCGCGGTTCGTGGCCGCGCTCAAGCGGACCGCGGGGGCGGACGCCGAGGGCAATGTGCGCATCGAACCTGCCGAAGGCGGCCCGCCCGCAGCCCGCAACGGTCCGCGCGCGCCGCACGGTGCGCCCCACGGTGCGCCGCAGCGAACCAGCCGCCCCCGCCCGGTTGCGCGCAGGCTGGTCCCGCCCGCCTGACATCCTGGCGCGAGGGTAACAATCGCCACGAATACGGATGCAGTGTGCGAGGGGGGGTTGTTGCCGGTGTCCCGACAACTGGCTTCCGCCACGAATTTCTGCATAGTGAGACTATGAACAAAGCCCGAATTGCCAGGCTGTCGGAAGCACAGCGCGCGTGTCTGCGGCGCGTGCTGGCGCATCAGACGTCCAAGGATATCGCGCGCGAACTCGGGATTTCGCCGCATACGGTCGATCAGCGGCTACGGGTAGCCGCCAAAACGCTGGGCGTAGCGGGCCGGATCGAGGCGGCAAAACTGCTCGCCGCGCACGAGCAGGATGTTCCCGACGCATATCAGCCATTGATATACCAGTCGTCGGCAATTGCTCCGGAAGACGATATCAGTGTCTCACCGCCGTGGACTGCGGGAGACCAATCCACCGGACAGCGAGAGTTTGGAGACACGGCCCGGGAACGACAGCTATCCTACCAATCGTTCGTTCCCGAGCCACAGAGATCGATAGCGTTGCCTTTTCCATTTGGCTTGTCTGAAGAGAACAAGCTCGGGATCGGGTCGCGGCTGGGGTGGATCGTCATGATCGCCATTGCCGCAGCACTATCGTTCGGCGCGATCTTGGCGGGGCTCGAGTCGCTCGGCTCGCTCTTCCGTGATCACGCCGCCAGACCCCCGGTTGAAGGTGCTCTGCGCAGTCGGTCTTAACCCCCGACGGAGAGCCATCATGACTGACGAACGTATTTTCATCGCCAAGAAAGTCGCCAACCAGTTGTTCGCGGTCGAAACCGCGATCGAAGCCGCGCTGACCGCCGCCGCCGAATTTACCGCGTCGCTGCCGCAGGCGCGTGCGCAGGCCAAGTTGTCGGCCACGGTTGGCCAGGACGTATTCGATTCCACGCTCGCCACGCTTGCAGCGCTTAACGACGCGCGCCGCCACATCGTCGCCGTGCACACGGGGCTGGACGAGACGCGCACGCGCATGGGCATGCGCACCGTCGGCTTTGGCAGCATGGACAAGTTCCCGACACCTTACTCCTCGATCGCGCCTAAGGTTGCGGCAAAAGCGGCCTGAGCCGTCGTGCGCGGTTTCGCGATCATGGGAACAGCATGACCATTAATTGGGTGCCCGCTGTCTATACGACCGGTCTCGCGGCGATCTGCGTCTATGCCTATGTGCATGGCGCAGTGACCGAGCGCATCGGGGCGGCGATCGTTGGCGGCGCATCCGTCCTCACGTGGCTTGCGGTGTTCCATCCGTGGCCCGTGTTTCGCTCGGTCGAGCAGTGGGTTCTCGTAGTGGACGTCGCTACCTGGACCGCGCTGCTCCGCCTTGCCCTCAAGTCGAACAGGTTCTGGCCACTATGGGCGACAGCGTTCCAAACAGTTGCACTGATCACGCACATAGCGGTGCTGATCGATCCGGCGATCGTGCCCAAAGCCTACGCCTTCGGGCAGGGACTGTGGGCGTATCCCATCTTGCTGACTTTGCTCGTGGGCGCCGAGCGGCATCGGCGACTGATGGCAATGCAGACGCGTCTGCCATCGCCGCGTTAGCCGGACTGCTGGGCGCTGGCGGGTTCAGGGATCCCGCACCACTCGCGCGCCGCCTGCTCGCCGAATTCGGATCGCTTTCCGCGCTGCTTGCGGCCGAGCCCGAGGCGCACGCGCGCGTGGCGGGTGCCACGCCAAGGGTGGGCGCGTATCTGCGCTCGGTCCGCACCGCGATGCTGCACGCACTCAAGAGCGAGATTGTCGGCCGTTCGGTCCTCTCCTGCTCGGACGCGCTGATTGCCTACCTCAAGGTCAGCCTCGCACACACGACCGAGGAACAGCTCCGCGTGCTGTTCCTCAACGCGCGAAACGAGCTGCTGCGCGACGAGCAATCCTTTTCGGGATCGACCACCGCGGTGGCGATCCGCCCGCGCCCGATTATCAAGCGAGCGATCGAACTCGGCGCGACCGCGATCATCCTCGTCCACAATCATCCCTCGGGCGACCCCTCGCCCAGTGCGGACGATATCGACGCCACGTCGGCGCTGATCGCTGCCGCGCGCCCGCTCGAGATCGAGGTGCACGATCATATTATCATCGGCCACACCACGTGGACCAGCCTGCGGACCAACGGCCAGATGCGGCGTGCGGCGTGAGGGGCTGCACGACGGCGTTGCAGCAGGGAAGGCGCGGGCGATGACCGCGCTGCGGCGCGCGCTGGGCGATCTGGTTGCGCGGCACCTGCCCGCGCGCGCCCGGGCGCTGCTATTCCCGCCGCGCTATCCCCCCGGGGCGGCGGCGCGGCTCTATTGCGAGCGGCGGCGGCGGCAGAAATGGTTCGGCACGCGCAGCTTCTGGGAACCCTCGTGGGATATCCTACTGTATCTGTTCGATGCATGGGAGACCGGCGTGGCATCGGTGCCGGTCGGGCAGCTTGCAGCTCTGGGCATCGCGGTCTCGTCGGATAGCATCGAGCGCTGGCTGCTCGCGCTTGCCGCGCAGGACTATGTGGAGTTGAGCGGCGATGCGGAGCGGCTGTGCGTGCGCCTGTCCGCGCACGGCGTTGCCACAATGGCGCGCTATCTGGAAGAGGGGAGCCGCGTGCGCTATCCGCTTGGCGAGCCTGCCGCGCGGCCATAGCGCCAACTCTGTGCCGGGCCTGCCCAATTGGCGGAAAGCCGAAGCGTGGTGGGCGCGGCTGGTATCGAACCAGCGACCCCTGCGGTGTGAACACAGTGCTCTACCACTGAGCTACGCGCCCACGCCTCGGAAACTCCCGACTATGCGCCCGCGCGCGCGCTGTCCAGAGGTGGCGGGTGCGCCCGCCCGGGCGGACGGTCAAGGACACGCTCGGTCAATCGCGACGCTACGCTTTGTCCCTCCGCTCGCGCCGGGCTAAGCCGGGGCGTGGACCTCTACCTCCCCATCGCCGGCATGTCGGTCAACGCGCTCGTCATCGTGCTGCTCGGTGCGGGCGTAGGCTTTCTCTCGGGCATGCTGGGGGTGGGGGGCGGCTTCCTCACTACGCCGCTGCTGATCTTCTACGGCGTGCCGCCCGCGGTCGCGGTTGCATCGTCCGCCACGCAGATCACCGGGGCGAGCGTTTCTGGGGCGCTGGCGCACGCGCGGCGCAAGGGGGTGGATTTCAAAATGGGCGCGGTCATGGTGGCGGGCGGGCTGGCAGGATCGGTCGCTGGATCGTTTCTGTTCGAGCTTTTGCAGGCGCTGGGCCAGATCGATACCACGATCAGCATCGTCTATGTGCTGATGCTGCTCTCGATCGGGGGGCTGATGCTCCGCGATTCGGTGCGCGCGCTGCGGCCCCGTGCCACCCCACGCGCAGCGCCCCGCCGGCACAACCGCTTTGTTGCCGCACTGCCGTGGCGCGTGCGCTTCTACCGCTCGGGCCTGTATATCTCGCCAATCGCACCCTTCCTGCTCGGGCTGGCGGTGGGCATCCTGACCGTCATCATGGGCATCGGCGGCGGCTTCATCCTCGTGCCCGCGATGATCTATCTGCTCGGCATGGCGGCATCGGTGGTGGTGGGCACCTCGCTGTTCCAGATATTGTTCGTGACCGCCGCGACCACGCTGCTCCACGCCACCCAGTCCAAAACAGTGGATATCGTGCTAGCTGCACTGTTGCTCGTCGGCGGCGTAATCGGCGCGCAATATGGCGCGTCCGCCGCGCGCCGTTTGCCCGCCGAGAAGCTGCGCCTCGTGCTGGCGCTGGTGGTGCTCGCGTTCGGTATCCGGCTGGCGCTGCAACTCACCTACCGCCCGGGCGAGATTTTCACGGTCGATCCCGCGTGAGGCGGCTGCAGCTTCTGGCCGCAGCGCCGCTACTGCTCGCCGCCGCACCGGGTCCGCGCCTGTTTGCAGCGCTCAGCCAGCCGCGCGTCGAGATTTCCTACGGCTTTGCGGGAGCCGAGCTGCTCGTCTACGGCGCAGTCCAATATCCACGCGGCCGCATTCCGGACGATGAGCCGCGCATTGCGGTGGTGGCGCGCGGCCCCGATGCGCGCGTCGTCGTGCGGCAGAAAGCACGGCGGGCAGGCATCTGGATCAACGCCGCCTCGCAAACCTTCGCCACCGCGCCGAGCTATGTCGCGGTCGCAACCTCGCGCCCGGTGGACGAGCTGCTCGATCCGCAGACCGCTGCGCTGTGGGAAATCGGGCTGGGCAATCTCGCGTTGGCACCGCGCGGAGACGCGACCCGCGCGGGCGAGTTCGCGCGCGGGCTGCTCGATCTGCGGCGTCGCGCGGGCCTCTACCGACAGGAACCCTATGGCGTGCACGTCACCGAGAATATCCTCTACCGCGCCCGCCTCGTCATCCCCCCCGCCGCGCCCGTGGGTGCCTACCGCGTCGCGGTGCATCTGATCGAGGACGGGCAGGTGGTCGCATCGGTGGAGCGCCCGCTCGATGTCCGCAAGACGGGGTTCGAGGCGGGTGTCAGCGATTTCGCCGCGCGCCACGGTTTCTGGTACGGGCTGGCCGCCGTCGTCCTCGCGGTCGGCACCGGCTGGGCGGCGAGCTGGGTGGGCCGCCGCTGACCGCTACCGCTGGATGAAGATTGCGAGAGCCACCGGTCATGTGCGGGTGCATCGCCAGATGCCAAGCGTAAATCTTGCATAGTTCTCTGTTGCGTAAGGCTTGCACATGACCGCTCCCGGCTGGATCGCGCTCAATCGTTTCGGTTTGGGTGCAACACCCGGCGATGCACCGCCCACGCACCCGCAACCATATCTTGTCGCTCAACTTGCACGTTTCGATCCGAAACCCGCCTTAATCGCCGCGGTGCCCCTCACGAACGATACGCTCGTCCGGCTTCTGCACCAGCGCGACGCGATCCGGGACGCGAAGAACAATCCGGACGCCAAAGTCGCCGCCGAAAAATCGCGTGGCCAATTCCTGCGCCGCGCCTACACGCAGCAATCGCTCGCCCGCGTGCAAACCGCGCTCGTCTCGCCCACCCCCTTCGCCGAGCGCCTCACCGCCTTCTGGGCCAACCATTTCGCCGTCAGCGCAGACAAGGACGAAACGCGCGGCATCGTGGGCAACCTCGAGTTCGAGGCGATCCGCCCCAATCTGAACCGCAGCTTCATCAACATGTGGGCAGCGGTGATGACGCACCCCGCGATGCTCCTCTACCTCGATCAGGCGCAGTCGATCGGCCCGCACAGCCTCGCCGCAGACGCCACCGCCGGGCGCGGCAAACCGCTCGGCCTCAACGAAAACCTTGCGCGCGAGGCGATGGAGCTGCACTCGATGGGAGTGCGCTCGGGCTATTCGCAGGCCGATGTCACCGAACTCGCGCGCGCGCTCACCGGCTTCAGTGTCGAGGGACTCGGCCGTGGCCTGCCGCCGCGCCTCAAGGGCGGCGTCGATGGCGCGCCCGGCAAGTTCATCTATCGCCCCGCCTTCCACGAACCCGGCACCCGCACCGTGCTCGGCAAGCAATACCGCGATAACGAGGCGCGCCAGCCGCTCGCTATCCTCGTTGATCTCGCAGCGCGGCCCGAAACCGCCACCCACATCGCCACCAAACTCGCGCGCCACTTCATCGCGGACGATCCGCCCCCTGCCGCCGTGCAGCGCATCGCCGCCGCCTTCCAGCGCTCGGGCGGCGATCTCCCCACCGTCCACCGCGCGCTTGTCGAATGTCCCGAAGCTTGGGTCCCCGCGCCCGGCCGCTTCAAGTCGCCATGGGACTGGACGATTTCCGCGATGCGCGGGCTGGGGATGGCCGAGCGCATGGCGGCGCTCTCGGTCGCGCCAAGTCCCGTGGCGCCCGCGCCGGGCGCAACGCCGAACGCGCCGCCGCCACCATCGCCGATCGAGCGCATGATCGGCACCTTCGCCGAACTGGGCCAGCCGATCTGGCGGCCCGGCTCGCCCGCAGGCTGGTCCGATGTCGATGCGGCGTGGGCCGGGCCGGACGCACTGTTGCGGCGGGTGGAGGTGGCGCAGCGGCTGGTGGCTTTCGCATCGCCCACGCTCGACGCGCGCGCGCTCGCGCCGCAACTCCTGGGCACGCTTCACCCCGCGACCGAGCGGATGCTGGCGGCGGCCGACAGCCCACGGCAAGCACTCGCGCTGATGCTCGCTGCCCCCGAATTCCAGCGGAGATAGACGCAATGACCCCCACCCGCCGCCAATTGCTGGGGTTCGGCCTCGCCGCCGCCCCGTTCTTCTTCCTGCCGCAGATCGCGCTCGCGCGCGCCGCGACCGACAAGCGCTTCGTCATGATTATCCTGCGCGGCGCGATGGACGGTATCACCGCCGTCGCCCCCGTCGGCGATCCCGAATACGCCCGCGCGCGCGGCGATCTTACGGTTGCGGGGCCCGCCACGATCGGCGGCATGTTCGCCATCCACCCCGCGCTCGTCGAAACCACTGCGATGTACAACGCCAAGGAGGCGCTGTTCGTCCATGCGGTCGCTTCGCCCTACCGCGATCGCAGCCATTTCGATGGCCAGAACGTGCTCGAAACCGGCGGCACTAGCCCCTACGAACTCAAGGACGGCTGGATGAACCGCCTGCTGCCGCTGCTGCCCGCAGGCCAGCGCGCGCTCGCGGTGGCGTCTGCCGTGCCGCCGATCCTGCGCGGACGTGTGGGCGTGGAAAGCTATGCGCCGTCCAACCTCGGCGAGCCGACCGACGACCTGCTGCACCGGGTGGGCCTGATGTATGCCGGCGATCCGGTGCTGCACCCGATGTGGGACGCTGCCATCGAGGCGCGTCGGATTGCAGCCGAGACCGGCGCGCCCGTCGCTGCTGCGATGCCCACGCTGGGCGCAGGCGCGCCCGCAGGAATGGCAACGATGACAAGCGTCACCCCCGTCGTCGCGCGTCCCGCGCCCACCAGCGCCCCGCGCCGGAACGGCAATCGCAACCTCCCCGGCCTCGCCGCGCTCGCTGCGCAGTTCTTGGCCAAACCCGATGGCGCGCGCATCGCGGTC
>Ga0123338_10005993_pt1 | contig 10285 bp, 11 predicted proteins | sample grotaG_FD_89793 | JGI IMG/M metagenome (GOLD analysis project Ga0123338, IMG submission 89793) | Glacier valley bacterial and archeal communities from Borup Fiord, Nunavut, Canada, to study Microbial Dark Matter (Phase II) -... | ecosystem: Environmental > Aquatic > Freshwater > Ice > Glacier ...
GCCATCTGTATGGCTCGTGAAGGTGGACTTGGCATTATTCACAAGAACATGTCGATCGAGGCCCAGGCGTATGAGGTGGACAAGGTCAAGAAGAGCGAGTCAGGCATGATCGTTGATCCGATCACCATGCGCCCGACACAGAAGATCAGCGAGGCACTGGATATCATGCGCCGCTATCGCATCTCCGGAGTGCCGGTTACCAAGGCCAACGGCAAGCTGGTCGGTATTCTTACCAACCGCGACCTGCGTTTCGAGACCGATTTCGACCTGCCGATCTCTGCCCGTATGACCAAACGCAATCTGGTGACTGTGGAGGTAGGAACGACGCTGGAGCAGGCAAAGGAACATCTGAAGCATACCAGGGTCGAAAAACTGCTGGTAGTCGATAATGAGCGCTTCCTCAAAGGTCTGATTACAATCAAGGATATCGAGAAGGTTAAAAAATATCCATTTGCGTGCAAGGACAGCCTTGGCCGTCTGAGGGTCGGTGCCGCAGTCGGGCCGACAGCAGAGATGGAAGCGCGTATGGATGCTTTGATCAGAGCCGGTGTTGACGTAATTGTGATTGATACGGCTCATGGTCATTCACAGGGGGTCATCGAGGCGGTTCAACGCGCCAAAGCAACCTTCTCCGGCTGTGAAATCATCGCCGGCAACATTGCCACGGCCGAGGCGGCGGAGGCTTTGATAAAAGCCGGTGCCGATGGTATCAAGGTCGGAATCGGACCTGGTTCTATCTGTACGACCCGCATCGTGGCCGGTGTCGGCGTCCCACAGATAACGGCTATTCATGAGTGTGCCCGCATGGCCCATAAATACGGCGTTCCGGTTATTGCCGACGGCGGCATCAAGTATTCAGGAGATCTTCCCAAGGCCATAACGGCCGGAGCCGACTGCATCATGATCGGTTCGCTGTTTGCCGGTACCGAGGAGTCACCCGGCGATACGGTGCTGTATCAGGGACGTACCTACAAGAGTTATCGCGGCATGGGATCCATTGGGGCCATGAAGGACGGAAGCAAGGATCGTTATTTCCAGTCGGATGTCGGCGAGGACGTCAAGCTGGTTCCGGAGGGGATCGAAGGGATGGTGCCGCTGCGCGGACCGCTCTCGGCCAATATTCACCAGTTGCTCGGAGGGCTTCGTTCCGGGATGGGGTACACCGGTTGCGGTAGCATCAGTGAGCTGCAGGAGAAGGGGCGCTTTATCCGCATCACCGGCGCCGGACTCAAGGAATCACATGTTCACGATGTAACCATCACAAAAGAATCGCCTAACTACCGGGTTGGCAACTAAACTCCCTTAAACGAAATGCCCCGGGTCGTCCAGCCGGGGCATTTCTCGTTGCACTCTGTCTTTGACTGTCGATATATTGTCCGTAAGCCTGTATCGAATAAAATAACAATAAACAGAACCACCGTAGTTTTCTTGCCTCAAACACTTTCCCTGTAACAGTATGTAAAAGCGATCTAGTTGGTTGCACAAATCCAATTCAATTAATAGGTACGATAATGTCTGATATCCACAGCCAGAAAATCCTGATCCTCGATTTCGGTTCCCAGTACACGCAGCTGATCGCCCGCCGGGTTCGTGAGGCCCATGTCTATTGCGAACTGCACCCCTTCGATATGGAACTTGCCGCGATACGCGCCTTTGCTCCAAGCGGAATCATTCTCTCGGGCGGTCCCTGCTCGGTCTATGACGATGGTGCCCCGTCTGTTGCCGAGGAGCTGTTCGAGCTTGGTGTGCCGGTGCTTGGAATCTGCTACGGCATGCAGCTGATGAGCCGCCATTTCGGGGGCGAAGTCGTGCCGGCCGGCAAGCGTGAATTCGGCCATGCCGAGCTGCTCTCTGCCGGACAGCCGGGACCGCTTTTTGACGGTTTCTTTGTCGACGGTTCCAGCCCGGTCTGGATGAGCCATGGTGACCATGTTTCCCGCGTTCCGGATGGTTTTGAAGTTGTTGCCGAAACAGCCAATGCGCCGGTATGTGCCATCCAGAATGTCAGCAGGAACCTCTACGGAGTGCAGTTCCATCCCGAGGTTAATCACACACCGCGCGGCGAGCAGTTCATCGATACTTTTGTGCGTTCTGTTTGTGGTTGCGGCGGTCAATGGACTCCCGGACAGATCATCGAGGATTCAATCGAGCGGATTCGCAGCCAGGTCGGGACTGATACCGTTATTCTCGGGCTTTCCGGCGGAGTTGACTCATCCGTTGCCGCAGCCCTGATCCACCGGGCCATTGGCGACCAGTTGACCTGTGTCTTTGTCGATAACGGTCTGTTGCGTTTGGGGGAGGGTGATCAGGTCATGGCGACCTTCGCCCAGAACCTCGGGGTCAAGGTTATCCGGGTTGATGCCGAGGAACGCTTTCTGACGGCTCTGGCCGGAGAGAGTGACCCTGAAAAGAAACGCAAGATCATCGGCGGGCTGTTTGTCGATATTTTTGAAGAGCAATCGAAGCTTATCAAGGATGCCAACTGGCTTGCCCAGGGGACCATCTACCCGGATGTGATCGAATCGGCCGGCGCAAAAACCGGCAAAGCGCACAATATCAAGAGTCATCACAATGTCGGCGGCCTGCCTGATTATATGAAACTCAAGCTGCTGGAGCCGCTCCGGGAGCTGTTCAAGGATGAGGTCAGGGCCATCGGTGAAGAGCTTGGCCTGCCTCGACAAATGGTCTGGCGTCACCCCTTTCCCGGTCCCGGTCTTGGAGTGCGAATCCTCGGCGAAGTGAAAAAGGAGTACTGCGATATTCTGCGCCGGGCTGATGCCATTTACATCGAAGAACTCTATTCATCAGGTCATTACGACAAAATCAGTCAGGCCTTTGCGGTCTTTCTGCCGGTGAAGAGCGTCGGGGTCATGGGGGATGGCCGCACCTATGAGTATGTTGTCGCGTTGCGGGCGGTGGAGACGAAAGATTTCATGACCGCCGGCTGGTATCCGATGCCGTATGAAGACCTGGCCCGTATCAGCGGCCGGATTATAAACGAGGTAAAGGGGATTAACCGGGTCGTGTACGATATTTCCAGCAAGCCCCCGGCAACAATTGAGTGGGAATAGTATCCGGCAATATCCTGCACAGGTTGCCGGCATGACAAGGCCTGTTATACTCTGTAATACATTAATTGTTGTCGCGTAACAAGTTGAAATAGAGTGGCTATATGTTTTGCTGGTACGTGTGTTAACGGAGTGATTGCCTGTAAAAAACTGAGAATTGTTTCTAATTCGACTAAAAGGGGCAGAAGCATGAATGCACCAACGCGGTATGTGGATGACTCGGTAAAGGGTTTCATCACCTGGAGCATCATCTGGGGGACGATTGCTGTACTGGTCGGTATCCTGATCTCTCTGCAGCTGGTCTGGCCGCAACTGAATGTCGCACCTTATCTGACCTACGGGCGTCTTCGCCCGATCCACACCAACGCCGGTATTTTTGGTTGGGGTGTCGGTAGTTTTATAGCGATGTTTTTCTATATCACCCAACGGCTTACAAGAACGCCGCTCTGGAGTCCTGTGCTGGCAAGGGTGACTCTCTGGGCTTTTAACTTTGCCATTGCGTCCGCTGCAGTAACGCTGGCCATGGGGTTTAACCGTACCAAGGAATACGCGGAGCTGGAGTGGCCGGTCGCTCTTGTCGTTGCGGTTGTCTGGCTGATGTTCTCGACCAATGTCTTTATGACGATTCTCAGGCGTAAGGAAGAGCAGATGTATATCTCGCTCTGGTACATCATGGCTACCCTGGTGGCGGTCACCGTCCTGTATGTCGTCAACAACCTGGGAGTGCCGCTTAACCTCTTTAAATCATACTCAGCCTTCTCCGGAACCAATGATGCCAACGTGCAGTGGTGGTACGGTCATAACGCCGTTGCCATGGTGCTGACCACGCCGCCATTGGCCATATTCTACTATTTTCTGCCCAAAGTTACCGGCAACCCGATTTACAGTCACCGTATGGGTATCATCGCTTTCTGGAGTCTTATCTTCATGTACCTCTGGACCGGCGCCCATCACCTGCTCTGGACGCCGGTGCCTGACTGGATTCAGACCGTGGCAATGGCGTTCTCGATCATGCTGATTGCGCCATCATGGGGACCTGTCCTGAACGGTTACCTGACCATGAACGGGCGGTGGGAGCAGATAAAAACCAATTATCTGGTCAAATTTCTGATCTGCGGTATCACCTTCTACGGCCTGCAGACACTGCAGGGGCCGATGCAGGCAGTTCGCTCCTTCTCTGCTTTCATTCATTATACCGACTGGGTTCCCGGGCATGTCCACATGGGTACGATGGGTTGGGTCTCTATGGTGCTGTTTGCAGCTATCTATTATGTTGCAGCCAAGATGAGTGACACAGAAATATACAGCATCAAGCTGGCTGATACCCACTTCTGGCTGATTCTTGTGGGACAGCTGGTCTACTCCATTACCATGTGGATCGCCGGTGTCCAGCAGGGTAGCATGCTGCTTGCCACAAATACCGACGGAACGCTGCACTACAGTTTTATGGAAACCATGATTGCGATCTTCCCCTATTACAAGATGAGGGCGGCCAGCGGGTTTATCTATCTGGCCGGCCTGGTGATCTTTATCTACAACATCTATAAAACCTTCCAGAAGGGCGCGGATTTACGGACTGCCAAGGCATAATCTAAATTCACTACGAACGAGGACGACACCATGTTGGAAAAAAATCCCGTTATCTTTATAATTCTGGCCTTTGTCGTGATTATGGTCGGCACTACGGTTACCATGATCGCTCCATTTAAATGGATCAATGGTCCCGAAGACCTGATTGCCGAAGTCAAGCCATATACCCCGCTGCAGCAGGAAGGGCGGGATATCTACATGCGTGAAGGGTGCAATAACTGCCATTCACAGACTGTACGGACTCTGGCGGCAGATGTTGAACGCTATGGCTATGGCGGAACATATTCAAAATCCGGCGAATTTGTTTATGACCGTCCGCACCTCTGGGGCTCACGCCGTACCGGACCGGATCTTGCCCATATCGGTTTGAAATACCCGGATGCCAAAGGGGCCTGGCACCGCAAGCATATGGATAATCCGCAATCGGTTGTACCGGCTTCCAATATGCCGGCCTATGCATTTCTGAGTGCGCCGCTTGATACCAACTATTCCGAACGTAAGATGAAGCTGCTTTCTTTCCCGTATACCCAGGCCGATCTGGATGAACTCAAGGGAAAAACCGAGATGGATGCGATCATTGCCTATATGCGCAAACTTGGGACCGACCTTCCGGTTAAGAAAACCGAAGTTGCGGCACAGGTTGCCGCCAGCAATCCTTTCACTGATCTGAAGGCAATCAAGGCCGAGGCGGAATCACTCTATAAACAGAATTGTGCCTCATGTCACGGCGACAAACGCGAAGGGACACTCGGACCTGATCTGAGAGGCTCCTCCAAACAGGATGCCGAATTGTTCAAAATTATCTCACAGGGGATCGAGGACAATGGTATGCCGTCTTTCAACGATTCCCTTGATGAACAGAAGATGTGGAAGCTGGTGACCCTGATCAAAAAGGATACCAAATAATGGCTGACGCCAGAGTTGTTTTTCTGCTGTTGACCTGTGCTTTACTGGCCATTCTGGTTGCTATTGTTTTTGTGACCTACAGCAAAAAACGGAAAAAGAAGCTCGAGGAACCAAAGCACAGGATGCTAGAGGACGACTGATTCTTTTACAAGGAGCGGCTATATGTCAGAACAGCATGAGTATGATGGAATAAAATATCGTGAAGAAAAAAGTTCCCCCGGTGTCTTCAGGATCCTTTTTATTGTGCTGGTAGTATGGGCCGTGATCTTTATGGGTTATTACCTGTTTAGTGGCTGGAGTTCCCAGTCCGAGGCAGATGCGGTGAAACAAGCGCGCGACAGCCAGAAACAGGCCGCTCATAAAGCGGTTGAGGCAACTGTCGGCAGCACTGGCAGCAGCGGACATAAGGTTGAAACTTATGTTGCCGTCGGTAAAAAGCTGTACGGAAGCCTCTGCGCCGCGTGCCACGGTGAAAGTGCTAAAGGTGTTGTTGGCCCTGATTTGACCGTCTCAACTTATAAATACGGCAAGTCTAGACTGGACATAACAAAAAGCATCACTGAGGGGCGCCCCGGCGGCATGCCGCCTTTCAGTAGTCAGATTGACAAGGAGCAGATCGAAGGTCTTGTGGAATTTATCCTTAGCCTGAAATAGGGTGTTCACCCTCAGCAGTGTCCGGTTTGGTCTTTGCATTTAGTCTCCCCTCCCGCAAGGGTAGGGGGGACCTTTGAGGCATTAGCAAAAAAACAAACGACAACGCTGATTCACCCCGATTGAATTTGACACTTTTGAAGATTCTTTATAACAGGCCTACTGTGAAAATATGTGTTGCCATGACCATGTCTAAAAAAGCGTATCTCGCCAAGGTGCTGCTAACTGTCGCCGTTATGCTGCTGGCAGCATGCAGTAAAACGGCGCAATTGCCGCTGCTATCCTCTGATGCTGTCGTTCTGGCCTTTGGTGACAGCTTGACGGCCGGTACCGGCGCCGCCGAGGCCGAAAGTTATCCTGCGGTGCTATCAGTCCTGACCGGTTTGAGAGTAATCAATGCCGGTGTTCCGGGTGAGGTGTCGAGTAGTGGTTTACGCCGCTTGCCGGAATTGCTCGATCTTGAACATCCCACCCTGCTTATTCTCTGTCATGGTGGTAACGACCTTCTCGGTCATGCTGACCATCAATTGATTGCCGATAATCTACGCAACATGATTCGCCTCGCGATGGAGCGCAGAATTCCGGTGCTGCTGATTGCTGTCCCATCCCCGGGTTTATCGCTTAAGCCACCACCTCTGTATGAAGATCTGGCCAAAGAGTTTAAAATCCCCATCGAGGCTAAGGCATTATCACATATCCTGTCCAAGGGGACGCTCAAGTCTGACTATATTCACCCCAATGCTGCCGGGTACCGGATGCTTGCCGAAGCGTTGGTTGATCTGTTGAAGAAGAGCGGGGCACTTCCCCCATAGCATCTGTTAGGCATTTAAACAGGAGAAATTATGACCGAACTACTACGCGGCAATCTGAAAAGATCCGTCGGAGCAAAAACATTGCTTTTCCCGACTCCCGTCCTGATGGTTGGCACGTACGATCAGGCAGGCAAACCGAACCTTATGAATGCTGCCTGGGGTGGTATCTGCTGCTCACAGCCACCGGCTGTTTCCGTATCACTACGCAGTGCCACCTATTCCCACGCCTGCATCATTGAGCGCAAAGCCTTCACCGTGGGGATAGCTTGCGAATCCAGGATGGCAGAAGCAGATTACGTCGGAATAGTCTCCGGGCGTGACGTAGACAAATTTGCCATCACCGGACTGACCCCTGTTAGAAGTGAACTGGTAGATGCTCCGTATGCGGCGGAGTTTCCTGTCGTTTTGGAGTGCCGCCTGCTGCACATAGTAGAAATCGGTCTGCACACTCAGTTTGTCGGCGAGATTGTCGATGTAAAGGCCGATACAGATGTCTTTGGTGATGACGGACAGCTCGATATATTGAAGATAAAACCGCTCCTGTACGATACCTCGCACAGGGGGTACCACGGTGTAGGACCACTCTTGGGGAAAGCATTCTCAGTAGGTAAGACGAAAGGATAGATTATGTCAAAATTAACTGTAGTAGCTAAGATTATTGCAAAGAAGGACTCCGTGGAGACCGTCAAGAGTGAACTACTGAAACTCGTCCCACTGACCAGAAAAGAGGCCGGTTGCATCGAGTACAATCTGCACCAGGACAACGAAGATCCGGCTGTCTTTGTATTTTATGAAACATGGGATACCCCTGCCAGTCTTGAAAACCACATGAACAGTGATCACTTCAAGAGCTACGTCAACGCCGTAGGAAACTTGATCGAAGAGAAGGTTGTGCACAAAATGACCAGGTTATAATCATGGTCAAGCTAGCATTGAAGTATAACCAATTTTCAACAGATATCATTTCAGGCGGAGGTGACTTATGAATATCGGCTTTGTAGGACTCGGCATCATGGGCAGCGCTATGGCAACAAATCTGCTCAAGGCGGGATTTAAGGTTACGGTGTGGAACCGTTCGGCAGACAAATATGTACCCCTGGCCGATCTGGGGGCGGTCGTTGCCGGTTCACCGCGAGCTGTTGCAGAGTGTTCCGATGTGGTGATCGCCATGATGGCAAATCCGACTGCCGTCCAGTCGGTACGGGACGGGGCGGATGGCATTATCGCCGGACTGATGCCTGGAAGTGGCTACTTGGATATGTCCACTGTGGATGCCAAAACCTCTCTGGAATCCGCCCGGCTGGCCCACGAAAAAGGGGCCCTGTTTCTCGAAGCGCCGGTGGGTGGGAGCCGCAAACCGGCTGAAGACGCCACCTTAACTATCATGGCTGCGGGAGACCGTGAGCTGTATGACACCACGCTGCCCGCACTGGAGAAGATGGGCAAGAAAATCCTCTTCCTTGGCGAGACCGGGCAGGCGGTCCGCATGAAACTGGCAAATAATCTGGTTATGGGTGGCGTGCTGACGGCTCTGTGTGAAGGCATCGCTCTGGCGTCCGGGTGCGGCCTGGATACCGCTCAACTGCTTGAAGTGCTTGATTCCGGCGCCGTCTCCAACCCGATGTTCCGCCTGAAAGGCCCGCAGATCTCTGCAAACGAGAACTTTCCGACCGCTTTTCCGCTTAAGCATATGCAGAAGGACCTGCGACTGGCCCTCCAGTTGGCGGAAGAGGTGGGGCAACCACTCTTCGCAACGGCGACCATTAATGAGCTTTACAAGAAGGCTTTGGCGGAAGGCTTTGGTGATGAAGACTTTGCTGCCGTCAGTCGTGTGATCAAAGCTGCAGCAGGAAACGGCGCTTGATTCCAGTGGTTTAATAATTGTACATGGTATGCAATCGTGATATATAGGAAAGCTTTTTATTTCTGGTGCAAAAAACCGAAATATATTGTAAATAACAACCATAAAATCAGTGTGTTGCGATAGATGTCCTGAATGTGGGTAGCCGCTGCAACATACAACTTTTCAGGAGGGTATCCGTTTGGCCGCTATTTCATTTGAAGAGATTATGTTTACCATTATGTCCGCTACACAGGACACGTTCAAAAGTTATATGAATATAGACCTGCTGGCCGGCAAGGTCGAAAAAAAGGTTGAGCCGGTTGATTCCGATGTCACCGGTATAGTCGGTATTGCCGGTGACCGGGTCGGTTACATCATTATTGCTACTGACAAAGCGAGCGCCCAGTGTGTTGCCAAGGAACTGCTGATGGTTGATGAAGCGGATGACGAGTGCATCCGTGATGCCATGGGGGAGCTGGCCAATAATATTGCCGGGGTGTTCAAAACCAAATATCACGAACAGTACGGCAGTGTGGCGCTTGGTTTGCCGTTGGTTATCTCGGGCCAACTGCGCGCAATCTCTGAACCTCCGGGAGCAAATGAGTCATCAAGCATCAATGTGCAGTGCAAAGGGGTGACAATACCTTTTAAGACGGTCGACGGCTCTATTTCGATTACCGTCATGGTTTATATGTAGTCCCATGAACGCAATACTGGACCGCTATGGTGAGTTGTTACGTGAAGTTGACGCCTGGTTTCAGCGCTGTCTGGAACAGCATCCGGAACTGATTGCGTGTCGCAACGGCTGCTCAGAGTGCTGTCGCGGTCTCTTCGATATTACCCTGCTGGATGCGTATTATCTCAGGCGTGGTTTTGACAAACTTTCCGAACCTCTTAAAGCAGAAATAGTGAAGGCGGCATCGCGGCGTCTGGAGCAGTTGTCCATGGTGAATATTGACTTCACCGAACCATGGCTTCTGAACGGAATTCCAGAGGTCGATTGGGATGCGCTTATGCCGGAAGAGGATGAAACGCCCTGTCTGCTGCTGTCAGAAAACGGTGGGTGTCTGGTCTATGAATATCGACCGATGACCTGCCGTCTGAATGGTATTCCTTTGATAGATGTTTCCGGGGAAGAGTTGTTTGATGAGTGGTGTACCCTGAACTTTACCGAAACAGACCCGCGGCAGCTGGCGGGTCTGCGTTTCACTTTTACCGAGCTGTTCGCCCGGGAACTGCTGCTGTTTCGTGAGCTCATCAGCCATCTGACCGGTACCGCACGAAATGAGGTTGACCTGTTTATACCCGCGGCAATAGTTATGGATTACAAAAAGGTTGTATCTGCAATTACTGCGCTGAACTAATCAACGGCAACAATGAAGTTGCCGGGGAACTCTCTACGCTCTAAAGATTCC
>Ga0123338_10005994_pt1 | contig 10284 bp, 11 predicted proteins | sample grotaG_FD_89793 | JGI IMG/M metagenome (GOLD analysis project Ga0123338, IMG submission 89793) | Glacier valley bacterial and archeal communities from Borup Fiord, Nunavut, Canada, to study Microbial Dark Matter (Phase II) -... | ecosystem: Environmental > Aquatic > Freshwater > Ice > Glacier ...
TGCTTCGAATTTTCCCGGCCTTGCCCAATTCTGTCGCCCTTATAACTGAACCAGGAGCCGCTTTTTTCGACCAGATTTTGGGCGACACCCAGATCGAGAATGTCACCTTCGCGAGAGATGCCCTCGCCATAGACGATGTCGAATTCGGCTTCACGGAAAGGCGCGGCTAGCTTGTTTTTCACAACCTTCACCTTGGTGCGATTGCCCACCACCGCATCACCATCTTTAATAGCGGCAATTCGGCGAATATCGATACGCACGGAGGCATAGAATTTCAGCGCACGGCCGCCGGTTGTAGTTTCAGGGCTGCCGAACATGACGCCGATTTTTTCGCGAATCTGATTAATAAAGATGAGGCAGGTTTTCGATTTCGAAACCATGCCGGTCAATTTCCGCAGCGCCTGCGACATGAGGCGGGCTTGCAGGCCCATGTGGCTATCGCCCATTTCGCCATCGAGCTCCGCTTTGGGCACCAGCGCGGCCACGGAATCCACCACCAGCACATCGATGGAACCCGAGGCAATCAGGGCGCTTGTGATTTCGAGAGCCTGCTCTCCGTAATCGGGTTGGGACACCAGCAGATTATCGACATCGACGCCGAGCTTGCGGGCATAGATGGGATCGAGCGCGTGCTCGACATCGATAAAGGCGGCCATGCCACCCATTTTTTGGGCTTCCGCAATCACTTGAAGAGCGATGGTGGTTTTACCTGAAGATTCCGGCCCGTAGATCTCGCAAATGCGTCCGCGAGGAAAGCCGCCAGTGCCAAGGGCAGCGTCAACGGCGATGGAGCCGGTAGAAATTACAGAGACCGGCACAATGGCTTCTTTGGAGCCTAAACGGAGGATTGAGCCCTTGCCGAACTGCTTCTCAATCTGGCCAAGAGTGGCTTCGAGGGCACGTGATCGCTCTTTTTCATCCATGGTGTTTCGATTGTAGCGGCTTTCTTTTAGTTTCGCCATATGTTCGCCCTAGAAAACCGGGTAAACTAGCGGAATGCCCGACCCGACGCCCAGTCTTCAACCTTTCGAAGCGGGACTGGATGAACTCGAGAGTGTGGTGCGGCAGCTTGAGGCGGGAGATTTGCCGCTTGAGAAATCGATTGAGCTGTTCGAAGCGGGCATGGTGTTGAGCGAACGGTGCCGGCGGCAGTTGCTGGATGCGGAAACCAAGGTGGAGATGCTGGTGCGCCGCGAGGGCAAGATGCAGGCCGAGCCGTTTCGTCCGGAAGGACGCGCGCAGCAGTGACGTTAGCGGAATACCTGAAAGCACAGCAGACGCGGGTGGATGCGGAGATTGATCGGCTGGTGCCTCCGGAAACGGTGGAGCCGAGGACGATTCATCGCGCGATGCGGTACAGCCTGATGGCGGGCGGCAAGCGAATTCGTCCGGTGCTGTGTCTGGAAGCGGCGCAGACGGTGGGGAACACATTGGGCGACGCAGGCGACGGCGTGCTGGCGGCGGCCTGCTCGCTGGAATTTATCCATACTTACTCGCTGATTCACGACGATCTGCCGAGTTTGGATAATGACGACTTTCGGCGAGGCAAGCCCACCTGCCATAAGGTCTTCGGCGAAGCGATGGCGATTCTTGCGGGGGATTCGCTGTTGACGCTGGCGTTTCAGGTTTTGGCGGAACTTCCCGGCGTGGCGGCGCAGGCTCAGGTGGCAATGATGCGGGAACTGGCGCGCGCTTCGGGCACGGTGGGCGGCATGATCGGCGGGCAGGTGGCGGATATAGAAGGCGAGGGGCAAGCGCCCGATGCGGAGTTGCTGGATCGCATTCATCGTGCGAAGACGGGCGCGCTGTTGTGTGCGAGTGTGCGGATCGGGGCGATTTACGCGGGGGCATCGGAGGCGGAAATTCAATCGCTGACCGCATACGGCGAGCATGTCGGGCTGGCGTTCCAGATTGTGGACGACATTCTGGATGTGGAGGAAAGCTCCGAGGCTCTGGGCAAGACGGCGGGGAAGGATGCCGATCAGGGCAAGATTACGTTTCCCGCGGTGTATGGCCTGGAGACATCGCGCACCATGGCGCAGACGGAATGCGCGGCGGCGCATGCGGCCATTTCAGGGTTCGGGGCCAGAGCGCAGCGCCTGCGTGAGATTGCCGACATGATTGTGTACCGTAAGTCTTGAACGTTGCGGGCAAACAGCGGCTGGATTTAGTGTTGGTGGCGCGCGGATTGGCGGAGAGCCGCAAGAAAGCGCAGGCCCTGATCATGGCGGGCAGCGTGATGGTGAAGGGCCAGAAGGCGTCGAAGCCTGGGCAGACCGTTGAGCCTGAAGCGGAGATTACGGTGGCCGCGCCGCCGCGCTATGTTTCGCGTGGCGGGCTGAAGCTGGAAGCTGCATTGCGAGAGTTTGCGGTGGACCCCACGGGGATAGTTTGCCTGGATGTCGGAGCTTCCACAGGCGGTTTTACCGATTGCCTATTGCAGCATGGAGCACTACGAGTTCACGCCATCGATGTGGGCACGAACCAACTGGATTATCGGCTGCGAACCGACCCGCGCGTGCGGTCGCAGGAACACAGGAATGCGCGGGAGTTGGTGGCGGGCGATATTGGCGAGCTTGTCGAATTGCTGGTGTGCGACGTAAGCTTTATTTCGGTGACTCTTCTTTTGCCCGCCATAGTTCCGCTGCTGACTCCGGCTGGCAAAATGATCATTTTGGTGAAGCCGCAGTTCGAAGTGGGAAAGGGCCAAGTGGGCAAAGGCGGCATTGTGCGCGACGCCGCGTTACACCTTTCGGCGTGCGCGCGGGTGGAAGAGGCGGTGCGAGACGCAGGTTACGAGACGGCCCTGATGCCGAGCCCAATTGAGGGCACTGAAGGCAACAAGGAGTTTCTGCTCTATGGCCATCATTAAGACGGTTGGGATATTTTCGAAGCCGAAGGTGCCGGCGGCGGTCGAGCTGGTGCCTCGCGTTGTGGAGTGGCTCACGGACCGCGGGACCGAGATGCGCTGCGATGAAGACACCTGCGTATATCTGGGCAGCACCGGCGGGTTACGGCGTGACGACGTGCCGGAGGGCTGTGATCTGGTGATTGTGATGGGCGGAGATGGAACGCTGCTCTCCGCTGCCCGAGCCATAGCGGGACGTGAGATTCCGCTGTTCGCGGTGAACCTGGGCGGCTTGGGATTCCTCACGGCGATCACGAAGGAAGAACTGTTTCCCGAACTGGAGCGCGCGATGCGAGGGGAGCATAGAATCGGCAAGCGCAAGTTACTGCATGTGGATCTGATTCGCGGCGGGCGCGCCGTTGCGACATATGAAGCACTGAACGATGTGGTGATTACCAAGGCGTCGATTGCGCGCATGATCGATCTGGAAACGCTGGTAGACGGGATGTTCGTGTGCGCCTATAAAGCCGATGGGCTGATTGTTTCGACGCCGACGGGATCGACCGCTTACTCGCTATCGGCGGGCGGGCCTATTATCTATCCCACGGTGGCGGCGGTTTGTATTACTCCGATTTGCCCGCATACATTGACGAACCGGCCAGTGATTGTGAATTCTTCGAGCGTGATTTCAGTGTTGTGTCGCGCCGAGGATGCTTCGGGTTTTTTAACGATCGACGGGCAGGTGGGTGAGCCGCTGCATGAGAATGACCGCATTGAGTGCAGCAGTTCGCAGCATGAATTGCACCTGGTGCGGCCGCCACAGCAGAAGTTTTTCGATGTGCTGCGGCAGAAGCTGAAGTGGGGTGAACGTTAGTATGACTGATTTTCAAGTGCTGATTCTCGCGATGTCGGTGGTCATCCTGCTATCGCTCCTGGTTCATAAACAATGGTCGAATCAATGAGACGAAGGAAAGTTTGCGTGCGGAGCTTCGGGCAATGCGAGCGGAGTTGCGTGCCGACAATCAGGATTTACGTTACCGGCTGGACCGCATCGAGGATACGATGAGACGCCTGGTGGCCGAAAGGGATCGGCGGCTCGCGAAGCTAGAGGCGCGCTAACTGCTCTTCGTAAGCCGCGATTGCCGGCTCTTGTTTTAGAATCCAACCGAGCTCATCGACGCCGTCCAGCATGCATGCTTTGCTGAAGGGGTCCACGGGAAATTCCACCTGGAACCCATCGGGCAGCGTGAGCATTTGGGATTGCAGATCCACTTTGAGCACGGCATCATCGGGCAACGCAAAGAGCCTTGCATGGACGTCCGGCGAAACCACGATGGGCAGCAGAGAATTTTTGAGCGAGTTGCCGGTGAAGATGTCGGCGAAGCTAGTGCTGATCACTGCGCGGAAACCGAACTGCGTGAGCGCCCACGGGGCATGTTCGCGGGAACTGCCGCAGCCGAAATTATCGCCGGCTAGTAAGATGTGCCTGCCTTGGCCTTCGGGGCGGTTCAGGATGAATTCCAGGTTGGGCGAACCATCGGGAAGATAGCGCCAGTCATTGAAGAGCTGCTTGTCGAGGCCCTCCTTCGAGGTGGTCTTCAGGAAGCGCGCGGGAATGATCTGGTCCGTATCGATGTTGTTGATCGACATACGAACCACTTTGCTTTCAAAAGGAACGAACGGCTTCACATCATCCTCCTGACGTCGGTGACGACGCCTGTAACCGCGCTGGCGGCGGCGGTGAGCGGGCTGGCGAGAAACGTTCTGCCGCCTTTGCCTTGCCGCCCTTCAAAGTTGCGATTGCTGGTAGAGACCGAATATTCGCCGGGCTGCAGCATGTCGCCATTCATAGCGATGCACATGGAACAACCGGGCTCGCGCCACTCACAACCGGCCGCGCGGAATATTTCCGGCAGCCCTTCCGCTTCGGCCTGACGCTTCACTTCCTGTGAGCCGGGGACGACTAGCACGCGCGTTGCCGGGTTCACTTTGCGGCCTTTCAGAATGCCGGCCGCGCTGCGCAGATCCGAAATACGGGAGTTGGTGCAGCTACCGATGAACACGACATTGACCGGATGGCCAAGAATGGGCTTGCCACCTTCAAGGCCCATGTAGCGGAGAGCCTTTTCGACGCTCTCGCGTTCGCGCGGATCGCTGATGGCCGCTGGGTCGGGGAGCGCGCCGGTGATGGGCACACCCATGCCGGGGTTGGTGCCGTAGGTGATCATGGGCTCGATGGCGGCGGCGTCCATGGAGAGGGAATGGTCGAAGACTGCGCCTTCATCGGTGGGCAGTCGCTTCCATCTTGCGAGCGCGCGGTCCCAGGCTGCGCCTTTGGGGGTGAACTCGCGGCCGGCCAGATATTCGAACGTATTGTCGTCGGGGGCAATCATGCCGGCGCGCGCTCCGCCTTCGATAGACATGTTGCAGACCGTCATGCGTTGCTCTATGGTGAGCGCGCGAATGGCGGAACCGGAGTATTCAAAAATGCAACCGGTGCCGCCGCCGATGCCGATGCGGGCGATCAGGTTGAGAATAATATCCTTGGCGGTGACGCCTGCGCTGAGGGGGCCATCCACCTGCACTTGGAACGTTTTAGAAGGGCGCTGGAGAAGGCATTGCGTGGCGAGCACCTGTTCCACTTCGCTGGTGCCGATGCCGAACGCGAGAGCTCCGAAAGCGCCGTGCGTAGCGGTGTGTGAATCGCCGCAGACTACGGTCATGCCGGGCTGCGTGGCGCCGTATTCGGGGCCTATAACGTGTACGATGCCTTGCTGCGAGCTGTGTACGCCGAAACATTGTATGCCGAAATCGAGGCAATTCTGTTCCAGTTGCTGCAGTTGATTCGCCGCGATCTTATCCAGGATGGGAAGTGAGCGGTCGCTGGTGGGGATGCTGTGATCCGCCGTCGCGAGCGTGCGATTCGGACGCCGCACTTTCAGGTTGCGTTCGCGCAGGCCGGAAAACGCCTGGGGCGATGTTACTTCGTGGACTAAGTGAAGATCGATGTAGAGAAGCGCGGGATCGCCGGGCTGTTCAAGCACCACGTGGTTATCCCACACCTTCTCTATAATTGTTCTAGGTTTCATAAGTAAGTTATTGGGATAACAATGAGCAGATAGCGTCACCTACCTGTTCGGTGGTTGCCGTGCCTTTCAGATCTGGAGTAACATTGCCGCTTTCAAGGACAGCTTCCATGGCGCTGTTCACCCGCGCGGCATCTTCTTTCAGGCCGAAGCTGTATTCCAGCATGGCGGCGACGGAGCCAATCGCGCCTAGCGGGTTAGCCTTGTTTTGGCCGGCTATGTCAGGGGCAGAGCCGTGAACCGGTTCGTAAAGGCCGGTCCAAACGCCGGAAGGCTTGCGCTCTCCGAGTGAGGCGCTGGGGAGCATACCGATGGAACCGGCAAGCACCGCGCCCTCATCGCTCAAAATATCGCCAAACAAATTTTCCGTCAGGATGATATCGAAGCGCTTCGGATTCAGCACTAACTGCATAGCACAGTTATCGACCAGTAAGTGGTCGAGAGCAATATCCACATAATTCTGAGCTACTTCGATCACAACTTTACGCCACAACTGTGAATTTTCAAGTACATTCGACTTATCGACTGAAGTTACTTTCCTGCGGCGTTGGCGCGCCAGATGAAAGGCCATGTGCGCCACGCGTTCAATTTCAGGGCGCGTATACACCATTGTATTGACCGCGCGTTCTTCCGCGCCGGTACCGCTGATGCCGCGCGGAGTGCCGTAATAGATACCGCCGGTCAACTCGCGAACGATGATCATATCCGTGCCATCCACCAGATGATTCTTGAGCGGAGAGGAATCGAGCAGCGGAGCGTAAGTGCGCACCGGACGCAAGTTGGCATACACGCCCATGGCCTTGCGAATGCCCAGCAGGCCACGTTCGGGGCGCTTCTCAGGCGGCGCATCGTCAAACTCCGGGAGGCCGACAGCCCCCAGCAAAGTGGCGTCGGCGCGGGATGCGGCGTCGGCAGTCTCCGGCGGCAGAGGCGTGCCTGTCTTATGAATGGCAATGCCGCCCAGCAGACCTTCTTCCAGAAGGAGCGCGTGCCCACCTTGTTGCAGCACCGTTTCCAAAACTCGCACCGCCTGGCGCGTTACTTCGGGCCCGATTCCGTCACCGGGCAAAACCAAGACCTGGAATGTCAACTGGCCGCGACTCCCAGACCGGTCTTAGCCGGGTCGCGCATGGTAGCGATGAGGGCCACAATTTCTTCGTCCATTATTCCTTTTTTGCGGTCCGCCAAAGAGGTGAACTCCGCATAGATGATATCGAGTTCTTCGCGAGTGAGCGCCAGGTTCAGTTCCACACAGCGCTGCGAAAGCGCATGGCGCCCGCTATGTTTCCCCAGCACCAGTTTCCCTTCCGGTACGCCTACGGAACGCGGGTCAATGATTTCGTACGTGCTCTTTTCCTTCAGGTAGCCATCCTGGTGGATTCCGGCTTCGTGCGCGAAAGCGTTACGGCCCACGATGGCCTTGTTCGGCTGCGGGCCAAAGCTGATGATGGAACTCAAAAGCTGACTGGTGGCGTAGAGGTGCTCGGTGTGGATTCCGGTGGTATAGGGATAGCGATCTTTGCGGGTCTTCATGACCATCACAATCTCTTCGAGCGAACAGTTTCCGGCGCGTTCGCCAATACCATTGACGGTGCATTCCACCTGGCGCGCACCGGCCTGAACGGCCGCCAGCGAATTCGCGACAGCTAAGCCGAGATCGTCATGGCAATGTACACTGACCACGGCCGAATCGCCCAGAGCTTGAACTACACGGCCAATTAACGCACCATATTCTTCCGGCGTGGAATAGCCCACGGTATCGGGAATGTTGACGGTACGGGCGCCGGCGGCAACCACCGCGCGAGACACTTCAATCAGGTAATCGGGGTCGGTACGCGCGCCGTCTTCGGCGGAAAACTCCACGTCGTCCACATGGCGGCAGGCGAGTTCGACGGCAGCCACGGCACTATCGAGCACCTGCTGGCGGGACCGCTTCAGTTTGTACTTCAGGTGAATGTCACTGGTCGCAATGAAAGTGTGGATGCGTGGGCGCTTGGCATTGCGAAGCGATTGCGCCGCCCGTTCCACATCGCCGGTTGTGGATCGGGCGAGCGCCGCGACCTGCACCCAGGGAAATTCGCGGCTGATGGCGTCCACGGCCTCAAAATCGCCTTCGGAGGCGATGGGAAAACCCGCCTCCATAACGTCGACGCCCAGTTCCACCAACTTCCTGGCGAGTTGCAGTTTTTCGGGAACTGTCATGCTGCAGCCCGGGGATTGCTCACCATCCCGGAGCGTTGTGTCGAAAATCCAAACTCGATCTGTCATTGCTCCTCGCTTCACACCTTCCCAAGGGTATGCCGAACTTGGCTATTACGCAAATTTATTCTATTCGAGATAGGTATAAGCTGGACGCTGACTATTTTCCGATGCAGAACGTACTGAAAATACGGTTCAGGATGTCATCGGCAGTGGTTGCGCCGGTGATGGCGTCAACCGGCGAGAGCGCGCTGTAGAGATCGAGAAGCAGCATCTCATGAGGGATGTTGCTTTCGATGGCGGCGGCGGCGCGATCCAGCGATTCCAGGGCTTCCTGCAAAAGCCTCTCATGGCGCACGCTGGTAATAAAGCCTTCTTCAGCGGCCTCCCGCGCTTCCGGGAGTATGGCGCGGCGGAGTTCGGCGATGCCCTGCCCCGTAAGCGCGCTCACCGGTAGCCCTTGAGAAAACGAACCCAAATCGCACTTGTTCGCGGCGAGCACCATGCGTCCTGAAACGCGGCTGATGATGCGCCGATCGTCTTCGGTAAGCGGCGCGGAGCCATCGATCACCACCAGGGTCAAATCGGCATCGGCCATGGCCTGGTAGCTGCGGTCGATGCCCAAAGATTCCACCAGATCCGTGCTATCGCGGATGCCGGCGGTATCGACGAGCTTGACCGGAATGCCTTCGATGGCGGCGGTTTCGCTGATGGCATCGCGCGTGGTGCCGGGGATTTCGGTGACGATGGCGCGGTCTTGTTCCAAGAGCCGGTTGAACAGGCTGCTCTTACCCACGTTCGGGCGGCCGACGATGGCCAATTGCAAGCCTTCGCGCACCAGATTGCCGTATTGAAAACTGGCGGCGAGCTTGCGCAGACCGTCGGTAAGAGGCAGCAGGCGGCGGAGGAGTTCGTCATTCTGAGGAATGGAAATATCGTCTTCGGCGAAATCGATACCGGCTTCGAGAAGAGCGATCAATTCGAGCAGTTGGTGCTTCAGCGGATTGACGCGGCGTGAAACGGAGCCATCCACCTGCTGCGCGGCCACCTTTGCCTGGTAGAGCGTAGTGGCGTCGATGAGGTCGCGCACGGCTTCAGCTTGGGGAAGATCGATACGGCCGTTGACATAGGCGCGCAGGGTAAATTCACCGGGTTCGGCCAGGCGCGCTCCCGCCTTCACGGCTTGATCGAGACAAAAGCGGAGCACAACGGGCGAACCGTGGCAGGAAATTTCCACCAGGTCTTCGGCGGTATAGGAATGGGGGGCGGCGAAGAGGGTGACCAGGACGTGGTCCACTCTGGAGAGGAGGGTGCCTCGCGTGACGCGCCAGGAACGAAGGACGATGCCGGGAACTAATGCGGCGGCGATGGTTTGCGCTTGTTTACCGGTGATTCGGACGACGCCCAGGCCGGCCCTGCCGGGAGGAGTCGAGAGGGCGACGATCGTTTCGTGGAGATTCATGGGGACGGTCGCGGCGGTCCGGGCGAGGCGGTGGAGGCGGTTCGGGCAAGCTGGCCATGCCGGCGGGATAGACAATCACGTGGCGATAGCCGCCCATGCCCGCGCTTTCACTGCGGAGTTCGAGCTCATTGCGTAAGGCAATGTGAATCACCCGGCGCTCGCGGCTGTTCATCGGGTTAAAACGGAACGGCTCACTGGTATGCTTCACCTTTTCCGCGGCGGCGTTTGCGCTCAGGCGAAGCTCGGCGATGCGCAGCATGCGGTAATCGTTCGCGTCGAAAGAGAGGCGCGAATGATCTTCGGACGGCATGCGCAGCGCTTCCATGGTGACGTGTTCCAGCGCGAGAAGAAGTTCCGCGCGGTTCATGAGCAGCAGATCGACATCGCCGCCTGAGAACTTCACCACCACTTCCGGATTTTCAATCTCGGGGTTCGAGGAATCGCCGGGAGCGAGTTCGAAGGTAAGCGCGAAACCGGCCTGATCGATCACGGTTTGGAGAAAGTGCGCGATTTTAGGACCTAGATCCTCGACTGTATATTTTCTGGTTTGCGATGGTAGCGAGTCAGTCACTTTTTACGTGTTCCGGATAGTCTTGGCGCGGGGACCGCTTCCGCGGGAGTCATGGTCTTGTTAAAGAACCACTGATGCAGGATGCCCACCAGATTGCCAGTGAGCCAGTATAACACCA
>Ga0123338_10006001_pt1 | contig 10278 bp, 5 predicted proteins | sample grotaG_FD_89793 | JGI IMG/M metagenome (GOLD analysis project Ga0123338, IMG submission 89793) | Glacier valley bacterial and archeal communities from Borup Fiord, Nunavut, Canada, to study Microbial Dark Matter (Phase II) -... | ecosystem: Environmental > Aquatic > Freshwater > Ice > Glacier ...
TCTGCAAGTTCGGGCCAGGTTAAGGGTCGGTCATTGGAAGGCTGTCCCGCCCCATCAAAGCCCTTGAGGTTGCTATAAGCGGGCAGGCCCACCGGGTCGGTAGTCACAAACAGAGTAGCTTCAAAGCCGTGCTTGTGCAGAATAGGCCGGGCATGATTGTATAATGAAAGATAGCCATCGTCAAAGGTCAGCACTACGCTTTTTTCGGGTAAACTACGCCCTTGCTTGAGGCTAGTTACTAAAGCTTTGAGCGGCAACACTTGATAGGCTTCTGCGGCCAACCAGTCCATTTGCTCTTCAAAGTCCGCTACCGGAATATGTACCCGATGCACCCCGCTCTCCGGCTTTTCGGTTAGAGCGTGATACATCAGGACAGCTACACTACTTTTTGCCATTTTTTTACTTCTTACTACCGCCTATTCCACTAATTTCCAGTTCGGGTTGCGGTTGGGTCACTACCACCGTCACCGCCTGTAACTTTGGGCTACCACCGCGCGTGGCATCCCATTGTTTTACGCCGCGCCCGGTCAGGCTGTTGAAAGTAGTTCGAGCCACCCCCAGCACCAGCAGCGGAGCTAAGAACAAGCGCAAATAGTGACGCGCTTCTGCCCGAATGAGTAACAAGCCGAAAGCGGCATAAACCAGGAACGATGCTCCTAACGTCCACCAGGCCCACCAGGGCAGAAACGAGGCTTCGGCAATAGGTAGGGCCAGCAGGCCGAAAGCTCCGGCTAAGAGCAGCATAAACGAACGCGGTAGTTGCACAATCGAAAGGGCGCAATCTAGCTGAGATAAATTGGCCCGGCCCAGTCCTTGCAAAGTCATTTTCAAGGCGTAGGTTTTAATCAGGGCAATTTGCCCACCGACCCAGCGTTTGCGCTGCTTCTGAAAATCGGCGTTATTTTCTACGGCTTCGTAACTCAGATGGGCTGCGGGACACCAATCTACTTTAGTACCTTCTTCGAGCAAACGAGCTTTCCAGGCTTTATCTTCAACTAGCTGGTGCTGCTGACCGTCCATCAAGCTGGCAAAGACCGAGCGACGAAAAGCTACGCCCGAACCGCAAATCTGGCTTTCCAGACCCAAAATCTTACGACTGCCCAATTGCACCCACTGGCGCAAAGCTTCGGCGGCAGCATCCAAAGTCGAGACATTGGAACTACGCTTGTTGCTGACATAGCGGAAAGATTGCACTACCGGGGCACTGCCGGGCTGCCGCATCATCCCATTCATCCCGGCCAAAAATTCCGGGTCTAGCTGGCAATCTGCATCCACCAGCAAAATCACGGCATCGGCGGGCACTTCGGGGCGGGCCTTGAGAGTTTTCCAGGCGTAACTCAAAGCCTGTCCTTTGTTAGAAGGTTTACCAGTTTGGCGTTCCAGGCAGGTTGCCCCACCCAACCGGGCTAGAGCGGCTGTATCGTCGCTACAATTATCAGCTACTACAAAAGTCTGATAGCGGTTAGCCGGGTATTGCTGTTTTTGCAAGCTGTTTAACAAAGTGGGCAAAAGCCGGGCTTCGTTGTGGGCTGGCACAAGCAAGGCAAAATAAGTTTCGCCCGCCTCTGCTTCAGTAGCAGGCCGAGCCATGCGCTTTAGCCAGGGGAAAGCCAGGATTGTTACCAGTACCGGCAAATAGACATAGGCGTACATTATTAATAAACCGGCCTCAATTAGGTAAAGTAGCGTCCAAAGTCCCCGGCTGGTAAAGCCAAGTCCGATTAACCCGATTGATATTAGTCCTAAACCCAATAGCCCTAAAGCGGCACCCAATTTCCTTACTACTCGCATCACTGATATTCTCCTGAAATTAGTACGTGGTCGCTTGATAAATCGGTAGGTTGCTAGTACGACCCAACCCACATTTGGTACTATCCAGAGTATAATACAACTTGCATGTTAAGTTAGTATGAAGCCTATGTAAAATCGTGGTAACTACTCAAATAAGCTGAGAAAGAGCCGGAGAGATTGAGGTTACGCTCAACCTCTCCCTGAATGACTAACCCACCTATCAGCTTAACCAGCCCCGTCCGGCCAAAACCTGACTGCCTAACAAGCCCAGCAGCACCTCAAATTTAGTTCCGGCATTTTCAGGATGATATTCCAGGCGGTTGCGCTCGAAATATTGTACTAAATAAGTTTTACCATCCGAAGCATTTTTCTCCTGAAAAGGTTCGGTAATGGGAAAACCGTAAACCGGCAACCCGCCCGTTTTTTCCCAATAACTGCGGATAGTGCCATTTATGCTGTGGCCGGTTTCCTGGAAATAATAGCCATCGCCGGCCTTTTCCTTACTAATACCCAGGAAAGGCTCTTCGTACTCCCGCCCGATGGTGTTTTGACTGCCTAGTAAGCCTAGCAGCACGTTGTTGGGCGACTGATTTTCGGGATGAAATTCAAACTTGGCCCGTTCAAAATATTGGGTGCGATAAACCTTGCTATCTGCCGGGTTCAGTTCCTCAAATTCCTCGGATAAGGGCAGACCAAACTGGGCCAGACCACCGTTCTTTTCCCAATAGGTCTGAAACACTCCTCGCAAGGAGTGGCCGGTTTCGTAGAAAAACATAGTATTAGGAATAGCCTCGTTGATGCGCTTGGTGGGCAGAGTATCGGCTGCCGGGCGTGGTTGCATTTTGGCTTCGTAGTAGCCTACCCCTTTGCCGGTGCTATTGCTGAAAGACCGCTTCCAGATAACCTTATTTCCAAAGATATAACCCTCGGTGTTTACCCCGTCAACCACCTGGAAAGGCCGCTTGGCATCAATATCGAAACCGCGTACTTTGCCATCAGTGACATTGCTTAAATAAACCACCAGATTGCCGTTAATCGAAGGGTTGCCACCTTTGCCCAGCCCGAAGTATTTTTTGGTATCGAAATTATAGAGGGTAATCTCGGTCTGATTCTCGCTAGGATTGTTGGCCGTAAAGATTACCTGATTACCCGAAGCGGTCAAGCCCAGAAAATTAGCCTCGCTCCGCACCACATCCAGTGTAGCTCTAGCATCTATATTGAACCGCTGAATCGAATACTCGGTTGGAGCCGCCGGGTCAAGCTTAACATTTTCACCACCCCAAAAAACGTTTTTGCCCGAAACCGTCAAAAAGTTAGCACTGGTGGTCTTGAGGTCAATCATTGCTTCCGAACCGCTCGAAATAAGGCGGGCATAGGTTTTATCAGTGGTATAAGCCAGCAAATCGCCATCGGCGGCTAACTGGGTAATCTGGCCGGGCTTCTCGACTATTTTAGTTTGCTTCTCGGTTGCCAGGTCATAGCCATTAATCACACCGTTGGTGCTGTAATAGACCACACTTCCAATTAGTACCGGCCTGGTATTGGGCGAACCCGCGCCAACGTTGATTAACTTGTTCTTCACCCGGTCATACCCAAGAACCGGGCGGGCACTGCTATTGCCAGTGTTGTACCAGGCCAGATAAGTATCCGAAGCTCCTATTAACTGAGCTTGCGTCCCCATAATAAATAGCGGGGTGTTCTGGGCGTTATAATAAGGCGCGTTATACAGGTCATCTTCGTCGGCGCGGGCAGGTAAGACGAAAGCCATTTGCACTAGCACCAGCAATAAAGCCATTGCCGCTCCAAGACCCATTTTATTATTTCTCATAGCTATGTTTTGCATATTCATCCCCAAGTTTTTCGTTAATAAATCAAGCTCGACGCAGTTTATCGTCGCCGGGTATCAAGATTGGGCTTACCGACGGTTGGCCCTTGTTTGGCAAGGCTTCGGCAAAATCTTCCCAGATACGGCTAAACTGTTGTTGCAAAAACTCTTGCATTTCCTGACCAACCGTGTCCATCTGGCTGGTCAGGTGCGAAATTTCGCGTTGTACTCTAACCCGTTCTACCTGAGATAAGCGCAATATATCTTGCACCTGCCGTTCGGCTACCTGTTTTTGGTTAGAGACCTCTTGAAATTTAGCCTGCATTCCGTTTATCTGGTCTTGAAGTTGACCTTGTTGTCCCCTTAAATCTTCCAGTTCGTGCTGCAAACTCTCGCGTTCGGCCCGCAAAGGTAACAAGACCTGGCGGGCATCTTCTTCTACCCGTCGTTTTAGTTCCACTAATACCTGGTCTACTGCGCTTAACTGACTGTGCATACTCGCTTCAAGCGAAGCGTGTAAGGCACTACGGGCATCCGCCCAGGCATTCACCGGCAAGCTATTTTCTGAGGCCGCTTCTGGCTCGATTAAGCGAGATTTTAGCGGTAAGGTAGTGGCTTTGGCATCGGCCAGCGAAGCTTGAGCAGCACTTGATTTTAGCTCTAGCTCCAACGAAGTATTACTTGTTGATTTGCGACTAAAGCGTCCCAAAATCTTTTGCAAGTTGCCTACCCGGTTAATAAGCTTCCAATCTTCCGGGCCAAGTTCACGTACCAGGAAGGCCAGGCTCGCAAGGTAAACCGGGCCACCGATAATACCACCCGCTACCAAAAATACCAGCTTGGGAGGCAGCGCGGGCAAAAGCGCAGTAAAAACCGGCTGCAAAACCTGCCAGCCCAACCAGGCCGCCCCTGCCGCCAGCCCACTTGCTATCAGGGCCGTAAAAGTGGTTTTTAGTGGGAAAACCTGCAAGACAGTGGTTGGGCGGAAGCGGCGGTTCATAGTGCGGGAAACCTGGGCATACAAAATCAGGTGGCTGGGCAAAAGTATCAGGTTTGCCACGCCTGCTCCAATAATCCCAAAAGGTGGCACCAGGGCAAAAAGCAAAGCCAGCAAAACTACCAGGGTTATCCCGGTGTTGACAGTTAGCTGGCGCGGCGCATTTACCCCAATTAGAACGGCGGTACAGGGGTAACTGACCGCTTCCGTCCAGTAGGCCACCGCTAAAAGACACAGCACCGGCCAGGCTTGTCCAAAATCAGCCGGAAAAAGAGTGCTTAACAATGCCTGCGAAAAAACCATCAAAGCTACTACAATCGGCGTGACGATTAGCATCATGTAGCGGGTAGCCTTGTAACAGCCGCTTATAATTCGGTCATAATCGCCTTGAGCATTTAGTTCTGACATCGAAACCAGAAGCGAACCCACAAACAGACGCGGCACTAACAGAGCATACAGAGCCAGCGTTACCGAGGCACTATAGTAACTGACGTACTGAGCGGCCCAGAACAGGCCGACAATAAATATATCACCACGAGTTCGCAAAGTTGCCAGAGCATCGTTAGTAAATAACGGAAAGCCAAAGGCAAACTGATAGCGCACAATTTTGAGGCTAAAATAACGGATTGGCTTAAAAGGCAAGCGCAGCTTATTAAAGGATAAATAATTAGTTATCAGCATCCCCAGGGGCTGACCCAAAGTTGCCAGGGCAATCCCCCGAATTCCGGTATCAAACCAGACCGCGATTACCATCAGCAACCAACCAATTACGGTGCTAATTAAAGTCCGAATCGCAATTGTGCCGTAACGTTGATAACCTTGAAGAGCCGAGTCTATCGGGGTATAAAGCGTATACAAAAAAGTAGTACCAATCGTCACATAAGCCACAAATGCCAGATTTTCGTTCTCTCGATTCAGGCCACTAACCGTGCCCAGCACCACCGGAGCTAGAAATATTAAGACGATACAAATAAAGCTGCCCAGAGCCAGTATTACCAGTGCGCCATTGGCAAAAACGCGCTGAACTTCTTCTTCTTCGTTCAGGGCGAGGTGGTGGCTAATTTGCTTGATTAGAGTTTGGGGTACGCCCAGGAAAAAGAGCCAGTAGAAAGCCGTCACTACGTTCATCAGAGCGATGATACCAAACTGACTGCTACCTAAATAATGCGAATAAATCGAAAGTACCACCAGATTGCCTAGCAGGAGCGAGGCTTTAGCAACCCCGTTGTACAACATGTTACGACCAACTTTAACCGAAACGTTCATAAATGCGAGGACTCCATGCGGCTATAAAATTTGAGAAAAGATAGCAAAGGCAGCACGGTGACGAACTGCCCAATGGATTTAGAGAAAAACGAATTATTCAACCCGAACCTTCGGAGATTTGGTCGGCATTAAATCTTCTTCTTTGATGTCGCGGAGTGGCCCAATCAGTCCGAGGCTCATAAAAAAGATTTGGGTCAAAGGAGGATATTCAAAATAATTATTAGCCCAGCTACCCAGCAGCATTGAAGCCAATACAGCCAGGATTGCCACCAGCATATACCTGGCTGTACGGCTCTTGGCCTGGAAATAACACATTACAGTGGAGATAATGGTACATACTGCCAGGATGATAAAGATTAAAGCTCCCAGCCAACCCGCCTCTAGCCCTATCCGCAGATAATAATTATCGGTAGCAGTTCCAGCCAATTCTGCATCGGCTAAATCGCCCCCGGCTGCCGCCAAAGTTTTTGCCCCGGCTGCCCCGGTAGTTTTCGGCCCGAACCCGATGGGGCTTTCAAAAACCTTGCCCTGCACCCGGTCTTGAATAGCCTGACGCACCTGATAGGAATCGTCCTTTTCGGCTTCGGTGGTGGTGAAAAAGCGGGCAACATAAACATTTCCCCGCCCCGCCCCGGTAACAGAAAGGAAAACATAGAGTACCGTCACCACTGCCGTGAATGTTACCAAAAAACGATTGCGCGTAATCAGGGTGATAGTGAAAAGACCCACCGGCAGCGCGGCATAAGCACTGCGGGTCAAAGTCCATAGCATCACCATCATTGCCAATGGGATGAAACCTATCATTACGAATTTGGCCCAGGTCGGCAATATGCCCGAAGTAAGCATAGTTAGAGCTACAATCATGCCCATTACCATATACATACCCATTGCATCGGCACTGCCCAGCGTGCTAAAAATACGAATAGTCCCCCAAATATCGTGAGTTGGATTTTCAGTTAGCCACTCGTATTCGCCCCCGGTAAAGCGATAGCCACTCCCTGGCACGCCCTGTTGCCACGCCCCGTAAACGGTTACAATCAGGGTCAACACCATCCACATGATGAAGAAACGCCGAATGTCCCGCCCGTTACCCAGCCAGACCGAAGTCAACCAGGGTATCAAGGCCGGAAAAATCCACCAGCGAAAGCCATAGATACTGTTGGTAATGCCGGGTGCATTCGGATTGAAAATCTGAAAACCATAATAAACCAGATATAAAATCAGGCTGGCTTGCAACAACCGGGGAATATTAGCTTTAGGCCAGCGTTTTTCAATGCTGGCCCGCAGGAGCGTACCAAAACCTGCGGCCACTACCAAAGCTTCCAAACCCATACCCATTGGCAAATTGGGAGCAAAGCGGTTCAGAAAAAACAGAAAATTGCCGAAAATCAGCAACATCCATATGCTCAGGCGAGGCCGAAATATAAAAGCCAGGCTAATAGGCGCACCGATTAAGCCAACGGCGATTGGCATGGCGGCGGGCAAATAATAGCTACCGCCAATAGTAACACCAATAAATGCCCCTAATGCCGCCGGTACAATTACCCCCGCCAGCTGAAGTAGCAGGCGGCGGGTAATGGGATAACCTAGTATTACTATCGGTTTTTTGCCGGAACGAGCCGGGACGACCAGACCACTATAGTTAATCATGCTTCTCGTTTCTGCAACCGATTAATTATGACACCTTCTAACACCGCGCTACCGTTGGTCAGGCTCTGCAATTTCTCCTGGTCGGATATAACCTTTGGTTTTTCGCCATTTACTACATACAGAATATTAGGGAAATGTTGCACCAACCCAACTGCATCGGCGGCCTCATCCAAAGCCGGGCTATCACAAATCATTAGCTGATAATTGCCACTCACCTTTTGGAGCAAAGCGGCCATATCATTTGGACGAACTACGCCACTGGCCTGAGTTGGCAGCGAAGAGTAGGGCAGAATATCCAGTTCGGGATAAACTGTGTTATAAATCCGGCCAGGCTCATCCACTGCCGAATTAGTAACTTCTGGCACTGATTCGTCTTTTTTGGCTTTGTCCTTGTTTTTATCTTTGGCTTTGTCGGTACCTTTGCCATTGTGTCCGTTCAGACCAAAACTATCGAGCAAAACCGGGTTTTTGCGGTTGCAATCTATTAGCAAGGTGCGATAACCTGCTTCTGCTAAAGCCATACCCAGGTTGCTAACCACCGTAGTTTTGCCTGCTCCAACGGTACTGGCTGCTACCAGCAGGTTCAAAGGATAAGCAGGGTCATCCGCACGGACAGTCAGGCCGTTTACTTCGGATAACTCCGAAAGAGCCAGATTGCTGCTACCGTTACCATTGACGTGCCCATTGCCATTTTTGGCGGCAGGCTCAGTTTGCTCGGTAGCACTATCAGTCTTATCTAATCCTGCCGTTACAATCGCTGGCACTAACACTTTGGGCGAAGCAAGAGTTGCAGCGGGAACTATGTGACGTTCCACCACGCTATTTGCCAGCATTCTAAAGCTTTCCATCACATATTCCGGCAGTTCGTTGCCATTCACCGAAACCGGAGCAACTACCGGGTCTGTGCTAGTTTTAGCTTTGTCCTTGCCTTTACCCTTAGTTTTAGGCCCACCTTTTTTAAGGAAACCCAGTAAACCTTTGCCAGCCGCCCCAAAGTTAGGAATACCAGCTAACACCGGTTGTTTATACAGTTCGCGGGCGGCGGATACACTATAGATACCCCGGTCAAGGTAGTTCATCAAGATAGTAAGAACTACGCCTAAAGTTAGAGCGACTGCTACTGCCAGACCGACAAACAGGGTCAAGCCACTACCTTGCGACTCGGCTTTGACCGCCTGGTCTACGATTGTTACCGAAGCAGTGTGCAAATCAGGGAATTTCTGAAGCGATTTAGCCAGGTCAATCTGGCCTTGTAATTCGTCTACCTTAGCCTTAGCTACCTTTTGCTTGTTTAAGGCATCATCCTGACCAGACTGCTGATTTAACTCGGCGTTACGCTGGGCCTGCCTGTTAACATCTATCGAAGCGAAAGCCGCTCCCCGCAAGTTGTCAACATCTTTCTGAGCCTTTTCCTGCTTACTCTTAGCAAGGTCAACCGCCGCCTGGTCTTTAGGAATAGCGGCATTAGCCTGGCTTAATTCGGCTTTAGCCGTACTCAAGTCTTCCTCAGCCTTCTTAATTTTCTGATTGAAGGAGTCAGCATCGTCCTGAATAGCCTTGTCTTCCAGTTCCTTGTACTTCTTCTTGGCATCCTCATAATTCTGGTTGGATTGGTCAAAATTAGCTTTGGTAATCTTGAGTTGGTCTTCGTTATAGCTAAGGATGCCCCCCAGCTGGTCTAGCCAGCGTTTATTCGATGAGTCCTTGATTGATACCGCCAGGTCGTTAACAATGCCAATCGCTTGTTTCTCACTCGGTGCTGTCGCCGTAATTTTAAGAAACTCAGATTTGTTTACCGGCAAAACCTTGATACTCAGCCGCAATTGTTTAAGATTATCGGCATTTATCTTGTTCTTTTCGGCTACCGTCCGCAAAGTCAAATCCGAGGTGGCCGCTTCCTGAATCGTCCCAAAAAGCGTAAATTTAGTTTCGTAATCGGGTTGTGGTTCGAGTGGATTGACCGTGCTAAACGAAACCCGCAGCAAAGCCGAGGATTCATAGAGAGTGACTTTGGTGAGGTTTAAGCCAAGACTGATAACGATACATACTACCGTCAGGATAGCAATCATTAACCAGTTTTGCCTTACCATCCGAAACAGTTGCCAGAATTCCATTAAGTTTGTTCCCCTTGTTATTGGCTGCTAAAGCGTCAGCTAAACCGACTAACTTGAGCCGACGGTGTGGCAGTATCAACTTACTAAGATATTGTCAGTTATATCTTAGCAACTGTTTAGCCCTGCCGTCAAATGAAAATTTTATTAAACCACTTCACTTACTTGCTACACACAAAGGCAGCCCCCGTGCTTTGTACTTTGTACTTTTTTGTACAATACAAGCTATTTACGGAGACTGTGCTAGTTGAGGATTAATTGTTATAAGACAGGTTTTAGCTGGCTACCAGTTCATAATCGGATACTTCCAGCATAAAGTGGGCTTGTACTGCCAGCATCAAGCGGCGTACTTGTGGAAGCGGGTTAGAAATAGTAACCTGGCCTTCCCGCTCATTTGCCCGCACGGTCATCCAGGTTAGGACTGCTAGTCCATGACCGTCTATCTGTTTAACCTGACTTAAATCTACTTTGATTTGGTAATGCCCGCTTTCAAAAAGCGTCACTACAAACTCCTTAAAGCGCGTCGCAGCATTGCGTGTAATTAAACCAACCGGGGTTATTTTGATGCTGTCACCTTCGTACTGTACTCCCAGCATCAGACCGCTACGTTGCAAACGGCTAAACATCCGTTGCTCCAA
>Ga0123338_10006002_pt1 | contig 10277 bp, 9 predicted proteins | sample grotaG_FD_89793 | JGI IMG/M metagenome (GOLD analysis project Ga0123338, IMG submission 89793) | Glacier valley bacterial and archeal communities from Borup Fiord, Nunavut, Canada, to study Microbial Dark Matter (Phase II) -... | ecosystem: Environmental > Aquatic > Freshwater > Ice > Glacier ...
ATTGCCGAAGTGGAACCTTTCAGAGCCGTAACCCACAACAAGGGAATCATGAACGGAATCGACGCTGTCGTGCTTGCCACAGGCAATGATTTCCGTGCTGTCGAAGCCGGAATTCACGCTTACGCTTCCCGAAACGGAAACTATTCGAGTTTGTCTCATGCCAAAATTGAAAATGGTGTTTTTACTTTTTGGTTGGAAGTTCCATTGGCTTTGGGAACTGTTGGAGGATTAACATCATTGCATCCATTAGTGAAATTATCCTTGGAAATGTTGGAAAATCCATCAGCTGAAGAATTAATGCAATTTGTGGCTGTTGCCGGTTTGGCACAAAATTTTGCCGCTTTGCGTTCCTTGACCACAACGGGAATTCAAGATGGTCACATGAAAATGCATTTGAACAATATCCTGAACCAGTTTGTAGCGAATGATGAAGAACGTCTTTTGATTCGGAAACATTTCAAACACCACGTGGTTTCGCATAGCGCGGTTGTGGAGTTTATTGAAAATTTAAGAAGACCCTTTTAATCCCTAAACCCTGTCAGGGTTTGGAACCCTGACAGGGTGAATTTACAATATGAAAAAAGAATTTTACAGCAACGGAAAACTACTAATCACAGGAGAATATTTGGTTCTTGATGGTGCCAAAGCATTTGCATTACCAACCAAATTCGGACAAAACCTGATTGTCGAGAAAGGAAATAATCAAGAAATAAAATGGACAAGTTTTGATTCAGATGGAAGCATCTGGTTTGAAGACACTTTTTCATTTAAAGACATTTTAGAGAAAAGAACTTTCGAAGAAACAGCATACATAAAAAACACCTTGATTGAAATCCTGCACGAAGGATCTTTATTAAATCCTGATTTCCTCAATCAATCCGAAGGTTATTCTGTTACGACTCAACTTACATTTCCAAAAAATTGGGGCTTGGGAACTTCTTCTACCTTGATAAACAACATTGCGCAATGGCTGAAAATCGATGCTTTTGTGCTGCTCAACAACAGTTTTGGCGGCAGCGGATATGATATTGCCTGCGCCCAAAACGATACTCCTATTTTGTATCATTTGGAAAACGGAAATCCTGTTGTGGAAAAAGTAACTTTCGAACCTGAATTTACTGAAAATCTGTATTTCGTTTATCTGGACAAAAAGCAAAGCAGCAAAGCGGCCATCGCTTTCTATCATAACAACAAGAACAAGGATTTGGCTCAAATCATCGCCAAAAATGATGCCTTGACACAACAAGTCTTGAAAGCAAAAAATCTTCAAGAATTTGCCTTGACATTAGAAGAGCATGAAGCCGAAATGAGCAACATTATAGAAATGCAAACCATAAAAGAATCCTTGTTTCCCGATTTTAATGGTGTTATCAAAAGTCTTGGTGCTTGGGGAGGCGATTTTGTAATGGCAATTGCAAAAGAAAACCCGAGTGATTATTTCAAGGAAAGAGGTTTCAAAACAATAGTTTCTTATAAGGAGATGATTTTGTAATTCGAAAAAAGCAAGCCCAGCTTTTATGAAACCCTCAAAATTTTAAACATATAAAAAAAGGAATATTTCTGCTCCTTAATTTTATTCTTGTTGCTTTATTGGATTTTGCCTTGTGTCAAAAATTCTTGCAATAAATACAATTCCATTTTCCTCGATGTAAAGTAATTTATAATGCCTTACGATGATTCTTCTGAATTCAGGTTCTATCTCATCTTTTTGGTATTGATCTGCAAAATGGAGTTCTTTGGTAGCCAGCAATATTTCATCTTTTAAGGTTTTTGCACCTTGAAGAGATTTTACTTTGTAATTTTCATAAATTACCTTTAGCTGTGCTTTAGCAGTATTTGTCCAAACCGTCTTTAATTCATCCATTACCAGTCATTTGATTCTTTTTCTAAATCTTCCTGAGTGGTATATTCGCCTCTTTTTATTTCAGCTTTTGCCTCCAAAAGTTCAGCTTTGTACGCTATTCTGTTTAATGGTACACCATCAATAGAATAGGCCACAATGTCATTTTCTTGATAACTTTCTATAACAGCCTTAACAACTTTCAAAAGACGTTCGTCAGCTGTGTTTATATATTTTAAAACACTATCTCTCAATTCTAAAGCTCCCATAATTGTGTTGTTTTAATACTCCAAAGATAATTGATTTGTCTCATTTTATTATTACATCAGATGAAAATTACTAATCATTCCTAAAAACCCGAGTAAATATTTTAAGGAAAGAGATTTTAGAATTGTCAATTTATATAAAGACATGATTCTGTAAACAAAAAAAATCCCGATTGCTCGGGATTTTTATATTTAAAACAGTGTTCAATCTAGTAATTAAATTGGGCTCTGTTGTCTTTAATTTTCGCATTTTCTTTTAAAGCTGGAATAACTCTGTTGGCATCTCCAGCGCTTTGAGCTTTTAGTTTAGAAACATAAGCTGCGTGGCTTTTCAATACTGGCGCTTTAAATGTTGTTTTGTTTAACACAACATAAACTCCGGTATTTCCTTCTATTGGAGCAGAAATTTTGCCAGATGCCACTGCAAATGCATTTCCAACCACTTTAGGCTCTTGACCAACTCCACCAGTCAAAACTGGATTTTCCATTGTTACGTCAGTTGCTTGTTGTACTGGCGCACCAACCGCTTTTGCGATAGCTTCCAATGAAGTTCCCGACATTTTGGCTTTAATTAATTCGGCTTTTTTCTTGTTTTTAAGAATCGGTTCTGCGTAAGGTCTAACCAAATCCACAGCCATTAAACCTTCTTTGTTTACTTTTTTAACTTTTGCGATAACGTGACCTAAATTAGCCACTTCAAATCTTTTTATTGCTCCAACATCGGTTCCGTCTTCGAATGCCCATCTTACGATGTTTCTTTGGTTACCCAATGCACCAAAAGATTCGTCCATACCTTTTACTGTAACTGCTGGCGCAATTGTCAATTTCATTGCTGCGGCAGTTTTCGTAAAATCTTTTTCGATTGCATCAATTTCAAATTGAGTTGCTTGAGTAAATACTTTATCCGAAGTTGATTCTGAAGCTTCCACTTTTTGGGCGATGGTTGCCAAACGAATTCCGTCTTGCTTATCCGTAACTTTGATGATGTGGAAACCAAAAGGAGTTTCTACCAATCCAACTTGACCGATAGGACTGTTGAATACAAAATCATTGAAAGGTTTCACCATTTGGTTTGGACCAAAAAATCCTAAATCACCACCTTGTTGTGCTGATGAATCATCAGAACTGGTGAAAGCTAACATCAAGAAACTATCCGGATTCGCTTGTACTTGAGCCAAGATAGATTCTGCTTTTGCTTTAGCTTCTTCTTTTGTTCTTTTTTCTTTTTTGCTTGGAACTTGAGTACCTTCATAGCTAATCAAAATATGACTTGCCTTTGCATTCACTCCCACTTTTCTACCCATTGATTTTGAAATACAATAGTATTTTCCGAACATGTAAGGACCATAAATTTCACCTGGAGCCAAGTTGTACAATTTATCTGCGTCAACGGCAGGCAAATCTTTTTTGGCAACATAAGTAGAATCATAAGGAACATCTGAATTTGAATTCACGAATTCGATGGTGTTAGCAGCGGCTTTAAATCCTGGCAAAGTATCGTTTTTACCTGTAGCTGTATTGTAAACCACTCTTCCTGCCAATAATGCACTTATTTTAGATTTCACTTCAGCCTCATCTTCTGGAGAAGCTTTGTCTTCGATTAAAACATACTCTACTTCACGAGTTTCGTCTGCTTTGTATTTTTTCTCATTCTTTTTCATGAAAGCCACGATTTCATCATCTGAAACTTTCACATCACTGTCTTTTATTGTTGAATATAATCCGGCAACATAAGCAAAATTCACTTTATTGGACTCCATTTCATATTTCAACTTTCCTTCACTTTCGGTAGTATATAGTCCTGCTCTAATCAAGTTATTGTAAATTTGATATTTGGCGTTAAGCTCGGCGTCTTTTTCTCTGTCTTTCAAGAACTGTGCTTGCTCTGGATTTGACTTAAAGTATTCTTTAAATTTAGCTTCGTCAAAACCTCCTGCAGCGTTCAAAAACAATGGATTTTGTCCGATGTTTTGATCGGCTTTCAACACTTCCATAATATGTTTTGAACCAACTCTCAATCCTAATTTTTCAAATTGAGAAGTTAACAAAGCAATAGAAACCTCTTGTTCCCAAACTCTATTTGCCGCTTCAGTTGAAGTGATTCCTTGTTGACCTTTTTCAATATTACTAACTTTTACTCTAAAGTCTTCAAAAGGAATATCTTTTCCATCTATACTTCCCACATCTTTAGAATTTCCACCAAAATTTCCTTGATCAAAAAGACTTGGTACTATAAATGCAAATAATGCGAATGCAATAACCACTATCATTAAAGCGGAACGTTGTCTAATTTTTGCTAAAACTGCCATTTTTATTGTTGTTAATTTTTATATTCAGTCTGCGAAAATACAATTATCTAATTAATAATTATACTAGTCGCACTATAATTTACAAGAAAATTTGATTTACCAAAAAAAATCAATCTTTTATGGTCATCTTAACCAATTCTATTTTCTTGTTTGTGGCTTCTTCTATGACAAAATGATAGGTTCCTATGGTAATCACATCTCCTTTTTGAGGAATATCTTTGGTAAAATCCACAATAAATCCGCCAAGAGTTCCGTAAGAATCATCTTCTGGAATAGAAAGTTTGTAGGTTTGGTTCAAATATTCGACATCCAATCGAGCCGAGAAAATATAAGTGCCGTCTTCGAGTTCTTTTTCGGTGAATTCCACTTCGGAATCGTGTTCGTCTTCAATTTCGCCAAAAAGTTCTTCGACAATATCTTCTATGGTGATAATTCCTGAAGTTCCTCCATATTCATCCAAAACGACGGCCATACTTTTTCGTTTTTTGGTCAGCAAATTCATCGCGTCTTTAATAAAAATGCTTTCAGGAACAAATTCCACCGGAATCAAAATCGACTTGATGTTTTTGGGTTTTTTGAACAATTCAAAAGAATGAATGTAGCCAATGATGTCGTCGAGCGAATTTTGATACACCAAAATCTTGGAATAGCCTGTGTTGATAAACATCTCTTTCAATTCGGCCACGGAATCGAACAAATCAATTGCCACGATTTCGGTTCTTGGACTCATTATATCCCTTGCTTTTACTCCCGAAAAGTCCAAGGCGTTTTGAAACATTTGGATCTCAGAATCCATTTCCTGAAAATCTTCAACGGTACTCATTTGTTCGGTAATGTAATTTCCGAGTTCCGCTTTGCTAAAATACAAGGGCAGTTGATCGCCTTCGGATTTGAAGACAGTTTTCAAAACAAAATCAGAAATCCAGATGAAAAAAGAGGAGATATAATAAAACAACCTGTAAAAACCATAAGCCGGAAGCGCAAAAACCTTGATTAAGGTATTGGCATAAATTTGAAAAAAAACTTTTGCCAAAAAATCTGCTGTCATCAAAACCACTATTGTCGTCAAGAGAACTTGAATTGCCAAAGTCATTAAATTCGAGAAATGGAATCCTAAAAAAGCGATCCATTGCATCAACAATTCACCCATTAAAAACCCATAAACCACTAATGCAATGGTGTTGCCAATAAGCATTGCGGCAATAAATTTTGAAGGGTTTTCGGTAAGTTTTGTTAGAATATTAGAAATGAAACCATCCTGTTTCTTTTCAATTTCAAGGTAAATTTTATTGGAAGAAATGAAGGCAATTTCCATTCCCGAGAAAAAGGCGCATAATATAAGACATATTATTATAATACCTATTTCCATAAATTAGGGTTTGTCGTTTCTATCTTCAAATTTCTTTGCAAATCTTCGTCTAAAGAAAAACATAAAAACAGAAAGTACGGCGATTCCCAGAAAAAGAAAATGCTGGTCGTTATCTTGATCCCAAATTTCTACCGCTTTTATGGTAAAAAAAATAGCCGCTACCAAATATATGTATTGTGTGTATTTTAGGTAATTCATAATATAAATGTAATAAAATTAATCGGATGATTCTATTTCGCCAGCAATTCTTTGAGAATTAACAACTTTGAAATCCTTGCTAAAATCGATTCCTTGACCGTTTGAAACTCCTTTTGGGTCCGTAAATTTAAAGCCCTTTTCAGTAAAAAACCATTCGTTCTTTTGGTCAAAATACAATTGTTCGGTTTCCAGAATTTGCCCGTCTTGGGAAGTGATTTTCACGTTTCCTTCCAAATCAATGATGTCGGTCAATTTGTATGAAGTGGCATAATCGGATTTAATGAAGGTTCTTTTTCCTTTAACATCATATAAAGTGACATCAATTCCTTTTGGAAATTCCGTAAAAGGAAAATCAACGCTGGCAAACTCCCGCATCTTTGGACTGACCAATATTGCCGTAATACGACCAGAATCGGTATATTTCAAGTTAATTTTGTCGGCTTCACCGCTAGGCACAAACTCCGAAAAATTAATTTTTTGTACTTCCTTAAAATTACTTTCACATCCAACAGACAGTGTAATGGCCGTAACCAAAACAGGGATAAGGATTCGGTATTTTTTAAATAAAGTCATACGCTAAACTTAACAATGCTGTTGGTGATTATAAGGAAATTGGAATCGAAATTTAATTGAATTTTCTTTTCACAAACCATTTATCGTTCAAAGAAAAACTAAAATTTAGAACAAAATAATTCTCTTGAACCAGGTTAGCTTCGGTAGTTCCTTTTTTTCCAAACTCTACTCCTACATTTACATTGGATAAGGAACTTGTTACTGGCAATCCAGCCCCAAAGGTCATCCCCACATCGTTTATAGATTGTGAATTAATGATAAGTCCCGTTTTTTCGTATTTGAAACCTGCTCTATAAGTAATTCTTTTGATGTAACTTGAATAAGGATTGGAGTTAGGAGTATAAAAACCACCTACGCTGTATTTTTTATATTTTTCATAAGTCACATTGTCAATCGTGTTGTAATTATTGGCTAATTTACCAACATCTTGAAGGGAAATTTCTGCACCTAAAAGCCATTTTTTGGAATCTCCAACTCCAGCACCAAATGACCATTTTTGAGGTAATTTCAAATCCGTTTTAGAAGTTTGAACCCCCAAAGTATCGACAACCTGCAAATTAAAATTTGAATCAAAACTTACCGTTTCTATATTTCTGGTGTTTTCAGATTTCAAGGTGCTCGACGGAGTATAATATAAGCTGCTGAAAAAAGATAATTTGGTATTGATTTTTGTTTTATACATCATCCCAATATTATAATTCATACCCGACAATATGGCAACATTCAACTCACGAGATCCAATTGGAACAAGAGGAATGAACTCCAAACTATTGGTTTGAATTTTTCCAAAGTTGTAATATGCATTAACACCAACATTCCAATTTGGAGTTATTTTATATCCAAAACCGAGGAAAACTCTATTTAAACCACCCCAACCATTAAAACGTTTATTATTTTGAGTATCGTCAGTGGAGTTGTTTTGTATTCTATATCCTACCGAAGAATACGGAATTAAACCAAAAGCGGCACCAAATTTTTTCATTGGAATTCCTAAAGCCAAATAATCTAAAGTTGTTTTTTTTGCAATTCCTGAATTAGTGGTAGTTTTTTGTTTTGTATAACTGCTCCCTACTCCAAGCGTAAAAGCCGTCCATCTCAAATTCGCGTAGCTTGCGGGGTTTTGTAAATTAATGTGAGTACTATCTTGGGCTATCGACAATCCCGCCATAGAACGATTTTCAAGTGTACCGCTAAATTTTGTCTCGCCAATTCCATAAAAAGAGTAAGGTGACGACGTTCCTTCTTGAGAATAAGCAACTAACGACAAAAATAAGCAGGCGCTTATTATAATTTTTTTAATCATTTTTAATTTTATATTGAAATGTTTGGTTCAAACTTTCGAGTAGGAAATTTGAATTGGCAAATATGGTATTTTTTAATCGTTTAGCCAAAAATTCTGAGTCTCCACCCGTTAAAATTATTATAAAGTTTGAAAATTGTGCTTTATATTGATTTATGACGCCATCTATTTCAAAAACAAGGCCATTTACCACACCAGAATGAATGCTTTCAGCAGTTGAATTTCCAATTAAATGTGTTGGACTTTTTAGTGACAACAAAGGGAGTTTTGCAGTAAAATGATGTAAGGCTTCGTATCTTAACTTCAATCCTGGCGAGATTGCACCGCCCAGATAATTGTTGTTTTCATCTATAAAATCGTAGGTAATGCAAGTTCCTGCATCAATAACTAATCGATTTTGTTTGGGAAACTGCAATGTTGCTCCCGCCGCAAGAACCAATCGGTCAATTCCCAAGGTTTTTGGAGTTTCGTAGCAATTAACAAAGGGAAAAGTATCATTGCGCGAAAGAAAATGAATTTTCACGGCGTTTTCAAAGGAAGAAAAGGATTCTTTTTCGATGTCAGAAACCGATGCAACCACTAAATGGGTTATATTTTTGCGTGTTTCTAAAATATTCTGAATATTTTTTTGGAGTTCCATTTTCACAAAAACAAAAGTTTCCAAAAGGGTAGCATCCTCAAAAACAGCAGCTTTAATTCGGGTATTTCCAATATCAACAGCTAGAATCATAATTTATATTTAACGATGCGAAGGTACGAATTGATTTTTTTTAAAATTTGTTTTGGATAAATTAAAAATCATCCTATATTTGCACCCGCATTAGCGAGGTACCTTAGCTCAGATGGTAGAGCAATGGACTGAAAATCCATGTGTCCCTGGTTCGATCCCTGGAGGTACCACAAAAAAATCCGAATAGAAATATTCGGATTTTTTGTTTTTATGCCTTTGTCCGGAAGTAGCATTACCTTAAAAGCTTTGTTTGTCAAGCCATTTTCAAAACCAACATTACAACTTATTCACGGCTGCAACCTCTTTAACTGTCACTATTTTATTTTGTTTGTTGCTCCACGAATTCATAATATAATTCATCACATCTGCCACTTCCTGATTCGAAAGACCTAAAGCAGGCATTATGTTATTGAATTTTTTTCCTTTGACCGTAATTGGTCCGTTTTGCCCAAACTTAACGGACTCGATGCTTAGCTTCCTTTTTTTGGTAAGCCAATCGGAACCGTCAAGTGGCGGAACATTAATCCCATCCCCTTTTCCGTTTACCAAATGGCATTGCATGCAGAAATCAACATAAATTTCATTTCCCCTAATCATACTTTGCTTCAAATTTGGCTTTTGTTGATACACTATTGGAACTGAATATTCATTGCCAATCCTATAGTTTGCAACTGAATTGGAAAAACCTGTATGAAGCAATCCTAGTAAAATTGGACTTATCCAAAAATATAATTTATTCAAAACCATGTATTAATTTGGTGTAATTCGGAAAATCCCTTTTTGTTCCACTGCAATATAAATATAACCGTCACTACCTTGGATCACGTTTCTTAAACGTCCAATATCCGTGGCGATTTTTTGTCTGCTTATCACTTTATCGTCCTTGATTTTAAGTAGTTCCAGATAGTTAAATTTTAAGGCGCCAACGAGCAAATGTCCTTTCCAATCCGGGTAGCGATCACCTGTAACGAAAGTCATTCCACACGGAGCGATAGAAGGAAGCCAATAATGCAAAGGCTGTTCCATTCCTTCCTTTTCAGTGATGTCGCTTATAATTTTACCATCATAGTTAATCCCGTAAGTGATTACAGGCCAGCCAAAATTAGCTCCTTTTTTGATGATGTTGATTTCGTCACCTCCTTGTGGGCCGTGTTCGTGAGACCAAATTTTGCCCGTTACCGGATGTTTGGTTAACCCTTGTGGATTGCGGTGTCCGTACGAAAAAATAGCTTCTTTTACTCCAGCTTGTCCCACAAAAGGATTGTCGGCAGGAATTCTTCCGTCGTCGTGTAATCGATATATTTTTCCGCCATCGATTTTGATGTCTTGAGGATTCACGAATTTTTTATCCCTTTCGCCAATGCTAAAATAAAGATAGCCTTCGTTGTCAAAAGCGATTCGGGAACCAAAATGATTTGGACCGGTAGTATTTGGCGTGCCTTTGTATAGATCTTGAATTTCGGCCAAACTACCGTTAACTAATTTCGCTCGAATTATTTTAGTGTTTCCACCTTCGCCCTGCACATCTTCATGTGAAAAGCTGATGTAAATCCAGCCGTTTTTTTCGTAATCCGGATGCAGAACGATATCTAGCAATCCTCCTTGACCTCGGGTGTAAACTTTAGGAACATTTTTCACTTCGGTGTTAACGCCGTTCTTAACATGGAAAAGAGTGCCGCTTTTTTCCGTTAC
>Ga0123338_10006004_pt1 | contig 10276 bp, 8 predicted proteins | sample grotaG_FD_89793 | JGI IMG/M metagenome (GOLD analysis project Ga0123338, IMG submission 89793) | Glacier valley bacterial and archeal communities from Borup Fiord, Nunavut, Canada, to study Microbial Dark Matter (Phase II) -... | ecosystem: Environmental > Aquatic > Freshwater > Ice > Glacier ...
GGTCTAATAGCCAGGGATAAATAATTAACAAGGAACCATCGGGTATTGCGTCGGGGGATGTGTGAAACCTAGCAGTAATCTCATCACCGGAGAAAACGAACCAAGACTTTAGCTCTATTGACAGTAAAATACTTTTAGTATTATTATCAATCAAAAATAGGTCTGGGAATTGAGATGAGTTTCGATAAAACTCTAATCCATCTACAAATGAGGATGCTAAGGATACGTTTAAGGATTCGCATAAATACTCCTCTATACCTTGACCAACATAATTATTTAATCTATTTATCAGCCCAAGTAAATCAGAAAAGTCTATACCCTCGTCGATTTGTATTTTCAGAATATCTTCATTTTTTAAGCTAAAATCGAAGGCAATATCCTCTAATTTGGGTAAAGATATAATTAAGTCTCGTTGCAGTATAGTTCCTTCCAATGAGTTAATGCATTCTATAATTATATCATCAACCATCTCCCTATTCGGAGAATCTAATGATTCGTACTTATAGCCGCTCATATCCGATACGCTGATAGATTTTATCTTATTCATAGTATTTAATAATATCGCAAACCGTGATTTTTTTGCCGGTTAAACAGTTTAGTGTGTCTATAATAGTTCGGACTGTCTCAAGGTCCACGCGTGTAGGAAGGTTTTCCCTCCTAGCCAGTCTGTATATTGTGTTAGCTCGTACACCCACACCCATACCCTTTACCAAGGCATAAGCGGTCAATCCTTCCTGCTCGAGCAAATCTTTCAACTTCCATTCTATCGAGGACACACCCTAATCTAGCGGTTACTGGCGGTGGAGCGCTAGTTGCGCTATGTGTTACTATCTGCTATATTTGGGGGGTGACTTTTGCACCCTTTCCCCACCCTCGAGTCGGTCCGTCTGTCCAAACCCGTTTTGCCATAGGTCTTGGAGAAGCCAACCTGCACAACGGTGATGTACTGGACCTCTACGAACACTGGCCTGCACCTTCAGTTATTGTTTCAGATGGCGCATACGGGGTTGGGGGATTTCCAGGAGACCCTCGTAGCGTGACAGAGTTATCCCATTGGTACGAACAACATATACAAGCTTGGACTAGATTTAGTACTGGTCAAACAACGCTGTGGTTTTGGAATACAGAATTGGGTTGGGCAACAGTTCATCCACTGCTTGAGCAATATGGATGGGAGTATAGAGGTTGTAACATATGGGATAAAGGAAAGAGTCATATAGCAGGCAACGTGAATAGCAAAACACTAAGAAAATTTCCACAAACCACAGAAGTTTGTGTACAATATGTGAAGCCACAAAAGTTTACCTTCGCCTACGAAGAAGTTTCAATGCAAGACTGGTTGAGATTAGAATGGTTAAGGACAGGTCTTCCTTTATACAAAACAAACGAGGCATGTCAAGTGGCTAACGCTGCCACAAGAAAATACTTCACAGCATGTCATTTATGGTACTTCCCACCTGCTGAGATGTTTGAAAGATTTTCTGCACATGCTAATACATATGGTATTCCAGAGGGAAGACCTTACTTCTCTTTAGATGGACAACGACCAATTTTAGTGAATGAGTGGGAGGCGATGAGACCTATATTCCACCTTCCGTTTGGTATCACAAATGTATGGAATGTTCAACAACTGAGAAGCAAAGAAAGGGAACGAAAACTAGGCAAAGTCACTCACTTTAATCAAAAACCTATTGAGTTAATGAATTTAATAGTAAACTCCTCATCAAAACAAGGAGATGTAGTTTGGGAGCCTTTCGGTGGGCTAGGTACTGCATCGTTATCAGCAATCTTTACTGGAAGAAGGGCTTTTTGTGCAGAGATTATGGATGAAGTTTACAAAGATTTGACAAAGCGCTTCGACAGAGAGTGTAATAATCGTATAATGTAGAAGAGCCTCTGTTTTTGTTTAAGGCTCTTCTACATTGTATTATTACGCCTTCACTGCCTGCTCGAGCAACTGCCTCAGCACCGTTTGCAAAATGCCGCCGTTGCGGTAGTAGTCCACCTCAACCGGGGTGTCAATGCGGCACATCAGGGTCAGCTCTCGAGCGTTGCCCGCCAAATCGGTCACGCGCACTTTTACGTCCTGGCGCGGCTTCAGGGTGTCGTCTACTAAAAAGTCGAACGTTTCGGTGCCCTCGAGTCCCAGTGTCTCGGCGTTGTCCCCGCTCTTGTATTGCAGCGGCAGCACGCCCATGCCCACCAGATTGCTGCGGTGAATCCGCTCGAAACTCTCGGCAATCACAGCCCGCACGCCCAGCAAAAAGGTGCCCTTGGCGGCCCAGTCCCTCGAGCTGCCCATGCCGTAATCCTTGCCTGCCAGCACCACCAGGGGCGTCTCGGTGGCCTTGTACTTCTCGCTGGCTTCATAAATACTGGTCACTTCGCCACTGGGGAAGTAGGTGGTGTAACCGCCCTCAGTGCCGGGAGCCAGTTGGTTCTTGAGCCTAATGTTGGCAAAGGTGCCCCGCGTCATCACCCGGTCATTGCCGCGCCTCGAGCCATAGCTGTTGAAATCCTTCTGTGCCACCCCGTGCCCGAGCAAAAATTTACCCGCCGGAGTGTTCGGCCCAAAGCTGCCCGCTGGAGAGATGTGGTCGGTGGTCACGCTGTCGCCCACCTTGACCAGCACTCGAGCGCCGCTGATGCCCGTAATCGGCTCGAGCGCCCCGCCCAGTTTCTCGAAAAACGGCGGGTTCTGAATGTAGGTGCTGTCCTCCACCCACTCGAACAAATCTCCACCCGCCACCGGAATGGCGTTCCACAGTGCGTTGCTCTGCTCGATGCCGTCATAGACCTTCTTGAACATCTCGGCGTTGATGGCCGCGTCCATGATGGTCTGGATTTCCGCGCTCGAGGGCCACAAATCTTTGAGGTACACCGGGGTTCCGTGGGTATCGGTGCCGATGGGGTCAGAGGATAAGTCTATATCCACCGTTCCCGCCAGCGCGTAAGCCACCACCAGCGGCGGCGAGGCCAGATAGTTGGCCCGAATGTGCGGGTTGATGCGCCCTTCAAAGTTGCGGTTGCCGCTCAGCACGCTGGCCACCACCAAATCGCCTTCCTTGATGGCCGCCACGATGGGTTCCGGCAGTGGCCCCGAGTTGCCGATGCAGGTGGCGCAGCCGTAACCCACGGTGTTAAATCCTATCTGGTCCAGGTAGGTTTGCAGCCCCGCCGCCTCGAGATATTCGGTAACAACTCGGCTGCCCGGAGCCAGTGAGGTCTTGACCCACGGCTTGCTGTTCAGGCCCATCTCCACGGCCTTTTTCGCCACCAGTCCAGCGGCAATCAGCACGCTGGGGTTTGAGGTATTTGTGCAGGACGTAATGGAGGCCAGCGTGACCGCGCCGTGTCCAATTTGCAGGGTCGTCCCGGCCACGGTCCCCATCGCAGCAAGCTTGCCTTCCTCGAGCGCAAAGCCGCGCTTCTCGATGGGGGCAGAGAGCGCTTCGTGGTACACCTTTTTCATGTCCGAAAGCGCCACCCGGTCCTGCGGGCGCTTGGGTCCGGCCAGGCTGGGAACCACGGTGCTCAGCTCGAGTTCGATGGTGCTGGTAAAGGTGGGTTCGGGGGTGTTCTCGTCTCTGAACATGCCCTGAGCGCGGTAATACTGCTCCACTAACTCAATCTCGTCCTCGAGCCGCCCGGTGCGGCGCAGGTAGCGCAGCGCCTCGTCGTCCACCGGGAAAAAGCCCACCGTCGCGCCGTATTCCGGGGCCATGTTGGCGATGGTGGCCCGGTCCGGCAGGGTCATGTTGCTCAGGCCGGGGCCGTAGAACTCCACGAACTTGTTCACCACGCTCGTTTTCCGCAGCATCTCCGTGACCGTGAGCGCCAAATCGGTGGCGGTGGCTCCCTCGGGCAGCGCCCCGGTAATCTTGAAGCCCACCACTTCCGGCATCAACATATAAATCGGCTGGCCCAGCATGACCGCCTCGGCCTCAATGCCGCCCACGCCCCAGCCCACGATGCCCAGGCCGTTAATCATGGTGGTGTGCGAATCGGTTCCGACCAAACTGTCCGGGTAAACCACCGCCCCGTCGTCCTCAGCCCTGGACTGCACGCCCTTGGCCAGATACTCGAGGTTCACCTGGTGAACGATGCCGGAGGCGGGGGGCACCACCCCGAAGTTGTCGAAGGCCTGCTGTCCCCAGCGCAGAAACTCGTAGCGCTCGCGGTTGCGCTCGAACTCGAGGGTCACGTTGTTGGCCAGCGCCATGTCGGTGCCGTACTCGTCCACCTGCACGCTGTGGTCGATGACCAAATCTACCGGAATCAGCGGGTTAATTTTCTTGGGGTCGCCGCCGAGCTTGACCACAGCGGTTCGCATGGCGGCTAAGTCCACCACTGCTGGAACTCCAGTAAAGTCCTGCAAAATCACTCGAGCGGGTTTGAATGGAATCTCGATTTCGGTCTTGAGCTTGCCCCACGAAGCCACGTTGCGAACGTCCTGCTCGAGCACGTCGTAATTGTTGGCCTCGCGCAACACGCTCTCGAGCAGCACCTTGATGGAAAAGGGCAGCCGGGAAACCTCGAAGCCGTGCTTGCTCAGCTTCTCGAGGTTGTAAAAGTACAGCTTCTGGCCGCCGCGCTCGCCTAGAACTTCTCTTGCCTGAAACAAATCGCTTGCCATGTGTTCTCCCTGGGTAGGATAAGCCCGTACCCGGCTTGAAACTGCTGAACCCACGCTCGAGTGGAGAAGAGGTTCCCGTTGAATAGGGTTAGTTTAGCGCTCGAGGGTGAGTTGAGGGAAATCTGGGTTTGTCACCGGATGGGGTACGGGAGAACTCAAAAAGAATGTTCCTTTGATTTGCCCTGATGGATTTCAATTCATAAAAACTTTTTCAAATCACTCTCCCCACTCCACCTCACGCAAACTTTTCAGGTTCTCCTCGAGCAGTCTTTTCTCAAACTCGTCCATTTTATAGGTTGCATAAAAAGCGTCGAGTTTGGCAGAATCAAGGTCATCCAGCCTTTTCTTGGCATACTCCTCGAGCGCCAGAGTGTAAAGCTCATCCCTCGAGAGTCCCAGTTCTTCAGCTAGTTTCTCCTGCTCCAGATACAGAGAATCAGCAAGGTCAATGGTCACAATCACCCCTCGAGTATGACGCTCTAACTTCAGACTGACTAGACCCTCACCCTCGAACCCTAACCCACCTTGAACCCGTCCCTATCCACCGCTCGAGCAAAACGTTCACAATGAAGAAGTGAATTCGACACTTTTTTGGCAGGACCTTTGATGACCCCCGCTCGAGTGCGCCTGCGCCACCTGCTCATCCGCCCACCTCATTTGCGTGCCCTTCAAGACAGCGAAGAGCGTAAAGCTAGCTGGCTCGAGCTGTTCTTCGATTTAGTCTTTGTGGTGGCCATTTCACAGCTCACCCACTTACTCATTGACCACCCCGGCCTGTACAGCTTGGGGCTGGTGCTGGCGCTGTTTGTGCCCATCTGGGTGGGCTGGCAGGGGTACACCGTCTACGCCGACCGCTTCGATACCGACGACTTGGTGTTTAGGGGACTGGTGATGCTGGGAATGCTGAGCGTGGCCACCCTGGCCGTACAGTTCGTAGACGTGTACGAGGGCAAAACCACGGGTTTTGCCCTCTCGTATATCGCCATGCGAACGTTTACCGTAGTGCTCAATCTGTGGGCTTGGTGGCACGTTCTGGCGGCTCGTCCGCTGGTGGGGCGTTACGCATTGGGCTACACCGTGAGCATCGCACTGTGGGGCACGTCTCTGCTGCTCGAGGGTCCGGCCCGTTACGCGCTGTGGGGCTTGGGTCTGGCCTTTGATTTGTCCTTGCCGCTGATGAATCTCAACCTCAATAAACACCTGCCGTTGCACACCTCACACATTGCAGAGCGTTTTGGGCTGTTCACCGTGATTGTGCTGGGTGAGGGTATTTTAGCAGTGGCGCAGGGCATTGACCGCAAAGACTGGGTTCTGGGAACCGCGAGCGTAGCGGTGGCCGGGTTTTTCATCACCGCCTGCCTGTGGTGGGTTTATTTCAACCTCGGTTCGCGCTTGATGCTCAAAAAAGGCGCTTCGGTAGGACTGTACACCTACATTCACCTGCCCATGATGCTGGCGCTGTCCTGCCTCACCACCGGAATTCACCTGCTAGTCACTCTGGCCATCGTGGGCGACATCTCGAGCCTGACCGCGTGGTTGATGAGCCTGGGAGGAGCCGTCTACCTGCTGTGCTTGTGCGTGGCCCAGAATGAAACCGAGGTCAGCGTGAACCGCACCGTGTTTTACTCGAGGATGGGAGCAAGCGCCGCTCTGTTGCTGTTGGCCGCGTTTCAATCCAGTTTCAGCCCCCTGGGATTCGTGCTCTCGAGCGCGGCAGTCTGGGCCGTGCTGGTGCTGTTCGACGCAAGGGAACGCGCCCTGCTCGATCACCATCGTCCCTTGCAAACGCAAGTGAACCCCAACAAACCCCTAAACCCCTGAGCTTGGTTTCTCTTGTGCTCAATCTTCTCAACCGCTCTTAAGAAAAGGCTGTACCAGTGCTCAAATCTGTTATGCTCGAGCTATGTCCCCCTCCGGCGCGGATGCCGAGTTCGAGGTCCGCCTTCGACGCCACATCCTCAGCGAAGCTCAACGCTTGCTGCCCATTCCCACTGCGCTGCTGGGGTTGGGGACGCTGTTCATTTATTTCTGGGACCATTTGGTAGACCCACAAGGGGCCGAAATTACGCTGTACGTGCGGCTGTTCAGCGCTGCCATTCTGGCGGTTTGCGCGTTTGCGATTGCCCGCTTTAAAAGCGTGCGCGAACTCGAGCCACTGGTGTGGTTTATTCCGCTCTCGAGCGCGGTAGGAACACTTTTGGTGCTCTACCTGCTCGAGGATGGGTTTCGCTGGGGCGCGGGCGGCTTTTCCTTGGCCTTCGTGCTGGTCGCACTGTGCGCGGTGCGGGTGCGTCCGGTGGTGATGGTCAACGCGGTGCTCTTTTTCCTCACTCTGGGCGTTTTGCTGTACAAGGGTGTGACCTCGCTCATCCTGGAAAACAGCCTGTTTTTCTGTGGGGTGGGCGCAGCGGTGGGTTGCGCGGTGGCGTTTCAGCTCGAGTCTATCTATCGCCGCTCGTTTCGGCTTCAGGAACGCCTCGAGTACGAGTCGCGCACCGACGCGCTCACCAGCATTCTCAATCGCCGTGCCCTGTGCGAAGAAGCAGCGCGGCGGCTCGAGGAGTCCGAGCGGCTCAGCTTGCCGATGAGCGTCTTAGCGCTCGACCTCGACCACTTCAAGCGCATCAACGACCATTACGGCCACCCCATCGGCGACGAGATTCTCAAAAATTTCGTGAATCTGGTGCAAACGGTATTGCGTCCTTACGACCTTCTAGGGCGCATGGGCGGCGAAGAATTTATGGTGGTGCTGCCTGGAACCGTGCTCGAGGAGGCCAGCGGAGTGGCCGAGCGCATCCGGGTGGCGGTGGAAAATCGTCTGGTCTCGAACGGGGAGCCGCAAGCCCGCTGTACCGTGTCCATCGGGGTAGCCGAGCACTGGGAGATGGATTCAAATGTAGACGCGCTGTTTAAGGCCGCTGACGACGCGCTTTATCAGGCCAAGACGGAGGGACGCAACCGGGTGAGCGTGCTGAGGGGCTAAACGCAGCGCTCGAGGGAGGGTTGGAGGGTTGGAGGGTTGGAGGGTTGGAGGGTTGGAGGGTTGGAGGCAGCGAGGCCCGGAAGGTGCCGTTTTCGCCAAGACGGTTGGAGGGTGAGAGGGTTGGAGGGTGAAGAGAGCGCCTCCGGCTGTCTTGTCCTGAACGGCACCTCACGGGCCAGGACGCGGGTTGTTAGTAGTTGGTTATTGGTCGGTTTGATTTCGGGCGCACTCCCAGAGCAGAACGGCACTGTCTTGGTCTAAACGGCACCTATCGGGCCAGACCGCCTAGCGGGCCTGCTCGCGTCTTGGTCTAGGCGGGAACTGAAGGGCCAAACCCCTCTAGAGCAGACCAACCAAATACCAAGAACCAAGAACCCGCCGGAGGCGCAAAGCTCATTGCTCATTACTGTTCCTGCGCTCTACTCCCCAGCCCGCTCCCATCGGCCTCTCGAGCACTCCAGCCTTCCACGTTAGGCCTGTATAAGGGTCGTGCTCGAGCAGCGTGGCCCCATCCAAATCGGTGAAGTCGGCCAGACCCGCCAAGTGCGCGCTAGCGGCAATCCCCAGGCTCGATTCAATCATGCAGCCCAGCATGACGCTCAGTCCCAGTGCTCGAGCGGTTCTCAGGGTGTGCAGCGCCTGCAAAGGGCCACCCAGCTTCTGTATTTTCAGGTTGACGCCATCAAAAGAATGGGCCAGATTGGGCACGCTCGAGCGGCTGTGCAGAGATTCGTCGGCAAAAATGGGGATTTTAGCGATGCGACGCAGCTCGAGGTGGCCTTCCAAATCCTCAGAAGCCAGGGGTTGCTCGAGCAGTTCCACATCCATCTGCTCGAGCACATCGAGCATCCGTTTGGCCTGCGCCCGCGTCCAGGCCGCGTTGGCATCCACCCGAATCTTTGCCTTGGGCGCAGCTTCACGCAGGGTCTCAAGAATCGAGACGTCCTGCGCGGTGCCCAGCTTGACCTTGAGCGTACCGTAACCTTCCAGCACCGCTCGAGCGGCATTTTCGCGCATGGTCTCGAGCGCGGCGAGGCTCACCGTAAAACTGGATTCGGGAATACGGGCAGCCGATAAGCCGAGCATTTGCCAGACGGGTAAATTCACGCTCATCGCGCACCATTCCACAACAGCCATCTCGAGGGCGCACTTGACGCTAGGGTGTCCGTGCGGAAAGGTGGATTGAAAGTTGTGCTCGAGCGCTTCCCAGTCCCAGGGGTCGGTTATTTTCTCGAGCAGCACGGGTAAAACCGCTTCTACTGTGCCGCGCGTCTCACCATAAAACGCGTTGGGCGCGGCTTCACCCCGTCCGGTGAACCCGCCGTGCTCGAGCGTGACAAAAGTGCGCGGGTAGCTCGAGTGAGTCCAGCGGGCGATGCCGAACGGCTGGTGGGTTTTTAGCTCGAGGGTTTCAAAAGAAAACTTCATTTGGGTTTCCAGTACACGCCGATTTCGCCCTCCCAGCGCCCGAATCCGTGCAGAATGCTCGAGAGGTACGCTCCATACTCGCCCTCGCTCAACGTGTCCACGGTCACGCTCATATGGCGGCTGTTGGCGTGCAGCATTCGCCAGTTTCCGCGTTCGTTTTGCTCGAGCAGAATGCCCACATGCCCGTCGAAAAAGGCTAAATCGCCCGCTCGAGGCTCCGTCACCGCCGAAAACGCGGCTTCCTGCTGGTCGGCGTCCCTTGGGATGTAGATGTTCTGATAGCGAAAATACATCTGCGCGAGGCCCGAACAATCAATGCCCCAGGCGGTGCGCCCACCCCACAGGTACGGCGTGCCCAGAAATTGCTTCACCCACTCGAGCGGGGGGAGGTTGGAGTATGTCATCGCGGATTGATGCACCCATGAGGGACCTTCAAGGCTGACATCGTACCATTGCTCATACATGGCGCTTTCATGAGCAAACAGTTGCCCACCGAAATTGATAGGCTGGGCAATATCTGCTCTGACGGAATGTTCGTAGTAAAGATGTCCACGCAAACACTGCACAGGTCTCAAATTTTCAAAGTTCAATTCCAATTCTGAAAAAAGAGTTGGTTTACTATAATATAACCACCCTAAGTACCCATCAGTCGCAGTTCTTATAAGTATGTTTTGTTTAGAGTGAATGATAGGATGTTCAGCGTCTTGCCACAGAAATTCTAAGAACTCGTTAGATAGAATCTGGCTACTATACTCATCTGACACAAAGCGCTCCTGTTTCTTCTCTTTATAAAGCATCGGCTGCTCGTTATCAAGAATATATGCTGGTTGAGGCTCGAGCCACTCCCACTCGCCCTCGAGCCGTCCTTTTAAAGCAATTTCGGCAATGCGTCGGTCTTCGTCGTAAGCCCATACACGGCGGTCCAGCTCGAGGCCGTTTATATCTTTCAAGTCTGGTTTGCTGCCCATTTGATTCCCTCGCTTGAGTCCATTGAACCGCTATGCAGCGTTTTGGAAGGCGTGTATTTAGATGGCTCGAGTGTAGCATTTCAAACTTCCCAAGCCTGCGCTCGAGCACAATTCATCGGGTTAAAATAGAAGCATGAACCGCTCGAGCCTGCTGTTCCGAAACATCGCCCTGCTGTTTTGCACGGCTCTGGCCTTTGCCAGCGGCTGGATGCTAGGCTTTTTTCAGCAAGGCTGGCAAAAGAAGGTGCAGTATTTCGCGGA
>Ga0123338_10006008_pt1 | contig 10273 bp, 9 predicted proteins | sample grotaG_FD_89793 | JGI IMG/M metagenome (GOLD analysis project Ga0123338, IMG submission 89793) | Glacier valley bacterial and archeal communities from Borup Fiord, Nunavut, Canada, to study Microbial Dark Matter (Phase II) -... | ecosystem: Environmental > Aquatic > Freshwater > Ice > Glacier ...
ACGACGACGGGGCGCTCGAACGACTCGGCACCGAAGTCCTCACGGCGCACCTCGCAGACAGACTCGAAGACGACGCCGTCGCTAGAGCGGGCCACGACGACGGCGACCCCGCGTCCGTCGGTGAGCGGGCGACGAACCCGGTAGGTGAGGTAGACGACTCCGTCGACGAGGACCGCGCTGGCCGCCCCGGCCCAGTTGCCGGGGCCGGCGTCGGGGGCGGGTACGACGACCTCGGCGTCTTCGGTCGTCGGGACGGGGACCATGGCCGGCGTCATGCCCGGACCCTATCGACCTTCGTTGGTCCGACGCCCGGTTGGCCGGGTAGTGGCGCGATCGGCCTGGCGGCAAACCGGGCAGCGGCCCCCGAGACAGCGTGTCGGGGTCCCCGGCTGACGGCTGGGCGCCCTTGCGGCTCAGCGGGTCCGCTGGGTGGCGGCGGACGCGTCGGCCGTCTCGGTCAGGCCTACGCGCCCTGCCGCCGGTGTCGTCCCCGACCTCCTGGCCACGTTCACCGCAGCAGGGAGCTGGAAGGTGCCGGCGACGTCGAGGATGGCGTTGGTGGCGCCGGAGCTGTAGATGCGGAACTCGTCGCCCGGCTGGCGTGGCTGCGACGCCAGGGAGACGATCGCGCCGCTCGCCACCACCTGCCCGGCGGCGGCGTTGACGTTGCTCACCCCGGGCCGGGTGACGTCGGAGGGGTAGAGGGTCAGGAAGGTCCCCTTGGTGGGCGCCACAGCGGTGACGTTGCCGGCGAGCGCATAGGTCGAGGTGTCACCCAGTGCGCCCAGGCCGAAGGACCGGCTCCCGTTGGCGACGAGGGCGGGTCCGCCCGTGGTGGCGATGCGGGTGTCGATCAGCCTCGTCGGCTGCGGGAGCGGCACGAACCGGGCGTCGTCGGGCGCTGCGGCCGGGTCGGTCGTGGTCATCACCCCGATGGTGTCGATGATGACGTGGGCGGTGCCACCCGGCACGAACACCACCGCGGTGAAGCTGGCACTGACGCCGTCGTGGCTCGCCGGGACGATCGCCAGGTTGGCCACGGTCCGGCCCCGGCTGAAGTTGAGGGTCGACGTGTGGGGGAAGTCGGCGTTCACCCCGTTCCAGGCGACGACGTACCCGTTAGCCGTCGGGGCGGTGACGGTCACCGAGACGACGAAGGCGGTGACGGCCTGGTTCTTCGCCGTAGAGCCGGAGTCACCCGCAGTGCGGAAGTCATAGGGGAGGTCGACGCCGTCTCCGTCGGAGAACGGAACTCCCCCGGTGAACTCCATCGTGCTGCGACTGTCGAACTTGCGTTCGGGGGGTGTCAGCTTGGTGTAGCCCCCGTCGCCGTTGAGGGGATCGACGGCGGAGTAGTAGCCGAGGACGTCGACGATGACGTGGACGCGTCCGGCGGAGTTGTAGATCTTGATGGATCCGTCGGCGTGGAGGGGGACGGTCACGAGATTGGCGACGGTGATCCCCGGGGCCGTGTTGACGGACGAGACGTTAGGCCGCCCCACGGCATCCCCGGGGTAGGCGGTGAGATAGCCGCTGCTGCTCGGTGACACCGCGGTGAGGTTGACCACCACCGCGGAGATACGGGCGGCCGCGGGGAGCCCGCCGCGGTTGGCCAGGGGGGCGGTGATGGTCTGGGTGGACCCCACGGGGCCCCCGCTGCGGGTGTCGAGAACCCGGGTGGGGGCCAGCGGCACGTAGGCACCGTAGGGCGTGCTCACGGCCGCGGCCGCCACGGCGGGTGCGGCAGGAGCTGCCGCCGTGGCGGGAGCGGCGGCACCTGCGGTCAGGAGCCCGACGAGGCTCAGTGAGCCGGCTGTCAGCAGGGCCGGCACGCGGCGTCGAGAGCGGGCAGGTGACGTGCTCATGTGGAGTTCCCCCGGGAGAGGCGACGATGAGGTGGGAATAATATTACCTTAAAATGCGATCAATCCGACAAGCCGGCGATCGAGCCGCGCTGTGAATGCCTCAGCGCAGTGCGGCGTGGCTCGATACGCGGCGGTGCAGGGCGGTGGCTGGCTCTGCCGTCTCGTCCACCCGGTCAGGTCAGGTCCCTGCGGTGGGCCGGTCGACGTCGTGGTCCTGGCCATCGAGCAGGCGCCGGTGCAGCTCGGTGGTGAGCACGTGGATCTGGCGGGTCAGCTCGGTGTTGGTGTGCAGCTCGATCTCCTGCTCCACGAAGTCGTGGTCGGCCTTGGCCGTGGAGAAGGCCGACTGCCGGTTCTGACCGATCATGACGAAGGTGGAGAGGAAGATCGCCTCGAGGGAGACGACGAGGGTGAGGGTCGGCCACGGGGACCGTTCGACGAAGAGCATCCAGACCGCGAAGGCGGCTGCATGCAGGTAGACGAAGGGCATCGACCCGGCGAAGGCGGTGACGGCGTCGGCGATCCGCAGCTGGATGTCACCGTGTCGGGTGGCCGTGAGGTGACGGACGACGGGGTGATGCCCCGTGGGGCCGTGACGCGTTCCGGGTCGGGACGGGTCCGCAGGACGTGAGGTGGTGGTCATGGTGGGGCGAGCCTCTCCGCTCGGTCGGGGTCCCGGTCGGGAGCCCCGCTCAGTCTGGTCGAGCCTGCTCGCGCACCACGACGAGGATGCCTGCTTCCGCGCTCATGGTGTCACCGGCCCGGTGGCGCCGGACGGGACGGTGGGCCGCCGTACGGAGGCACGCTGCCCCCTGCGCGCCTGACCGTTCACCTCGACGGCGCACGGGGACGGTCCGCGCTCGTCCGTTCAGCAATCCCTACCAGATCAGTGGGTAATATGAACGCATGGCTATGCCTGACTTCCTCGTCATCGGTGCCCCCAAGGCCGGTTCGACCGCCGTCCACGCTGCGCTGCTGCAGCACCCCCAGCTCTTCCTCTCGACGCCCAAGGAACCGAAGTACTTCCTCACCGACGGGCGACCCCCACGGTCGCAACACCGAGGTCCTGGTGACGCTCACTCGCGGCGCGAGTGGATCTGGCGCCGCGAGCACTACGAGCGACTCTTCGCCCCCGCGGCTGCGGGGCAGCTGCGGGGGGAAAGCACCCCGTTCTACCTGTGGGACAAGGCGGCTCACGCACGCATCGCCCGAACCCTTCCCGACGTGCGGCTGGTCGCCGTCACTTCTGGCGCTACCTCGAGCTCGGCCGGTACGGAGAGCAGTTGGCACATCTCTTCCAGCACGTCGACCCCGAGCGCGTGCACGTCATCCGCTACCGAGAGCTCATCGACGACCCGGCCCGCACCGTCGACGGCATCGCCGCCTTCCTCGGGGTCGAGCACGGACTGGTGAGCTCCATACCGGCGTCCAACACCCACGGTTGGGCGGGGGAGTCGGCGACCAACTCCCTCCTGCGGTATGCCGTTCGTGCCGGTGCCGCCGTCGGGAGCCTGGCCCCGCCGCAGGTGTGGCGTCGGGCGCAGCAACTCTTCGTGGCGGCCCTGCAGCGTGGTGCGGCACCGCGGCCGCGTCTCAAGGCCGAGACGCGCCGAGCGATGGTGCCGCACTTCGTGGAGGACGTGGGCCGGCTCGAGGCCCTGCTCGGACGCTCCTTCCACGACTGGCTCTCGGACTCCGGACGGGGCGCGTTCACGGAGCGCCAGGCCGACCCGGGCATGCCCCGGTGGCGGGAGGATCGATGACGACCGGCGTACGACCGCTGCGAAGACCGTAGGCAACGGTCGTCGATTGGCTGGGACGACCTGGGGCGTCGGCTTCGTCGGTCGCTGACGCCCATCATTATTCCAGGGGTAACCAGCACGAAACACGGCGACCGTTGACTGGGTGACATGCCGACGCAAGTACACGACGCTCACCGGCACATCGGCGTGCTCCCGGCCTTCCCGTTCTACGGCGGGCCGGCCATCAACCCCGACACGACCGCGACGGCGACGGTGACCGAGTTCATCGCGGCCCTCGACGCGGAGGGGGTCGAGCGCACCCTCGTGCTGCCGAACTACGGCGTTCCCGACCCCCGGGTGTCGTTCGACCTCAACGCCCTCGCCCTCGAGGCCGCCCAGAAGGACGACCGGATCCGGTGTGGCCTCTGGGTCTCGCCCAGGGCGGCCGACGCGCAGCGCAACGACGCCGCCCTCGCCCTCGTCGGCGAGGAGGGTGTGGCGGCGCTCAAGACCAGCTTCCTGCTCGGCGGCTCTGTCGACGACCCCGACTGCGCGGTCCAGCTCGAGCGCATCTTCACGACCGCAGCCGCACACGACCTCGTCGTGCACGTGCACACCTCACCCGGGGCGGCCTCCGACATCGACCAGATCGGCGTGCTCGTCGACCGCTACGGCGATGCCACGAAGATCCACCTGGTGCACCTCGGCGGCGGGATGAGCGGGCACCTGAAGCTCATCGGCGGGCGGTTCTTCGACTGGGTCGAGGCCGGCAAGCAGGTCTACACCGACACGAGCTGGGCGATCGGCTTCGCTCCCCGCTGGCTCGTCTCCGAGGTCGAGCGACGTGGCATCGGCCACGACCGCATCCTCTTCGCCACCGACACCCCCTGGGGTGACATGGAGGGCGAGTACGCCCGTCTCGCAGCGGTATCGGGCGATGGTGAGCTGCACCGCGCGTTCTTCCACGACAACTTCGCCAGGCTCTACGGCTAGCCCTCCCGCCAACGCAGTCCCGACACCCCCTCACCAGGAGACCGACATGACCGACACCATCACCACGACCGACCCCATGACCACGACCGAGCTGGACGCCGAGCTCAAGGCCAACATCGAGAAGGCGCTCAGCGAGATCCTCCACCCGAGCCTGCCCAAGGGCACGAACCTCTACGGCTCGACCAAGCTGTTCCCCGACTACCAGGCCGAGGCCGGCGAGACCTACTTCACCCTCGTCCACGGCATCCCGCACGAGTCGTCGGTGAGCTTCGTCGCCGTCCTGCAGGCGACCCGCGCCCTGCGCAAGGGCTTCGAGTCGGCGATCTACTTCTACGGCCCGGGCACCCTCGCCTGCGTGGCTACCCGTGGGTTCCCCACCACGGGCGACGCGGCCTTCCCCGGCGAGCTCAACATGAACGGCTCGCTCGAGACCTTCATCAAGGAGGGTGGCACCGTCTACTGCTGCCGCTTCGGTCTGGCCCTGCACGGTCTGCGCGAGGAGGACCTCATCAAGGGTGTGGTCCCCGCCCACCCGCTCGACGTGCAGGACGCGGTCATCCACTACGCCCGCAAGGGCGCGATCATCAACCTCTGAGGCGCGCGATGGCCGCACTCACCATGCACGACGAGCCGCACCACGAGGTCGGTACGCCGGCCCGTGGCCCCGCCAGCACGCGCGGCACGCGGGTGGACGTCGCGATCCGCGGCATCCGGCTGCGGGAGGTCCCGGTCGCGCGCACCGCCGGCGCGGGGCCGAGCGACGACGGTCACCTGCTCCTCGACGGAGTCGGTGCGGCCGTACCGCTCGACCCCCGCAGCCCCTACACCGTCAGCGGTGGCCGGCTCCTGCTCGACGGCGCCGACACGGGGATGGGGGTCGAGACCGTGGCCCGCCCGAGGTTCTACGACCTCACGACCGCTGACGGCACGCCGTACGAGATGATCGCCCGGCTCCACTCCTCGCACGTGCTGGCGACGACGGTCGTGCAGACCTGTGTGCGCTACGACGAGGCGCAGCGGTGCCGCTTCTGCGCCATCGAGCAGTCCCTGACGCAGGGCTCGACGACGGCGGTCAAGAGCCCGGCCCAGCTGGCGGAGGTCGCGAAGGCCGCGCACGAGCTCGACGGCGTCACCCAGATGGTGATGACGACGGGCACCTCCAACGGCCGCGATCGCGGGGCCACCCACCTCGCTCGCTGCGTCCGCGCCGTGCGCGAGGTGCTTCCCGACCTGCCCATCCAGGTGCAGTGCGAGCCCCCCGGTGACCTGGCCACCATCTCGGAGCTGTGGGACGCCGGGGCCCGCTCGATCGGCATCCACGTCGAGTCGCTCGACGACACCGTACGACGCAGGTAGATGCCTGGGAAGGGATCGGTGCCGTTGACCGACTACCAGGCCGCGTGGCGTGAAGCCGTACGCGTCTTCGGTCGCAACCAGGTCTCGACGTACCTGCTGGTCGGCCTGGGCGAGGACCCCGACGAGCTCGTCGCCGGTGCCGAGCGGCTCGTCGCCATGGGCGTCTACCCCTTCGTCGTCCCCTTCCGGCCGCTGGCCGGGACGCTGGCCACCGACGTCGACCAGGTCCCTGCCCCTGACCCGTCGACCCTCTACGACGTCACCACCCGGGTCGCCGCCGCCCTTCGTCGCGCGGGCATGGTCGGCACCGACCAGGCCGCCGGCTGCGCGGCCTGCGGGGCCTGCTCGGCCCTCTCGGCCGAAGGGGCCTGACGTGACCGCCCTCTGGCCAGAGCCCGACGGGCTGGTCGCCGAGGTCGACGACGTCGTGCTGGTCGGCAACCCGCGGGGTCGCGGCAGTGCCCACCGGACCTCCCCACCATCCCAGCCGTATGCCGTGGGGCCGGCTGAGTCGTTGGCCGACCTCACGGCCTACCGGCGCCTGCGACGAGAGGTCTTCGTCGCCGAGCAGGGGATGTTCGCCCGGAGCGACGCCGACGACGTCGACGACGACCCGCGCACCGTCGTGCTCGTCGCGCGCGGCGTCGGTGGAGACGTGATCGGAGGGGTGCGACTGCACCCCGCGCACCACGAGTCGACCGGGGGCCGCGACCTCGGCTGGTGGCAGGGCAGCCGGCTCGCCGTACGGCCGCAGGCCCGGGCGCACCTCGGCGTGGGTGCGGCTCTGGTCCGGGCGGCGTGTGCCGCCGCCGAGGCACACGGGGTGCTGCGCTTCGACGCGACGGTACAGTCTGTGAACGAGCGCCTCTTCCACCGTCTCGGGTGGACCACCCGCGACACCGTCGAGCTGCACGGACGGCCCCACCTCGTCATGGACTGGCCGATCGACCGCATCGAGCGCCTTACCCGCGCCACGAAGTCGGCCCTCGGTGGGCTGCTCGCCGAGCTGACGTCGACACCCGCGGGCGGTGGCGGCGCCGGATTCGCCGGCGACGACGGCGCACCCGTGCCGGGCACCGACGTGGTCGCCGCCTGCGACGCGATCCTCCCGTCCATGGTCGAGCGCGACCCCGAGTGGGCCGGCTGGTGCGCGGTGCTCGTCAACCTCAACGACCTGCACGCCATGGGGGCGGCCCCGATCGGGCTGCTCGACGCGGTCGCGGCCCGTGACGCCTCCTTCGCGCGTCGGATCCTGCGCGGGCTGGTGGACGCCTCCCGGGCCTTCGGGGTGCCCGTGCTCGGGGGCCACACCCAGCTGGGCGTGCCGGCGGCGCTCAGCGTCACCGCCCTGGGGCGGACCCGGTGCCCGGTCCCGGGCGGAGGCGCGCGCCCGGGTCAGACTCTGCGGATGACCGCCGACCTGGGCGGGTCCTGGCGGCCGGGATACACCGGGGCACAGTGGGACTCGTCGTCGCACCGTCGCCCCGACGAGCTCCGGTCCCTGGCCCACGTCGTCCCGGCCCTGCACCCGACGGCGGCCAAGGACGTCAGCATGAGCGGACTCGTCGGCACGACGGGCATGCTCGCCGAGGCCAGCGGCTGCCGGGCCGTGCTCGACGTCGCGGCAGTGCCGGCGCCGGTCACCGCCTCTACCGGGGACTGGTTCACCTGCTTCCCGGGCTTCGCCGTCGTCACCGCCGAGCGGCGGCCGAGCGACGAGCGACACACCCTGCCGGCGTGCGTCATCACAGCCGTGTGCGGCGAGCTCACCGGGGGCACCGGGGTCGGCCTGCGCTGGCCCGACGGTGTCGTCACCGATGCGGTCACCTCGACGGTGACCGGGATGGGACCGGCCTGACCACCATGAGCTTGCCAGACATCCTGATGACCCCAGACCCCCCGACGACTCTAGAAATGATGCCCAGCAACGGTTTTCCCCTCACCAACGTCGGCGCTGCCGGTCCCGGCACGACCGGGCTCGCCGCCGTCGCGGCCAGCTTCGGTCGAGACGTCGCGGTCAACCTCGCCCAGATCGAGGATCTCGTCGGCACGGCCCGCGCCGCCGGGGCCGGCCTGCTCGCCCTGCCCGAGGCCTGCCTCGGCGGCTACCTCTCGGTGCTCGGCGCCGGGCGAGACGGCGCCCACGACCAGAGCCCCGACTCCCTCCCGCCGGTGATGGACGCCGACGGTCCCGAGCTGGCCCGCATCGCGGCGGTCGCCCGCGAGATGGTGCTGGTCGTCGGCTTCTGCGAGTCCGACGGCACCTCCCGCTTCAACAGCGCCGCCCTCGTCAGCGGCGAGGGCGTGCTCGGCATCCACCGCAAGGTGCACCAGCCACTGGGCGAGAGCCTCCACTACGACGCCGGTGACGGGTTCCACGCGGTGGACACGCCGGTCGGCCGGGTCGGCACCCTCATCTGCTACGACAAGGCCTTCCCCGAGGCGGCCCGTACGCTCGCCCTCGACGGCGCCGAGGTCATCGCCTGCATCTCGGCCTGGCCCGCCTCGCGCACCGCGAGCGCGGGGTCGCTCGCCGACGACCGCTGGACCCAGCGCTTCACCATCTTCGACCAGGCGCGGGCGCTGGAGAACCAGGTCGTGTGGGTGGCGTCCAACCAGACGGGCACCTTCGGGTCGCTGCGCTTCGTGGCCAACGCCAAGGTCGTCGGCCCGGGAGGCGACGTGCTCGCCACCACCGGCACGGCACCAGGCCTGGCCCTCGCCCACGTCCACGTCGCCGACGTGCTTGGCACCGCCCGGCGCTCGATGTTCCACCTGCGTGACCGACGCCCCGACGCCTACGAGCCGGGCGACCTGCTCGCCCGTGCCCCCGGGCCCGCCCCCACCCCCCGATCACGCCCCAAGCCCTGCGGAGGTGGGAGCCCGTGCCTGAGATGACCTTCAGCGTCCGCTGGCCCGACGGCCGGACGGAGGACTGCTACTCGCCGTCGCTCGTGATGCACGACCACCTCGAGCCGGGGGCGAGCTACAGCGTGGACGACTTCACCCGTCGCTCGACGCACGCCCTAGGTCTCGCGAGCGAGCGGGTGCGCGCTGCCTACGGACTGGCGTGCACGTCGGCGATGGCGACGGTCGCGCAGATCCGGCGCTCCGCAGCGGTGTTCGGGCCTGCGGAGGTCGTCGAGGTGGTGCGCATGCACCCGCCTCTCCCTCGTGCTGACACGACGTCGGTGGCGTCATGACGAGCGCGCGCTCCACCCGGGTCGCCATCGTCGGTGGCGGCCAGGCGGGCCTGTCGGCGAGCTGGTTCCTCACCCGCGACGGGGTCGACCACGTCGTCTTCGAGGCCCGGACCGCGGCCCACGAGTGGGCCACGAGCCAGTGGGACTCCTTCACACTCGTCACCCCCAACTGGCAGTGCCGCCTGCCCGGCTACCCGTATGCCGGTCCCGACCCCGACGGCTTCATGACCCGCAGCCAGGTGGTGGCGTGGCTCGGCGGTTACGCCGCCACCTTCGGCCCGCCTCTGCTCGACCACACGCGCGTCACCCGCCTGGCCGAGCGTGACGGCGGGGGCTTCGTCCTCACCGTCGAGGGCCCGCAGGGCGAGCAGACCTGGGAGGCCGACGACGTGGTGCTCGCCACGGGTGGCTACCACCTGCCGATCGTGCCGACGTGGGCGACCGCCCTCGACGAGGGCATCGCGCAGATCCACTCCGCCGACTACCGGCGTCCCGAGCAGCTGCGCGGGGGCGCTGTCCTCGTCGTCGGCTCGGGTCAGTCGGGCGCGCAGATCGCGGAGGACCTCCACCTCGCCGGTCGCTCCGTGCACCTCGCCCTGGGCGACGCACCGCGCGTCGCCCGTCGCTACCGTGGTCGCGACGTCATGACGTGGCTGTGCGACATGGGCCTCTACGACACCCCCGTGGCGCAGTACCCCGGCGGGCTCGCGGCCCGCGAGAAGACCAACCACTACGTCACCGGTCGCGACGGCGGCCGCGACATCGACCTGCGCCGCTTCGCCGCCGAGGGTCTGCGGCTGCACGGCCGCCTCGAGGGTGGGCGCGGCACCCGGCTGCAGGTCGCCCCCGGTGTCGCCGCCGCGCTCGACCACGCCGACAGCGTCTACAACTCGATCTGCGCCGACATCGACCGCTACCTCGAGCACGAGGGCATCGAGGCTCCCCCGCCCTCACGCTACGAGCCCGTATGGAGCCCCGACGGCACCGACGGCCCCCGCGGCACTCACAGCACCGACGGCACCGACGGCACTCACAGCACCGACGCCACCGGCGACTCGGCCCTCGACCTCGCGGCCGAGGGGATCACGAGCATCGTCTGGGCGATCGGCTACCG
>Ga0123338_10006009_pt1 | contig 10272 bp, 8 predicted proteins | sample grotaG_FD_89793 | JGI IMG/M metagenome (GOLD analysis project Ga0123338, IMG submission 89793) | Glacier valley bacterial and archeal communities from Borup Fiord, Nunavut, Canada, to study Microbial Dark Matter (Phase II) -... | ecosystem: Environmental > Aquatic > Freshwater > Ice > Glacier ...
ATTTTATCTTCCAACGTAAGGTATTGAAGGTCAAATAAATAATTAATAAATGAGAAGAGTGACGAATTACGAAGTGAAAGACCCATTGTAATATTAAAATCATGAGCACCTTCATCTAAATTGTTTAAAAGAGATAATAATAAATTTTCGTCTGGCAACACTACTACACTAGATGCTTTTGCATTTGTGCTATTTAAAAATGATTGGTTAATTTGAGCAGCCACTTTTCCTTGGATGCTAGCATTACCTAAGCCAAGTACATGAATTTGTTTTTCGTCTTCTTTAAAATTATTAAATTCCCAATTCCATCCAGAGCCATAAGTATTATTTTTTTTATATTTTCTTAAGTTTTCTCCAGCCTTGCTATCTTTATTAAATTCCATGTAATACTCATCGGTATCCCATATCATTTCAGCCTTATCTTTTGAAATTAAAAATTGAATAATTTTTTCTTCAGATTTTGTAAGAAAATTTAAACCAATAAAAACATATTTTTTTTCATTAATTACATTGGTTAATTGGTTTGTATTTTCAGCCAAGGCTCTGTAAACCATACCTCTATAAGCTTTTCTTTTCTCAAAGAGCTTTATTTTTAAATCTGTATAAACCTGAAATAATTTGGTCCAAAATAAAAAATGTTTTTCAGTTACTGCTGTGCTTTTTATTTCAATATTTTCGTTTTGCCATCTTTTTATTGATTCAGTTTGAGACATATAATCGAAAATGGCTTTTGGATTTACCATATTCTGATCTATTTTTTCAAAATCAGATAATAAAGTATAAGCCCAACTGCTAAATTTATCAAACTCAAGTTCTGGTTCAATATTTCTAAAAACTAAAAATAAATCCCATAGCAATTCTATTGGGTCAATTAATTCTAAGTCTGTATATTCTGTTATAAAATCATCAATAGTTGTAATTTGTGGGGACCAAACAGGTTCTGATGCTTGAAGGGATAAAGATTTTTTAAAAACCAGACTAGAGCGTTTTGTTGGTAAAATTATTACAAGTTGATGTAAATCATTTCTATATTTTTCAAAAATATATTCTGCAGCCTGATCAAGAAAAGTCTTCATTATTAAGAAATCGTTAATAGGCTAAATTAGTTTATATTTGCACAAAAATAAAAATCTAGTCTCCGAGCCTGTTTTATTTTACGCATCAAAGCGAAACATTAAAATAAAATTTTAATGAATTTTAAAGAAATTATAATAAATAATCCTACCCTATTATTAATAAGTGAGATTTCACAAAATAATAATATTGAAAGTTATGTAGTTGGAGGTTTTGTAAGAGATTTAATTTTAAAGCGGCCATCGAAAGATATTGATATTGTTTGCATTGGCGAAGGGATGGGAATTAAATTGGCTGAAGAACTCGCTGAAACAAAAAAAGAAAATGCATTTAAATCCATATTTAAAAATTTTGGTACGGCTCAGGTTAAATTAGATGAATGGGAAGTTGAATTTGTAGGTGCCAGAAAAGAATCGTATGAAAGCCATTCCAGAAAACCATTTATTGAAAACGGAAGTTTGCAAGAGGATCAAAATCGCAGAGATTTTACGATAAATGCAATGGCTATCAGTTTGCAAAAAAATGATTTAGGGAATTTATTAGATCCTTTTAATGGGATTGAAGACATTAAAAAGAAAATAATTCGTACACCTCTCGATCCTGAAATTACTTTTTCTGATGACCCTTTAAGAATGATGAGAGCCAATAGGTTTGCATCACAACTTGGTTTTGATATTTATCCTGATACTTTCGATGCGATCATAAAAATGAAAGATCGGATCAATATTGTTTCAATGGAAAGGGTTACGGATGAATTAAATAAAATTATACTATCTGCAAAACCTTCATATGGTTTTAAACTTTTGTATTTCTGTGGTTTGCTCGATATTATTTTTCCGGAATTTGTTGCTTTGCAAGGTGCAGAATTTGTTGAGGGTAAAGGTCATAAAGATAATTTCTATCATACTTTGCAGGTTTTAGATAATGTATCTGAAGTTTCGGATGATTTGTGGTTACGATGGGCTGCTGTATTGCACGACATTGCAAAACCTGCAACAAAAAGATTTGATAAACGAGTTGGGTGGACTTTTCATGGCCATGAAGAATTAGGTTCTAAAATGACTCCTAATATTTTCAGACGGATGAAGTTGCCAATGAATGAAAAAATGCGATTTGTTCAAAAGCTAGTTAAACTTCATCTTCGTCCGATTGCATTAGTTAAAGATGTTGTTACCGATTCGGCTATGCGAAGATTACTAGTTGATGCGGGTGAAGATTTAGAAGCTTTGATGAAGTTGTGTAATGCAGATATAACTTCAAAAAATTATGAAAAAGTAAAAAGGCATTTAAAAAATTTTGAAAAAGTACAAGTTAGGCTTGCCGAAGTTGAAGAAAGAGATAAATTAAGAAACTTTCAACCTGTTATTACTGGAGAATTAATTATGGAAGTTTTTTCAATTAAGCCAGGTAAAGAAGTTGGTATATTGAAAGAAAAAATTAGAGAAGCGATTTTGGAAGGAGAAATAAAAAATGAAATGGAAGAGGGAATGAAATATTTAATCAAAATTGGATGTGAAATGGGTTTAAAAATAAAAGAATAATATAAGTAATTAACAGCCAATATTATTATGAATTTTATTTTTACATTGTATGCTTAATATAAAATTCTAAAATTAATTCATTTGAGGAGTCAGGTAATTATATTCTTTCTACTGTTATCATTAAAAGTTTATGCAACTAATAATATTGACAGCCTTATACAAGTACTGGATCAATCTAAAGGTAATGCAAAGGCAGAAATACTTGAAAAAATAAGTAAATCGCTGCTGAGTGTTTCACCAATTAAAAGCATAAAATATACTAATGAGCTTTTAAAATATTCCCAGCATATTAAAAATAAACATTTTGAAGCAAGTGCTTACAGCCTTACTGGTACCTATTATCTTCAAGGAAACGAGTATCTCAAAGCCATTAATTATTATATAAAAGCCTTGCATCTTTTTGAAGAAATTAAAGAAAACAAGGGAATATCATCCTCTCTCAACAATCTAGGTATCATTTCATATATGTCTTATGATTTTAACAAAGCCATTTATTATTTTAAAAGGTCTCTTCTCATGGATAAAGATGTTGGTGACCAAAACGGAATGGCCGGATCATATAATAACCTGGGAAATATATTTATACAGCAGCAAAAGTACGATAGTGCTATCGTTTACTTTTTAAAATCTTACCACATACACAAAATCCAAAAAAATATTTCGGATCAAGGCCTTTTACTTGCCAATATCGGGGAAACTTATGCTAAGACAGGCAAATATGATACAGCCTTACAATATTGCCTCGCAGCTTTAAAAATTAAAGAAGAAACGCACGAAAATCAGGGAATAGCGGTAGTTATGAACGATTTGGGGGAAATTTATGGAAAACTAGGGAAGTTAAAAAAAGCTGAATATTATTTTACCAAATCCTTACAGATAGGAAAAGAATACATAGGCGATGTGGCGGTAACATATTTCAACCTTGCTGAATTGTATAAAAAAACAGATGATTTTAAAAACGCTTTTTTGTATCAAAGACTTTACACATCTCTTAGAGACTCTACCTATACTATAGAAAAAAATAAAAGTATTTTAGAAATAGAAGAAAAATATGAAACGGAAAAAAAGAAACAACAAATCATATTATTACAAAAAGAAAGCGATATAAAGGACCTTAAATTATTTCAGAACAAAATAATATTTATTTGCATCATTTCAGCTCTTTTGGGAGTACTTGCACTTGCCTTGTTTTTTTATAACCGTTATAAAATAAAAAAAGAAGCAAATAAAATTCTTTCAATTGCCAACCAAAAAATTCAGCAAAGTATAGATGAAAAAAACATTTTACTTCAGGAAATACATCACAGGGTAAAAAATAACCTTCAGTTAGTATCTACACTTTTAAGCTGGCAATCGGAAGGTGTTAAAAATAAAAAAGTCCTGTCTATTATTAATGAGGGGCAATCAAGAATTCAATCGATGGCTCTTATACACGAGTGTATTTATCAATCTGAAAGCTTGGCATACCTTGATGTTAAAAAATATTTTGAAGATTTACTGAATTATCTTTCTACCTCTTACAGCAACGATAAAAATATTAAGGTTCATTCATTTATCGATAATGTATCTCTTGACATTGATAAAATGGTGCCAACAGGGTTGATGGTAAATGAATTGGTTTCGAACGCATTTAAATATGCTTTTTCACATAAAAATAATGGCACTGTGGAGCTTTCTTTAAAGGAAAATAACAAAATGCTGACTTTAACCGTATCGGATGATGGTGAAGGTTTGCCCGGAAATGTTGATGAAATAAAATCCGAATCCTTAGGACTTCAATTGGTAAGTGTGTTAGTAAAACAACTCAAAGGAACCATGAAAATTACTTCGGACAAGATGGGCACTTCATTTGAAATTATTTTTAGCAATATCCTGAACAATGAACCCGCCTGAAGTAAAAATACTGATAGTTGAGGATGAATTAATTATTGCCCACGGTATTAAAAAAACTTTAGTTTCAATAGGTTATCAGGTAGAAGGGATAGCGGAAACTTCAGATGAAGCTATTAATTTTATAGATAAATCAGCTGTAGATCTTGTGATGATGGATATTCATATCAAAGGCAATCGTGATGGCATTGATACTGCCATCATCATAAAAGAAAAATACTTCACTCCTGTTATCTTTCTTACTGCCTTATCAGACAATCATACGCTCAGCAGGGCGAAAATAGCCAATCCTTATGGTTATATTATAAAACCTTTCAAAGAAGCCGATCTAAAAGCCAATATTGAAATTGCTTTATATAAATTTCAAAAAGATATTGAAGATAAAAACGATCAGGAAAAAGAAATTCATACTTCTTTTTTTGCAAAAAAAGGAAAGGGATATATTAAAGTAAAGTTTATCGATGTTTTATGGATTGAAGCCATGGAAAACTATGTGATAGTAAAAACTATAAACGAGAGACTGATCATTTATTCAACATTTAAAAATATTGAGAAAAAACTTCCTCCCCATGATTTTGTAAGAGTTCATCGCTCTTACATTGTTAGAATTGATAAAATAGAAGCCATCGAAGAAGGTGCAGTATTATTGGCGAATAAACCCATTCCTGTAAGTAAATCTTATAAAGAAAATTTTAAAAGTAGGATCATTTTTTTTTAAAATTTCCTGTTTCTTATCAAAATTATCATCAATTTTCAGGTGTTGGTCAAGTATTTTTAATTATTCGTCAAGAATTTAAAAAATAATTTTCAGCTTTGGTTAGTTTAGAACCAAAGTTGCGAAGAAATCACTTCCTGCTAAAAATTAAAAAGAAACAATTATGAAATCAGTAGTGAATATTTTCATGAGCGTGCTTTTATTTTTATTTGTTTTTTCATGTAAAAATAATGACCCAGTATCTCCACAAAATTCAACACAAATAACTTTTAGTCCTGCAAGTGTATTAGTAGGTGACACCTTAACAATTTCAGGCAAAAATTTTAATGTTGATAAAAGTAAGGATACAGTAAAAATTGGTAATATTTCTGCCACTGTAATCAACGCAAGTGCCACTGAATTAAAATTAATTGTTCCCTTAAGTGCATCAAGTGGAAAATTAACATTCAACAACTATACGCCACCTTCTACTGATTTGATAGTAAACCATATCTACGTATCTGGTTCCGAATATAATAATTCAGGAATAAACGTTATTAAATATTGGAAAGATACTACGGCACACTTTTTAACAGATGGAATAAGTACTGCATCAAGTTCTTCCATTGCTGTTTCGGGAAATAAAGTTTATGTATCAGGTTCTCAAAATAATAGTAGCTCATCCGCTGTAGCTAAATACTGGACCAATGATAAGTCGGAGGTAATTCTGGATGCCAATGATTATTCCTATTCCAATTCGATGTATATAAGTGGAACCGATCTATATAATGCAGGAACAATTTATACAACCAATTATGTTGCTGCCTATTGGAAAAATCAAACAATGGTAAAATTAACTGACGGTACTTACTATGGAAATGCCGCTTCTATTGTAGTTTCCGGAAATGATATTTATGTTTGTGGATTTGAAAAAAACTCGGGCAATATCAGTGTAGCAAAATATTGGAAAAATGGAAATGCGATGAATCTTTCTGATGGGGTTATTTCCGCTACTGCAAATTCAATATTTATATCCGGTAGTGATGTGTATGTCGGGGGTTATCAATACAACGGCTCAGATGGCAAAGCTGTTGCTACTATCTGGAAAAACGGAGTTCCTACGAAGCTTTCAGATGGGTTACATAATGCGTATGTTAAAAATATAATAATAGTGGGAAGTGATATCTATGCCGTAGGCTTGCAATATACGGATAGCTTTATAAGTATTGCAACTCTTTGGAAAAACGGAGTAGAAATTAAATTAGGTGACGGTGTAAACAATTCAAGTGCCTCTTCTGTAGCTGTGTGGGGAAAGAATATTTATGTGGTAGGCAATGAAAAGAAAAACAGTACTTTTTATGCCAAAATGTGGAAAAACGGTGCAGATTTTTATCTTCCGAAAGGAATAAATTCCAGTGATGCAACTTCAATAATGATAGCCCCGTAAAGTAAAACATATTTAACCTTTAATTAAATTTCTTAAATTTTATAAGAACCAAATTATCCCATGAAAAAACTCATTTATTTCCTTACTATTTTATCATTTACTTCCATGTTTGGACAATCAAAATCTAAAAGCGGTACATCCTCTCAAGGGGAAGTTATTTTTACTAATAAACCTTATAAAACTTTTGCGGAAGCGAAGCCAAATGCTATTTCACAAGTAAAAGATGGTGACCCGCTCTATGTTTATTTAAAAACAGCAGATCCATTGGCTAACCATACTATTAAAGAAAACCGTGATGGTTCAATAATATATTTTATCAATATTGCTATAGGTGCCGAAGGTGATTTAAATCAGTATGATTATAATAGTTTTATGTTTTCAAAACAAGAAGTTGATGCTTTGGGCAATGAAATAATGGTAAATCTTGCGCCTGGTTCTGCAGGAAAAAATAATTCTTTTAATTTATTTTTAAAAGCATTGGGTGAAGGAGAGCCCGGTTTATGGAAAAATGAAATCAGGTTCAATAACGACCCCAATACAACTGACCCTAAATCTTTTGCAAAAGGTTTAATTGTATGCGATGTGCATGAAGGAATTACAAAATATCAGAAAATGTATCAAAACTTTAAATATGTTCAAGAACATGGCACTAAAGAAGAGAACGAAGTACCACCAAAAGGTGCCTTTACTGATGCCAAACTTTTAGCAGAAGCAGCAGCCAAAATTAAAGCTAAAGGCATTACTCCGCATAAATTATATTTCTTCCTCGATGATTGGAAAGTATATACCAATAATAATAATGAAAAACAGAGTAGGACTGTTTATGGCTTATATACTTATAAAAAAGGAAATGAATGTTATAAAGGTGTGATTGATATAACACAAGATTATGCATGGGCTACTGCAAGCTGGGCCGCTGTAAATATTAGCTTGCGAGATGATTTTCCAATAACATCTGATAAATATTAATTCAAGTTATTTTTGGATTTTAAAAAAAAACCTCGCCGTTTAGCGAGGTTTTTTTTATACCAAATAAAATAAATTATTTAGTAGCAGCAATTTCAAAAGTAATATCAAAATCATCTTTGATCATTTTATCACCTAAGCTATCATAAAATTTACCAGAATTATATTTAATATCCCATAAAGTACGGTCTAATTTAAAATCAGCATTTGCAGTTAATTTATTACCATCAATAACCACAGTAGCAGGGAAAGCTATGTCTTTTGTAATTCCTTTAATAGTTAATTTTCCAGTTACAGTATAATTGTTTTTTCCAACAGCTTTAGTATTTGGAGTCATTTTTCCGATTTCAAATTTTGCAGTAGGATATTTTTCAACATTAAAAAAATCTTGAGATTTTAAATGACCTATTAATTTATCATTTTTATCTTTTTCAGTAAGGTCTTCATCAGAAATTGAAGTCATATCCATAGTAATAATTCCACCTGTTACTACTTTACCTTTTACAGTTAAGTCGCCACTTGCAATTTTTATTTTACCATTATGTTGGTAAAGAACTTTTTTGCCAACCCATTTAACATCACTTTTGTTGGTGTCCACCTTGTAAACAGTATCAATAGGTGCGTTAATAATTGTGAATGCGCTTAAAGAAACAAAGGCAAGCACTACCAGAATAGAAAATAATTTTTTCATTTTTTTTGTGAATTTTGGTTTAATTAAATAGATTGATATAAACATATGCAATTTATATGAGCTTATTAAAAGTTGCAACATATAATCGTCATATTTAACACAACTTATATACTCTTTAAAAAGTTCTGATACATTTAAAAGTTTGGATGTTTTTTTTATTTTTTTATTCTATGATTTATAAAGTAGTTAAAAATGCTGAAGAAGCTATTTTTGATATTGATGACAATTCAATTTTAATGTTAGGTGGATTTGGATTATGCGGTATCCCTGAGAATTGTATTAACGCCTTGCTTAATAAAGGAGTTAAAAACTTAACATGCATTTCCAATAATGCAGGAGTAGATAATTTTGGAATAGGTTTATTATTGAAAGCACGACAAGTAAAAAAAATGATTTCATCCTATGTAGGAGAAAATCAAGAATTTGAAAGGCAATTATTAGCGGGTGAACTAGAGGTGGAATTATTACCACAAGGTACACTTGCTGAAAGAATTAGAGCAGGTGGTGCAGGAATACCTGCTTTTTTTACGCCTGCCGGAGTAGGTACTGAAGTGGCGGAAGGAAAAGAAATTCGATTATTTGATGGAAAAAAATATCTTTTAGAGAATTGGCTTAAAGCAGATTTTTCAATTGTAAAAGCTTGGAAAGGTGATGAATCAGGAAATTTAATTTATAAAGGAACAGCTCGTAATTTTAATCCAATGATGGCGACTGCAGGGAAAATAACAATTGCAGAAGTTGAAGAGCTTGTTCCAATTGGTTCATTAGACCCTAATAATATTCACACCCCCGGAATTTATGTAAACAGAATTTTTCAGGGAATTAATTATGAAAAAAGAATTGAACAGAAAACATTTAAAAAATAGAGGAAAGAGGAAAGACAATAGACAAGTGAAAGTTTAAATTGTAAATATTAATATTAAAATCTTTTGTCTTTCTTCTAATGTCTTATTTACACTTATGCCTTTAGATAAATTTGGGATTGCAAAAAGAATTGCACAAGAAATACGCGATGGATATTACGTTAATTTAGGAATTGGGATTCCTACTTTAGTTGCCAATTATATTCCTCAAAATATAAATGTTGTTTTACAATCTGAAAATGGATTGTTAGGCATCGGGCCATTTCCAGGTGAGAGTGAAGTAGATGCTGATTTAATAAATGCAGGAAAGCAGACAATCACAATGCTTAAAGGTTCTTCATTATTTAATTCTGCAGATAGTTTTGCAATGATCAGGGGTGGGCATGTAGACCTTACTATATTGGGTGCAATGGAAGTTTCGGAAAATGGCGACATAGCAAATTGGAAAATACCAGGTAAAATGGTAAAAGGAATGGGTGGAGCAATGGATTTAGTTGCTTCAGCAAAAAATATTATTGTTGCTATGCAACATGTAAATAAAGAAGGGCAATCAAAACTATTAAAAAAATGTTCATTGCCTTTAACAGGTATGAACTGTGTGAAAAAAATTATTACTGAACTTGCAGTAATGGATGTTTTACCTGAGTGCGGGTTTTTATTATTAGAAACTGCACCGGGAGTTACTGTTGAAGAAATTATAAAAGCTACTGAAGGTAAATTGATAATAAGTAAGGAAATTAAAGAAATGATTATTTCTTAATTTTAGGGAAGCTGATAATATTTAATAACTTTCGTATTATTAAAATGGATAAGAATATTTTCTATTCAAACGCATTTAGTAAAATGAATAATTATACCCGAAGGTAACTGTATAATCGGGTGTGCTTCCTTTATTTACAACTTGCCTGTTTTGGTTAATTACACTTAAGTTCATGGCGTGCTTTTTAAATAATTTATAAGAAGCGTTAGCTATGATATTCACAACACTGCTTACCATGCTTCCCTGCCCTCTACCGAAATTGTAAGAGAATGAAAAACCGGTTGTTAATTTTTTATCAAAAAGTTTGGCATTCATGCCTGCAGTTAAACCCATTGTTATATAATCA
>Ga0123338_10006010_pt1 | contig 10271 bp, 11 predicted proteins | sample grotaG_FD_89793 | JGI IMG/M metagenome (GOLD analysis project Ga0123338, IMG submission 89793) | Glacier valley bacterial and archeal communities from Borup Fiord, Nunavut, Canada, to study Microbial Dark Matter (Phase II) -... | ecosystem: Environmental > Aquatic > Freshwater > Ice > Glacier ...
CCCTGCCATGTTCCGAAAAGCATCCGGAGATCAAGGCGTTGCTGGGTGGCTCGGAATCCCCGTTGCCCGGTCAACCTCTTGCCGATCCAGCGACTTCGCTTTGGTCCTGGCAGAGTAGTGTTAGCCCATGCACGGAAGGCTTGCGACGCGTTACCTTTGCGCGGCCCGGTGAACACTACAGGGAGCGAGCCGCCGTGCCATGACCAGTCGCTACCTCGTCCAGCGCTTGCGCCTGCACCAGTTGCGCGCGCTGGACGCCCTGGAAACCCAGCGCAGCCTGATGAAGGCTGCCGTCAGCCTGGCTGTCAGCCAGCCCGCACTGACCCGAACCCTGCACGACGTCGAACAGGTGCTGCAGGCGCGCTTGTTCGACCGCCACGCCCGCGGCGTGCGGCCGACTGCCGCCGGGTTGGCCGCAGTCGGCGCGGCACGGCGCGTGCTGCAGGAGTTGCGCCTGCTGGACGCAGCGCTGGACCAGCTTTTCGACCCGGCGGCCGGCATCCTGTCCCTCGGCGCCCTGCCCGTCGCGGCAGCCGGCGTGCTGCCGGGCGTGCTGGCCCGGTTGAAGCGGGAACGCCCCGGCCTCCGCATCCGCTTGCGCGAAGGCCGCACGGAGGAACTGTTGCCCTTGCTGGCCGCGGGCGAGCTGGATTTGGTGGTTGGCCGGTTGTATGCCCCCGACATGCCGGACGGCATGGAGCGCGAAGCGCTGTGGGACGAGCCGATTTCGCTGCTGGCACGCGCGGGCCACCCCATCCTGGACGCCGCTGGGCCGATGGACAGGTGGGAGCTGGCCTTGCCCACGCTCACGCAGCGAGTTGGCCAGGACATCGATGCCCTGCTGGCGCAACTGGGATGGGACGGCGCCGGGGCGCTCCGCACCAGTTCCTATGGCCTGATCCGCGAGTTGCTGCACGAAACCGACACCGTGGCGCTGATGCCCCGGCTGATGATGGTAGGCGACCTGCTGCGCGGCACGCTGCGGGTGGTGCCCCTGCCGGTCCCGGCGCCGGACCGCCCAGCCGGGTTGATCCTGCCGCCTGGCGGCGCACTCCCGTCCACGGGTCTCGCCTTTTCCACATGCCTTCGCGCGTATGTGACCGAGATTGCCATGCGTGACTTTGCTGGAGCCATAACACCTGGTTATGAACCAGCCGGATAAAGCGATGCGACATGGTAGAGGGGCGTGGACTAACTAGGGTCGCCTCCAGCGCAGGCCCGCATGGGACGCGGCTGGGGCATCAATCAGCGAACACGCCGGCCAACGGTTGTCGCAGGGAGGGTCCAACCAATGCACGATGCACCTGCATGGCTATCTGCGCCGCCTGTCCGTCCCACCAACGAGGGAGGCTCCGATGGCGAGTAACGCCCAACAAGCGGCCGGCACCGTGGACATCAAGTCGTTCATCGATGGGCAGCCCATCTCGGCATACCAATGGTTCCTGGTCGCCATGTGCTTCCTGGTGATCGCAGCCGACGGCATGGACGTGGCCATCATGGGCTTCGTGACCCCCTCGATCCTGCAGGAATGGGACATCTCCCGCACGGCGTTCGGGATCGTCATCAGCGCCGCGCCGTTTGGCCTGGTGATCGGTGCCCTGGTGGCCGGGCCATCGTCGGACAGGTTCGGGCGCAAGCCCGTGCTGGTCACGTCCGTGCTGGTGTTCGGGGTGCTCACGCTTCTGGCGGCCTACGCGTCCACGCCGACCGAGATGGCCATCCTGCGCCTGCTGGCCGGGACGGGCATGGGCGCCGCCATGCCCAATGCCACGACGCTGCTGTCGGAGTATGCGCCGCAACGGCGCCGCTCGCTGATGATCACTGTCATGTTCACGGGCTTCAACCTTGGCTCCGCCGGCATCGGCTTCGCGGCGGGCTACCTGATCCCGTTGCACGGCTGGCGCTCCGTGCTGGTGCTGGGGGGCGTGGTCCCGTTGCTGCTGGTGCCGCTGCTCCTGCTGTTCCTGCCGGAATCCGCACGGCTGCTGGCCTTGCGCGGGGCCGCGTCCGCGCGCATCGGCGCGGTGCTGGGCCGCGTGACCCGGCACCGCTTTTCCGGCAGCGAAACCTTCGTCTCGAACGAGCCGCCCCTGCCGACGCGCAAGCCCATCGGCGTGCTGTTCTCACGGGGCTACGGCGTGACCACGGTGTCGCTTTGGGTCACGTATTTCATGGGCCTGCTGGTCATCTACCTTCTGACGGGCTGGCTGCCGACGATCATGCGGGATGCGGGCCTGCCCATCACCACGGCCGCCAACGTGACCGCGCTGTTCCAGATCGGCGGCACGGTCGGTGCGATCGTCGTGGGCTGGGCGATGGACAAGGCGCGGCCCGCCCTGGTGATCGGGGCGGCTTACCTGGGCGGCAGCCTATTTATCCTGGCGTTGTCGCAACTGGGCGTGCTGTCCGCCGGACTGGCGGCGCTGGTGTTTTCCGCCGGGTTCTGCATGAGCGGCGGGCAGACCGGGCTGAACGCGTATGCCCCAGGCTGCTACCCCACGGTGGCGCGTGCCACGGGCGTGAGCTGGATGCTGGGCATGGGGCGGTTCGGCAGCATCTTCGGCTCGGCGGTTGGCGGGGCATTGCTGGGTGCCGGTTGGGGCTTCAACGCGATCTTCGCGGCGCTGGCGGTTCCCGCGGTGTGCGCCGCCATCGCCATCGCGGCGACGCAGCTTGGCCGCGCCAGCACTGCTAAAATGGAGGTCGCCGCGCACTGAGCGCGGCGGCCCCATGCTGCACCACCCCGCCGGGAGTTGACGCGATGCAAGATGAACCATGCCTGGACGTCGCCCATCTGGGCCACCTGGAATTGCTGACGCCCACGCCCGACGAGTCCCTGCGCTTCTTCGTGGACGTGATGGGCATGACCGAAAGCGGGAGATACGGCGACAGCGTGCTGCTGCGCGGCTGGGACGACTACGAGCGGTGCAGCCTGGTGCTGACGGCGTCCGGTACCTCCGGCCTGGGGCACGCGGCGTTCCGTGCCCGCTCGCCGCAGGCGTTGCAGCGCCGGGTCGCGGCGCTGGAGCGGGAGGGCGCGGGGATCGGCTGGGTGGACGGCGTCGGGCACGGGCCGGGCTACCGCTTCCACGACCCGGACGGGCACGTCCTGGAGATCTACTTCGAGACCGAACGCTACGAGGCGTCGGCTGCCTTGCGCCCGGCGCTCAAGAACCAGGCGCAGCGCTACCCAGCCCGCGGCTGCAACGTCCGGCGGCTGGACCACTTCAACTGCCTGGCCGTGGACGTGCGCGCCAACCGTGAGTTCTTCGAGCGTGCGCTGGGCTTCCGCCTGACCGAGCGCATCGTGCTCGACAGCGGCGAGGAAGCAGGCATGTGGCTGACCGCCACCAACAAGAGCTACGACTTCGCCTACACCAAGGAGGCGCACGGCGTGGGGGGCCGGTTCCATCACGTCACCTTCGCGCTGGACAGCCGCGAGGACATCCTGCGCGCCGCCGACGTGTTCCTGGAAGCCGGCGTCCCCATCGAGACCGGGCCGCACAAGCACGCGGTGCAGCAGACGTTCTTCCTGTATGTGTTCGAACCCGGCGGCAACCGGGTGGAGGTAGCCAACGCGGGAGCACGGCTGATCCTGGCCCCTGACCACCATCCCGTCACCTGGACGGAAACGGAGCGCAAGAAGGGCCAGGCCTGGGGCCTGAAGACCATCGAAAGCTTCCACACCCGCGGCACCCCGCCGCTGCCGGACATGCACGGGAATGGGAGCTTGAACGACCTGGGACGCAAGGGGGTCGCGTCATGACAGGCCTAGTCGTCACCGATCCGCCGCGTGTGGCACGTGAGGTCGCAGACGGCTACGCCCCCTACGGCGTCGCGACTATCCACGAGGCGCAGGGGCGCACCGGCCTGCTCGCGTCCCACATGCGCCCGATCTACCCCGGTGCGAAGCTGGCCGGCAGCGCCGTTACCGTCACGCTGCCCCCTGGCGACAACTGGATGCTGCACGTCGCTGTCGAGCAGTGCCGGGCCGGGGACGTGCTGGTGGCCGTCCCAACGTCCCCCTGCGATACGGGCTACTTCGGTGACCTGCTGGCGGCGTCGCTGGCGGCCCGCGGCGTTCTGGGCCTGGTGATCGAGGGCGGGGTGCGCGACGTGGCGGAGCTGACGAAGGCCCGCTTTCCCGTCTGGTCCAGGGCTGTGTCGGCCCAGGGGACGGTCAAGGAAACGCTTGGCTCGGTCAACGTGCCCGTGGTCTGCGCCGGCCAGCTGGTTCATCCCGGCGACCTGATCGTGGCTGACGACGATGGCGTGGTGGTCGTGCCGCGCCTGGCAGCGGAGGACGTACTGCGCCACAGCGCGGAGCGCGAGGCGAAGGAGGCCGGCGTCCGCGCCCGCTTGCAGGCGGGCGAGCTGGGCCTGGACATCTACGGCATGAGGGAAAGGATGGCGGCCAAGGGCCTGATCTACCGCCCCTTTGCTGACGCAGGGAGCTGAACGGCGCCCCGCACCCGAAACCCGTTTCAGGCATTACAGAAGGAGGGCACGATCATGAGCACCAGCACAAGCACGGCCGGACTGGGCATCCCCTTGCAGGCGGCGTTCCCTGCCGCGGACTGGCCGGACCGCGGGTCGATGATCCGGGCCGGCCTGCTCGGGGGCCTTGCCGGCGCCGTGACGATCTGGATCTACGAGGCCGCGGTCTGGGTCGGCGTGCAGCACCTCATGCCGCTGGCCGGCATTCCGCGCAACGCGACTGGCCTGGTGTTCGGCAAGGCGGTGCAGGATGGGCTGGGTGTGGGGTCCTACGTCGTCGGCACCGGCATCCACTTCGTCTTCGCGCTCGCCTGGGGCGTGCTGTTCGCCGCAATCTGGCCGGCCCTGCGCCGCCGCGGGTGGGAGGCGACGCTGGCGGCCATGTTCTACGCCGTCATCGCCTGGATCGTCATGCACGTGGCGATTGCGGTCGCGTCCTCGAACCACCCCAACTACCTCGACCCGAACGTGGTCATCGGCGGGTTCATGTCGCACCTGTTCTTCACGGTGCCGCTGGCGCTGGCCGTCAAGCGGCGCTTCGAGCAAGTGGCGGTGGGCTGATCCGTGCTGGGAGAGGCCGGGTTGGCGGCTGGGGCGGGGATGGATGCAGGCGCGGCCGTCCTGCGCGCGGCGGTGGGCACGTATCCGCACACCGCCGCGCTCAAGTCCGGCCAGGTTTCTTCCACCCGGCTGCGCCTGGACTTCGCCGACGTGTCGCCCATCAACCGCGCCTTCGCGCCGATGGTGCGGGACGGTCGCTACGACGTGAGCGAGATGGCAATCGCCACTTTCTTGCAGGCCAAAGCGTACGGCAAGCCGCTGGTGCTGCTGCCCGTGACGCTGGCGGCCCGCTTCCAGGAGCCCGCCCTGCTGTGCCGGGTGGACAGTGACATGAACAGCCCAGCGGACCTCGCCGGCCGTCGCGTCGGCGTGCGCGCCTACAGCCAGACCACGGGGATGTGGCTGCGCGGCATCCTGGCCGAGGACCACGGCGTCAGGCCAGACACGGTGCATTGGGTCACGTTCGAGGGCGCGCACGTCGCCGAGTTCTGCGACCCGCTCTGGGCCGTCCGCGCCCCAGCCGGCGCGGACATGCTGGCCCTGTTGCGCGCGGGCGAGCTGGACGCGGTGATTGTAGGCAACGACGCGCCGGACGACCCCGGCCTGCGGACCGTCTTCCCCGACCCTGCCGCCGCCGGGGAGGCGTTCCGGCGGCGCCACGGCTTCGTGCCGGTCAACCACCTGCTCACGGTGCGGCGCGACCTAGCCGAGACCTGCCCGGACCTGGTGGGCGAGCTTGTCCGCATGTTCCGCGATGCGGCTGCTGCCGCGCCCGGAAGCGGCGCCCTGCCGATGGGCCGCACGGCCTTGCAGCCCGCGGTTGACTTGGCCCTGCGCTACTCGGCCGCGCAGGGCCTGCTGCCCCGCACGCTCGGCCCGGACGAGGTTTGGGAAGGGCTGCCAGGCGTGGCAGCCGGCAGCACCATGGAGGACGCCCTGTGATCATCGACTGCCACGGCCACTACACGACCGCGCCGAAGGCCCATGACGGGTGGCGGGACCAGCAGACAGCCGCCTTCAAGGCCGGTGGTGACCCCGACCCGGCCTATCCCGGCATCTCCGACGACGAGATCCGCGACACCATCGAGCAGAACCAGCTCCGCCTGTTGCGCGAGCGCGGCGCCGACATGACCGTGTTCAGCCCGCGCGCCTCCACCATGGCCCACCACGTCGGCAACGAGGCCGTGAGCCAGGCATGGACCCGGCGCTGCAACGACCTCATCAAGCGCGTGGTGGACCTGTTCCCCCATGCCTTCGTGGGCGTGTGCCAGCTGCCGCAGTCCCCGGGCGTGCCCATCGCCCACTCCATCGCCGAGCTGGAGCGCTGCGTGACGGAACTGGGCTTCATCGGCTGCAACCTGAACCCCGACCCGTCCGGCGGCCACTGGACCGGACCGCCCCTCACCGACCGGGCTTGGTATCCGTTCTTCGAAAAGCTGGTGGAGCTGGATGTGCCGGCGATGGTCCACGTCTCCGGATCGTGCAACGCCAACTTCCATGCCACCGGCGCCCACTACATCAACGCCGACACCACGGCCTTCATGCAGTTCCTGCAGGGCGACCTGTTCCGGGACTTCCCGACGCTGCGCTTCATCATCCCGCACGGCGGCGGTGCGGCGCCCTACCACTGGGGCCGCTACCGCGGCCTGGCCGACATGCTGGGGCGCCCGCCGCTACGGGAGCACGTCATGCGGAACGTCTACTTCGACACCTGCGTCTATCACCAGCCCGGCATCGACCTGCTGTTCCGCGTCATCGACGTGGACAACATCCTGTTTGGCTCGGAGATGGTGGGCGCTGTGCGCGGCATAGACCCGGAAACCGGCCACCACTTCGACGACACCAAGCGCTACGTGGACGCGCTGCCGATCCCAGAAGCGGACAAGCGCAAGGTGTTCGAGGGTAACGCCCGCCGGGTTTATCCGCGCCTGGACGCTATCTTGAAAGGCCAAGGCCGGTGAAAGCCGCCGTTATCGGCTATGGAGAGGTCGGCGGCATCTTGGACCATGGCAAGGATTCGGACGGAATCCTCACACATCGGCGCTGCAGGGCTGGGTTGGCGCAGCAGACCACCGCTGCCTCGGACGAGGGCGTGCACTAAACCCCTCTGATTCTGGCCTTGCCGCGCCCAACATTTCCGGGCTGTTTCCGGGACTGCCGGAGGTGTGCACGAACCTGTAGTATGATGCACGGAACGCTCGCTCAGCGCGGAGCGCCTTCACCGTTCCGCCCTGTCATAGGTCCACAAGTGTGCTGGCCGCCCAGCATTCTTGGCGCTGTAGAGGCTGTAAACTGGCGGTTATGGGCCGTCGGCGTCAGATGTGTGAGGATCACGCCGGAATCCTTGCCATGGTCCATAGAGTGACGGATCGCCCCGGCGGAGCGACGCGCGCACGAAAGCACGCCAGGACAGCGGGATGCCGAACAGCTCCAGCAGGTCGTCACGATCCGCGACCTGGTGGGCGGCTTGGACGCACAACCCGTGCAGCGCAGCCGTGGCGTCGCGGATCATGTCCGCCTCAGCGGCCGTGAAGACGTAGGCGGCGGACTCGTTCCAGTAGGTGTTGCCGTCCCTGGCCGGCGCCGCGTCGGGCTGGACGCCGTCGGTGTGGAACGTCAGGCCGACTGCCTCCACCTTCGCCTGCCATCCTGGGCGGGGGGACTGCGTGACACGTTGCATGGCGGCTACTCTCCGCCGCCGCCATGCGCCCCGCCCGCCTCGCCGAAGCCGCCGCGCGCGACGCCGTGGGACGCGGCAGCCTCCCCTGCCTCCCCGCCGCGCGTGCCCGCCCTGCCCTCGGTCTGGTCCCGGCGCACGGCCCCGGCCGCACCACCTCCTGCACCGCCACTTACACCGCCGCTCCCGTGGCTGCCCTGGCCCGACGTGTCGCAGGCCGGGTCGTCCCGACTGTCGCCGCAGTGCGCCGGTTGTGCTGCCGGGGTTCCTGGACCCTGCTGCAGGCCATAGGCTGCAAGGCCCAACCCGGTGGCGCCGATGACGACCAGTCGGACGGAGGTGCTGCGTCGCATGATGGTGTCCCCTCCTTGAGGACCAAGACGAACCATCGGCCCGATCCCGTTCTGCTTGCACAACGGACGCTGCGCCCCTGCCGCGCAAGGGAAGCATGGCGCAACGAAGAAGATGGCGTGACCCTGCGGCTCCGGCAGCAGGACTACCATGGCCGCGGCACTGGTGATGTCCGATCCGTGCCCCAACACGCCCGGCGATGCATGAACGAGGCCGGGCTCAACGAAGCTGGCGGGCCGGAGCTGCCTGACTCCCATCGAAGAGTGCCGGCTCTCGTCACTGCTGGGCTGGCGCTGGCCCGCGCGCGCCTTCTACGCCATCCTTGTATGGTGCCGACCGACGCTTCAAAGCCTCCGAACCACGTCCACCGTCGTGGCCTGGTATGACGCCAACGCCGAACGGCTCGACGCGGCCTACGAGTCCCTGCCGCCCGGGGTGGACACCGACCTGCTGCCGTCCGCGCCGGGCCTCGTCATCGACGTGGGCGCCGGCACCGGCAGGAACGCGGCGTGGCTCGCGAGTCTCGGCCACGAATTCATAGCCGTCGAGCCGTCCATCGCGCTCCGGCTGCCCGGCGGCGGCACGGGCGCCCTCCCGCTTATGCGCACCTCATCCCCAACGACCAGAAGAGTTCGACATACAAGCTCGGGCTGTTGCGGGCGTTGCGCCGTGACGGGGCGGCGCCGGGACGTCCTACCTGGGCGCGAGCGGCCGTTCCATGCCGCCTAGCCCGAACAGCGCTGCCGCATTGCCGCCTGCCAGCGCGGCGCGCTGAGCGGCATCCAACATGCCGCATGCCTCGATGCAGCCGACCGGGTCCGGGTCGCCCATGTCGAACGGGTAATCCGACCCCAGCAGCACCCGGTCTGCGCCGGCCAGGGCAACCAGGTTCGCCACCAAGTCAGGCCGGAACACGCAGGTGTCGAACCACAGGCGCCGCAGGTAGGCCGAGGGCGGCTCGGCCGTCAGCCGCCGCAGCTCCGGTCGCCGTTCCCACGCATGGTCCAGCCGTCCGACATAGGATGGGACGTAGCCGCCGCCGTGGCATATCAGCACGCGCAGCCCAAGGTGCCGGTCCAGCACACCGCCCAGGACCAGGTGGTGGAAGGCGATCGTCTCCTCCAATGGCTGGCCGACCGTGTTCACCATGAAGAAAGGCCCCAGCCGTGCCCCGTCAGAGAAGCCGAGCGGGTGGATCACCAGCACTGCGCCCAACCCGGTCAGGCACTCCCATAGCGGGTCGAAGCAGCGGTCGGATAGCTCCAACTCATTCACGCGGGAGTCGATCTGGAAGCCGCGTAGCCCCAGTTCGTTCACGCCCCGCCGCGCCTCCGCGACCGCGGCTCCCACGTCGGCCATCGGCAGCGTGCCCAGCCCGGCGGCGATGGCGGGCGCCTGCGCCACGAACGCGGCGACGTGGTCGTTCTGCATCGCCGAAACCCGGCGCAGCAGCCCGGCGTCCACCCAGTAATGCTGCTGGCCCGGCGCCGGGGCCACCACCTGGGCATCCACCCGCATCCGCCGCATGTCCGCCCGGCGCTGGTCCCAGCCGTTGAACGCCGCGCGCAGGCGCGGCCCCTCGGCGGCGTCGATGGCGGCGCTGTCCGGCGACATGTCGCGCTTGTAGGGGATGGCGGCATAGCCCGGCAGGTCGCGCACCAGCGGCTCCACCGCCGGGCAGAAAGTGTGGGTGTGGATATCAACGATCATGGGCCTCCGACCTTCTGCATCACTGGACACCCAGGAACCGCGCCAGCGCGGCCGGGTCATGGCCCGCCGCGGCCTCGTGCACGACCTGCCCGGTTTCCAGCACGTAGGCCCGGTCGGCCACGGCCAGGGCGCTGTGCAGGTTCTGCTCCACCAGCAGGATCGCCAGCCCCTCGGCCTTCAGGCCGCGGATGATGCCCTCGACGTGCTGCACCATCACTGGGGCCAGGCCTTCCGACGGCTCGTCCATCAGGATCAGTTTGGGGTCGGTCATCAGGGCACGGGCGATGGCGAGCATTCCGCGCTCCCCGCCGGACAGCTCGCCGCCGCGGTTCGCCCGGCGCTCGGCCAGGCGGGGGAAGGCGTCGAACGCCCGCGCCACCGTCCAGCCCCCGGTGGCACGGGCGGGCTTCAGCACCGTCAGGTGTTCCAGCACCGTGAGCGACGGGAACAGGCGGCGGCCCTGCGGCACGATGGC
>Ga0123338_10006011_pt1 | contig 10268 bp, 8 predicted proteins | sample grotaG_FD_89793 | JGI IMG/M metagenome (GOLD analysis project Ga0123338, IMG submission 89793) | Glacier valley bacterial and archeal communities from Borup Fiord, Nunavut, Canada, to study Microbial Dark Matter (Phase II) -... | ecosystem: Environmental > Aquatic > Freshwater > Ice > Glacier ...
ATATGAAAAATGAAGCAATGGCAATCGAACTAAAGCAAATAACAAAGACATTTGGGTCGGTTGTTGCAAACAACAAAATAGACCTGTCCGTTAAGCAGGGCGAGATTCTCGCCCTGCTTGGCGAAAACGGATCAGGGAAAACTACATTGATGAACATGCTTTCGGGGATTTATAAACCGGACAGCGGTTCTATTTTAATTAACGGACAAATTGTTACCATCAATTCTCCCGAGGATGCTATCTTACTTGGCGTAGGAATGATACACCAGCATTTTAAACTGGTAGAAGCCCTTTCTGCAACCGATAATATTATACTGGGTGTAAAGGACAAGGGGTTATTTTTAAATAAATCCAGGGGAGAAAAAATCGGAGAAATAAGTAAACGTTTTGGCTTAAATCTGGATCCGGAGAAAAAGATTTACCAGATGTCCGTAAGCGAGAAGCAGACAGTAGAAATATTAAAGGTGCTTTACCGCAAGGCGGATATTTTGGTTTTGGATGAACCGACTGCGGTCTTAACCCCACAGGAAACAAATCGTCTGTTTGAAATTCTCAGACTGATGAAAAAAGAAGGCTGTGCAGTCATTATCATTACCCATAAGCTGAATGAGGTAATGGAGATCAGCGATAGGGTTACAATTCTTCGTAAGGGAGAAAGTGTAGCAACAGTAAAGACAGCGGATACCAATGCCCATGAACTGACCGAATTGATGGTGGGTAGGCCGGTTGAACTGTCCATTGAGCATCCGGAGACATATTTTGAGGAAAATCTTCTAGAGGTTCATCACTTAACAATCGTAAGTGAAGAAGGTATCGATATGATTAAAGATATCAGTTTCGATTTGAACCGTGGTGAAATTCTCGGTGTTGCCGGTGTAGCAGGCAGTGGACAAAAAGAGCTTTGCGAGGCAATTGCGGGACTTCTTACCGTGAAAAAAGGTGCTGTTTTATATCACAACGAAAATATAGTCGGCAAAACGCCGAATGAAATTATAAAAATGGGTATCAGCATGAGCTTCATCCCGGAGGATCGCCTCGGTATGGGTCTTGCTGCATCCATGGGTATGGTGGATAACATGCTGCTTAAGAAATATAATGAAGGGAAAGGTCCCTTTGTAAGTAAAAAGTCAGCAAGAGAACTGGCAAAACGTCTGGTAGAGCAGTTGGATATCATTACTCCTAGTGTTGATACACCGGTCAGAAGGCTATCGGGCGGTAATGTGCAGAAGGTATTGCTGGGAAGGGAAATTGAGTCGGAGCCGAATGTACTGATTACAGCGTATGCTGTTCGAGGCCTTGATATCAACTCTTCCTATACAATTTATGATTCTTTAAATGAACAGAAGAAGAAGGGTGTCGGTGTTCTCTTTATCGGAGAAGATTTGGATGTCATGCTGGAGCTTTGTGATCGTATCATGGTGCTTTGCCATGGTAGGGTGACAGGAATCGTAGATACAAAGCTTGCAACTAAGGAGCAGTTGGGGTTACTGATGACCGATGCCTCCGCAAAGATTGGAGGGGCTAAATGAGTATCCTTAACGTGAAAACAAAACAAGAGCCTTTCATCCGAGTGGTGAAAAAGACAGAAATTTCACTCGGAAAAACCTTAGTGCTTTCTCTTGGTGCTTTCGTTGCTGCGGTTATAGCCGGAGGCATCTTTATATTAGCGATAGGACAAAATCCATTTGAAGTTTATGCCACCATCGTGCAGGGTGCATGGCGTAGCAGTATTGCGACGAAAGGAACCATTAAGATTGCGATTCCGCTTCTGATTGCAGCGCTGGGAATTACTCCAGCTTTCCAGATGAAATTTTGGAATATCGGAGCAGAGGGTCAGATTATCATGGGAGGGATCTTTGCAACCTACTTTGCATTACATTATGATTATTTGCCTCATGGACTTTTACTGATACTGATGTTTGCTGCTGGCATGATAGGCGGAGGACTTTGGGGTCTTATTCCAGCCTATTTTAAGACGAAATTCGGAACCAATGAGACCTTATTTACGTTGATGTTAAATTATATTGCATTATATATGATTAGATTTTTTATAGAAGGACCTTGGCGTGATCCTGCTTCCTCAGGCTTTCCTAAAATTGCTACTTTCACTAAAAATGCAAGATTGGATCAGATTTTTGGTGTACAAGCCGGCTGGCTGATCGGACTTATTCTGGTAGTGATTCTCTTTATCTATCTTAGGTATACCAAGCACGGATATGAGATCAGTGTTGTCGGGGAAAGCATAAATACGGCAAGATACGCCGGTATGAATGTGAAAAAAATTATTTTAAGAACCATGTTTATAAGCGGAGCAATCTGCGGCATCGCTGGAATGACGCAGGTTACCGGAGCTGCCTATACCTTGGGTGAGGGAGTGGCAGGCGGTGTGGGATTTACTGCAATTACCGTGGCATGGCTCTCCAAATTAAATCCCGCTATTATATTGGTGGTTACTGTACTATTTAGTATGCTGGAAAAGGGCTGTAGTGTTATGCAGAGTACCTTCGGGCTATCCTCTGCAGTATCCGGGATTTTGCAGGGAATTATCCTGTTCTTTATTCTAGGCTTTGATTTCTTTACCCGATACCGATTTGTACTAAGAAAGGCAAGGTAGTGTTATGATAATTAATTTTCTATTTGCGGCAATCAAAGCTGGCACACCGCTTCTCTTTGGCACTACCGGTGAGATTATGACTGAAAAGTCTGGACATCTTAACCTAGGTGTGGAGGGTATTATGTTTATGGGAGCTTTTATGGGATTTTTTGTGGGTTATCATACCGGAAGCCTTCCCTTAGCATTATTAGCTGCCTTTGCAATCGGAATATTTGCGGCTTTTATATATGCATTCTTGACCGTTACCATGATGGCAAACCAAAATGTATGTGGCCTTACCTTAACCATATTCGGTACTGGATTTGCAAAATTCTTCGGTGAATTTATGATTAAAGAAGCAGGGGGTACTCCGAAGTTGTCAACCGATTTTATGGCAGCTATATCGGAAAAGCCAATACTGTTCTTTGGAAAAATTCCGATTATTGGGAAACTAGTCTTCTCGCATAATCCTTTGGTTTACCTCGCAATACTTATTGCAGTTGTGTGTAGCTTTTATTTGTTAAAAACAAAAGCAGGCTTGAATATGCGAGCAGTAGGTGAAAATTCGGCAGCTGCGGATGCGGCTGGCATTAATGTTACCCTAGTTAAATATATCCACATCTTGGTTGGAGGCGGCATCTGTGCGCTGGGTGGTGCCTATTTATCAATTGTAAACGGTGGTGGCGTATGGAATAATAGTGGTGTAGTTAACGGACAGGGATGGATTTCGGTTGCATTAGTAATCTTTGCAAGCTGGAGTCCGGCCAAAGCAATCTTCGGTTCCTTAGTATTCGGGGCTTTTAGCGTATTGCAGTTCTATGTACCAAAGGATATTATTCAAATTCCGAACGCATTTTATGTCATGCTGCCCTTTCTAATTACAACTGTTGTTCTGATTATTACATCCATGCGTAAGTCGAAGGAAGGTTCACAACCTGCCGGTTGCGGCGTGAACTATTTCCGTGAGGAGCGGTAGAAACATAAAATGGTATGTATAACTCACATTTTGTAAAGCATAAAATGTGAGTTACAACAATGTCACCTTCGGTGACTTGCTTAGTAGAGAAAAACACTCTACTAAGCATTTTTTAAATTGCTTATAAAGCAATTTAAAAAATTGTTATATAATGTGATAACATCACAGAAGGTTGCTACGTATCGTGTTATAGTAAGCTCATAAAATAAATCAATTATTATAGGAGGAATTACTATGGCTACGATAAAAATCACAAAACATAATTTTGATCAAGAGGTATTAAATTCAAAGGAGCCGGTGTTATTGGATTTTTGGGCTTCTTGGTGTGGACCCTGCCGTATGGTAGCACCAACGATGGATGAAATCGCAAATGAGATGGAAGGTAGTGCGAAGGTAGGAAAAATCAATATAGATGAGGAATCTGAATTGGCTTCCAAGTATCGCGTTATGAGTATTCCAACTCTTATGGTGGTGAAGGAAGGTAAAGTTTCCGCTACAGCAGTCGGTGTCAGACCGAAAAAAGATATCTTGAGAATGTTAGAGATATAGGCTATAATTAGAAATATAGAAAATCGAAGTGAGATTACGGAGATTTACTATTGAAAAACATCTAGGAAACGATCAATTAGATGGAAAAAGGAGAGATGTCAATGTGCGAGGATCAAAAATTCTTTAAATGTAAGCATTGTGGAAATTTTGTGGGTACGATTTACAATTCTGGAGTTCGCATGGTTTGTTGCGGCGAAGAGATGGAAGAAATTATTGCTAATACAACAGAGGCTTCCACCGAAAAGCATTTACCAGTAGTATCCATCGTTGGAAATACTGTTATGGTTGAAGTAGGAAGTGTTACTCACCCTATGGAAGAGAAACATTACATTCAATGGATATATCTTCAGACGAAGAATGGCGGTCAAAGGAAATGTCTTTCTCCCGGAGATGAACCAAAGGCAGTATTTGCACTTGATAATGATGAAGTTATCGCAGTTTATGAATATTGCAATATTCACGGACTTTGGAAGACAGAGATTTAATAATTGAGACTGGTATTATAAGTGATAGAAATAAACAATGTAAATGAGATTGTCTGCAATGGCAGCCAACTCAGTAAAAATGCATGCAAGACTGTAATTTAGGGAAGGAAACCTTAAATGTGCTTGCATGCAGTTTTTGCTTTTCACAAGTTTTTTTGTTATACTTATCATTGAGCAATTCCTATAAGAGTATTTGGTTTGGAGGGAGTAGGTTGGTACAGAAGGAGAATACGACTTTCTTAAGTGATACTTTAAGCTTTTGGAAGGACTTAACCGAGGCGCAACGAGGTACGCTACAGCTGTCTATGGTTAATAAGCAATTTGTTACCGGTGAATCTATGCACAGTAATTCGGAAAACTGTTCAGGGCTTTTTCTACTGCAAAGCGGCCAGGTGAGGGTATATATTATTTCGGAGAGTGGCAAGGAAATTACACTGTATCGGCTATTCGAACGGGATGTATGCATTTTCTCAGCCTCCTGCATAATGAAGAATATTGCATTTGATATCTTTATTGAGGTGGAAAAGGATACAAGGGCTTACTTAATCCCTACGATATCTTTTCGTAATCTTTCCAAGGAATCCATAGCAGTTCAATCATTTACCAATGAGTTAATGGCTTCCCGTTTTTCAGAGGTTATGTGGATCATGGAACAGGCTCTATTTGTGAGCTTCGATAAAAGGCTGGCAAATTTTCTATTAGAACAGGTAAATATTGAAGGATCGAATACGTTGGAGATTACTCATGAGAGGATAGCTAACAATCTTGGGACGGCTAGGGAGGTTGTTACCAGAATGTTGAAATATTTTCAAAATGAGGGCATGGTAACTCTAAACCGTGGTGCTATCGAGATACTTGACAATAAAAAGCTGGAGCAGATGGGGATGTAGATAACTGAGTATGAGAAATTCCCAGCAAAACTAGCACGGAGAAGAAATCGGCTATCTAGCCTGAGAAAAGGCAGGAATCTGTTATGGAACGAACAATAAGAGAAAAATTAGAAGAACTAGCAGAGGAAAAATATCGGATATTTATCTCTGCCCTAACCCCAGGGAAAGATAGTATTCTTGGAGTTAGGACACCAATTCTCCGTAAAATGGCAACTGAAATTGCTAAGGGAGATTGGCGTGCTTACTTAAGTAAGGCCGAAGACGATTCCATGGAAGAAGTCTTGCTACAGGGGATGGTTATTGGAAAATGTAAGGCAGATGTGGAGGAAACCCTTCAACTTACAGCGGACTTTATTCCGAAGATCGATTGTTGGTCCATATGCGACAGCTTCTGTGGTGGGCTGAAAATCACCGAAAAAAACAGGGAGAGGGTCTGGGATTTTCTACAGCCCTATCTTAAGTCATACCAAGAATATGAGATCCGGTTTGGCGTAGTCATGCTCCTAGGTTATTATGTACTTCCCGAATATGCAACCCTTGCATTTGAGCATTTTGATAAAATTAAACATGAAGGCTATTATGTAAAAATGGCGGTTGCGTGGGCGATATCAGTATATTTCATAAAGCTCCCAGAGCTAACGATGGAATACTTAAAGAAGAATGAGCTGGATAAATTTACTTACAATAAAGCTTTACAAAAAATTACGGAATCCTTCCGGGCAGAGGAAGAAGTCAAGGAGATTATCCGAAGCATGAAGCGTAAATAACAGGTATTACATTATTGCTTATCCTGAAGTAAGGCATTTTCAATTGCTTTTTTGATTACCTTACTGGATTTTAATGAGCAAAAATTATTGCTTTATAACAGCCTTCCGTGATTACCTAATTCAAAATGTCTTCCAGTCGCCAATTCAAAATGTGCTTTTGCTATCCCGAGATCAACCAACTGAAAATAGTTGGTGCTTTTCACTTGAGCAATCACAATATCATTTTTTAAAGTGAAATGTACCGGCTGACTATTTGCTGTAGAGGGAGCTATATAAACGGCTTTCATTCCAGCAAGGAACCAATCGGGGGCAGGCACATCACTAGTATAGAAGAATTCCAGGGGCTTAGGACGGCGGTGTGTCATTTTGTGAATAGTTTTTTCTTTAAAGCTTTGCTTCTCTTCGACATTTCCCAGCGCAATCACGCAGATTAAGGCTTCCTTCTCCTTTATCGTACAGGGGCAGTGCTTTCTATCAAAGCTGCCGCCAACCCAACAGGTGCCAAGACCTAGTTTTGTCGCTTCCAATACTAGAAGTTCACCGTAATAACCAACCTTTTCCTTTAGATTAAGGTCCTCTGTACTTCCGACCAGGGCAAAGAAGCTTTGAACTCCGCTAAACATGCCATAGCTTTTCGTTAACCCATGGAAAGTTTCTCGGCCTTCCTCAATTAATTGGATAGATAAACCGCTTACTTTATTATAATTTTCTATAGTTGCCTTCAAAACCTTGAGGTTGCTATTATCTATTCGTGTATTAAGATAACTGCGCCTGGAATAGCGTTTTTCTATTGCTTCTAAATCAGTCATATTTTCCCTCATTCCTGTGCATGCCTTTGCGCATATTATGTTTGGCCCAAGTGTGTCCTTCACACTTCTTTCAATATATTTATATTTGCAATGAAGTGCTTTTTGCTGCCTTTTATCTTTCTACATAAAATGTCTCCTAATAAATATGCAGGGATTCTAATATAATACCCTTATTAATAAGAAATAGCAATGTTAATAATCAGACTAAAACAGACTAAAACAGTTGTATCCATGAGTGGTATGTGATAAGATAAGCGATATAATCCCAATAAGGGATAAGATGAGAAATGGGTTGATTTATAAAATATTTTAACTACGTATGAGGGAGGATGTAATATGAAGTTAACATTTTTGGGTGCTACCCATGAGGTGACAGGAAGCTGTTATTATCTTGAAGCTTGTGGCAAGAATATTTTAATTGATTGTGGCATGGAGCAGGGGAGGGATACTTTTGAAAATCAGGAGATTCCGATTACCTCCGCAAATGTGGATACTGTATTATTAACTCATGCGCACATGGACCATTCCGGGAAGCTTCCGAAGCTTTATAATGAAGGCTTTAGGGGAAGCATACAAGCAACGGGAGCAACAAGTGAGCTATGTGATATTATGCTTCGAGACAGTGCACATATCCAGATGGCTGAGGCCGATTGGAGAAACCGGAAGGGAAAACGATCCGGAGAACAAGCTTACATGCCTATTTATGATATGGAGGATGCACTTGCTACAATACGGTTGTTCGTTTCTCATGCGTATGGGGAAATATTTGATTTGTATGAAGGAATTAAGGTTCGCTTTACAGATGTAGGGCATTTACTTGGTTCTGCCAGCATTGAGGTATGGATTACGGAGGATGGGGTTACAAAGAAAATCGTATTCTCAGGAGATATCGGTAATATCAACCAACCTTTGATTAATGATCCGCAGTATATCAAAGAAGCTGATTATGTAGTTATGGAATCTACCTATGGTGATCGAAACCACGGGGAAGAGCCGGATTATATCGGAGAACTGAGCCAAATTATTCAAACAACCTTTGATCGTGGCGGTAATGTTGTCATACCTTCCTTTGCCATAGGAAGAACTCAGGTTTTGCTCTATTTTATACGTAAGATCAAGGAAGACCGATTGGTAAAGGGTCATGGTAATTTCAAAGTTTATGTGGATAGCCCTCTGGCAATAGAAGCAACGCAGATTTATGAAAAAAATATGATGGGATATTTTGATAAAGAAGCATTGGAATTGATGGGGAGGGGGATAGACCCGATTTCCTTTCCAGGATTAAAAACCTCTATTTCAGCTGACGAATCCAAAGCCATCAACTTCGATGATGAGCCCAAGATAATTATCTCTGCGGCAGGTATGTGTGATGCGGGAAGAATTCGCCATCATTTAAAGCATAATTTGTGGAGGGAAGATAGTACAATCCTCTTTGTAGGGTATCAGTCGGTTGGGACGTTAGGACGAACGCTATTGGATGGAGCGCCCGAAGTTAAAATATTTGGTGAGACGATTCAGGTAAAGGCCGAAATTAAAAAATTATCTGGTGTTAGCGGACATGCGGATAAAAATGGACTAATCAAGTGGCTGCAAAGCTTTGAAAAGAAGCCGGATAAAGTATTTGTGGTTCATGGGGATGATCAGGTTTGCTTACTTTTCACGGATTATATAAGGGACGAATTAGGATATAATGCGTTTGCCCCATTTAGCGGAACAATATATGATTTAAAAACAAATGTCTGCGTTGTTGAGGGAAAAATGATTCCGGCTGAGAAGAAAGTGGAAGCCGGTAAAGTCGATTCCAGTAATCGCGATTCCGTATTTGAACGTTTAGTTAAGGCAGGAAAGCGCTTACTAGCCGTTATTGAGCATAACAAAGGTGGAGCAAATAAGGATCTGGCAAAACTAACCGGACAAATTAACTCCATATGCGATAAATGGGAGCGATAAGAGAATTATGTATTAGGAGATTGATTAGTTTCCTGTGCGATACTTGGGAGAGATAGAATCAAATTATATTGTTAAATTAAGCAGCTCGGTAATCAATTAAAGATACCGAGCTGCATTTATGGTGCATAATATAATATATAAGAAGATATTTTATAACTCAATTAGCTCCAATATATCTTTTGTATAAAGTGCTAAAAATATATTGTAAATAACAAGAAAAATTGCAATATTTGATTTGATATAAGAAAAAAGTGTATCAAAATTTACTAAAAAATGAAAAAAATGCAACTTATAAGTATCAGTATATGATATAATAAATGCTCGGATACAACAGCTTGAAACTAGACTAAAAACCTGAAATTTCGGAGGAAATATGGAAAATATAATCGTAATGGACTATTACAAATACTTTTCAAATAGAGAATTTGAAGAGGCTAACTTCTATGAGGGGAATGACTTAGGAGCAGTTTGGACCAAGGGGGAGACATTCTTTCGGCTTTGGGCGCCCACCGCTACTGCAGTTATGCTAAATTTGTTCGAAACAGGTGACCAAGAGGATTTGATAGAAAGTATTCCAATGGTTATAGACGAGAAGGGTACCTGGGTGGCGGCAGTAAATCGTAATTTAAATGGAATCTATTATACTTATTCAGTCACGGTTGAGAATGAATCAAAGGAAGCGGTGGATCCCTATGCGAAAGCAGTTGGGACGAATGGAAACCGAGGTATGGTAATCGACCTATCCTCTACAGATCCGGCAGGTTTTGCAAAGGAGAACAAGCCACTGTTTGAAAATGCTACAGATGCCATAATTTATGAGATTCATGTAAGGGATTTTTCAATGGATCAGAGCTCGGGTATGACAAATACAGGTAAATTCCTTGCATTTACGGAGGAAGGGACAGTTAATTCTTTCTCGGATCCGACCGGTATTGACCACCTAAAGGACCTAGGTATTACACATGTACACCTCTTGCCTTCCTTTGATTATGCAACAGTAGACGAAACTAGGATGGGGGAGGATCAATTTAATTGGGGTTATGATCCCAAAAACTATAATGTCCCCGAGGGCTTTTATTCCACTAATCCTTCTCGTGGGGAAATCAGAGTAATGGAATTTAAAAGGATGGTTCAAGCTCTGCATCAAAATGGGATTCGTGTCATCATGGACGTAGTCTACAATCATACGATGGAATGTGAAGAATCTAATTTCAACCGTATCGTACCGGGTTATTACTACCGCATGACA
>Ga0123338_10006015_pt1 | contig 10261 bp, 6 predicted proteins | sample grotaG_FD_89793 | JGI IMG/M metagenome (GOLD analysis project Ga0123338, IMG submission 89793) | Glacier valley bacterial and archeal communities from Borup Fiord, Nunavut, Canada, to study Microbial Dark Matter (Phase II) -... | ecosystem: Environmental > Aquatic > Freshwater > Ice > Glacier ...
CGATAGCATAATCGAACAGGTCCTGCATCGTCTCCGCACGTAGCACGCCCGCTTGCCGGAAGGCCGCTGCATACGCCTGTTCGGACCCGGCCAGCGACCCGGTATGGCTGGAGACAGCGCGCGAACCCGCCGTTGTCACGCCCGATTTGGTGATGATGATCGGTTTTTTACGGCTGACGCGGCGCGCGACTTCCATAAAGTGTTGACCTTTCGGCAGCCCTTCGCTATAGGCCAGAATGACGCGCGTATGCTCGTCCTCCGCCCACGCTTCCAGCAGATCGATTTCGGAAACATCGGCCTTGTTGCCGAGGCTGACGAATTTGCTGAATCCAATTTCGCTCCCGGCCATGCTCCAATCGAGGATCGCCGTGCCGAGCGCCCCGGATTGCGACATGAACCCGATAGGACCGGAGGGCGGCGTCCCGGCGGCGAAGGTGACATTGATCGGCGTGAAGGTATCGATCAGGCCGAGGCAGTTAGGTCCGACCAGCCGGACATTGTACTGCCGCGCCAGCGAAGTCACCTCGACCTCGCGCTTCATGCCCTCGGTTCCGGCTTCGCGAAAGCCCGCACTGATGACTACGCAGGCAGGAATGCCCTTCTGCCCGATCTCTTCCATCGCTGCCGGGACGAGCGGATAGGGGATCACGACCACAGCGAGGTCGGGCGTTTCCGGCAACGCGGTGATGCTCGGATAGACTGTCAGGCCGAGGATCGTGCCGCCTTTCGGGTTGATCGGGTAGAGTGTGCCTTTGTAGCCGCTCGTCACGGCGTTGTTGAGGACGATGAAGCCGAGTTTGTCTGTATTCGCGCTCGCGCCAACGATGGCGACGGATTTGGGTTGAAAGAAGGTATCCAGAGCAGCCATAAATGATTGCAGCGCGCGATCCTCGTGGGTCGGGACGCCGCATCTCCTTTCCTATTGAAGCCATGCCAGCGCAGCGGTAAGATGTGTATGGATAGTCAGCGTCGATTACATTGATGCTAACATTGGCATCGGGTATTAGCAATTTGCACTCCCGGAGAATTGAACATGGCTAAGTACGAACTCCCCCCGCTACCCTATGCGTTCAACGCGCTCGAACCGCACATCGACGCGATGACGATGGAAATTCACCACGACCGCCACCACAAGACCTACGTCGATAACCTGAACGCGGCGCTCGAAAAATACCCGGACCTGCAAGCGCACAGCCCGGAAGACCTGATCAAGACTCTGAGCAACGTGCCGGAAGACATCCGTAACGCGGTCCGCAACAACGGCGGCGGGCATGTCAACCACTCGATGTTCTGGCAGCAGCTTTCGGCCAACGGCGGCCAGCCGACGGGCGCGCTTGAAGCGGCGATCAACACCGCGTTCGGTGATTTCGGCAAGTTCAAGGAAGCCTTCGCGAAGGCCGGGACCACGCGCTTCGGTTCGGGCTGGGCATGGCTCATCGCCGAGCCGGACGGTAGCGTCAGCATCACCAGCACGGCCAATCAGGACAACCCGATCAGCGAAGGCAAGACGCCGATCCTCGGCCTCGATGTGTGGGAACACGCTTACTATCTGAAATATCAGAACAAGCGCCCGGCCTATATCGAAGCCTTCTGGAACGTCGTCAACTGGAACGATGTCGCGCAGCGCTACGCGAAGATCAGCGGCAAGTAGAGCATAGAGGTCACGGCTTGCCCGACCCTTAATCAGCCTGAACTATTGCAATCCGGTTTTACCAATCGTTGCAAACCAGACCCTATTAGCGCGGTGGATTTATCCCCGCGCTTCTTTTTGCCTCCATTCAGCTATACGGCAAGCGTTGCACTGGCGGTCTGTGGCGTCCGGGTCGGGACGTTGAAGCGCGCTAACTTCGACACGATTTCGGCCAGCGCATCGATAGTCGTGTCGATTTCTGCAAAGGTAGTGTGCAAGCCGACCGTCAGGCGCAGGCTGGTCAACGCGACTTCCGGCGAGTAGCCAAGCGCAAGCAGCACGCCGGAAGGCTCGGCTTTGCCCGCCTTGCACGCAGAGGCCGCGCTCGCCGCGATGCCACGCGCATCCAGCGAGTCGAGCAGGAACCCGGCGCTGAGTCCCTCGAAGACGAAGCTGGCGTGCGCCGCAAGACGGTTGGTCGGGTGGCCTGTCAGCCGTGCTTGTGGAATGCTCGCGAGGATGCCTTCAATTAAGCGCTCCCGCAGCGCCGTGTAATGCGCGGTACGGCTGTCGAAGTCACGATAGGCCAGTTCCAATGCCTTCGCCATGCCGACGATCAGCGGCGTGTTGTAGGTCCCGGCACGCAACCCGTGTTCCTGGCTGCCACCCGTCTGCGCCGTGACGAGGTTTGTACCGCGCCGCACGTACAGCGCGCCGACGCCTTTGGGTCCATAGAATTTATGCGCCGATAGACTGAGCAGATCCACACCGAGCGCCTGCACATCGAGCGGAAGCTGCCCGGCGGCCTGCACCGCATCGGTATGGAAGACGATCCCGCGTTCGCGCGCAATAGCCGCGAGCGCCGCAATAAATTGAATCGTGCCGACTTCGTTGTTGGCATACATCACGCTCGCGAAGGCCGTGCCGGGGCGACAGGCGCGCTCGAAATCCGCAACGCTCACGCGACCTGCGCGATCCACCGGGAGGACGGTCCGCTCGAAGCCGTGCAGCGCGGCTAACTGAGCGACGGTCGCGCCAATCGCGCCGTGTTCAATTGCGGTCGTGACGAGGTGATTGCCCGCGCCGCGCGCTTTTGCATCCCATGCCGCGCCGCGCACTGCCAGGTTGTCGCTCTCCGAGCCACCGCTCGTAAAGATGACCTCATCCGGCTCGCAGTTCAATACGCGCGCGATAACCCGGCGCGACTCGTCCAGCGCGCAATCGGCATCGCGCCCGTAGCCGTGCGAGGACGACGCATTGCCAAAAATCTGAGTGAAATAGGGGAACATCGCGTCTGCGACAAGCGGGTGTACGGGGGTCGTCGCGGAGTGATCGAGATAGATGCGCGTCATAGGGTGGACCTTTCCGGGAAACAAAAAAGCCTCGTTTGCGCATCAAACGAGGCTCAATCCACCACCGCCAACTTCGTTGCCGCGCTTGCCGCAGCCACATCTCCGGGTAGGATTGGCACCTTGGGCTTGACTATCCCAGGTTGCCGGACTCTGAAAGTTCAGAGCCTCTCTTGATGCTTGAAGATAATGGTAACGATATTTGCGCGGATTGTCAAGTTGAACTGCGAAATCGGGGCGTCTTTGCAAACCGACGCGCGGGATGAATTCACCGTACTGTTAACGCAAACTCGCACACTGACCGGGACTGATCTCCTAAAAAGGTTAGACAAAACGTCTCTATAATTCATGAAGAACGTAAATTTTAGACGGGCAGCGCGCATGAGTCGATTGCTGGTCATCGAGGACAACCCGGATATAGCAGACCTGTATGCAAGCATCTTCGCTGATCAGGAGACGGTCGTCCTGCCCGATGTGCCGCAAGCGATCCACTTCCTGAGCCGCCACCGCCCGGATGTGGTGATCACCGATTATCATCTGCCGAGCGGGACCGCTATCGACGTGCTGTGCCATTTGCGGCGGCATCGCGCCCTCGAACACATTCCGCTGCTGGCAATCTCCGTCGATGACACGGTATGTGGCCTCCTGATGGAAAATGGCGCGAATGCGTTCCTGTGCAAGCCCATCGAGATCATGCAACTACTGGCGACCGTGCAACAGCTTTCGATGTGTGCGGAAGCCGTGCAAATTATCGAGGTTCAAATCGCGCCGGAAGCGGTCCTCTCCGATTACATGATGGCCTATCAAGGCGTATTCCGCCGCCAACCGGATTGTTACTGGACCGGACGGCATTATCTGCTTGACCGCAAGCGCTGCGATCAAACTTACGTCCTCTCGGAGACGGAACGCCTGCGCACGCTCATCCAGCGCCCGCCCGCACCCAAAAGTACGCTGCTGCGCCTGATCGACCGCCTGCGCCGGATTTAACCGTTTTTGCGACTTGTAATTCATGCGTGCGCTAATCGCCTATTGATTCATGCCACGAACTTGCTACGATCATAAGCAGCAAGAGGATCGATGAATGGCTGCACGAAATAATTTGTACACTGAACAAGCGCGTGGTCGCGGCGTGATGCCCTGGCTGATCCGGCTCCCCATGCTCGCACTGACTGGATTCCTGTTGTTCGGCCTGATCATGGTGATGGTCGTGGTCGTGCGTCAGTTCCAGTTGGATGGCTACATCTATCCCGGCGTCTCCGCGTATGGCGTCGCGCTCGGTGGGATGACCAAAGCACAGGCGCTGGAAGCCGTCGGCAAGCGCTATACCTATGGGTCGCAGGCGGTTTTCACCTTCCGGGATGGTGCGCGCAACTGGCAGCTTGGCGCGGCGGACCTCGGCGTTCAGTTCGAGCCGCTGCAAATCGTCGAACAAGCCTATCAGGTCGGGCGCGCGGGCGGGATGCTGCGCGGCCTCTCCGAGCAGTGGCAGGCATGGACCGCTGGCAAGATCATTCAGCCGACGATTGTGTATGATCAATCGAAGGCAGGCGCGTTCCTGCAAGGGTTGGCCGCACAGCTCGACCGCCCGGTGCAGGACGCGACGATCCTGATCGCGGGAGCGCAGGTCAAAACGACCGCCGGGCAAATTGGGCGCACGCTCGATATTGATGCCACACTTGGCTATCTGCGCAAAGTCATTTTGAATATGAGTACAGGCGGCGAAATTCCGCTCGTGATCCGCGAGACGAAGCCGGAGATTGCAGAGTCGGAGAGCGCAGGGGCGCGCGTCCGGGCGGCGATTGCGTCCGCGATTCAGCTTTATACCGATGGTGACAAAGCCGGACCCTGGCAGGTCACACCGGATTTTATCGCCGGGCTGATTGGAATCCAGCGTGTCGAGGACAGCGACGGGACCGCGCACTATGAAGTCACGGCCAACACTGCGCCGCTCAAGACGATCCTCAACGGCCTCGCGTCAAATCTGGGCGTTGAGCCGGTCGGCGCGCGGTTCGTCTTCAACCCGAACACCAAACAGATCGAATCGATCAAGGACAGCGTGAATGGCCGTTCGCTGAACATCGAGGTGACTCTCAAGCGGATCGAAGATACGATCTTTAAGCCGGATAACCGCCGGGTCGCGCTGGTCTTCACGGAGAATATCCCGAAGGTAAACAGCCGTGCCACTGCACAGGACCTCGGCATCGTAGAGGAAATCGTGAGCGCGACGACGTACTTCCACGGCTCATCGGCGGAGCGCCGCGTCAATATTCAGGTCGCGGCCTCTAAGTTTCACGGGCTGGTCATCGCGCCGGGCGAGGTCTTCTCGTTCAACGATTATCTTGGCGATGTCTCGCCGGAGACGGGCTACGAAACCGGATTGGTCATCGTCGGCAATCAGACGATCAAGGGCGTTGGCGGCGGCGTGTGTCAGGTCAGCTCGACGGTTTTTCAGGCTGCTTTCTATGGCGGCTTCCCGATCAACGAGCGTTACGCGCATGGCTACCGTGTCGGCTATTACGAGAGTGGTATCGCAACGGTGCAGGGCGTCGTCTACAAATCGACGGTTGGCATGGATGCGACTGTGTACGGTCCGATTGTCGATTTCAAATTCACCAACGACACACCAAATTACATGCTGATGGAGACCTTCTTCGAGCCGTCGCAGCAATCGCTCACGGTCAAGCTGTTCAGCACGGCAACGGGGCGCGTCATCACAAAGGACGGCCCGACATTGAACAACTACATCACGCACGGACCCGCGATTTACGAGGATACGCGCGACCTCGCGGCGGGGCAGTCGCGGCAGGTCGATTATGCGGTGGATGGCGTGGATGTGCGCGTCTTCCGCACGATCAAGCTGAACGGGCAGACTATAAAAAGCCGCGAGGAGTTCTTCAGCCATTACCTACCTTGGCAGGCGCGCTTTCAGGTTGGGAAGGGCGGGGCATAACCCCGAATAGCACGATTTCGCCGCGCGGGGCTAAAGCCGCCGCGCTATGTAGGGACGCCATTCACGGCATCCAGTTCGCTAAATTGTGGAACATCTAGATTTAATAAAAAGAGCGCGGAGCTAAATAGCTGCCGCGCTCTGTAGTCCACATATATTGTGGAATCAGTCCAGATAATCGTGCAGGTGCATTTTCTGGTTCAGGCGGCGCAACTTACTGAGCGCCTCGTGCTGCAACTGCCGAATGCGCTCGCGCGAATAGCCCATGATTTCGCCAATTTGCGCCATGCTGTAGCCTTCGCCACCATCCAAGCCATAGCGCAGGCGCAGGATCGCAGCTTCGCGGTCGGGCAGGCTGCGCAGCAAATATTCAATCGCTTCGCTCAACAACTGGCGCGCGGCGGCTTCTTCCGGCAGTTCGGACTCAGTATCCGCGAGCAGGTCTTCGCGCGGGCGGTCCTCTTCATCCCCGACCAGTTCATCGATTTGCATCGGTTCGCGCGCAGCGGAAAGCGTGGCAAGTACCTGCTCGACGCTCAGTTCCGAGGCTGCGGCCAATTCTTCGTAGCTCGGTTCGCGTCCCAGTTTCTGCGAGAGTTCTTCACCCGTGCGGCGCAGGCGTCCCCAACGCTGTCCCTGATTAATCGGCAACCGGATCGTGCGCCCGCTATCACCCGCCGCGCGCGCAATCGTCTGACGTATCCACCATGTGGCGTAGGTGCTGAGGCGCACACCGCGCTCCGGGTCGAAGCGGTCAACCGCTTTCATCAGGCCGAGATTGCCTTCCTGAATGAGGTCCGCGAGCGAAAGGCCGCGCCCCTGATAGCTCTTCGCGATGCTGACCACCAGCCGCGTATTGGCGATAATCAAATCGGTGCGCGCCTGCTCACCCTGCGCGATCACGCTTTCCAGCTTTGCCCGCTCTTCCCCCAAAATTTCCGGGCTGCGCTCCAGCCGAAACTGCGCGCGCTTGCCATCCTGTACGGCGCGCGCCATTTCCTGTTCGTTGTCGCTCGTCAGCAGGCCAGAAATGGGACGGATGTCACGAAAGTAGAATTGTACCAGATCGGCATTGGGGTCCACCGCATTACGCGCGGCCTGTCCGAATATTTCAGCATCGACAGTCGAGCCGCTTTCGGCAGTGCGGCGTGTCGCGGGGAGAGTGGTCATTATCTACCTCCATCTGGTACGTATCCGGGCATGTTACGTACTTATCGAGAGTTTGTCAACGATTGTGTAAGGTTCTCATGCGTCACTGATATAGTTTGTACAATCTGGAGCGCATTTTGTCAGGCTTCCCGAAGCGCGAAACGAAATTGGAATGAGTTGGGGGGAAGTTCAACTGGCGTTCAGTCTAGTCCAGAGATGACCACTTATGTTAGGTGAAACGTATAGTGTTTGTGTCAGCCACCTGGCCTATGTTTCAGATTATTTTGCACGGAAAAGCGAATCGTGTACAGTAGATCGACTAAAGAGGTTGACTGCTATGCTCCGCTCCCGGACACACGCTCTCCTGATCTGTATTGTAATGCTCGGTTCGCTATTCGGCAGCGGGGTTCACGCGCAGACCGCCGCGCCAACGACGACTCCGGTCGTGGCTGATGCGCCGATCCTGCTGGCGACTCTGCCGCGCGTCGGGACACTCGATCTCGCCGGGACACTGCGCACTGCGTTCACGTCCACTGCATTCACGGGCTACCGCGCGACAGTGCAAGCCGTGAGCGCGCGCATTACCGATGCGGCTTCCGCACGCGATGCCGCGAAAACGAATCGTAACGCTATCGCAGTCGTGTGGGCGGACGCGCTCGATCCGCAAACCCAGACGATCAACCTGCATATCGAACTGCTGCGCCAACGCGAACTGGAAAGCTACCGCCCGGAAACGCGCGTGAATGTCACGCTGGGCGGGCGTTTAAGCTATCCGACAAGCCTCAGTATCCCGGTCAGTGCGAAGATGACGCCTGCTTCGTTGCGCGCGTTCGTGCAGACCCAGACTTACATTGGCCTCGCGGATTATGCCGCCGCACAGACCGCGCTCACGGCATTGAATAGCGCGCTCGCCGCCAACAAGGACATCGACCGCGCCGACGAAGTGACCGCCGTTGCGGATTTCACGCGCGGCTATCTGGCGGGGCAATCCGGCGCAACACGCGCGGCCTTCGACCTGTTCGACAGCGTTGTGAAGCGTAGCAACGTCCCGACCGAGTTAGCAGCGCTGGCTGCCGCCAATCAGGGCGCGGTGTTGATCGATGCAGGACAGCTACAAACAGCAATAGAAGCGCTCGACGCGGCGCTCAAACTCGACCCGAATTCTGTTCATGCGCTGCACATGCGCGGGATCGCGCTGTACCTGCAACAGCAGGAGCAGCAAGCCCTGACCGATTTCGATGCCGCGCTCGCCATTGAAAAAGACAATCCGTTCGTTCTCAATTCGCGCGGCTGGCTGCAATATCAGGCAGGCGAACTCGACGCCGCACTGACGAATCTGGATGCGGCGCTGGCCGCTGATGGCAACCGATTTGTCGATGCGATTATCAGCAAAGCAATAATTTACCGTGCGGCGCGCGAATATCCGACCGCGCTGACGCTCATGAACCGGGCGGTGAGCCTCTACCCGGTCTATTTCGTCTCGTTTGCGCTGCGCGGCGGTATTCATAACCGGCTCGGCAACCTGCCCGCCGCCCTGAGCGATTACAACCGTGCGCTTGAACTCAACCCGAACTATGCGCTGGCCTATGAAAATCGCGGAGCCGTCTACGAGGACCTCAGCCAGCTCGATAATGCGCTCAACGATTACAACCGCGCGATAGATCTGGACCCGACCTCGCCGTATGGGTATCTGGCTCGCGGGCATCTGTCTTTGCTGCGCAATCAGTTCGAGCAATCGGTGCTGGATTTGTCGCTCTCGCTGCGCCTGTTCGGGCAGCGCCCAGTGTCGATCCTGTACTACTATCGCGCGCAGGCGTTTCAGGGCTTGCGCCGCTGGGATGACGCGATCAAGGATTACAACGGGTACATTCGGCTGGATGCACAGGGGGCGTTCGCGACAGCGGCAAAACAGGCGGTCGCGGTGATCCGCGCCTATGTGACACCGACGCCAACCGCAACGCGCGTCGCAAGCACGGTCCCGCCGCCGCGCACTCCGACGACGATCCCGCCCACACGGACAGCAGCGCCGCTGCCTTCGCAAATCCCATCGACCAGCACTCCGACCGCGCCTGTTATTCCGACGCTATCCGAGGGTCAAATCATCGCCACGTCCGTCGCGCAGACCGCGACCGCGCAGGGTCGCCAAACCTCGGTTGCTGGCACGATCAGCGCGATGCAGACCGCAGCCGCGCCAAGTGCGACAGCACAGCCGCCGACGCGGACGGCAATCCCACCCACGCGGACGGCACTGCCGCCTACACAAACCGCAGTCCCGCCGACAAGGACCGCAATTCCGCCGACGCGAACAGCACTGCCTCCTACACCAACCGCAGTCCCGCCCACATCCACGCCCTGACGACAAAAACGGGACCAGATTTCCTATAATCCGGTCCCGTTCTTTTTTGATCTATACCAGGCCGGTCAAGCCCCTACACATACATTCATACATTCGCACATCGGTGTGGGAACCGGGCTTGAACAACCGCTCTTCAGCCCCGTGCCTATTCGCCCTGCGCCTGGGTCCAGCCATTCACGCCGTCGAACCTGCGCAGGATTTCCATCTTGACCACATCCAGACCAAGATCGGTCACGCGCTTGAGCAGCTCGTAAATCTGGGCGTGCGTGACCGTCCCATCGGTGGCGAGGAAACGGCAGCGCCACTGGTCGCTCATGAAGGTCGGCGAATGCACATCCGGGTACGCCTTCTGGCCGCGATTGCTGATCAGCTTGAGTTTTAAGCCGTCGCCATTGGCCTTTTCGAGCATCGGACCATATTGATCGGGGTCGCGCTGCGCGCTGTTGAAGGTATACACGTCTACGCCCGCGACTTCGATCTTCGGCTCGGCCTTGATCTCGACCGGAACCTGCGCTTTGGTGGGTGGCGCGTCCTTGCGAACATACGTCACGGGCGTCAGCTTTTCCGGCGATTTACCAAGATTATCGACAACTGCCTGCGCGAATTCTGCGGTCCCGACCTTCTGCTTGCTCACACCTTCCTGATAAATATCATAGGTGTGGATGCCCTCTTCGAGCGTGCGCAGCCATGCGTTATGGACGCGCTCGGCCATCTCGTTCTGGCCGATGTGAACGAGCATCATCACGCCGCCGAGCAGCAGCCCGGAAGGGTTGGCGAGGTTCTGGTTGGCGCGGCGCGGCGCGGAGCCGTGAATCGCCTCGAACATGGCG
>Ga0123338_10006016_pt1 | contig 10259 bp, 8 predicted proteins | sample grotaG_FD_89793 | JGI IMG/M metagenome (GOLD analysis project Ga0123338, IMG submission 89793) | Glacier valley bacterial and archeal communities from Borup Fiord, Nunavut, Canada, to study Microbial Dark Matter (Phase II) -... | ecosystem: Environmental > Aquatic > Freshwater > Ice > Glacier ...
AGCGCCGCCGCCACCGGGCTGGCCGCCGCAGCGGCCATCGCAACGTGCGCCGTCTTCGCATCCACCTCCGGCGCCAGGGCGGAGAAGACATGTGCCCGCGCCGGTCCTAACCAGGTCCAGACCCGGTGGCTCCCCGGCTCCAGCACGCGGTCGAACCGCCCCTGCCGGAACAGCAGCGCACGCTCGGTCTCGGACACGCGGATCGTCGTGAACACAGGACACCCCCTGCAAGCGGGAAGGAACGAGGCCCGGAACCTGCCCATCCCACGGCACGCGGGCAACCCCAGGCGCCGCGCGGTTGTGGCCCGGCGGCACGTCCGCCGCGGCGGACGGCCTTGGGCCATGCTCACGCAGCGCGGACAGGGCCGCGCGAAGCCTGCCGCCAGACGCCGCCGCAGCGGCACTGGACACGTCCCGGACCCCGCCCCAGTGAGAGCCCGCTTTCGCGGACAGGATCCAAAGTCCTGCGCAAGGAGTTAGCTTGCAAGTGAGCGAACTGGTCCGAAACCCGCCACGGCACCGCCGCGCGTGGACGTGCGGGGGTGGAAAGCCCCGCTACCACCAGCAACGCCCACCAGGGACGCTACAACCTAGGGGCAAACCCGGCAAGGCAGGCACCCAACCGCCCAACCCGCTCCGCCCACCTGCATCAGCGCAGGCGCGCTCGATAGGACTGAACAGGCTGTTCGTCCAACGGGTCACACAGAAGCCTTGCTAGGTGTCCTAAGACTTCGGCGACCGCCGGAACAACCGCGCCGCCACCGCGCCCAGTCCCACCACAGCCAGGATCCCCACCTTCGCAAACTTCGCCGCAAACGCCACGATGATCGCAATCAGCCCCAGCTTCTTCGCCGCCACCACCCCGATCAGCCCGGCAAGCCCAATCTCCGCCACTCGGTCCGTGCTGGAATTGAAATCCGAGTACCGCTTCCCGTCCTGGAACTGCAAGCCGGACAGCAGTTGCGCCGAAACCTTCGCGTCCTGCCCGATCCGCTCCTCGCTCGTCACCAAGTTCAGGCTGAAGTACCCGCCCCGCCCTAGCGCCCGCGTGTTGAAGTTGATGGACGCCTCGTCGACAGCCCGGTCGTCGCTCTTGACCTTCAACGACCATGTCAGCCGGTGCGTCACGGCGTCATAAGCGGGCGGGGCCGTCCATCCCAGCAATTGCAGCGCCGCGAACCCCCGCTGCACCCGGTCCTTGTTGCCCTCCTCGTTCGACTCCCGCAGCCCCTTTAAGATCTCGTCGCCGTCCAGCTTCGCCGCGTCGTCGTCCTTCACGTAGCCCTCGGGCACGTAGTTGATCGTGACGATCCAAGGCTCGTCCTCTGCCGGCGACGTGATCAACCCAACGAAGGCGCTGCCCGTCCGCCCCCCGTGCGACGCGATCATTCGCGCCGCCTCCGCCTTCGGCACGAAGATCATGCCCGCCGGCAGCGCAATCTGCGCCTGGTCCAGCAACGGCACCCCAGCCGGCCCGCGGACGGAGGCCGCCAGCGCAGCCCGCCAAGCATCGTCCATTTCCTGCTCTTGCGCCCGCCGGCTGCTCACGCCCGGCGCAGACGGGCCTGCTGCACCACTGGACGGGCTGCCCGGCCCAACCCCTTGCGCGATGCCCGCCGCAGGCACCCCGCCAACCGCGGCGGCAAGCGCCAAGGCCGCCATCCCCCTCCGCCACGTCCGGACTTGCGGGGCAGGCGCACTCTGGATAACGGTTCGCATCGTCTGGCCTCTCTGCTGGAGCCGGGCAGGGCGGGCAACCCTGCTGCGGGGGACCCCACCCTAGCAAGCCCACCGAACCCGGCAAAGCCTGCCCACCCCACCTAGGCGGACCGCCGCAAAACCTGCTAGGCACCGCCAAATTGCAGGAGCGCACGGCATGGCCGACCCCAAGATGACCAGCATCGAGCTTGACCCCACCGAAGTTGCCCTCGTCATCGGCGAGGATGGCGGCAGCATGACCATCCGCGTCGTCGCCGCCACTGAAGTCGCCGAAGGCTCCACCGACATCCCCGAACCGCACGAGATCGCCATCGCCCTCGCCATGCGCCTTCTGAAAGACCCGGAGTTCCACGACAACGTCCTCGACTGGTATGACGCCCAGGACGAAGACGACGACGAGGACGAAGACGACGACGTCGAGGAAATTGACGGCACCCCCGACGCCCCCGCCAAGCCAAAGTCCTAACCTCCGTCCGCCGCCCAACGCGCCGGGCGGCCCTCCCAGCAGCGCAAGCCGGCCACCCCGCCCCTTGGAAGCACGCCGCCCGCCCCCTACGGTGCCCCCCATGCAATACATCTCCACCCGCGGGCACGCCCCCGTCCGCGACTTCGCCGGCGTCCTCCTCGCCGGCCTCGCCGAGGACGGCGGCCTCTACGTTCCCAGCGCCTGGCCGCACCTCTCCTACGCCGCCCTCCGCGCCCTCCGCGGCCTGCCCTACCACGAGGTCGCCGCCCGCATCCTCCACCTGTTTGCCGGCAGCAGCATCCCCTCCGAAGTCCTCAACACGATCTGCCGCGACGCCTACGCCGGCTTCCGCCACCCCGCCGTCGTCCCCCTCGTCCAGCTCGACGCCGACCTCTGGACGCAGGAGCTGTTCCACGGCCCCACGCTCGCCTTCAAGGACCTCGCCATGCAGGTCCTCGGCCGCATGTTCGACTGGGTCCTGGCCCAGCAGGGCCAGCGCATCACCATCGTCGGCGCAACCTCCGGCGACACCGGCTCCGCCGCCATCGAGGCCTGCCGCGACCGCGCCGCCGTGGACGTCGTGATCCTGCATCCCGCCGGCCGCACCAGCGAGGTGCAGCGCCGCCAGATGACCACCGTCCGCGCCGCCAACATCGCCAACATCGCCGTGGACGGCACCTTCGACGACTGCCAGGACCTCGTGAAGGCGATGTTCGCCGACGCCCCCTTCCGCCGCGACCTGCACCTCTCCGCCATCAACAGCATCAACTGGGCGCGCATCGCCGCCCAAATCCCCTACTACGTCTTCGCTGGCCTCGCCCTCGGCGCCCCCGACCGGGAGGTCGCCTTCAGCGTCCCCACCGGCAACTTCGGCAACATCATGGCCGCCTGGGCCGCCCGCCGCATCGGCCTGCCCATCGCCCGCCTGGTCGTCGCCAGCAACCGCAACGACATCCTCGCCCGCTTCCTCGACCAGAACGACATGACCATGCGCCCCGTCGAACCCAGCCTCTCCCCCAGCATGGACATCCAGGTCAGCAGCAACTTCGAGCGCCTGCTGTTCGAACTCCTGGACCGCGACCCCGCCCGCACCGCCGCCGCCATGACCAGCTTCCGCGCCACCGGCCACATGCCCGTCCCCCCGGACGCCTGGACCCGCGCCCGCACCCTCATGCACGGCTTCCGCCTGGACGACCCCGGCACCGAGGCCGAAATCCGCCGCCTGCACGCCCAGGGCTACCTCGCCGACCCCCACACCGCCATCGGCATCGCCGCCGCCCGCGCGCTCCCGTGCCGACACGTCCCCATCGTCGCCGCAGGCTGCGCCCACCCCGCCAAGTTCCCCGACGCCATGCAGCGCGCCACCGGCCAGCGCCCGCCCCTGCCGCCCGCCCTGGCCGACCTATATGAGCGCGAAGAACGCTTCACCCGCGCGCCCAACGACCTGGCCGCCGTCCAGGCCCAGGTCCGCGCCTTCAGCCACAGGAACGCCGCATGAGCGACGCCACGCCATCCGATATCCAAGTCACCCGCCTCCCCAACGGCCTGACCGTCGTCACCGAGGGCATGGACCGCGTCGAAACCGTCTCCTTCGGCGCCTACGTCGCCTCCGGCACCCGCAACGAGACCAAGGCCGAGAACGGCGCATCCCACTTCCTGGAGCACATGGCCTTCAAGGGCACCGCCCGCCGCACCGCCATGGACATCGCCGTCGAGGTCGAGAACGTCGGCGGCCTCATCAACGCCTACACCGCCCGCGAGCAGACCGCCTACTACATCAAGCTGCTCAAGGAAGACCTGCCCCTCGGCGCCGACATCATCGGCGACATCCTCACCCACAGCACCTTCGCCCCCGAAGAACTCGAGCGCGAGCGCGGCGTCATCCTCCAAGAAATCGGCCAGGCCAACGACACCCCCGACGACATCATCTTCGACCGCTTCCAGGAAACCGCCTACCCCGACCAGCCCATGGGCCGCCCCACCCTCGGCACGGAAAAGGGCATCAAGGGCATGAAGCGCGCGTCCCTCACCAAGTACATGCAGCGCAACTACGCCGCCGGCAACATCGTCATCGCCGCCGCCGGCGCCCTGCAACACGACGCCGTCGTGGACCTCGCCCGGCAGCACTTCGCCGACCTCCCCGCAGCCATGCCCCCCGCCGTCGCCCGCGGCGCCTACGCCGGCGGCGAGTTCCGCGAGGGCCGCGACCTCGACCAGGTCCACATCGTCCTCGGCTTCCCCGCCGTCGCCTACGACGACCCCGACTACTACCCGGCCCTCCTCCTCAGCACCCTGCTCGGCGGCGGCATGTCCTCCCGCCTGTTCCAGGAAATCCGTGAGAAGCGCGGCCTCGTCTATTCCATCTACTCCTTCTCCGCCCCCTTTCTCGACGGCGGCCTGTTTGGCATCTACGCCGGCACCGGCGAGGCCGAGGCCGCGGAACTCATCCCCGTCGCCCTCGAAGAACTCCGCAACGTCCAGCACGGCGTCACCGAGGAGGAACTCCACCGCGCCCGCGCCCAGGTAAAGGCCGGCCTGCTCATGTCCCTCGAAAGCACCGGCAGCCGCTGCGAAAGCCTCGCCCGGCAGATGCAGGTCTTCGGCCGCACCATCCCCACCGCCGAGACCATCGCCAAGCTCAACGCCGTGGACGCCGCCGCCGTCTGCCGCGCCGCCGCCCGCATCTTCCGCGGCCGCCCGACCCTCGCCGCCATGGGACCCGCCGACAAGGTGCCGAACCTCCCCGCCATCGCCGAGCGCCTGGCCGCATGAGCCGCCTCGACGTTCTCGCCGATCTGGTCGCCCGCGCCCGCGCCGCCGGGGCGGACGCCGCCGACGCCGTGCTGATCGCGGGCACCAGCCTCTCCGTCCAGCGCCGGATGCGCCGCACCGAACACCTGGAGCGCTCCGAATCCCAGGACCTCGGCCTCCGCGTCTTCGTCGGCCACCGCTCCGCCATCGTGTCCTCCACGACAACCGACCCCGCCGGCTTCACGCTCCTGGCCGAACGCGCCGTCGCCATGGCCCGCATCGTCCCGGAGGACCCCCTGGCCGGCCTAGCCGCCGAGGCCGCCCCACCCGGCCCGGCGGCCCTCGACATGGACGACGCCCAAGAACCCGACGCCGCCGTCCTGGCTGCCCGCGCCGCCCTGGCCGAGGACGCCGCCCTATCCGTCCCCGGCGTCACCAACTCCGAGGGTGCCGAGGCCGGCTACAGCCGCACCGAAGTCCACCTGCTCACCTCCGCCGGGTTCGCCGGCACCTACGCCCGCACCTCCCACTCCGTCTCCGCCGTAGCCCTCGCCGGGTCCGGCACCGGCATGGAGCGCGACTACGACTTCAGCACCGCCACCCACCTGCAAGACCTGCTCGACCCCGCACGCCTCGGCCACGCCGCAGGCGAACGCGCCGTCGCCCGCCTCAACCCTACCCGCCCCCGCACCGCCCGCATCCCCATCGTCCTGGACCCCCGCGTCGCCAGCAGCCTGCTCGGCCACCTCGCCGGCGCCATCAACGGCGCAGCCATCGCCCGCGGCACCAGCTTCCTCCGCGGCCACCTGGGCCAGCCCGTCTTCGCCCCCGGCGTCCATGTCCACGACGACCCCCGCCGCCCCCGCGGCCTCCGCTCCCGCCCCTTCGACGGCGAGGGCGTGCCGACCGCCGCCCGCGCCGTCATCCGGGACGGCATCCTGACCACCTGGTTCCTCGACAGCCGCAGCGCCCGCCAACTCGGCCTGGCCACCACCGGCCACGCCGCCCGCGGCACCAGCGGCCCGCCGTCCCCCGCCCCGACCAACCTCTACATGGCCGCCGGCCCCCTCAGCCCGGCCGATCTCATGGCCGGCATCACCGAGGGCCTCTACGTCTCCGAGCTGCTCGGACCCGGCGCAAACCTCATCACCGGCGACTACAGCCGCGGCGCCGCCGGCTTCATGATCCGCAACGGTGCCCTGGCCGAACCCGTCTCCGAACTCACCATCGCCGGCACGCTCCTAGAAATGTTCCTGCACCTAACCCCCGCCAACGACCTGGAGCTGCGCCGCGGCACCGACGCCCCAACGGTGCGGATCGAGGGCATGACGATGGGCGGCGCCTAGACCGTTGCCCATCCAAGCCCCGCCCACCAGCCTCGCCCGCCAAGCCGCGGGCCATGAGACCAACCAACGAATGTCCTGACCCATTCGTCATTGCGAGCCGCGCTTGCGGCGTGGCAATCCAGGAGTCTTCAGGATCAGGCTGTCGCCGTCGCTGCCCCTGGATCGCCCCGGCGCTGCGCGCCTCGCAACGACGCGGGAATCGGTCGAAGCACACGTTGGCTGGTGCAAGAAGCCAGCGGCTAAGGTACCACCCCAGCAGACACCGCCGATTACGACGCCGCCCCTCAAAGAGCAGTAATCGCAAGCTGCCCATCGAAACGCAGTCATCGCGAGCCGCCCTTGCGGCGTGGCGATCCAGGACCGCAAGCGCCGGTTTGCCAAGCCGTCGCTTCCACTCTACCAGCAATGTTGCAGGCAAACCGATCCACGGCCCGTAGGCCACGACCGCTCGATGCCGTGATGGAACAACTCTCCATCCGCACCCCTACAGCCAACTCTGGATCGGTCTATATTGAGGCATGTCTTAGGGGAGACACCACCAATGCGCCGCTCACACCTGTTTGTTGCCGCCTTCGCCGCCGCCGCACTGGCGCTGGCCCCGTCGTTTGCCGATGCGCGCGCCGGCGGTGGCAGCAGCATGGGCAGCCGCGGTGGCCGTAGCTACTCGGCCCCGCCAAGCACCAACACCGCCCCGATGGGCGCACAGCCCTTCGACCGCAGCATGGCCCCGCGCACCGCGCCGTCGCCCGGTGGCTTTGCCGGGCAGCCCGCCCGCTCCGGCTTCGGCTCCGGCCTGATGGGCGGCCTGGCCGGCGGCCTGCTCGGCGTTGGCCTCGGCAGCCTGCTGATGGGCAACGGCTTCGGCGGTGGCACCGGCTTCCTGGGCCTGCTGATCCAGATGGCGCTGCTGTTCTTCGTCGGCCGCTGGCTGTTCCGCATGATCTCCCGCCGTATGGGCGGCGCGCCTGCCATGGCCGGCGGCCCCGGCATGGCCCGCATGGGCCAGCCCAGCCCCCAGGTCAGCCAGATGCAGGGCGGCATGGCCGGCGCCGGCATGGGTGCCGCAGCCGCCGTGACGGTGTCCAATGGCGACTACGAGGCGTTCGACCGTACCCTGCACGACGTTCAGGCCGCCTGGACCGCCCAGGACCTGAACGCCATGCGGAACTCGGCGACCCCCGAGATGATCGGCTACTTCAGCGAGCAGTTGGCCGACCAGGCCAGCCGCGGTCTTCGCAACAGCGTGACCCATGTCAAGCTGGAGCAGGGCGACCTGGCCGAAGCCTGGTCCGAGGGCGGGCGCGAGTACGCCACTGTCGCCATGCGCTTCTCCATGCTGGACGTGACCCGCGACTCCGGCGGCCGCATCGTTGACGGCGACGTAGCGACCCGCAGCATGGCCACGGAGCTGTGGACCTTCGTCCGCGCCAGCGGCGGCCACTGGCTGCTGTCCGCGATCCAACAGACGAGGTAACTGCCGCAACCCGCTGCAAACACAGGCCGCCCGGTCCCGCCGGGCGGCCTTTTCTTTGACCTGATTAGGGCAGGTTCGCTGCATCATTGAAGTGTCACGCGACAGGATGCCGCCCCGTCGTAATAGCCGCGTCGAACCGGCCCGCCGGTTCCGAAAGCAACGACGCGAGGTTCGATCGGCCGCATGAACGCCATCATCACCAAGCCCGAAGCCCTGATCCCCCACACGGCCCATTCCCACACGGCCCACTCCAGCACGGCCCAATACCGTGCCGTCTTCATATCCGACACCCACCTCGGCACCCGCGGCTGCCGCAGCGACTTCCTGGGCAACTTCCTGCAACAGATGTCCTGCGACCACCTGTTCCTCGTCGGCGACATCGTGGACGGCTGGCGCCTCCGCAAGTCCTGGTTCTGGGACGCCGCCCACGACCGGGTCGTCCGCCTCATCCTCCGCCACGCCCGCAACGGCACCCGCATCACCTACGTGCCCGGCAACCACGACGAGATGTTCCGCGCCTGGCTCCCCGCCATGCCCGACGCCACCACGCTGGAGGTCGCCGGTATCACCGTCCGCCAAGAGGCCGAGCACACCACCGCCGACGGCCGCTGCCTGCTGGTCCTGCACGGCGACGAGTTCGACGGCGTGCTCCGCTACGCCCGCTTCCTCGCTGTCCTCGGCGACGGTGCATACACCACCTCCCTCGTCGTGAACCGCTGGTTCAACAGCGTCCGCCGCCGCCTCGGCTATCCCTACTGGTCCCTGTCCCAATGGCTCAAGCGCCAGGTGAAAGGCGCAGTGAAAGCCATTGACCTGTTTGAAACCGCCCTGGCCGCCGAAGCCAAGCGCCGCGGCTTCGACGGCGTTGTCTGCGGCCATATCCACCACGCCGAGATGCGGATGGTGAACGGCATCCTCTACATCAACGACGGCGACTGGGTCGAAAGCTGCACCGCCCTCGTCGAGCACCACGACGGCCACCTGGAACTCCTCGACTGGGCGGCAATGAACAAGCTCTCCTTCTTCACGTCCCTTCCAGCCAGGGTGGACCCTGCCCAGGCCAATGCTGCCGAAGTGAACCCTGCCAAGGCACACCCAGCCGCAGTCGGCCCTACCAAGGCGGAGGCCGCCGCCGCGGCCTAAGCATGGTGGACCGTCCGATCCGCATCCTTGTCGTCTCCGACGCCTGGCACCCCCAGGTGAACGGCGTCGTGCAAACCCTGTCCATGGTGGCCGGTGAACTCTCCGGCCTCGGCCATGTCGTCGAGGTCATCGGCCCCGACCGCTTCCGCACCGTCGCCATGCCCACCTACCGCAGCATCCGCGTCGCCCTGTTGCCCGCCCGCCGCCTGGCCCGCATGGTCGAGGCCTTTCGTCCCGACGCCCTGCACGTCGCCACCGAAGGCCCCCTCGGCCTAGCAGCCCGGCGCTGGGCCATCCGCCGCGGCCTCGCCTTCACCACCTCCTTCCACACCCGCTTCACCGAATACTTGCAGGCCCGGCTGGGCGCACCGACCGGCCTGGCCTACGCCTGGCTGCGCCGCTTCCACAACGCCGGGTCCGCGACGATGGTCGCCACCCCCAGCCTGCAACGGGAACTCGGCGGACGCGGATTCCGCAACGTCCGCGCCTGGACCCGCGGCGTGGACCTCGCCCGCTTCCATCCCTCACCGGTTGCCGCCCCGGCCCGGCCCCGCCCGGTGTTCCTCTACGTCGGCCGCCTCGCCATCGAAAAGAACCTCGAAGCCTTCCTCTCCCTGGATCTCCCCGGCACCAAGGTCGTCATCGGCGACGGCCCGCAACGGGAAGCCCTGGCCCGCGCCTACCCCGGCGCCCAATTCCTCGGCGAACGCCACGGCGAGGCCCTGGCCGAGGCCTACGCCGGCGCCGACGTCTTCCCCTCCCTGACCGACACCTTCGGCCTGGTCCTCCTCGAAAGCCTAGCCTCTGGCACCCCCATCGCCGCCCACCCCGTCACCGGCCCAGCCGACATCCTGGACGGCGCCGCGCCCGGCGTCGGCGCCCTCGACACCGCCCTCCGCGCCGCCGCCCTCCGCGCCCTCTCCGGCGACCGCGCCGCCTGCCGCCGCCACGCCGAACGCTTCAGTTGGCGCGCCTGCGCCGAAGCCTTCCTCGCCAACCTAGTAGTAGTCGGCAAACCCGGCTGACCCCTCCGAGAAGAGGGTATGCCCTCCTCCCTCTCCCTCCGGGGTCAAACCGCAGAGCGGTTTACGGCCGGGGGGAGGGAAACGGCAAGCACTACCCTCGCCCAAGGCAGCGCCACCCCCGCCCAAAGCAAGCGCCACACCCACCCAAGCCAGCCCCCACCCCGGTGGTGTCTCAGTTTGAAGTCCAAGCCCTTCATTGTCATTGCGAGCCGCGCTTGGCGCCGTGGCAATCCATGTGTGGACGGCCCTTTGCTTGCAAGGGTTGGGCTGCAGGTATCGTGGGTCCGGGTTCGGTTGCATCCATGTGTCCGGCCTGTTTGTGCGGGGTTGAGCCG
>Ga0123338_10006017_pt1 | contig 10259 bp, 10 predicted proteins | sample grotaG_FD_89793 | JGI IMG/M metagenome (GOLD analysis project Ga0123338, IMG submission 89793) | Glacier valley bacterial and archeal communities from Borup Fiord, Nunavut, Canada, to study Microbial Dark Matter (Phase II) -... | ecosystem: Environmental > Aquatic > Freshwater > Ice > Glacier ...
GCGCTGTGGCCGTGGGCATTGGGCGCGGTGGCGTTGAACCATGTCGTGATCACCGCCACGGGCCTCTGGCCCCGCTCCACCTGGCTGGGCAGCAACTGGCGCAGCCTGCCCGATGCCGCCGCAGCGCGCACTGAAGTCGCCATCACCATCGACGACGGGCCCGACCCGCAGGTCACGCCGGCCGTGCTGGATGCACTCGATGCGCTCGGTGCGCGCGCCACGTTCTTCTGCATTGCACAGCGCGCGCAAGCCCACCCGTGGCTGTGCCGCCAGATCACCGCGCGTGGCCACAGCGTGCAGAACCACAGCCAGCGCCATGTGCACACGTTCTCGCTGCTCGGCCCGCGCGCCATGGAACGTGAGGTGCTGCAGGCCCAAGACGTGCTCGCGCAGATCACCGGCGAGCGCCCGCAGTTCTTTCGGGCACCGGCAGGCTTGCGCAACCCCTTCCTCGCGCCGGTGCTGCACCGCCTCGGCCTGCAACTCGTGAGCTGGACACGGCGCGGCTTCGACACCGCTCGCGCCGACCCGGCCGATGTGCTGGCGCGCCTGACGAAGCAGCTTGGCGCCGGCGACATCGTGCTGCTGCACGACGGCCACGCGGCGCGCACAGCCAGCGGCCGCGCCGTGCTGCTGGATGTGCTGCCGCCGCTGGTGCGGCGCATCGAGGCGCTCGGCCTGCACAGCGTCACGCTGCCGGAAGCGTTGAGTGGCGGCGCCTCAGTGCCGCGAGCGATGTGCGCGGCAGCGCCCGCATGACGCCGCTGCCCATCTCGGCCCACACGGCCACCACGGCCCTGGGCGCGGGCGTGGCACCGCTGCTCGCCGCGCTGCGCGACGAACGCAGCGGCCTCGCGCCGGTGCGCTTCATGGCGACGACGCTGCCCACGTGGACGGGCGAGGTCGCAGGCGTCGACGACATCACCCTGCCCGACGCCACCCTCGCGTTCGACTGCCGCAACAACCGGCTGGCCTGGCTCGGCCTGCGTCAGGACGGCTTCATCGGCGCGGTCGAGCAGGCCAAGGCGCGCTGGGGCGCAGACCGCGTAGCCGTGCTGCTGGGCACCAGCACCTCGGGCCTGCTGCAGACCGAGCTGGCATATCGGCAGCGCGATGCCGACGGCGCCCTGCCCGCGAGCTTCGACTACGAGCGCACGCAGAACACGCAGTCGCTCGGCGCCTTCGTGGCGCAGGCGCTTGGGCTGCGCGGGCCGGCCTGGGTGGTGTCGACTGCGTGCTCGTCGAGCGCCAAGGTGTTCGGCAACGCCGCGCGGCTGATCGAGGCCGGCCTGATCGACGCGGCCGTTGTCGGCGGGGTCGACAGCCTGTGCCTGACCACGCTGTACGGCTTCAACTCGCTGGAACTGCTGTCGGCCCAGATCTGCCGGCCCTGGGACGCTGCGCGCGACGGGCTGTCGATCGGCGAAGCGGCGGCGTTCGCGCTGGTCGAGCGTGCGAGCCAGGTGACAAGTGGTCGTACTCAAGACAGGCCGCAAGGCTGGCTGCTCGGCGTCGGCGAGAGCAACGACGGCTTCCACATGAGCACGCCGCACCCCGAGGGCGCAGGCGCAATCGCCGCCATGCGCGCGGCACTGGCCGACGCAGCACTGCAGCCGGTCGACATCGGCTACATCAACCTGCACGGCACGGCCACGCCGAGCAACGACGCGGCCGAAGACCGTGCGGTCGGCAGCGTGTTTGGCGGTGCCACGCCGTGCAGTTCGACCAAAGGCGCGACCGGCCACACGCTGGGCGCGGCCGGCGCCGTCGAGGCCGTGATCTCGCTGCTGGCGCTGCGGCACGGCCTGCTGCCTGCCGGCTTGAACACGACGCGGCCCGACCCTGCCCTCACGCTCGACTACCTGCGTGCCAACCGGCACGCACCGTTGCGCGCGGTGCTGTCGAACTCGTTCGGCTTCGGCGGCTCGAACGCCAGCCTGGTGTTCGGAGCGGCAACATGACGGGCCTGCGCGTGTTCATCCAGGGCGTGGGTTTGGTCGGGCCCGGGCTGGCGTCGTGGGCCGCATCGCACGAGGTGCTGACCGGCGCCCGGCCGTGCGTCGCCAGCCCCACGCTGCTGCCACCGCCCGCACGCTTGCCGCCGGCCGAGCGTCGGCGTGCCGGTGCGGCCATCAAGCTCGCGTTGGCGGTGGCCGATGAAGCGGTCGTGCAAGCGGCGCTCGACCCTCGAAACCTCGCCACCGTGTTCAGTTCGTCCAGCGGCGAAGGCACGCATTGCCATGCGCTGTGCGAAACGCTGGCCACGACGGCGCCGATGGTGTCGCCGACGCGCTTCACGAACTCGGTGCACAACGCCGCGGCCGGCTGCTGGCACATCGCCGTGGCGAGCCGCGCGCCATCGACCAGCCTGTGCGCGTTCGACGCCAGCTTCGCCGCCGGCCTGCTGGAAGCCGCGAGCCTGGTGCTGCACTTGAGGGCACCGGTGCTGCTGGTGTGCAGTGACTCCCCCTACCCCGAGCCGCTGCACGCCAAGCGGCCGCTGCCCGACCACTTCGGCGTGGCCCTGGTGCTCGCGCCCGAAGCCGACGCCGCATCGCTTGCAGCGTTGGACATCGGCCTGGCCGCGCGCACCGATGCGGGCGTGCCGACACCGTGCGACGGCAGCCGCCTGGAGGCCCTGCGCGTGGCCATCCCGGCCGCCGCCTCGCTGCCGTTGCTGCAAGCACTGGCACGCGGTGCGGCGGCCCCAAGCCCCGCGCTCAGGCTTGCGCTTCCGCCTTCTGCAGGCGTGTGGCTCGCATTGCAACAGGTGTCGCATGAAGCTTGAGCCTTTGGTTCGCAACGCCGAGCCGCGCGACGCTTTGCCACTGGCAGCGCTGGGCATGCAGGTGTGGCTGCATACCTATGCTACCGACGGCATGTCCGACACCGTTGCCCGATACGCTTTCGGCGAGTTCACGCCCGAGAAGTTCGAGGCGTTGATGGCGAGCGATACCGCCCGAGTGCTCGTGGCCGAGCTGGCCGACCACCTTGTCGCCTATGCGGTCGTGACCTTCGGGAACGCATGCCCGGCGCATACCGTGTCGACCACCGAGTTGACCACGCTCTATGTGCAGGCGCACTTCGCACGTCGAGGCATCGGCGCGCGCTTGCTTGACCATGCCGCCGCACTGGCGGCTGCGCGAAACGGTGGCGGGCTGTGGCTCACGGTCAATGCACAGAACCGCGCAGCCATTGCGTTCTATGCGCGACACGGCTATGAGCGGGTGGGCACCGCGTACTTCGACCTGGGCGGTGCACGCCACGAGAACCATGTCCTTGTAGCCGTGAACGGCGCGACGAACAGCGCTTCATTGCGCCACCCCACCATGCCGCAGGCCCTGGGCCACGACGGCATCGCAGCACTCATTCCGCACAGCGGTGCGATGTGCCTGCTCGACCGCCTGTGCGCCTGGGGCCCGCAGCGCATCGCATGCCGCGCCACTAACCACCGCGACGCTGCACACCCACTGCGCAGCGCCAGCGGCCTGCTGGCGCCGGTGGCCATCGAGTACGCCGCGCAGGCCATGGCGCTGCACGGCGCGCTCATCGGCCAGGCCGCCGGCACCCCGGCCACGCCGGGCTATCTGGCGAGTGCGCGCAGCGTGCAACTGCATGTGCTGCGGCTCGACGACCTGCCACTGCAGGGCGATGCTGACGAGCGCGACGAGCCCGACGAGCTGCACATCGAAGCCACGCGTTTAGCCGGCGATGCACGGCAGATCCTCTATGCCTTCAGCGTCACCCACCAGGGCCGGCCGGTTGCCGAAGGCCGCGCGGCGGTGGTGCTCAACACGGCGCTCACCTCATGAACAACACACCGACTCCCGCCAAGCGCGCGCTCGTCACCGGCGCCAGCGGCGGCCTCGGCCGAGCCATTGCGCTGCGGCTCGCAGCCGACGGCTTGCACGTGATCGTGCACGCGAACAGCCGGCTCGATGCGGCCGCGGCGCTCGCTGGCGAGATCGGCGCACAAGGCGGTCACGCAATGGCTGTTGCGTTCGACATCACGGACCGCGAAGCGACCCACGCAGCCATTGCCACGCTGCTGACCGATGGCCCGATCCAGGTGCTCGTCAACAACGCCGGCATCCATGCCGACGCCGCTTTCCCGGCGCTGCGCGAAGCGCAGTGGCGCGACGTGATCGATGTGTCGCTGAATGGCTTCTTCAACGTCACGCAGCCGCTGACGATGCCGATGATCCGCACGCGCTGGGGCCGCATCATCAACATCAGTTCGGTCGCCGCGATCACCGGTAACCGCGGGCAGGTGAACTACGCCGCGGCGAAGGGCGCATTGAACAGCGCGACCAAGTCACTCGCCCTGGAACTGGCCAGCCGGGGCATCACCGTCAACGCGGTCGCGCCGGGCATGATCGACGCCGGCATGGCCGAGGGCTTCGACGCCGCGCTGATCGAGCGCATGGTGCCGATGAAACGTGCGGGCCGCGCCGACGAGGTTGCAGCACTGGTGGCGTTCCTCGCGTCGGTCGATGCGGGCTACATCAGCGGGCAGGTGATCTCGATCAACGGCGGGATGATCTGACCGCCGAAGCCGCCAACGCGGCGGCAGGCGCCACGGCGGCGCCGGTGAACGACGGGCCCGTCAACTGAAGCGCGGTCAAGCCGCGGTTCACGTCCAGCCCGGTCAGGCGCCAATCGTGCACGGCCAGACGAAACGGCTTGACGATGCGTTCGAAGAAGCGCGTCGGCCAGCGCACGCCGTGCATGTCGATGAAGTCGAACGTCTCCACTTCCGCGACGGCGCCGACGGTCGAGCCCAGACCATCGAGCGTGAAGCGCACGCGGCGCATCAGCTTGTCGTCGCGGTCGATGAACAGGGCGATTCGGTCGCTGCCCGCCATGCCGAGGCCGGGCGCCAGCCGCAGGTAGACGATGTCGCACGCGTACCCTTCCACGGTCTCGGTGCCGCCCAGCGCCACCGGCACTGCGCGGTCGGCCAGCCACATCGGCCCAAGCAGGAACAGGCTGTAGCCATCCACCACCAGCGCGGCGGCGGCGCGCGGCTCGGCGGCCAGCGCCTCTTCGCCATTGAACCAGACGCGCACGTCGCCCGGCGCTGCGGCAGGGCTGCGCCGCACCACCTGCTTCGCGCCGCCCGTGCCGCGATGCGCTTGCGCAACCAGACCCTCGCGCAGCAGCAGGCGCTCTTGCGAGGCCTGGCGAAAGCGCTCGTCCACCAGCGCCGGTTGCAGGCGGTTGATGAGCCCGCGCCACTCGCCTGCGTAGCTGATGCTCAGGTCTTGCAACTGGCGCAGCGCGCCGATGCCATGGGCTTGTGCGCTCGCAGCCAGCAGCGCGGCGGCAGCGGCCTGGCCGCTTGCATCGACCGGCTCGAAGACGGCGGGCCAGGGCGCAGCGCAACCGGGCAGCGCCAGCAGTGCCGGTGCGCCGAGAGCCGCCAGCACGCGGCGCCGCCGTTGCTGGGCTTGATCGAGTGGGTGTACGGTCGTGGTCATGGTGGCTTGCGGGTGTGCGTTGCGTCGGGGTACATGATCGGCGAAACCAGGACGCGCGGATCAAGCGCGATCGAAAGGTGGCTTGTCTGCGAGTCTGCGCCACGCGAGCCACGGCAGGCGCAGCACGAACTCGGCCATCAGGCGCAAGTGCATCCAGGTCAGCAGCACGTTGTCGCGCCCGTAGCGGAAGTGCGAGACGCCGCCCTCCTCGGCCGTCAAATACTTCACCGGCGCGCCGAGGTTGATGGGCGTGACGCCGCGCCACGCGAGGCGCACGACGGCTTCGGTGTCGAAGTCGAAGCGGCGCATCCACGGCTGGCCGTGCATCACGCCGATCAATGCCGCGATCGGGTAGACGCGAAAGCCGTAGAGCGAATCGTCGATGCCGGCACCCAGCGTCTCCAGATTCGTCCACCAGTTCGACACGCGCCGGCCGCGCACGCGCAGCAGCGGCGCCGAGGCGTCGAACACGGGGCGACCCAGCACCATCGAATCGGTGCGTGCGAGCGAAGCGTGCATGAAGGTCGGGATCAGGTCGGCCGGGTGCTGGCCGTCGGCGTCCATGGTCAACGCATGCGTGTAGCCGGCGGCGCGCGCGGCCTGCAGGCCGTGCAGCACGGCAGCGCCCTTGCCGCCGTTGTGCGGCAGCACGAAGACGGTCAGGCCCGAGTCGGCAGCGGCCATGTCGCGCAGGCCCTGCGGGGTGCCGTCGGTGCTGCCGTCGACCACCACCCACACCGGCGACCACTGCGCACGCGCGGCGCGCACGGTGGCGTAGACGGTGGCGCCGGTGTCGAAGCTGGGGATCAGCACGAGGTGCGTCGTGCTCGGGCTCGGGCTCGGGCTCGGGCTCGTGATCGCGGCCGCATCGTTCATCGCGACAGCTCCGCCGCGAAGTAGGCTTCCAGGCGTTTCAACAAGCCCTGGTGGTCGGCTTCGGGGGCGAAGCGCTCGCCGAGCCGGGCACTGAAGACGACCGGAAATGCCGGCACGCGCCAGATCGGCCAGCCCTTGCCGAGGTAGGGCGAATCGGTCTCGATGATGACGGTCTGGATCGGCACCTGCGCCATCTGCGCCATCAGCGTGATGCCGGGGCGAAACGGGTTGACCGGCTCGGCCACGGTGCGCGTGCCTTCGGGGAACAGCACCAGTTGCCCGCCCGCCTTCAGGTTGGCCACGGCGCTGCGGATCATGCCGCGCGGCGGCTCGTTGCGGATGTAGCGCGCCAGCCGGCAGGCCGCGCCGAGGAAGGGGTTGCGCATCAGGCTCGACCGCATGATGCAGATGCCGCGCGGCACGCGGGCGATGATGAGCAGGGCGTCGAGCATGCTCGGGTGGTTGGCGGCGATGATGAGGCCGGCATCGCGCTCGAGCACGTCGAGCGCGTCGGAGCCGATGCGCATCAGGCCGAGCCACTGGGCGCAGGTCCAGAAGCCGCGGTAGACCGACGACACGGCCGCGCGGCCCACCACGGTGCCGTGCGCGCGTGGGAGCAGCGGGTACAGCAGCAGCGCCACCATGTTCCAGGTCAGCGACATGGCCGCGAGGTGGATGAGCAGCACGTAGAACAGCACGCATTGCGCCAGGCGCTTCAGCGACGTCAAGCGCACCTCAATCGGTGCCGGGCACGAGTTCGGACGACTGCGCCAGCACCCACGCCACGCCGATGCCCAGCGTCAGCGCGCTCTGGCTGCGCACCAGTGGGCTGGGCTCGAACGCCGCGCCGCGCAGGCTGTCGTGGCGCACGAATGCGCCGACCCACATCGGCCCGAAACGGCGCGAGGTTGCTGCCAGCGCATTCCAGCCGCCGTAGCCGCCGTGCGCCGCGTAGGCCGGGCGGGCGGCGGTGGCGTAGGCGGCATCCACGCCATAGAAGTGCTCGTGGTACTTGCGGTCGGCGAACAGCGGGCCGGCTTGCAGGCCGACGTGCCAGCCGCCGACCTCACGATCGAGGTTGAGTTGCGGCGAGAAGGTGCTGCCGACGAGCCTCGGTGAGCGCTGCAACGAGAACGCCGCGCGCACCGGCAGCCGCAAGTCGAGCCGCCAGTCACGCCGGCCGCCACCGGCGAGCGTCAGGTTCAGGTTCGGGCCGATCTCGGCCGTGCCCGGCAGGTTGGGCATGCCGGCGCGGGCGGTGTTGTCGCTGCTGCGCGTCGGGGTGACCGCGGCGAGGCTCACGTCGACCTTGACGCGTTCGGTGTTCAGCAGCAAGGCGCGGGCGCCGTCGCGGTCGGCCTTCAGCCAGGTGCCTCGGTACACGACATACGGCAGCGGCAGTGCATAGGTGCGGCTCTGGTCGGCACCGCGGTAGTCGGGCAGGTGCAACGCGGCGGCACCGATGCCCAGTTCCCACAAGGGCAGCAGTGTTGCAGTCTGCGCTGCCAACGGCCCGCTGGCGAGGACCAGCGCCGCGAACAGCCTCACGTGGGCGAGGCCCCGACGTCGCGGATGTTCGCGCGCCGCCGCCGCCACGCGCGCCAGGTGCGCCCGAGCTTGCCGATCGAGACCAGGTAGTACACCGCCTTCATGATGCGGATCGCGCGCCAGATCGGTGTCTTGCCGTAGATGTCGCCGGCCAGCAGCGAGAGCAGCGCCTCCTTCACGCGCATCGGGTTCTGCGGCTCCATGAACAGCTCGCGCATGGTCGGGTTCGTGACACGGTAGATGAACCACGAGAACTCGCGTGGCCCGAAGCGCACGCGCGCATCGAAGTGCTTGCGCAGGGCGGCTGCGCGCAGGGGCGCGTCGAGCGCCGCCTCGACCACCGGCAACGCTTCGAAGCCGCCCTGCATCGCGAGAAACACACCGCTCGAGAACACCGGATCGATGAACGCATACGCGTCGCCCAGCATCAGGAAGCGCTCGCCGCTGCTGATGGCGCTGCTGTACGAGTAGTTGCCGGTGGCGTGCACCTCGTCGTTCACGAGCGTTGCCCCTTCCAGCCGGGCCGCCAGGCCCTTGCAGGAGGCGATGGTCTCGTGAAAGAAGTTGGCCATCGGCTTGCCGCCGCGCGTCTTCAGGTAATACGGCCAGCACACGGCGCCGACGCTGGTCGTGCCGTCTGCCAGCGGAATGAACCAGAACCAACCGTGCGCAAACCAGAAGATGGTGATGTTGCCTTCCATCTTGCCAGCCAGGCGTGTGGCGCCGGTGAAATGCCCGTAGATGGCCGAGCTGTTGTGCCTGGCGTTCTTCTGCTTGCACTTGAAGTGGTTGGCCAGCAGCGTGTCACGCCCCGAGGCATCGACGAGGAAGCGTGTGCGCCAGGTCTGCTTCGCGCCGTCGTCGAGTTCCACCTGCACGGTGGCACCAGCCGCGTCGAACGCCACGTCGCGCACCCGGTAGCCTTCGAGTGTGCGTGCGCCCTTGCGCGCGGCGTTGCGGAACAGGATGTCGTCGAGGTCGGCGCGGCGCACCTGCCAGGCATATGGCATGGTCTTGTCCCAGGCTTCGGCGAACTCGACCGATGCGGGCTTCGGGTGGTCGGGGGAGACGAACTCGACGCCGTACTTCGGCATGCCGATGCGCTCGACATCAAGGCGCACGCCGAGCTTGTCGAACAGCACCACGTTGGCCGGCAGCAGCGATTCGCCGATGTGAAAGCGCGGGTGGTGCGCCTTCTCCATCATGACCACGTCGCGCCCGCGCTCGGCCAGCAAGGTGCTGATTGTGGCGCCTGCCGGACCACCGCCGACGACGAGCACGTCGCAGTGGAAATCGGGGGTTTTGGCGGCAGGCTCGGGGGTCCGCAATGTGTTCATGGTGCGATGGTCTGGCGGCTCAAAAACATCGCACGATTCTATCGTCGGCCCCGCGCCGGCCAGCCCACGCGCTTGCTGGCTCGCAGGCTCACTCGCCGAGGTAGGCGGCGCGCACTTTGGGGTCGTTCAGCAACTGCTTGGCGTCCCCGCTCATCGTGACTTCGCCCGAGTCCATCACGTAGCCCCGCGATGCGAGCTGCAGCGCGCGGCTCGCGTTCTGCTCGACCAGCAGCACCGTGGTGCCGCGCTGGTGAATGTCGTTCACGACCTCGAAGATCTTGTCGCCCATGATCGGCGACAGGCCCATCGAGGGTTCGTCGAGCAGCAGCACCTTGGGCTGCGCCATCAGCGCGCGGCCCATCGCGAGCATCTGCTGCTCGCCGCCGCTCATGGTGCCGGCAAGCTGGTTGCGGCGCTCCTTCAAGCGCGGGAAGATCGCGAAGACCTTGTCGATGTCGGCCTCGATCTGGTTGTCGTTGCGGATGAACGCACCCATCTGCAGGTTCTCGGTGATCGTCATCCGCGTGAAGGTGCCACGGCCTTCCGGCACCATCACCAAGCCCTGCTTGACCAGGTCCCACGGGCCCTGGCCCTTGATCGACTTGCCCATGTATTCGATGTCGCCGCCGGCCGCCGGCTGCGTGCCGGTCACGGCCTTCAGCGTGGTCGTCTTGCCGGCTCCGTTGGCGCCGATCAGGCTGACGAGCTCGCCTTCGTGCACTTCGAACGACACGCCCTTGACGGCCTGGATGCCGCCGTACGCGACCTTCAGCCCGGTCACCTTCAGCATTGTGTTTGCCATGTGCGCTCCCGGCTCAATGGTTTTTGTGGTCGGCGCCGAGGTAGGCCTCGATCACTTTCTCGTTCTTCTGCACCTCGGCGGCCGTGCCTTCGGCGATCTGCTTGCCGTAGTCGAGCACGGTGAGGCGGTCGCACAGGCCCATCACGAGCTTCACGTCGTGCTCGATGAGCAGAATGGTGCGGCCGTCCTTGCGGATCTGGTCGATCAGCTCGCGCA
>Ga0123338_10006020_pt1 | contig 10256 bp, 7 predicted proteins | sample grotaG_FD_89793 | JGI IMG/M metagenome (GOLD analysis project Ga0123338, IMG submission 89793) | Glacier valley bacterial and archeal communities from Borup Fiord, Nunavut, Canada, to study Microbial Dark Matter (Phase II) -... | ecosystem: Environmental > Aquatic > Freshwater > Ice > Glacier ...
AGAGGATCTAACCACCAACCCCCAAGGTTCGCTAAATCAGCCCTTATTAGCTCAAATTCAACGGTTTTCTGAAATTGAAATCCTGGTAGCAGAACAGGAACAACAGCGACTTAATTCCACGCCAATACCGGATTTGGCAGACTTAAAGGGGACTTTCAACGGGGAAGTGGCTATAAATACAGCTACAGCCAATGGATTATCAGTGGAATTTAATTTGAATGGACAAAACTTTGCCTGGGGTAAAAAGGAAGAACGAAATCGTTTTTATACTGCCGAAAAAGTGATTGCCGAAGGCAACTTTGAAAACGGTGTTTTGAGTTTGCGACCTTTACGAATCGAGTTTAAAAACAGGCTGATTGCCTTCACGGGTAACATTGGCGGTGACGAACAATCTGGTCAGTTGCGGGTGAATAATTTTCCGGTGCAAGTACTGAATAATTTTGTCAACCTGCCAGTTGGAATCACAGGTAATCTGAACGCGACAGCAGCTTTAGCAGGCAGCATTGCTAATCCCCAAGCTAAAGGGGAATTGCAAATTACAGAAGGAATACTAAATCAGAACAAAATAGAGTCAGCAACAGCAAGTTTCAGCTATGCCAACGGACGCTTAAACTTTGGTAGTACTGTAGCAGTTGCTGGGCCAAAACCTGTAAATATTATTGGCAGCATACCTTATAAATTGCCTTTTGCTTCCGTGACACCAGACAGTGAGCAAATAACTCTGGATATGAAGTTGGAAAACGAGGGATTGGCACTGTTAAACGCATTCACTAATCAAGTGGTATTTGAGAAAGGTGAAGGAGAGGTAGACCTGAAAATACGGGGAACATTACAAAAACCCGAAGTAAATGGAATTGCTACTATTAATAATGCTACTTTTTCAGCCCAAGCTTTGCCAGGTCAGCTGAGAAGTGTCACAGGTAGAGTGCTGTTTAATTTTGACAGCATCTTAGTAGAAAATCTTCAGGGTAGATTTAGCCGTGGGAAGGTAGAAGCTGCTGGAGAAATTCCCATTTTCAACAATGAGAACGTGATTATCAACAATCCCCTAACCGTTAATCTCGATCAGCTGGCATTGAATCTCAAGGGACTTTACCAAGGAGGCGCTAGCGGCAATTTGCAGATTACTGGTTCTGCCCTTAACCCAATAATTGGCGGTAAAGTAAATTTATTTGATGGTCAGGTATTGCTGGCAGAATCTACCAGCACTCCTTCATCTGCAAATAGTAGTCTTGGCGTATCACCCGCAAAAGCCAATAAGCAGAACAAACCCGGAATTGGGAATGGAATGGGAAATGCGAACGCCAAATTTAATAATCTAGATTTGGAACTAGGTAAAAATGTCCAAATTACCCGTCCCCCTATTCTCAGCTTTCGCGCAACTAGTAATCTTATCGTTAACGGCTCAATCAATCAGCCAATACCCAATGGTACTATCCGCTTAGAGAAAGGTGGAGTCAATTTATTTACTACCCAATTTAACCTTGCTTCTGGCTATAAACACACCGCAACTTTTAGTCCCTCTCAACCCCGCGACCCCAACTTAGATATTCAGCTATTTGCCAAAGTACTGGATGTAACTCAAAATAATGACTTCAGCCGGATAAATTCCACAGGTTTATCAGCCTTAGAGAGTGTTCGAGTCGAAGCCACTATCAAAGGTCTAGCCAGCAAACTAAATGAAAATTTAGAACTAACAAGCAGTCCATCACGTAGTCAAACCGAAATTGTTGCTCTTTTAGGAGGTGGGTTTGTAGATACCCAAGGACGTGGTGACAGTACTTTAGGTCTGATTAACATCGCAGGTTCAGCCGTGTTCAACAATTTTCAGTCAGCTTTTAACCAGATTGGGAGTACCTTTGGCTTAAGTGAATTGCGGATATTTCCTACCGTTATTTCTAACAATCCCGAAGCGGGAAGAAGCAGTTCAACTTTAGAATTAGCAGCTGAGGCTGGGGTTGATATTTCTTCTAAGATATCCGTTTCCAGTATCAAGATTTTGACAACAAATGACCCTTTCCAATGGGGTGTTAATTACCGGATAAACGATGAATTTCGGGTGCGTGCTTCCACTAATTTAAGCGATGATAGTCGTGCAGTAGTAGAGTATCAAACGCGGTTTTAAAAAAATCTCTTCAATTATGAATTACTTCTTGTTGCCTGTTCTCCTTGCTTCTCAATAGCTTGTCGTACTTGTTCAACATCCAATTCTAATGCTTCGGCGATTTGCTCTATACTTAAACCAAACTTAAGCAGACGGGGTATAGTCTCCAGCTTTGTTTCTTCTCGCACTTCCTCTTTTACTTCCTGCTTTGTTTCTTCCTTTACTTCCTGGTAAAATTTAGTTTGTCTCCAATCAGTTAATCCAAACATCGCTTGCAACTCCTGCTGACTTTTGTTTACAAATTTATAGATAAGCATTCTCTCTACTAATTCTAAGAGATTGCTACGGTTAGCTTCATCCGTTTGTTGTACTTGATAAATCAAGTTTTTTGCTTGTTGTACGGCTTTATCTTCTGCTGCAACTACTAACTTAATCACGCCTAGCCCAATCGAAGATGATGGTATATTATCTAACTCGTCTAAATAAATTATCCGAATTTGCTGTTGAGCTAAGGATGTTTGATAAATGAATGGCACACCTGGGTCAAGACTGCGTTGAGCAAAAAGTAATACTGCTTGCCAGCGACGTTGAGGTTTATATTGATTTATATACAGGAAAGTTTCTGTGATTATTCGCCAGTAAATATCATCATCGCGCTGAAACTGTACCTCCACAAAATACATTGGGTCTTCTGGGAAGTCAGGTTTGGGTAAGAATAAACCATCAATGCGACGCGCTAGTTCTTTGATTTCTACTGAGGTAAATTGGTAGTGCAAAGCTAGGGCTGGGGATTGTTCCAAAAGTTCAAATAAGACACCTGGGAGAGTTTGAAATAAGGTGTAAAAAATCGTGTCTGTTTTCATGCACTCTGGATGTTTGAATATTTTCAGATTCTCGTAGCTGATTTTCTAAATTTAATATATTTAGATTAAGTCAACATCAGATTGTGATATTATCGCCCCCGTACTGATTAATAACTAATCGCAAAATTGATAACCCCAAAATTATCAAAAATAGTACTAGCCCAATTGTGCAAGCGTAGCTAATTTCCAAATTATTGAAGGCTTGCTCATATAGATAATAAACAATCGTTTTCGAGCTACTGAGTGGTCCCCCTTGGGTCATGATGTAGACTTCTTCAAACACTTTGGTCGCAGAAATAGCCGAAATCACCGCCACTAGTGCTAAATATGGCTTCATCAAAGGTATGGTAATATCCCAATGTTTGCTGATACCATCAGAGCCATCGATCGCAGCAGCTTCGTACACATCAGCAGGAATTGATTGCAACCCCGCCAAATAAATCACCATGTAGTAGCCTAGTCCCTTCCAGATGGTGACAGCCATGACGCTGGCAAGTGAAGTTGGTACAATGCCAAAAATTTTGTCTGGGCTAGTTAGCCAAGGAATACCTTCTGGAAAAATACCTAAAGCTTTAAAGAACTGATTGAGTAATCCGTTTTCTGCATACAGCCATTTCCAAGCTATTCCCGCAACTACCATTGAAATTACTACTGGGGTGTAGTAAGCTGCTCTAAACCAATTCATCCCCCGGAGTTTCTGATTTACCAAAATTGCCAGCACTAAGGGAGCAATTACTAAAATTGGTACTACACCCACAAGATATAAAAAAGTGTTTTCCAAGGTTTTCCAAAAAACTGCATCTTTCCAAAGTTTGAGGAAGTTGGCGAAACCTATCCATTGTGGCGGCTGTCCAATATCTTCATAGCTGGTAAAGCTGAGGTAAAACGCTTGCAGTGCTGGCCAAAAGACAGTTAACCCCAAAAGAACCAAGGCGGGTAGCAAAAATAAATAAGGAGTCAGTCGTTGTTTGATGAATATCCAATTTTTAGGCGTAAATTGATTCATATAAGATTTAATAGTTGTTTTTGCTTTGTCAGAACAAGAATTTGGGGATGTGAGTAGATTTAAGCTTCAATATTTTAAGGGCATATAAGTAAGTAGGTGAGAATAAATCAAAGTAGATTAAGTAATGTAAAAAATCTTGAGATGATTTCGTAGTGTTCGCGTAGCGTCTCGTAGAGAGGGCTACCTTGCGGGAACGCTTCTCTACGAGAGGCTCCGCCAACGCCAACAGCCCTCAAATTAGGACTAAAGTCCTTACTACAAACCTTGAATTATTCACGCCGCTCTACTTATTTGCGTAACGCTAATTAATAACTCGGAGATAAACTGCAATGGAAACTCAGCACAATTCGCCAATTGAACATCAAAATGTCCCCATAAACCACCGTGGACTACATGACTTTTTGTACAGTTCTGACGATGAACACACCGCCATTGAGGTGAGTATAACTCCTGAACTGGCAAACGATGGTACAGAAATTATTCACCTTCAGGTTTGGAGTGCAGCTGCTCAGAACGCGAAAATTGCAGGTGTTTACGCCGTATTAAACGCAGAACGCCACACGCAGTACATTGGCTATTCTCGGAATGTGTTGCTTTCCCTAAACGGCCATCTTCGCCAAAATGATGAGCAAAAGTGTGCTTTTGTACGTGTGCAAGCGTTCAAGTTCCCCAAGCGTCAAGAAATGGAAGATTTGCGAGATGCATGGATAGCAGAACTCCAAAACACACCACCTGGTAATGCAACTGATGGCGAAATGTGGGCTAGTACAGTCGGGGAGGCTGCGAAGGCGGTAATGTCAGAGGTTGAACGTCAAACTTACGAGGAGAAAAAGTTAAAGCTGCGGAAAGCAATGGCTGACACAACCCTTTCTAAAGAGTCAGAAACAATAGATGCGAGTGAAGCTGAACGTCAGCGTCAACTTGAAGCTGCTGTGAAAAACGATGACTGGAGTGTAATTATCGACGCACAGACACAGGAAACTAAGTTTTAGGTGTCAAATGGTGAGAACAGTAATTTAGTCATGATCATACAGCAGAAATAGCACAAACCTGTAATCCTACAGGTGTCTGAATAATCACTGATTCTACACCGAAGACTTGAGCGATCGCATTTGGTGTCAGAACTTGCTCTGGTGTACCAACTTCCCAAATATGACCCTGTTTTAATAATGCAATGCGGGAACTATACCGGGCTGCTAAATTCAGTTCGTGTAAAACTGTGACAATAGTTAATTCCTGCTGCTGATTCAATTCTTTAAGCAGTTCCAATAGTTGCAATTGATAGTTGATATCTAAAAAAGTTGTCGGTTCATCTAATAGTAAAACTTTTGGTTCTTGCGCTAGTGCTAAAGCTAAAAAAGCCCGTTGTCTTTCACCGCCTGAGAGTTCTTCGACTAAGCGATCGCTCAATTTTTCTAGTTGCGTCTTTTTAATTGCAGCTTCCACTTTCACCAAATCTTGAGCGTTTAATTCCCATTGCCACCAAGGTTGATGTGGTGTGCGTCCTAAACTTACTAATTGTCGCACTGTTAAGCCAAGGGGAACCGTTTGTTGTTGCGGTAATAATGCTAGTTTCTGTGCAACTATATTTGGGGGTTGAGAGTGAATTGCTTTGCCATCAAGTAGCACTGTTCCCTGCTGTGGAGTGAGAATACGACTCAGCAATTTCAGTAAAGTAGATTTACCTGAACCGTTAGCACCAACTAAACTCAACCATTCTCCTGTTTGCAGAGTCAGGTTAATGTCTTGAACAATTGGTGTTAAGGTATAACCGCCTGTGAGGTTTTGCAATTCGAGTGGCATTTGCTGAAATTCAAAAATCAAAAAGGAGAAACTTAATTTTACAGGATTTGAGTGGATTATTTAGCATCCTTATACCCATATTGATTTAGCTCGACTTTATCCATTTACTGGAATTGCGATCGCTACTGCGTAAATTACTCAAATGAGAACGCAAAGTGCCGTTTGCTTGCCCAAAACATTAAAATGATAGCGTGATCTACCGAAATGAGAAAGCAATATGCCTTTTTGCTTGCTAAATCTACCGAAATCAGAAAGCAATCAAGCATTTTGAGTAAGCAATATGCCTTTTTGCTTGCTAAATCTACTTAAATTAGAAAGCAATCAAGCATTTTGAGTAAGCAATATGCCTTTTTGCTTACTCAAAACATCAGAATGAGAAAGCAATTGACATTAAAATTCCCACCATTAAGGCTGTACTATCCTACTTATTGCCGCACAACAAGCCAAACCGAATTAACCCACGCTGATAACCGCGACGCATTAATCCCAGTGATAATGCCCCTTGAATGGTAGTCCAACCAGCATTTAGTAAGCCCCAAAGCGCTTGGGGAGTGAATGCGGAATCAATCACCACATTCCAAAAGGGGGCGACGGCGGTTGACCAATCAGCAGTGCGGATATTATGTAATGGTAGTTGATGTGCGATCGCTTCATACTCTGGCAAAGAAATCACATAAGGCAAACAATACACCCGATAAATATCCTGCAAATGTTTTTGTTCATCCGCCGTCAATGGTGACTCATCAGTTGGTCGATGACACCATGTCACCATAATTAACTTACCCCCAGGCTTCAATACTCGGTAGCACTCCTGGAGAAACTTCTTTTTATCTGGCATATGTTCACCGCTTTCTAGCGACCAAACCAAGTCAAAAGAATTATCAGCAAAAGGCATCTCTTGAGCATTGGCAACCTGAAACTCTGTTCTCAGGCTCAAATTAGCTTCCAATGCGCGTTCCGTTGCTCTGGCGGCTTGTACAGGACTTAATGTAATCCCTGTAGCCTGAGCATTAAACTTTTCTGCGAGGTATAAAGAACTGCCGCCAATGCCACAACCTACATCTAGGATATTTTCTGCTGCTTGTACTTCTGCCCAAGTGAGCAGTTCTTCAATTAAATCAATTTGAGCCTGACGGCGGTCTTTTTTCTGGGTACCGTCCGCACCATAGTAGCCGTGGTGCATATGTTCGCCCCAAATCTGTTCCCACAGACCAGAGGAAGCATCGTAAAATTGCTGAATTTGCTCGGAAAGTGTTGCACTCATGAAAAAAGTAGTATTGAGACGAAGTAGAATTCAAAAAAAACATACAGATATACGGTATCATGTATGTTTTTAATTAAATTTTGAATTGTTAACTCCCCTCTCCTTACTAAGGAGAGGGGTTGGGGAGCCAGTGCGTTGCGGGGGTGGAGGAGTTTGTAGCAACTGGCGTGGTGAGGTTTTGATTGTTTTATTGTCCAGGACTGGTGAAAGTAGGCTGTGGTTCAATTGAGGCAGGGTTCGCGGGCTTTTTCGGAGAAGTTTCTGGTTGATTTGGCATCTGTAGCTGAGGTGGTTGTACTAAATTACTCGTAGGTTTTGGAGTCTGGGGAGGAGTAGCTGTTTGACTGACTTGAGGTTGCTGTTGTCCACTTTTCTGGGCAATTTGCTGCATTAGCTGTTCAATTTTCTCAGCTTGTTCAATGTTGCCTTGCTGACGATACTCCTGATAAGCACGTTTCAAGACTCCACTGGCTTTTTTGATCTCGCCCTGATTATATAAAGTTACTCCCAAGTTATAGTAAGCTGAGGCATTTTTAGGATTTAGGCGAATAGCTTGCCGATAAACCGAAATAGCCTCAGAAGTTTCACCTTGAATTGCTAGCAAATTGGCCATGTTATTGTAGGCTGTGGCGTTTTTACGATCTAGCTGTAAGGCTTGGCGATAAGTGGCGATCGCAGGCTGTATTTGACCTTGTTGTTGCAAGGCGATCGCTAAGTTAAAATAAGCATTGGCATTGCTGCTATCTAGACTAATTGCTTTTTGGTATGTAGCGATCGCTTCCTCTAACTGTCCTTGTTCATACAGCGCCAAACCTAAATTATACAGCGCTGCTACTCTTGTGGGATCGATCACCAGACTCTGGCGATAAGCAGTAATCGCTGCATCTTTTTCTCCTTGTCGCTGCAACACTAAACCCAAGTTGTAATAACCTTCACTAAAATTGGGATTAACTTTAACCGCCTCTGCATATTCTTGTAACGCTCGTTCCAGGTGATTTTGCTGCAACAAGATATTACCTAAATAGTTCCGCGCTACTCCCAGGTTGGGGTCATGTTGCAAGGCTTGGCGAAAGGCATATTCCGCACCCTGTAAGTCTTTGCGGTTATAGCGCATGACTCCTTGCTGGAAAAAACTAGCTGCTTCCAAATCCTGAGAAATTGCGTTTTCTGCCAGCAGCTTGCTGACTGGGAAATTAGTAATTGTCGGTGCAGCCAAGACCAAAAACGTCGAGCAGCCACAGACTGTCATCTGGCAAAATAAATCTAACCACTGAGAAAATAGGGATTTTTTAGACATGAATTGCAAACCTGTACTTATTTTTAGTTCCGTTATAAGTCAGAGTACCCATCACGAAAGAAAAAATTCCAAATTCCTGTACAGACGCGATTAATCGCGTCTCTCCAAACTCCCCACTCCCACAGCTTCTGGCAAAATTAACATGGCATCGCCGAATGAATAAAAACGATAGCCAAAAGCGATCGCTTCGTTGTATATATTCAATAACCGTTGTCTGCCAATTAGCGCACTTACCAACATCAGCAAACTGGAACGCGGTAAGTGAAAATTGGTAATTAAACCATCCACCACCTGCCATTGGTAGCCCGGATAAATAAACAAGTCTGTTTTACCGCAAAATGGTTGTAAATTCCCCGATTCAGCCGCCCCTTCTAAAGCCCGTACTGCCGTTGTTCCCACAGCAATAATCCGACCGCCAGCTGCTTTAGTGGCGCGGATTTGCTCTACTGTGGCTCTTGGGACTTCAATCCATTCTTCATGCATCTGATGGGTAGTTACGTCCTCTACTTCCACAGGCCGAAATGTGCCAACACCAACATGTAGCGTCACAAAAGCTTGATTGATATTGCGATCGCGCAACTTTTGTAATAATTCTCTTGTAAAATGTAATCCGGCTGTCGGAGCTGCGATCGCTCCTGGCTCTTTAGCATAAACTGTCTGATACTGATCATCAGCAGCTTTTGAGGCAGTGATGTACGGTGGTAGCGGTACTTCACCAAATACCTCTAACAGTTGCACCAAAGACTTTCCCTCTGGTACATCAAATTGCAACAAACGCCCCCCAGTGGCTGCGTCTGTTTCTAAAACCGTAGCCGTGAGTTGGGGACTCTTTACTGGATAGGAATCTTCCCAATCCGCAATTCCTGATTTTTGATCCCTAATGCCTAATTGCCTTGGTTCAAAAATAATCTTCGCTCCCTGCTTGAAGCTTTTTCCTGGCTTAACTAAAGCTAACCAACAGTTATACTGCCGTTCTTCCAACAGCAACACCTGGATTTTAGCACCAGTAGATTTATGTCCATAAAGCCGCGCTGGAATAACTTTTGTATTGTTCATAACCAACAAATCACCAGAGCGCAACAGTGCAGGCAAATCATGGAAAATATGGTGCAGGGTTGCTGTTTCGGTGTCTGTATTGGGATTAACCACCAGTAACCGCGAACTATCTCTAGGAACTGCTGGGTTTTGGGCAATCAGTTCTGGAGATAGTTTGTAGTCATAGCCAGCTACCGAACAATCTAATTCAAAATCTTTTCCTTGTATGCCAGAGGTATCTTTCAAATTGACTTCTACTAGTTTTTGGTTTATTTAGTATTTATACTCTCTTAAAAAAGCTGGTTTGAGTTTTTCCTTCTAAAAGAACTTTAAGGCATCTTCGCTCAGTTTTATCGCTTGGCGATAAGATTGGTACTATTGAGTAACACGGAAAATTAACATAAAGATTGGGTAAACCTCCCCATCTAAAAACGGGGGCTTTTACCCTAGCGTGAACAGCCATTGATTGACGAATATAGATATGTAGGATTGGCTTTGATCCCAAGCACCAACAAACATGGAATACTTGTACTATCTGGCAAATGCCAGTCTAACCCTGAGGGTCGTTCAACACCTGCACGCTAGACCCCAGACACCAGTTTCTTTCGTCACCGTAATTCATCAAATTGATGGCTGGGTGGTTAGGATCAAACTCAAAGGTCAAGTCTCGCATCAAGACGATGGCGACTTTCGCGCTTTTTTAAATGAATTAGGAATTAGCTACGAACCGCCAATGAGGGTGCAAATGGCACTTTGGAGTTTGGAAGCCGGACAGTGCCCTGTGGACGTGATGCGTCGCTATCAGGTTGCGATCGTCTCTCATGGTAGTCCAGAGAGAGATGAAATCGAGGCGTTCCGCCAACAGTTTGTCCGAGGCTTAGGCT
>Ga0123338_10006021_pt1 | contig 10255 bp, 10 predicted proteins | sample grotaG_FD_89793 | JGI IMG/M metagenome (GOLD analysis project Ga0123338, IMG submission 89793) | Glacier valley bacterial and archeal communities from Borup Fiord, Nunavut, Canada, to study Microbial Dark Matter (Phase II) -... | ecosystem: Environmental > Aquatic > Freshwater > Ice > Glacier ...
AAATAAATACTCCACTTTCCCCTTAGATACAACAAAACTTCTCATTGTTTCTGATACCTTTTATGTTGGTTGGCAACAAATAGCTACAACCGATCTTTTAAATGTTGGTTTGGATAAAAACAATCCGTTAGCAGAAAAATATATTTATTACAACCTTGGCGGAAATAATTCACCCTGGCAACCATCAATTGATCTTAATGGTGCATTTATGGTAAGACCAGTATTTGGTTCACGAACTAATGTCATTTCCGCAACAGAAGACGATATTGCCATAAATAATTTTAAAGTCTATCCCAATCCAACTACTGGAAATATAAATTGGACTGGTTTAAATATTAATGAGGTAGTTGTTTATGATATTTTAGGAAATAAAATTTTTGAAAAAAATAAAATTTTGTTTTCCGAAAACTCAATTGATCTTTCAAAAAAGGCGGATGGAATTTATATTATTCATTTTATTAGTGGAAATAGAAAAATAATAAGAAAAGTGATTTTGCTTAAATAAATATTTACTCATAAAAGAAGAAGAAAGATATAATTATCAGTTTATCAATATCAGTATAATCTTAAAACTATTTTCTTGTTAATACTTTTTGATCCTTAGTTAATTTTTTCCAAACCCATTCTCCAACTTGTTCTCCTTGTCTCATACCTGCTTCAACTCCATCTCTGTAATGAATTCCTCCATAAACTCTGCTATCTGATACCTGTTGATAAGCTTCTTTAAATGATTTAAATGTTCTAACGCCATGGCCAAACCTATATTCTGTAGAATCAGTAAATGTTACATTATCACCTAATAAATGAGTTAATATGGTTCCTGCTGCTGCAGAAATAGTGCTATGCCCACTAACATATTCTGGGAAGCCAGGAGTTTCTAAAAACGGTTCCCATTTAGGATCAATATTATCATTGATAACAGTAATCGGCCTAATACGTAAACTTCTGTATTTTTCGTCCCAAGCAGAAATAAATCCATCATAAAGCGCAATTGAAGTAAGAGTATATGCTTCTAATGACTTAATCATTGATAATTTTTTATCTTTTGCAACAGTTTGTGTAATTGCAATCCAATGGCCAGCTGGAGACATTTTTTTGTTGGCATAAGTAACGTGACCAATAATATTTGTTACAAAAGCATTGTCATCCCAAAAAAAGGCTATATCCTTTTGTTCCTTTGTTAAATGTTTACCAATTTCATAAACTTCAGTTGTCAGTTTATAAAACTCACTTTTTTTATTCAGATCAAATTTTGCCGGTCTTGGTGGCATAAATTGCGAGCAAGTATCTAAAGTGAAATTTCTTAATGTATTCCATCTTGGTTCGCAGGCATCAGCGTATGTTGGTGGAGTTGGAACCCATTTGCCAGGCTCATGAACAACAGTATATCTAAAACCTCTAGTTTGTTTATAAAAATCAGATCCTGAATATTTTATAACATGTTTTGCAACATCTTCTCCATAGGCAACAGATCTTTTATAAACATCATCAGGGATGCCCATATTTTTATATTTTTTTATAAAATCCTCTTCAAATTTATCCCATAAATCTGCAGAAAAAGTTAAAGTCCGTCCAACGTAAATAAATGCTTTGATACTTGCAAGTGCATAACAATATTGTTTTGAAGTATCTGGTTTAGGAATTTCACCAAAGGTGTTTAATTTTTTTGCAAAAGTAGGGTATGAAGGATATTCGTTTCGCAGAGTTTCATAAGCAGCCAAATAGGAGTAAGCATAAATTCTACTAGAAATAGTAGGCTTAAAAATATCATGAATCATTACATCTGTTAATTCAGTTGAAACGGTATGTAATAATTGAGGTTCAGAAGCTTTTTCATTGTACTCTTTTGGATCAACTTTTTTACAACCCCATATCCCAATCAATGAAAAAACTAAGTAATAAACTAAACGCTTCATCTTGTAAACTAATTTATTTTTTTATTATAAATGCAAAGTTAAGAAACAAAAAAACATTTATAATTTTATTTATAAAAAATGTGAAATATTAAGATCTAAGGCTACTTATTTTTCTATTCTTGTCAGAAAGAAATCATGATAGCTTATGTAAAATAAATAAAGGTAGCTGAGAGGTATGGCTGAAATGTTTGGTAATGCTTTTATGAAATATATTGCCCCAAAATCCTTTATTTTTTTTAGCTAATGCTACAACATCGGGTTTTAATTGATTTATATAATTTTCAATACCATCCAAAATCACATGATTTTGTACCACTTCGAAATTTATTTTATCACTTGAAAATTCTTTTTTAAGAAGCTGAAACATATCATCGTGAGATTTTTTTTCAATTTCAGATTCTTTAACATGAAGAATTGTTGTTTTAGCATTAAAAATTGATGAGAAATTAATAACTTCTTTTAAGCTGCTTAACTCACTTTCTTCTAAATCAGCGGCGTAAATTATATGCTCAACATCTTTTAATATAGCTTGAGGGGGGATAGCAAAAACGGGACAATGTGATTTTTCAATTACTGAAAATGTAGTGGAGCCAATTAAACCATCAAGTTTTGCATTAATTCCAGCCGTACTCATTACAATTAAATCCGCATTAATTTCTTCAGAAAGGAAAGTAATTGTATCAGTTATTGGTCCATAATCATTCTTAAATACTATCGGTGGCAGATCTACATTATCAAATTGATTTTGAATATCATTTTTAAATTTTTCCATCATATTTTCAGAGTTTTCTTTAAACTCCTCCAATAGTAGTTGTGTATCTAAAGGAATAGTATAAGGGCTTGCTGCAGGGATGGTGTAAACATGTAGAACTGTAATTACTGATTGTGTTTTTTTTGCAATCATTATTGCAAACTGCATAGCATGAATGGAGTTTGCACTAAAATCTGTTGGGAATAAAATATTTTTCATTTATAGTAATCCTTTAAAAAAATAAAATTAAAATTTGGGAACACTTAAATTTTAATTAAACTTAATTAAAAGCATTAAATTTAAAACATTTCATCAAATAATTTAATGAGATATTAATTTCAATACTAAAAAAAAAGAACCCAAATTATTTTACACTAATTTAAAACCTTCGACGAAAACAACTATTTTCCCCATTGGGGAAAAATCTCGTCGCATTAAATCTTTATTACTCTTTTAAAAAAAAATACTTCAACAAAATGATTTGATTATTAAGTTATTATGTAAAGTATTTTAATTTATTAAAATTAATTTTTTGTCATTAAAACAGTTTTTAGTAATGGCATATTTATTTTGAATGAGAGGAATACTTAAACATTAAAATAGATTATTATGGAAACTTCAAATCAAAAATCAATAGATTGTTTAAATGACTTAATACGTATTAATAATGATCGTATTGAAGGTTATGAAAGAGCTTCTAAAGAAGCTGAAACCTTAGATATTGATTTAAAAGCACTTTTTGCGAAAATGGGTAGCGAAAGTCGTACTTATCGCGATGAATTAGCAACGGAAGTTAGAAATTTGGCTGGAGAAGTGGCAACAGACACAACAACATCTGGTAAGTTTTATAGAGTATGGATGGATGTAAAAGCAGCCTTTACAGGTAAAAATCGTACTGCTATTTTAGAAAATTGTGAATTTGGAGAAGATGCAGCTCAAGATGCATATCAAAAAGCTTTAGAATCCGACGCATCAATGAATACTCAGGTTCGTCAATTAATTAGCAATCAAAAAGATTCTTTAAGAACATCTCATGATGCAATTAAAAAATATAGAGATTTAAATAAATCTATAGCTTAATAAAAATCTTCTTTTGACTAGCTTTAAATGCTACTGGTTAATTCAAAATCTTATTTTTTAAATTTGATTTTTTAGCCTTTAGCATTTAATTTTTTATTCTAATTTATTTTAAATCAAAAACTTAAAAAAATGAAAGCGAATAAACTTTTTACACAATCAATCTTTTTATTTTCATTATGTCTTTTTATTTCTTCTTGCACAAAAGAAGGACAAAAAGAGATTAAAGAGAGTACACAAAATTTAGGAAAATCTATTGATAGAGAAACTGAAAGAGTTGGAGAAAAAGTAAAAGAATCTGTTGATGTTGGGGATCAAGAAATTAATCACGAAAAAGATGAGTTTGCTATAAAAATTAATCAAAAAATTAATGAGATAGATTTACAACTTAAGAAGCTGGATGGTAAGATGAAGTTTTCGGTAAGTAAAGAAAAAATAATTCTGCAAGAACGAAAAAATGAACTTGAACTTGAGAGATTAAAATTAAAAAACAACTTGGAAGAAATGAAGTTAGAAACGAAACACGAATGGAAAAAATTTAAACTTCGGTTAAGTGCGCTACTTGAAGAAGCTCAAAGAGAACTTGAGAAATAATAATTTAAATATATATTAACTTACTACTAAACTTAAACATAATATGACAACTTCACATCACTCTGCAGAGGTGCAGATTGAAGGAATGGGCGCCATTGTACATAATGATGGTGTTTATTTTAGAGTATGGGCACCACATGCCAAAACAATTTTTATTTCTGGCGTTTTTAATAAGTGGAAGCCTAGTTCAAAAAAATACGAATTAATCCATGAAGGGAATGGATATTGGGGTTTGGATATTAACGACGCAAAGGTTGGAGATGAATATAAATATATTATTCATACTCATGATGGAAAAAAATTAGAAAGAGTTGACCCTTATGCTAAGTCAGTAACCAATTCTATCGGAAATGCTATTATTTATGATAGTAATGCATTTGATTGGGAAGATGAATATTTTGAAATGCCTTCTTGGAATAAATTAGTTATTTATGAATTTCATGTCGGTACTTTCAATGCAAAAGATAAAGGAGTTCCAGGAGATTTTCTTACCGCTATTGACAGAATTCCTTATTTAAAAGCTTTAGGTATAAATGCGGTAGAAGTAATGCCACCATTTGAATTTGCTGGAGATTTTTCATGGGGATATAATCCTGCACATCCTTTTGCAATTGAATCAGCTTACGGTGGGCCAGATGCTTTCAAACAATTTATAAAAGTTTGCCATAAACATGGTATTGCTGTTATATTAGATGTAGTATATAATCATTTTGGTCCAACAGATCTTTCTATATGGCAATTTGATGGTTGGCATGAAGATAATAAAGGTGGAATTTATTTTTATAATGATTGGAAGTCCGTAACACCATGGGGCGACTCTCGACCTGATTATGGTAGAGGGGAGGTAAGACAATATATTCGTGATAATGCTTTAACATGGCTTGAAGAATTTCGATGTGATGGTTTAAGATTTGATATGATTCCATATATCAGAAATGTTCATGCGGACGAAAACCCAGATACAAATATTTACGAAGGTTGGGAATTATTAAGGTGGATAAATAAAGAAATCCATCAAAAATTTCCGTGGAAAATTACAATAGCGGAAGATTTGCATGGCTTAAATGCTGTAACAGAAAATCTTGAAAATGGTGGTGTTGGTTTTGGATCGCAATGGGATGCTAATTTTGTTCATCCTGTGAGAGAAACAATAATTAAAATTGAGGATGACCATAGGGATATGGAAGTAATCAAGAATTCATTATTGCATCGTTATAATGATGATGCCTATCGAAGAGTCGTTTTTACAGAATCTCATGACGAAGTTTCCAATGGAAAAGCCAGAGTTGCAGAAGAAATTGCTGATGACGATGTAAATAATTATTTTTCTAAAAAGAGATCATCACTTGGGATGGCATTAACACTAACATCTCCAGGAATTCCTATGATTTTTCAAGGACAAGAATTATTGGAAGATAAATGGTTTTCTGATACAGATCCGATTGATTGGTCAAGGTTTTCAGAATTTAAAGGTTTTGCAAAAATGTTTAGAGATATGATTAAGCTAAGGCTTAATTTCTTTAATAATACCGAAGGATTATCTGGCCAACATACTGATATTTTGCACATAAATAATGAAGAAAAAATAATTGCATATCATCGGTTTTTAAATTGGGGAAAGGGAGATAGTGTGGTAGTTGTATTAAATTTTAGAGATAGAGGTCATGATTCTTATTCAATTCCATTTCCAGCTGAAGGTACATGGAAGATAAGATTTAATAGCGATTGGGGTGGCTATGATGAAGATTTTAATGACCAATTTGTGTATGATACCATAGCAGAAAATTCCGAAGGAAATGTTTTTGCCAATGTTTCAATTGCTGCTTATAGTGCAATTATATTATCACAAGACAGAGAAGTTTAAAATGAATTTTTTCAAGAATAGTGTCAATATTTTTTCTAATTATTGACACTATTTTTTTTAATTTTTTTCGAAATAAAGTTTAAACCATTCTATTGCAAAACTTATATCTTGTTGAGTTAAATTATGACCAGCATTTTCGTAATGTAAAGTTACCTTTGAATTAAAATTTGCTAATAAATCCGCCCATTCTTTTGATTGACCTGCAGGTACGGTAAAATCATTTTTACCTGCTGAAAGTAAAACAGGTCTATTTTTTAAATCCACAATGAAATCCGGTTTAAATGGAATCATAGGACGAATTAAAATGGCACCTGCTAAAAGTTCAGGATGAATTAACAATATACTTCCTGCCAAATTTGCACCATTTGAATAACCTAGTGCAATAATTTTTTCTGTATTAAATCCATAAATTTCGGAAGCTGAATAAATAAAATCAGTTATTTCATTGGTTCGAAATTTTAAATCATCAATATCAAAAACACCTTCTGAATGCCTTTTAAAAAAACGAATCATTCCATTTTCTTCTACCTGTCCTTTAATTGAAAGTAAATTTATTTTTTTTCCAAAAACCCTTCCAATTGGTATTAAATCATTTTCACTTCCCCCTGTTCCGTGTAGAAGCAATAAAGTATAAGCGCTTTCTAAATTTTCATTAGAAGGTAAAAATACTGGAGAAAAGTTTTCCATAGATTTCATAGCCATATAACAATCAATTTTTTTCTAAAGTTATATTTTAAAAAAATAAGAATCGAATATTTTTGTTTCAACCTCTCAAACTAGTCTCTTTACAGTAAAGTTGAGGAATTATAAATTTTTTTAAAATAAACACAACCAACTTATGGCTTCTGCTTCGGAGCCAAACACAGGAACATTAAAGCTTTCATAGGGATGATATGATATAGCATCATGATGAACATAAGCTATTGATTTAATATCTTTCTCATGCAAGAAATGAAAAGTTTCATTAATTGAATTTTCGAGAGTTTGCTTATTAAAAATAATCGGTACCTCCATATTAATTAAAAGCCTTGTAGAATTTTTAGTAGCCATAAAACCGACTATTTTGGAAGTAATATCCATGCTCTCTGATAGGTTGTAGGATTTTAAAGCATTAAATTTTAAAATATTTTCATTAACTAACCAACCTATTTCGATATCGGGTTTTCGTAAAAGCACTTGATAATCTTCACCCTTATCCATACTTTTATTTTAATTCTTTTGGTAAAGATATTTTTATGAAAATTGGAAGTGAAATTATATGTAAAACTAAAAAAAAGTATTTTTATTTTAAATTATGAATTTATCAATATTGATATATTCATAATTTACCTCTCTTAAAATAAATTAATAAGACTATAATAAACTTATTAATCAAAATTATGTTTATATTTTGATATACTTAACTCAAATCAAATGAAAACACCAAATATTGGCTTAAATGAAAAAGAACTTTTTGGTTCTGCTGAAATCCTTAACAGGCTTTTAAGTGATGAATTTTTACTTTACACTAAAACAAGAAATTATCATTGGAATGTAACAGGTCCACGTTTTAACGATTTACATAAATTTTTTGAAAGTTTATATGAACAATTGGACGAAGTAATGGATAATGTTGCAGAAAGAGTTAGATACCTCGGTTTTTATTCTTTTGGCACAACTGCCCAATTTGTAAAAATGGCAAGAATTCAGGAAAACATTGGTGATATCCCTGATGAAAATGGAATGATTCAAAGTCTTTTAAATGATCACGAAACTATTATTAGGCATGTAAGGCTGGATATAGACACAGTAATAGATAAATACCATGATGCAGGAACAAGTGACTTTTTAACTGGAATAATGGAAATACACGAAAAAATTGCATGGTTGCTCAGGTCGTACCTTCAATAAAAATAAAAAGCAGATAATAATCTGCTTTTTATTTTTAAATTAATTGGTATTTTTTACATTAAAAAGCTGTTTACCTGTTAATAAATCAAAAAACAATTTAAAGTCACTAGCTAAACTAAACCCAGGATATTGATATGTTGTTGGTTTGTTTTTTCAAAAAAGAAGTGTCCTACCCATGCAAAACCATAACCCAAAATTGGTGTTGCTATAAAAAATCTCCAATCTTTAAAAATAAATCCAGCTATTAAAGTTAAAAACACCAAACCTGTTCCGATAAAATGCAAAACTCGAGATGTTGTATTTTCGTGCTCCTTCAAATAAAAAGGATAAAATTGTTTTACGAAGTGTATTTTTTAATAGGCATAGTTATATAAAGTTTAAATATTAAAGATATATAAATAAAAAATATTCTAAAATTATATTGATTGATGATAATACAACTATGTTTTTTATGATAAAAATGATTTTTATGAAATAAAGTATTAAATAAAATTGTATTTCAAGGGGGAAATCTACTATTTTTGCCTATTTAAATAATCAATTTTTTATAGGTTATAAATTGCAACTGGTCATTTCTTTAGGATAAATTTTATGATTAATCATTAAATTTTATTTATAGGACATTAAAATATTTAAAATTAAGTGAGTGAATAAAAATTTACAATTTTCCGGTTTGTGGGCTGTGGTATTAGGCGGGTCGAGTGGTTTTGGAATGGCAACTGTTGAAAAACTAGCACAGCATGGAATGAATGTTGCTGTGATTTATCGTGAAATATCAATAACAGAAAAAGTTTTAAAAAATGATTTTATAGATCTTGCTTTACTTAATGGTGTAGAAATTTTACCATTTAATATTAATGCACTTGATAAAAGTAGTAGAGAAATTTTTATAAATGAATTTTGCAAATTAGTAAAAAATAAAAGCGTAAAGCTTTTGTTGCATTCAATTGCCAGAGGTAATTTAAAACCTTTAAGTTTTAAAGAAGGATGTATTTCAGGTGATACAAGTGATATCTTATCAATAGAAGATATTGAATTTACAACTTATGCTATGTCCAACAGTTTATTAGATTGGACAAGGTTATTATTAAATGCCGATTTATTTAACGAAGATGCACGAATAATAGGGCTTACAAGTGAAGGAGCACATAAATATTGGGAAAGTTATGCAGCAGTATCAATGGCAAAGGCATCATTAGAAAGTCTTGCAAAATACATGGCAGTTGAATTTAGTAAATTTGGGATCAAGACCAATTTAATTCAGGCTGGGATTACAGAAACCCCATCATTAAAAAAAATACCCGAAAGCGAAAAACTTATAAGCTTAGGTAATTCAAGAAACCCGTTAGGAAGGATAACTCAGCCTCATGATATTGCAAATGTAATTTATTTATTGTGCTGCGATGAAGCATTTTGGATAAATGGCGCGATTATTCATGTAGATGGTGGGGAGCATTGTGTTTAAAAATTACTTAAAAATGAAAACAAATTTTTGTTAGGTTTATGTGTGAGATACTTTTTTTAATTTGTTAAGAATAATTATGAATTTTGAAGAAATATTAAATGTTTTGCCTTATAAATCTTCTTTTCGTTTTGTAGATAAAATTTTATCTCTTAATGAAAATAGTGTAACCGGAGAGTATACTTTGCAACAAGATTCTTTTTTTTATCAAGATCATTTTGTTGGAAACCCCATTACTCCTGGAGTTATTTTAACAGAAATAATGGCTCAGATAGGTTTAGTAGTACTTGGTATTTATTTAATAACGAAAGATAATAATACAGATATAAACCAAAGTGGATTATTATTTCCACTTCTTACCTCAACAGAAGTTTCATTTTTTAAAATGGTATTTCCTGGTGATTCGGTTAAAGTAACCTCAAAAAAAGAATATTTCCGCTTCGGCAAGTTAAAGTGTTATGTAGAGATGCTTAATTCCTCAAATGAATTAATAGCCAAGGGTACATTTTCGGGTATTATTAAAAAAGTTAAACAAAAAAATGACTAAACGAGTTGTAGTTACTGGTTTAGGCGTTATTTCTCCAAACGCTGTTGGAGTAGAAGCTTTTTTAAATGCCATTAAAAATGGCATATCCGGCATTAAATTCAATCCTTTTTATAGAGAATTAAATTTTAGTTGCCATTTATCGGGAACTCCGGAT
>Ga0123338_10006023_pt1 | contig 10253 bp, 6 predicted proteins | sample grotaG_FD_89793 | JGI IMG/M metagenome (GOLD analysis project Ga0123338, IMG submission 89793) | Glacier valley bacterial and archeal communities from Borup Fiord, Nunavut, Canada, to study Microbial Dark Matter (Phase II) -... | ecosystem: Environmental > Aquatic > Freshwater > Ice > Glacier ...
GACCGACGTGAGCGGCATGATGACCGCCGACCCGCGCCTCGTGCGCAGCGCCCGGCCTATTGCCCACATAAGCTACCAGGAAGCCATGGAGCTGTCGCACTTCGGGGCCAAAGTGCTCTATCCGCCTACCATTCAGCCCGTCATGCAGCGCGGCATTCCGCTCTGGATTAAAAATACCTTTGCCCCCGACGACTACGGCACGCTGGTGGAAGTGAGCCCGCCGCACACCGCCGCCGTGGTGCGGGGCATTTCCAGCATCGGCAACCTCACGCTGCTCAACCTGGAAGGCAGCGGCATGGTGGGCATCCCCGGTTTCTCGATGCGGCTGTTTGCCGCACTGGCCCGCGAGCGCATCAACGTGGTGCTCATCACCCAAAGCTCGTCGGAACACTCCATTTGCGTGGGCGTGAACGCGCAGGATGCCGCATCGGCCCAGGTGGCGGTGGATGAGGAGTTTGCCCCGGAAATCGCGGCCGGCCGCATCGAGCCGCTGCGGCCTGAGCCGGACCTGGCCATCGTGGCGCTGGTGGGCGAAAACATGAAGGACCACCCCGGTATCAGCGGCAAGCTATTTGGGGCGCTGGGGCAGAACGGGGTGAATATCCGGGCCATCGCGCAGGGCGCGTCGGAGAAGAACATTTCGACCGTGATTCGGGCGGTCGATGTGCGCAAGGCCATCAACGTGCTGCACGAGGCCTTTTTTGAAGCCACCGTGAAGCAGGTGAACCTGTTCATTCTGGGGCCGGGCAACGTGGGCAGCAAACTGCTGGAGCAACTGGCGCGGCAGCAGGTGCACTTGTTGGAGAAGCTTGGTTTGCAGGTACGCGTGGTGGCCATTGCCAACAGCCGCCACTGCCTGGTGAACGAAAACGGCCTGGACCTGACCGCCTGGCCCGAGGAACTGGCCGCCGCGCCCGCTCAAACCCTGGCAGAATTCACCCAGCTCATCATCGGCCGCAACCTGCGCAATTCCATTCTTGTGGACGTAACGGCCAACCCTGCCGCGGCCGGCATTTACGCCAAGCTGTTGGAAAAGAGCGTGGCTATCGTGGCCTGCAACAAGGTGGCGGCTTCGTCGGAATACGCGCAGTATTCCCGCCTCAAAAGTTTGTCGAAGGAATTCAACGCCAGCTATTTATTCGAAACCAACGTGGGCGCGGCCCTGCCCATCATCGGCACGCTGAACGACCTCACGCGCAGCGGCGATGTGGTGCGGCGCATGGAGGCCGTGCTTTCCGGCACGCTCAACTTCGTGTTCAACCATTACGACGGCACCCGGCCCTTCGCCGAAGTGGTGCGCCAGGCCCAGGCCGAAGGCTACACCGAGCCCGACCCGCGCCTCGACCTGAGCGGCAGCGACGTGGCCCGCAAAATCCTGATTCTGGCCCGCGAAGCCGGCCAGGTAATGGAAATGAGCGACATCGAAATTGACACTTTCCTGCCGCCCGCCTGCCTCGAAGGCGACGTGGAAGCGTTCTACACCCAAATGGCAGCGCACGAAGCGCACTTCCGCGCCCTCTACGACGCGGCCACGGCCGCCGGCCAGCGCCTGAAATTCGTGGCCCGCTACGCCGAGGGCCACGCCGCCGTGGGCCTGCAAACCGTAGCGCCCGGCCACGACTTGTACGACCTGCGCGGCAAGGACAACGTGGTCCTCTTTTATACCGACCGGTATGTGGACCAGCCTCTGGTGGTGAAGGGTGCCGGGGCGGGGGCGGAAGTCACGGCCTCGGGCGTGTTTGCGGACATTATCCGCGCCGCCAGGCTTTAAATCAATTAAAAATTAAAAATGAAGAATTAAAAATTGGGTGGAGGGTAAAGCGGCTTCGGTCATTTTCAATTCTTCATTTTTAATTCAAATGATTCATGCCTGATTCCGTTCTCGTTCACTCGCCCGCCACGCTCTCCAACCTGGGCTGTGGTTTCGATGTATTTGGCCTGGCCCTGGCCGCGCCCTACGATGCCATTCGCCTCACGCGCAGCGCCAAGTCGGGCGTTCGCATTCGACACCTCGACCCCTACAACCTGCCCACCGACCCGCTGCACAACGTGGCGGGCGTGGCCTTGCTGGCCCTGCTGAAGCAAGTGCCGGAAGCCATGGGCTTCGACGTTGAAATTACGAAGGGCATCATGCCGGGCAGTGGCGTGGGCAGCAGCGCGGCCAGCGCCGCCGGCGCGGTGGTGGCCGCCAATGCCCTGCTGGACAACCGGTTCACCAAAATGCAGCTCGTGGATTTTGCGATGGAAGGAGAGGCCGTTGCTTCCGGGGCGCGCCACGCCGACAACATCGCGCCGGCCATTTTTGGCGGCTTCACGGTGGTGCGGGCCCTGGAGCCGGCCATCGACATCATTGCGCTGCCCGCGCCGCCGCTGTGGGTGGCCGTGGTGCACCCGCAGATTGAGGTGAAAACCAGCGACTCGCGCAAGGTGCTGCCAGCCACGGTGCCGCTGGGCCTGGCCGTGCGCCAGTGGGCCAACGTGGCGGGCCTGGTGGCCGGGTTTATGACTTCGGATTATGACCTCATTGGCCGCTCGTTGGATGACTATATCGTGGAGCCGGCCCGGCTACCGCTCATCCCTGGCCTGGCCGAGGCGCGGACGCGGGCGCTGGCGGCCGGGGCCATCGGGGGCGGCATTTCGGGCTCGGGGCCGTCGATTTTCATGCTGAACCGGACCGAGGAAACGGCGCAGGCCGTGGGGGCCGCCATGGGCAGCGTATTTGTGGAGCTGGGCATAGCCTGCAACGTGTACGTAGGGCCGGTGGGAACTACGGGGGCGCGGGTGATTTCAGAATTATGAGCGAAAAAGGAACAACGTGGAACGTCATGCTCATCTGGCGTCCGCGCAGCCGAAGCATCTCTACCGCAGTAGTAAACCCTATCGATTGAATTACTTACGCGGTAGAGGTGCTTCGACTCCGCAGACGCCAGATGAGCATGACGTTCTTTCTACCACCAACCGACAACTAAAAATGAAATACTACAGCCTTCGCCACCAGTCGCCGCTGGTTGATTTCCGCACGGCCACCATCACCGGCCAAGCCCCGGATGGCGGCCTGTATTTCCCCGAAACCATCCCTAAACTCTCGTCCGGCTTCCGACGCGAGCTGCGCAGCCTGAGCAAGGCCACGGTGGCCCTGAACGTGATGCGGCCCTACGTGGGCCGCACCATTCCCGAGACTGACTTGCAGCGCATTTGCGCCGAGGCCGTGGATTTTGAGTTTCCGCTGGTGCCGGTGGCGGCGGGCGTAACGGTGCTGGAACTGTTTCACGGGCCTACGCTGGCGTTTAAGGACGTGGGGGCGCGGTTCATGAGCCGCTGCCTGGGCCATTTTGCCAAGGCCGGCGACACCCCGCCCGTGACCGTGCTGGTGGCCACCTCCGGCGATACCGGCGGGGCCGTGGCCAGCGGCTTTCTGGGCGTGCCGGGCGTGGAAGTGGTGATTCTGTACCCCGCTGGCAAGGTGAGCCCAGTGCAGGAGCAGCAGCTCACCACGCTGGGCCAAAACATCACGGCGCTGGAGGTCAGCGGCACGTTCGACGACTGCCAGGCGCTGGTGAAACAAGCATTTCTGGACCCCGAGCTGGCGCAAAATCGCTTCCTGACCTCGGCCAATAGCATCAACGTGGCGCGGTGGCTGCCGCAACAGCTGTACTACTGCTTTGCCATGCAGCAGTGGCCCGAAGGGGCCGCCCCGCCCGTGGTAGCCGTGCCGAGCGGCAACTTTGGCAACCTGTGCGCCGGGCTGCTGGCGCAGGCGTCGGGGCTGCCGCTGGGGCATTTTATTGCGGCCTGCAATGCCAACGAGCCGGTGCCGGTGTACCTGCGCACGGGCACCTTCACCCCCCGGCCGGCCGTAGCCACGTTTTCCAACGCCATGGACGTGGGCAACCCCAGCAATTTTGTGCGCATTCTGGAACTGTTTGATAATGATGTGAATAAGCTGCGCGCCGTCCTCAGTGCAGATACCGTGAGCGACGCCGATACGGTGGCCGCCATCCGGCAGGTGTGGGAGCAGCAGGGCTACCTCCTCGACCCGCACGCGGCCGTGGCCTACACGGCTTTGCGGCGCTACCAGGCCCAGCACCCGGCGGCCGAGGGCCTGGTGCTGGCCACCGCGCACCCCGTAAAATTCCCCGATGTTGTGGAGCCCATTATCGGCCGGGCCATTGCGCTGCCGGCCGCCGTGCAGGAGTTGCAGGGCCGGCCCAAACGAAGCGTGCCCCTGGCGGTTGATTACGCAGAACTGAAAGCTTATTTGATGTAGGAACGCGCCGCCGCACGTTTCGGGTTGGTACAACCAGAAGTATGTCACACCTGATGTTAAAAAAACAGTTGCAAAAATGCGGGCTGCCGCGCCTGCTCACTGCGTCCGCTCCGGCCCGTTGTTGGGTGATGCTGGCCGTGACGCTGGCCGCGACGGCCTGCCGCCCCGACCAGATTGAACACCTCAAGGACCACAAGCGCATTGGAATTGAGGCCGAAAACTGGGAGGTAAAGCGCATCATGCCCAAGGACTTGCTACGGGCCACGCGCTGGGCCGGCGATTCCCTCACCGCTACCGCCGACACACTGCTGCGCCGCAACCTGGCCCGCGAACTGGCCGTCGGGGGCGTGGTCCGGGCGGCGGCGTTCTGCCAGCCCGAAACCTTCCACTTGGTCGATTCACTGGCGGGCGTGTTCAAGGCCACGGCGCGCCGCGTGAGCGAGCGGCCGCGCAGCCCGCTGAACAAGGGCGTGCTGCTGGCCCAGGAAATGAGCCCAGATACCACCCGCACCATCAAGCGGCTGTCGCAGGAAGTATTCTTCTACCAGCGGCCCATTGTGCTCAATAATGCGCTGTGCCTGCGCTGCCACGGCGAAGTAGGCAAGGATATTTCGGCGGCCGACTACGCGCTTATCAAGCAGAAATTCCCGCAGGACCAGGCCACAGGCTATAAGCTGGGCCAGCCCATGGGCGCGTGGCAGCTCAGCCTCCAGCGCAATGGCGTGGCCGAGTTCTGGACGATGAAGACGCGCAAGAAGTGGCGGGAGCACAAGATGCCCAAGCTGTTTTAGTCCGGCACGTTTTCAATGCAACCCTAGGATTTGTTTTAAGCTGGTTCCCTGGATTTGAAAAGAGCCAAATGGTGCCAGCCAAATTTTGGACGATGAAAACACGCGCGCAATGAACGAAGCCCACACTATGATAGCTGCCCTGCCACCAGCGCTGCTTAAGCTGCGGCTGATTCGGCTGCGGCCGGAGCGGTACGGGTGGATTAAGCACCTCTTCTTACCCCTGGTGCTGCTGATTGCGGTGATTCCAGACAAGGGCACTGTCAATGCCGACCTGCGCGCACTACACGTTTTTATAATCGCGTGCTTATTGGTGCTTTACACTGGCTGTGCAATCTGGAAGGAGCGAGGGCCCGGTTTTGCGGAGATTGGGCAATTGGTGAGTTCGACAGACGAGCTAACGCTGACCGTGGAAGAATACGAAACATCATTTGCCCTGCACCCTGCGACGCAGGTAATGCTTACGCACCGGGGTTTCAAAGACGAGGTCCTTACCACCCGCATTTGGGCCACGGGCATCGACAACTTCATTCAAATCGACGGCGGCGAAACCTACCGCTTCGAAATGCCCACCGAACAGGCGCAGGAAGCCTTGCGACGTGAACTGCGCCGCTGGTACCACCTGAAAGTGAAGGTGAAAGAACAGCGGCAGGACGGCCCCACGTTTTTGTTGCATCGCGGCTTAAGCTACGAGCAGATTCAAGCGTATAAACAGGAGTTTGGCGTTGGGCTGTATGGCTGAGGGCCGGCTTGCTTCTTCTAATTCTATGATGATTTCCTCTTCGAAACCCGTTATCATTATCGGAGCAGGCATGGCGGGCCTGGCCTGCGCTACCTGGCTGCACCGCGCCGGCCGGCCCGTGCTCGTGCTCGAAGCCGCCGATGCCGTGGGTGGCCGCGTGCGCACCGATGTCACCCCTGAAGGCTTCCGACTCGACCGCGGCTTTCAGGTGCTGCAAACCAACTACCCCGAGGCCCGGCGCATTTTCGACTACCGCGCGCTCAACCTTAAAGCGTTCCGGTCGGGGGCCGTTATCCGACTGGCCGATGGCCGGGAAACGACCATCCAAAGCCCTTTGCAGCGGCCGCTGGCCGCCTTTCCGGCCCTGGTATCGCCCATTGGCACCCTGCCCGATAAGCTGCGCATCCTCAGCCTGGTGCGGCACGTGCTGAAGTATACGCCCGAGGAGCTGCTGGCCCGCCCGGCCACCGACACGCTGACGTTTCTGCGCCGCTACGGCTACAGCGAGCAGATGATAAATTCCTTTTTCAAGCCATTCTTCGGGGGCGTTTTCCTGGACAGGGAACTGACTACGGCCAGCAATTTCTTTGAATTCGTCTTCCAGCAGTTTGTGACGGGAGCGGTTGCCGTGCCGGCCTTGGGCATCCAGCAATTGCCGGAGCAGCTGGCGGCCCGCCTGCCCGTCGGCACCGTGCGCCTCACCGCGCCCGTGGCCGCGCTGGTCGACGGCACGCAGGTGCGCCTCACCTCTGGCCAGGTGCTCGACGGCAGCGCCGTGGTGCTGGCCACCGATGGCTTGGCCGCCATGCGCCTGCTGGCCGGCCGCAGCGGCAATACCGACGACAAAGCCAGCGCCGAGGCCGCCAGCTTTCCCACGGCGGCCCGTATCACCACCTGCACGTATTTCGCCACGCCCGGCGGGCACTCACCGGGCCGCAACGACAAGCTCCTGCGTCTGAATGCCGCCCCGGGCGTGCTGGCCCACAACGTGGCCTTCCCAGCCGATGTGAGCGGCGCGTATGCCCCCGCCGGCCGGGCGCTGATATCGGTGAGCACCCACGGCGAGCGCAGCCTCAGCGAGGCTGAACTCACTGCCCGGGTGCGCGAGGACCTGGCCGCGTGGTTTGGGCCGGCGGCGCGGCAGTGGGAGTACCTGCGCAGCTACCGTATTCCGGCCGCGCTGCCAGTATACCTGGCTGGCCAGCCCGTCGAGCAGCCGCTGAAACTGAGCGAAACCCTCTACCGCTGCGGCGACTGGGCCGCGTACCCGTCGCTAAATGCCGCCCTGGCTACCGGGCGCGAAGTAGCGGAACTGCTTATTAAGGGCTGAGGCCAGGGCCGTGCCCGCACTGGGTAAAACAACGAAGCGCCGCCTCCTAACAGGAAGCGGCGCTTCTTTTTAAGTCAAAACGGAGGTTACACCTGCGGATTGGCCGTGGCCAGGGCGTCGTACCCAGGGCTTTCGGCGGCAGTAGCAACGGGCAGGTTAATATCATCCGCGTCGTTTACCCGAAGGGTGAGCAAACCGGAAATCATCATCGATACTCCGCCGAGCACGAGGGTAAGCACCGACTCGCCGTGAAAAAAGTGCGTGGTAAAGAAGCCCAGTATCAGGCCTGCCACCACTTGGGGAATCACGATAAAGAAGTTGAACACGCCCATGTAGTAGCCCATCTTGTTGCTGGGCAAAGCGCCGGCCAGCATGGCGTAGGGCACCGACAAGATGCTGGCCCACGCCACGCCCACGCCCACCATGGAGAGCAGTAATAGTTTCGGGTCCTGAATAAAGTAGATGGAAATCAGTCCCAGGCCACCCGCCATGAGGCAGAGCATGTGCGTGAAACGGCGGCTGGTAGCGCGCGCAATGGCTGGCAGCAGCAGCGCGGCCAACGCCGAAACGCCGTTGTAGACGGCGAAGCAAATGCCTACCCAGTCGGCACCTTCGTTGTAAACCTTAGAAGTAGCGTCGGTGGTGTGGTAAATGTGGCTGGTGATGGCGGGGGTGCTGTATATCCACATTGAAAACAGCGCCAGCCACGAAAAAAACTGCACCACTGCCAATTGACGCATGGTTTTGGGCATCTCAAATATGCCCTTGAACGATTCGCGCACGCCGTTCATAAAGCCGGCGGTTCGGACTTTCTCGGCTTCAAACTCGGCCAGGTTTTCGGGCGGATATTCTTTGGTACGGAGCACCGTCCAGAGCACCGCCAGGAAGAAAATGACGCCCCCAATGGTGAACGAGTAACGTACCGAAGGCGGAATGTGGCCCGCCGCCGCCGTGTTGGCCACGTGGAACCAGTTGGTTAGCATCCAAGGCAAGGAAGAGGCCACCACTGCGCCAATGCCAATGAAAAACGTTTGGGCCGCAAACCCGGTGGTGCGCTGCTGGGAAGGCAGCAGGTCGCCGACGAGCGCCCGAAAGGGCTCCATCGAAATGTTAATGCTGGAATCCATTATCCAAAGCATGCCCACGGCCATCCACAGGGCCGTCACGTTGGGCATTACCAGCAAGGCCACGGAAGCCAGGACGGCCCCCACCAGAAAAAATGGCCGGCGGCGGCCCCAACGAGGGCTCCAGGTCCGGTCCGATAAGTACCCAATAATGGGCTGTACGAGGAGGCCGGTAAGCGGGGCCGCCAACCAGTAAAGCGCAATTTCGGTGCCACCGAGGGTCTCAAAAATGCGACTAACGTTTGCGTTTTGCAACGCGAAGCCAAACTGAATGCCCAGAAAGCCGAAACTCATGTTCCAGATTTGCCAGAAGCTCAGGCGGGGCTTCTCGCGGGTGGTGGCGGTGGAGACGGCGGTGGGAGCAGCCATTGGAATGGGGCGAAGAAGGGAAGGCCGCGCAACGTCTTGGAAACAGGATGCTGCGCGGCCTTCAAATTTAGTAGTTTGCCCGCGTACTACGGCACGCTACCGGGGCTTCAACTCAAAAATATAAGCCGAAAGGGGGGCTAACGTCAGGTTGAGGGCGGGGCGGGCCGCTTCGTTGGCCAGCAGGTCGGTATAAGTGTAGAGCTTTTGGGGGTTCAGGCCGATGGCGGTCAAGGCTTCGGCGGGAATGTTGATGACGGGCCGGTAGGTTTTATCGGCCGAGAAATTGACCACCACCAGCACCTGCTGCTTCTCGGTGTAGCGCAGGTAGGCGTAGAGGTGGCGCTGGTTGTATTCCTTGCCCAGGTCGTTGGCATCCTGAAGCTCGTAGAAGCGGCCGCGGCGGATGGCGTCGCTGGTGCTGGCCACCGTGAGCAAGCGGCCGTAAAAACTGCGAAGCTCTTTCTGCTCGGGGCTGAGTTTAGCCCCGTCGAATTTGCCCTGGTTCAGCCACTTCTGGTGCTCGGGCACGCCCCAATAGTCGAAGATGGAGGTGCGGCCGTCTTCGCTGCTGAAGCCCTCGGTGCCATTGGCGGGCTCGCCCACTTCCTGGCCCGAGTAGAGCATTACCGGGCCGCTGCCCAAGGTGGCCGTCACGGTCATGGCCGGGATGGCGCGGCGCGGGTCGGTGGCAAATTCCTTGGAGGCAATGCGCTGCTCGTCGTGGTTTTCCAGGAAGCGTAGCATGTGCGACGAGAAGCCGTTGCTCTCTTCTTTCCAGACCTTGGTGATGTCTTCGGTGGTGCCTTCTTGGCGCATCAGCCGGCGTACGCCATCGTAGAGGCCCACCTTATCGTAGAGAAAATCGAATTTTCCCTTGTCCAGGTAGGTTTTGTACTCCTTCGGATTATATGCTTCGCCGATGAAAATCAGGTCGGGTTTCACCTTTTTGAGCTCGGGAATCACGTAGGCCCAGAACTCGACGGGCACCATTTCCACCATGTCGCAGCGGAAGCCATCCACGTTTTTGCCGGCCCAGAACACAAGGATGTCGCGCATCTTCTTCCAAGTGTCGGGCACGGCTTCAAAGTGCTTTTTGCGGCCGTTGGCGTAGTCCACGCCGTAGTTCAGCTTCACGGTTTCAAACCAATCGTTGATGCTGGGGGCTTCCGAAAAAACGTCGTTACCGGTGGCTTTGGCGGGCGTTTCGGCGTACTTGCCGTCTTCGCGCGGGCCTTTCAATGGGCCCAGCGGGTTGTAGGTGGCGGGCACCACGAAGCTTTTGCCGGGTAGGTAGTAGAAATTGTTGTTGGGCGCGAAGGCCTTGGTTTTGTCGTCGGTCGCGCCCAAATCCACCACGCCCTGCGGCTTGGCGTCCGACTTGTAGGAGCGGGCCACGTGGTTGGGAATGAAGTCCATAATTACCTTCAGGCCGTGGTCGTGGGTGCGCTTGATGAGGGCTTCGTACTCCGGCATGCGGTTCTTCACCACCACGGCCAGGTCGGGGGCCACATCGTAGTAGTCCTTGATGGCGTAGGGCGAGCCGGCCCGGCCCTTCACCACGTCGGCATCATCGGCCGGAATACCCTGGGTGGTGTAGTCCGTCATGGTGGCGTGCTCAATCACGCCGGTGTAC
>Ga0123338_10006025_pt1 | contig 10250 bp, 8 predicted proteins | sample grotaG_FD_89793 | JGI IMG/M metagenome (GOLD analysis project Ga0123338, IMG submission 89793) | Glacier valley bacterial and archeal communities from Borup Fiord, Nunavut, Canada, to study Microbial Dark Matter (Phase II) -... | ecosystem: Environmental > Aquatic > Freshwater > Ice > Glacier ...
CTATTGACTCAAGTATTCCCACAATAAGGGCAGTAAGAAGTTGTCCTTGTATAAAGCTTCCCAGTATAAGATTAATTTCACGGCCTGTCCCTATTAAGAAATTCCTCCACTTTCTCGGTGTAAGTGACAAAAAACCTTCTTTTAAAAATTCAGCATCCTTTAAATAGTAATAAGCGATTATCATGGACAATAATACATCAAATAATTTAAAAATGTAGTCGAATGTTGATGTAAGTGCCTCTTTTAAAGTATCTATTGCGACTTTTTGAAACATTTCAGCTCCAAGACTAACCTCACGCATTATAGTATCTTTGACCTCATCTGGCCATTTACTACTTTCAATTGTAAAAATGAAAGTATTGAAGTAATCCTTATATTGTGAAGCAATAATTGGGATTGTATTAATCAACTCCTTAGTATTTTGTACTACCGAGGGAAATACAAATATGAGAATTGAACCACTGGCAATAATAAAGAAAACATATAATATTATAATTGCTATACCTCTTTTAATTTTTTTATGTTCCATCCTTACAACCAGAGGATGTAAAAGATACGCTATGATTAGTGCAACAAAAAAAGGCCTCAATATTCTTGCTAGCTTTACCCTATTAATAAAAAGTAATGTAGCAATGCCACCTAATATTAGTATTATAATAATATAAGTAATTGTCTTTTTTAGCTTATACATCCAGCCACCTCAGTATTATACATAAGTAATAATCAAGCTCCTATAGTTAAAGGATGAAGGTCACCCTCCATCCTTTTATTTTATCTAAACATTCCAGTAAGATTATCAATCACAGCTGATGATGATCTTGCAAGCCTTCTTCCATTTCTAATCATTTTACTTCTTCTTTTCCTCATTCCATCGTCTTCCATCATCATACCAACAGAAGCTCCTAAAATGCTCCCTAATATCATACCTTTTGTAAATCCTATACGCATATTAACCACCTTTCTGCCCACAATTTAGGCACTAACTTTTTTACCAATCCGTCGCGAATAGTTTGTATTCATTATACCCTGTTGTTGATTCCCCCGCCTGTTGTTATTATTTCATCAAATGCCTCTTCACTCACAACTATGCTGTCTTCGCCAAATTCAACCTTTCCGAAAAGGGGAATAATTCTTCTCCCAGTAAAAATATCTGATATTAATCCGTCAGATATTTCAAGAGCCTCAATTGTGGCATTTTCATAATCAAATATAACATCTTTAACCACACCTAAGTCTCTCCCGCTTTTCGTGTAAATGTGTAAACCCTGTAGTTCTTTATTCTTAATAAAATCCTTTTTAGTGACCTTTTTAATACATGACACATCACTTACAATAACTGCATCATCACCAAGGCTGATCACGTCTTCAATAGCAATAGCCTTCCTGCATAGTTCCATTCCCTTTTTTTCAAGAATTATAGCTAATACACCCTTACTCTCAGGTGAAAAAATTATATCACCAACACGTCCAACTTTTTCCCCATCTTCAACACAAACGACAGGCAACCCTAACACATTTTTAAATTTCTGCATAGGCATTATCCTTTCATTGTGCAAAAAGTGTTGCATTGAGAATCTTGCATGACTTCCTTTCCATTTTAAGCTACAATATTTTTAGGCCTGAGTAGTTTACTGGTACCAAATATTCTAACAAAAATTATTATAATTTAGTTATGCAAGATTCTGTGTATATTATCTGTTTGTTTACAAAAAAAATTCCTGTAAAATGTTTAAATTTAAAAAACTACTTCTATCAATTATATTAGATCATATTTTAAGCTTTCTGAAACCATTAAGAATGTGGTAATTTAATATTCTTATCGTGATTGTTGATTCTCTATTTACTATTAAAAGAAAATTAGATAAAATATTCATCATAACAACATTTGTTCAGCAAGAAGTGAACTAGTTTTTCTTATTCTTCTTTATATATATTAATCTGAAAAAGGGAAATGAAGTAATTCTTGCTATTTCAAAAAGGAGAATATTTATGAATAAAGATATTGGCGTTCTTATACCTGAGATATATTTACCTTCTAAAGATGTGGATTTGTCCCGTTGGGCGGTTGTCGCCTGCGACCAGTATACTTCACAACCTGATTATTGGGAAAAAGTATGCTCTTATGTAAAAGGACAACCCTCAACTTATCACATTACCCTTCCAGAAATTTATCTTGAGTCTAAAAACTGTGATGATAGAATAAAAAACATTAACAGTTCTATGGAAACTTATATTGATAACCAAACTTTAGTATCCAAGGGAAACTGTCTTGTTCTCGTAAAAAGAAAAACCTCTTTGGGAAATGAGAGAACCGGACTAATTTTGGCAGTTGACCTTGAAAAGTATGACTTTAAAAAAGGCTCTGGATCTCTAATAAGAGCAACAGAGGGTACTGTCGTAGAAAGGCTTCCTCCAAGAGTTAAAGTAAGGCAAAATGCTCTTTTGGAACTTCCACATATTATGGTCCTTATAGACGACCCAGAGAAAACTGTAATTGAGCCACTGTCTGATAACATTTCCACCTATGAAAAACTTTATGATTTTGATTTAATGATGGATGGGGGGAAAATTCAAGGCTACAAAATCTCAGATGAAAAATCAATTGATTCTGTTCTTTCTGCAATAGCGAATTTAGCTGACCCTGAGACTTTCATGAAAAAATACTCTTTGCAAAATAAAATGGATGTCCTCTTATTTGCCGTAGGAGACGGTAACCATTCACTTGCCTCAGCAAAAGTTCACTGGCAGAATGTTAAGGCCGAACTAAATGCAGATGAAATGATTAACCATCCTGCTAGGTATGCTTTAGTTGAGCTTATTAACATACATGATAAAGGACTGATATTTGAGCCAATACATCGTGTGGTGTTTGATTTCCCAATAGATTTAATAAACAAGTATTTAAAAGGCTATTGTACTAAAAATAACTGTTCTGGTAACATTATATTTTCAAATAGTGATGATGAGATAGCACAATATCTAATGTCACACAAAAAAGAAAACGCACACCAGATTCCATTTATATCTGGAGTTAAAAAGGGAGTTCTTTCAATAGAGCCTCCACCATTTAACTTGGAAGTTGCCACTCTTCAAGGACTTCTTGACTACATTTCAAACCATGGAGAGAATATTCGTATTGACTATATCCATGGGTCTGAAACTGTTGAAAAGCTTGGTTCTATTGATAATAATACTGGATTTTTCTTGCCACCAATGGATAAATCAGAACTCTTTAAAACCGTTATTCTAGAAGGTGCTCTAGTAAAAAAGACTTTCTCAATGGGTGAAGCTGCTGAGAAGAGATACTACCTAGAATGCAGAAAAATAAGATAACTTAACCTGGACAAAGGGACAAGGTACCTGTCCCTTTGTCCCAAATAAACTTATGGGGGACTTCTAGATGGAAATCAGCCTTATCAAGAAAAAAAACTTGGTTACTCGAATAAACGTGCAAAATACAATTTTGTTGTTAACTTTGCTTTCACTTTTTGGAAAATCTGTTACGTTTTATGGTTTTGTTCTTCACTCTTCACATCTTCGTCCTAGCCTTTTTACAGCCTTTGCGTTACTTTTTAGTTCAGAATCCATATTTAAGGTGTCATATTACATAGGCTTTTTTTTAGTATTTCTATCATTCGCCTTTTTATTTAAAGGGAAAGGGCGAATGATCTACAGTCTTGTCTTTAACTTTATATTTACGATTATATTACTTGTTGACTTATGGTATTTAAGGGGCTTTGGTACAATGCCGTCTTTCTATATTTTTCAGCAAACTGCAAATTTGGACAATCTTTCAGACAGCGTCTTTTCCCTAATTTATATAATCGATATTTTCCTTTTATTTGATATATTTGTATACTTAATTGCTTACATATTATTTAGGAATACCCTTAGTTCATCAAGTAGAAATATAAAGGCTTTTATAATATCTTTTGCACTTGCATCTGCTATGATTATTCTTCCTCAGCCCGTGAGAAATATATTTGTTAAGACTCCTATAAGTGACATAATTAGTCCTTTTGATGCAAATGAGACAAGCTTTAATATTTCGCCACTTGGTTACCATTTGTACAGTACTTATACCTATATAAGGGACAGTAGGACAATCAATCTCACTGTTACTCAAAAGGAAAATATCTCAAACTGGTACAAAGAGAAACAGGAGAATCTGCCTGATAACAAATATAAAGGTATGTTCCAGGGAAAAAATCTTATTTATATTCAGGTTGAATCTCTTGAGAACTTTGTAATTGGCAAGAATATAAATGGACAGGAGATTACTCCTGTACTTAACAATTTGATAGCTAAAAGTATATATTTTGATAATTTCCATGAACAGATTAACCAGGGTTCTAGCTCAGATGCTGACCTAATGGCAAATACTTCAGTTTATCCTTTAAGAGTTGGAAGTACTTTTTTTAGATACCCATCAAATACATATAACTCAATGCCGGAAATAATGAAAAAACTAGATTATTACACAGTCGCAGCTCATCCAGATAGAGGCTCATTCTGGAATTGGATGCCTGCATTAAACAGCATGGGCTTTGATAAAACCATTGACTTTAACCAAATTACTTTAGATGAAGTTTTTCCTATAGGACCAAGTGATGGCTCATTCTTAAGGCAAATGGGTGAGAGAATGACGAAATACAAACAGCCTTTCTACTCTTTCAATATTACTTTGACAAGCCATATGCCATTTTTATTACCTGAAAATTATAAAAAGCTTAAACTTGACCCGGAGTTCGATAAAACTTATTTAGGGGGGTACTTTCAATGTCTAAACTATACTGATGCCGTAATTGGAGATTTTATTAATCAATTAAGAGTTTCAAATCTTCTTAATAATTCTCTTATAGTAATTTATGGAGACCATCAGGGGATACATCGCTTTTATGCAGAAGAGCTTAAGAGTATAACTCCAAAAGAAGAGTGGTGGAAAGAAAATAATAAAGAGATACCTTTTATAATTTATAATCCTTCTGTAAACGGAGAAGTTATACACACAACTGGCGCACAAATTGATATTTTACCCACAATAAGCTATCTTATGGGTGTGGATGAAGGTGAATACATTAATTCAGCTATGGGAAGAAATCTTTTTAAGACCAATAAAGATTTCGCAGTACTTTCAGATGGCACATTTGTAGGAAAAACAAATTCTGAATCAGAAAAGAAACAAGCCATAGATGGGCTTGAAATAGCAGACCTTTTGATCAGAAGCAATTATTTTGAGGACCATAAATAGTAAGTTCATACGTTGAATACAAAAAGGTTACTGCATTTAGGATGACAAGTTGCGTGTCATCCTGAGTATCAGCGATGGATCTGTTATTTATTTATAAGAGTAACAAAAAGAGCGTAAATCCATTCGGATTTACGCTCTTTAAATTAGTGCTAAGCACTAATATTATTATTCAATTATTGAAGCAACAACTCCAGATCCAACTGTTCTTCCGCCTTCACGGATAGCGAATCTAAGTCCTTCTTCCATAGCTATTGAGCTGATAAGTGTAATTGTCATCTCAATATGGTCACCAGGCATACACATTTCAGTGCCCTGTGGAAGTTCAACAACTCCAGTAACGTCAGTAGTTCTGAAATAGAACTGTGGTCTGTAGTTATTGAAAAAAGGAGTATGTCTACCACCTTCTTCTTTAGTCAAAACGTAAACCTGAGCTTTGAAATGAGTATGTGGCTTAATGGATCCTGGTTTAGCAAGAACCTGGCCTCTCTCAATATCAGCTCTTTGAATTCCTCTTAAAAGAGCACCGATGTTATCACCAGCAACAGCAGCATCAAGAAGCTTTCTAAACATTTCAACACCAGTTACAACTGTCTTTCTTGGTGCTTCTGCAAGACCTACGATTTCAACTTCTTCTCCAACCTTAACAGTACCTCTTTCAACTCTACCAGTTGCAACAGTACCACGACCTGTGATTGAGAAAACATCCTCAACAGGCATCAAGAATGGAAGATCTGTTGCTCTCTCAGGAGTTGGGATATACTCGTCAACAACCTTCATCAACTCTAATATAGGAGCATACTCAGGAGCACTAGGATCCTTTGATGTACACTCAAGAGCAACTAATGCTGAACCTTTTACCATAGGAGTATCGTCACCAGGGAATTCATAGTCATTCAATAATTCTCTAAGTTCCATTTCAACTAACTCGATAAGTTCTTCGTCATCAACCATATCACACTTGTTTAAGAAAACAACTATGTATGGTACTCCAACCTGTCTTGACAAAAGAATGTGCTCTCTTGTCTGAGGCATAGGACCATCAGCAGCCGAAACAACAAGGATAGCACCGTCCATCTGAGCAGCACCAGTGATCATGTTTTTAACATAGTCAGCATGCCCAGGGCAGTCAACGTGAGCATAATGTCTGTTATCAGTCTCGTACTCAACGTGAGCAGTAGAGATTGTGATACCTCTTTCTCTCTCTTCTGGAGCACCATCTATCTGATCATATGCTCTATATTCAGCTTTGCCTGAGAAGCTGAGAACCTTAGTAATAGCTGCAGTCAATGAAGTCTTACCATGGTCAACGTGACCGATTGTTCCAATATTAACGTGTGGCTTATTTCTTTCAAATTTAGCCTTTCCCATTTTAAAATCTCCTCTCATTCAGTAAAAATACCGATAGTTAAATTTTATTTGTTTTAAATGCGGGAATTAATTAAAAAATTAATTCCCACTATTAAACTGTAATTAGTCCTTTTTTGTTCTTTCAGTAATAATTGATTCCTGAATACCTTTAGGAACTTCCTCGAAGTGGCTAGGCTGCATTACGAACTGTCCTCTACCCTGAGTTAAAGAACGTAATGTTGTTGCATAACCAAACATTTCAGAAAGTGGAACATGAGATCTAATCTGCTGAGCACCACTTCTTGCTTCCATACCTTCGATTCTACCTCTTCTTGAGTTAAGGCTTCCCATAACATCTCCCATGTATTCCTCAGGAACTGTTACATCGACTTTCATGATAGGCTCAAGCAATACTGCTTCACCTTTTCTCATACCTTCTTTGAAGCCCATGCTACCAGCAATTTTAAATGCCATTTCAGATGAGTCAACATCATGGTATGAACCATCAACCAATGTAACTTTTATATCAACAACCTGATATCCGCCTAATATACCATTATGCATAGCATCCTGGATACCAGCATCGATAGGGCCAATGAATTCCTTAGGAACAGAACCACCCACGACTTTGTTCACGAACTCATAACCTTTACCTGGCTCCTGTGGTTCAAGTTCAAGTACGCAATGTCCATACTGTCCTTTACCACCAGACTGTCTAATAAACTTACCTTCAGCTCTAACAGCCTTACGGATAGTTTCCTTATAAGAAACCTGAGGATTACCAACATTTGCCTCAACCTTAAACTCTCTGAGCATACGGTCAACTATTATTTCAAGGTGAAGCTCACCCATTCCAGCAATAATTGTCTGACCAGTTTCTTGGTCAGTATAAGTCTTAAATGTAGGATCTTCTTCTGCAAGTTTCTGCAAAGCAACACCCATTTTCTCCTGGCCAGCCTTAGTTTTAGGCTCAATAGCTACGGAGATAACTGGATCTGGGAAATCCATTGATTCAAGTATTACAGGGTTTGATTCATCACAAAGAGTATCTCCAGTAGTTGTATCTTTTAAACCAACTACTGCTGCTATATCACCAGAATAAACCATATCTAGTTCTTCTCTGTGATTAGCATGCATTAAAAGCATTCTGCCGATTCTTTCTCTCTTATTCTTTGATGAATTAAGGATATAAGAACCTGCACTAAGCTTACCTGAATAAACTCTAATGAAAGAAAGCCTACCAACAAACGGGTCAGTCATAATCTTAAATGCTAACGCTGCGAATGGTCCATTATCATCTGCAGGTCTTGTAAGTTCACCTTCACCGTCAAGATCTGTACCCTTTATAGCAGGTATATCAAGTGGCGATGGGAGATAAGCAACAACTGCATCAAGAAGTTCCTGAACACCCTTGTTTTTGTATGACGATCCACAGAGTACAGGAACTATAGTACCTGCAAGTGTCTCACGTCTAATACCATCTTTTATTTCCTCTTCACTGAATGATTCACCTTCGAGGTATTTCATCATTAATGTCTCATCCTGTTCAGAAATAGATTCTAAAAGCATAGCATGATACTTTTCAGAAAGCTCTTTCATGTCAGCTGGGATTTCTGATTCTTCGATTTCTTTTCCAAGGTCATCCTTATGAACGAAAGCTTTCATTGTAATAAGGTCAACCATTCCTGCAAATGTCTCTTCCTTACCTATTGGCAACTGAATTGGCACTGGGTTAGCCTTAAGCCTGTCCTTCATCATATGAATAACATTATAGAAATCTGCGCCCATAATATCCATTTTGTTGACATAAGCCATACGTGGTACATTATATCTATCAGCCTGTCTCCAAACAGTTTCAGATTGAGGTTCAACTCCACCCTTAGCACAGAAGACAGTTACTGAACCATCTAGTACTCTAAGGGATCTCTCAACTTCAACTGTGAAGTCAACGTGCCCCGGTGTGTCTATTATATTAATTCTAGTGCCCTTCCACTGTGCTGTAGTAGCTGCAGAAGTAATAGTTATACCTCGCTCCTGCTCCTGCTCCATCCAGTCCATAGTTGCAGCGCCTTCGTGAACTTCACCAATTTTGTGCACCTTACCAGTGTAGAACAATATACGTTCTGTAGTAGTGGTCTTACCAGCGTCTATATGCGCCATAATACCAATATTTCTTGTGTTTTCTAATAAAAATTGCCTGGGCATTTTTACCCTCCTTTCAAAGCACTATAGCTCAAAAGCAAATGGCAACTTAAGCAAAAACAATTAAGTTTTTGCCCAATTACCCTATATTATTATAACCATTAATAATTCAGTAAAATCCTACTAAATTATATATTTTAGTTTTATTAAACTTAGAGCATTAGCTCAAAGTCCGAATACTACCATCTATAATGAGCAAAAGCCTTGTTAGCTTCAGCCATTTTATGAGTATCTTCCTTCTTTTTGAAGGCTGCGCCCATATTATTGGTAGCGTCAAGCAATTCACCAGCTAGTCTCTCTTTCATGGTTCTTTCGCCTCTCTTACGAGAGTACTCTACTAACCATCTTAATCCAAGAGCTTGTCTTCTTTCAGGTCTAACTTCCATAGGAACCTGATAAGTAGCACCGCCGACTCTTCTTGCTTTAACTTCTAGAACAGGCATAAGGTTGTTCATAGACTGCTCAAAAACCTCCAATGGGTCTTTGCTAGTCTTCTCTTTTATGATATCAAATGCATCATAAACGATTTGCTGAGCAACGCCTTTTTTACCATCCTGCATTATATTGTTGACAAGCTTTGCAACAACCTTGTCATTATAAATTGGATCTGGTAATATTTCTCTTTTTGCAATATATCCTTTTCTTGGCACCTTTCTTCCCTCCTTTTCATGATTATTAAAATCATTGGGTACTCGCAAGTTTACTTGCGTGGGCGCTTAGTACTATCATCTATAGTAAACAGAAGTTTCCATCTATTTTATATTAAACAACGTACGCTGCACCTAAATTTCTTATGGTGTGCGCATTATTTCTTTGCAGCACCAGCTTTAGGTCTCTTAGCACCGTATTTTGAACGGCTCTGCATTCTCTTAGCAACTCCTGCAGTATCTAGAGTACCTCTTATAATATGATATCTAACACCTGGTAAGTCTTTAACCCTACCACCTCTAATAAGAACAACACTATGTTCCTGAAGGTTATGTCCGACACCGGGAATATAAGCCGAAACTTCGATACCGTTAGTAAGACGTACTCTGGCAATCTTTCTCAAAGCTGAGTTAGGTTTTTTAGGAGTAGATGTCTTAACAACAGTACACACACCTCTCTTTTGAGGGCTGCTCACATCAGTAGCTTTCTTCTGAAGTGAGTTTAAACCTTTTTGAAGAGCAGGAGCTGTTGACTTAGTTACAACTGATTTTCTTCCCTTTCTTACAAGCTGATTAAACGTTGGCATTTATACACCTCCTCTCAATTGTTTTTTGCGACATAACGTCGCAGCTCTATATAAATATACAAAAGCCATTATCAATGTGTCTATTTTAGAACACAAGCAACTGCAGAACCAACTTCAATACCACAAGCTTTTCCGAGTACCTTTTTAGACTCTACAGATATTAGTTCTATAGACTTTGCATTACATGTTTCTTTAATACCTTTAAGTAATCTTTCA
>Ga0123338_10006026_pt1 | contig 10249 bp, 9 predicted proteins | sample grotaG_FD_89793 | JGI IMG/M metagenome (GOLD analysis project Ga0123338, IMG submission 89793) | Glacier valley bacterial and archeal communities from Borup Fiord, Nunavut, Canada, to study Microbial Dark Matter (Phase II) -... | ecosystem: Environmental > Aquatic > Freshwater > Ice > Glacier ...
CATAATCAGCGGCCAGCCTGCGATACAGCTGCTCGAACACCACCGGCGGCGGCGATGAGGTCATCGCCTTCACGCGGCCATCCTGCATCATCTGATAGAACTGGTCGGGCGTAACATCCAGGCCAGCGCGGTAGGTCTGCTCGCCAACATGCAGATACATTGGCACGATCTCGATGCCCAGCTCATGCGCCATGCCCAGCGAAATATCGGAAGTGCTATCGGTGACAATTTTAATGCGGGCCATGTGCCGGCTCCTCTATCTTTCCTGGTTGAAATCGGTCAATGCTTCAATAAATAAGAAATAGGGAGCTGGCGAAGCCCCACACGGTCGATCACTCGGCCGAGATAATATACTCATACAGCGGCTGCCCGCCCGCTTGCACCTCGACCTCAAGATCGCTGTAGCGTTCCTGAATATGCTTGGAAAGCGCGTCAGCATCGGCAGCGCTGATCGCATTACCATAATAAATTGTGATAATCTCGCGCTGATCGAGACCCATGCGATCAAGCAGCTCGTCGATCACGATCTCGCGCTGGTCGCCCGCCGTAATAATATCGCCATTCAGCAGACCAATCGTCTGGCCCGCCCGCACGGCGATCTGATCGACCGACGCATCGCGCACGGCGGTCGTCACCTCAGCGGTCTGAATCTGCTGCATGGCCGTGGTCATCGCGCGCAAATTATCGGCGACACTGGCCTGATAGCTGAAGCCCAGCAGCGCGGCCAGCCCCTGTGGCACCGTGCGCGTCGGCAGCACCTCGACATGCTTATCGCTCAGCTCGGCCGCCTGCCGCGCAGCCATCAGCACATTGCCATTGTTCGGCAGCACAATCACATCCTGCTGTGGTAGCCGCGCAATCGCCGCCAGCAGATCCTCGGTGCTAGGATTCATCGTCTGCCCGCCGCCGACGATCTCACCGGCGTGCAAGCTGCGAAAGATCTCGGCGAAGCCCGTGCCCGGCGCGACCGCCACAATGCCTACATCCGTGACGAGTGACGCGTGATTCTGCTCATCACGCGTCACGCGTAACTTGTCATTTTTCTGATGCAGTTGCTCGCGCTGAACATCCATATTGGCGATCTCGATCTGCTCAAGCGCGCCGAATGTCATCGCGTAATTAAGCGCATCGCCCGGCTTCAGAACATGAATATGCGCTTTAATCAATTGCTCGTCGCCAACGATCACCGCCGATTGGCCCATTTCCGCCAATGTCGCGCGGATCGCATCGTAGGGCATTTGCTCACCGCGCAGGATGAAATTCGTGCAGTAGCCGAAATCATTCTCGCCGTGAATATCCTCAAACGACATCGCCACCGTCGGCACGCTGGTATGATAATCGATTGATTCGCCGCGTGCGTAGCGCAGCATACCTTCCAAAATCAGAAACAGCCCTTCGCCGCCAGAATCGACCACGCCCGCGTCGGCCAGCGTTTTGAGCAGCGTCGGCGTGCGATCAACCGACTCGCGGGCCGCCTGCGTCGCCGCCGTCAACACCGTCAGCGCCGAAGCAGCGGGCCAAGCCAGCGCCGCCGTCGCCGCCTCGCTAGCTTCGCGCATCACCGTCAGCATAGTCCCCTCAACTGGCTTCAACACCGCGCGATAGGCGCTTACACTGGCCTGGGCCAGCGCCGCCGCCAGCTCTGGCGCGCCCATCAGGTCGTGCCCTTCCAACCCTTGCGCCAGCCCACGCAGCACCTGCGAAAGAATAATCCCCGAGTTCCCGCGCCCGCGCATCATCGCCCAATATTTGATCTTCTCGGCCACTACCGCCACCGAAGGATCGGGCGCGACATCCCGAACCGCGCCGTTCAGGGTCAGCGACATATTCGTGCCGGTATCGCCATCGGGCACCGGGAAAACATTCAGCGCATTCACGGCATCGGCGTGCTGTTCCAGCCAGCGTGCCGCCGCAGACAGGCCACGCAGCAACTGCGCGCCATCCCACACAAGCGTAACCTGGTCGGCGGATGTCGCCGGCGATTGATGATCCAAGCAACCTCTCCAGGAAATTGAGAATTGAGAGTGAGGCTTTCTCAATTCTCAATTCTCAATTTTTCAAACCTTGCACACGCACATTCACGCGCGCCACCGGCATTCCCAGCGCGCGCTCGACCGCGTAGCGCACATGCTCCTGCACATTACGGGCAACTTCGCCAATGCGCGTGCCATATTCCATAATCACATACAGGTCAATCTCGATTTCCTGATCGCCAATGCGCACCTCGACCCCACGATGCGCGTCGTTCTGGTGCAGCGCCTGGGCCACGCCTTGGCGAAACGAATGCGGCGCCATGCCCACCACGCCATACGATTGCCCGACCGCCTGGGCAGCAATTGTGGCAATCGCGCGCGGCGCGACTTCGATCTTGCCGGTGGGCAACTGGCGCTGGTTGGGCGGGCGACTGATAGTGCTCATCGGGTTTTCCTAACATAGTAACTGTTTAGACATGGGGCAAACGGGACGCGGACGAACGCAGATGAACGCGAATACCGGCCAATTGTCTGCGTTCGTCGTGTTCGTCCGCGTCCCGTTTCGGGAAATCTGAACACTTACCTAACATACTGAATTTGCCAACTCGTCGCGAATATGGTATAGTCCAAACTTAGTGTCACTATCGTTTTCGTAATGCTCGGCGCTGGCCGAGGAGGTTAGTCTGATCATGGCAAAGTGTCAGCTCTGCGGCAAAATACCTTCGTTTGGCAATAACGTGAGCCACGCTCACAACCTCACGCGCCGCATGTGGAAGCCAAACATTCAGAAGGCGACGCTCACGCTCGATGGCGGCGTTTCAGTTCAGATGAAGATCTGCACCAAATGCCTGCGCACCGCCAGCAAGGCGCGCTAGTCCGTTTCAAAGTGCTTGTCAGGGGGCCAGTTCCCACGGTGGGCGCTGGCCTTTTGCGTGCCCGCCGCCATTTCACCTGCGCCACGCCATTCCATCAAAGCGCCCGTCATTATAGCCGATGGGATGACGCGGCGCAATACCCAATTTTTTCCAGGTTAAAAGTTAAAAGTTAAAAGTTAAAAGTTTTCAGAATGCCAGCGTTCCATTTTGAACTTTTAACTTTTAACTTTTAATTCGTAAGGATGTAGCGCTCAATCGCCCAGGCCACGCCCGCCTGCTCGACCGATGGGATGACCGCATCGGCAATCGCGTGCGCGGCTGGGATAGCGTTGCCCATCGCCAAACCCAGCCCGGCCCATTCAATCATCGGCAAGTCGTTCTCGTGATCGCCGATTGCGATCACCTGCTCGCGCGCGATACCCAGGCGCGCCGCCAGCGCTGCCAGCGCCGCGCCTTTGCTGACGCCCGGCGCAGTCAGCTCGCCGAATAGCGCGTGCGAGCGTACTGTCGAAAGTCGGCCAGCGAAATGTTCTGCCAGCCACGCCGTCTCGCGCTCAACAATCGCTGGCTCGGAAACAAACAGCAGCTTGGTCGGCGGTCGTTCCCGCGCCAGCGCCGCCAGCTCGGGATCGATCACTACCTCTATACCTTCGGGATGCCACAGAAGGTACTGGTCAAGCTCCGGTCGCTGTTTAGCGACGCACAAACGCTCATCGATATACGCAATGGTGAAAATATCGCGCGCGCTCAGCATCTCAATCGCCTCAGCCGCTAGGTCGCCCGGCGTGACAACATGCTGGAAAATCTCGCCAGTGTTCGGGTCGCGGATCAGCGCACCCTGGTAGCAGATCACGGGATCGTGAATATTGAGCTGCCGCGCATACGGCACAGTCGAGCCGAACATGCGACCGGTGGCGATTGTCACGCGCACGCCAAGCGCCTGCGCCGCCGCAATCGCCTGCGCGACCGCTGGATTGATATCCAGCTTCGTGCCGAGCGTGGTTCCATCCAGGTCGAGCGCCAGGAGTTTGTAGTTCATGTATCCTCCGTTACGAGATGCCTGATGCTTGATCTACATATCACGTATCAAGCATCTCGTGATGTATAACCCTGTCATCAATAACGACCACTCGATCGCGCCCCGCCAGATCCTGATGCGCGCTGATTATCGCTGCGGGAAACGCGCGCCGTGCCAGATCCATAACTACTGCGGCCTGGGTCGCGCCGATCTCCAGTAGAATCACGCCACCCGGCCTGAGATAATCAGGTGCCTGGCCCAGCAGTCTACGGTATAGATCAATCCCATCCGCACCGCCGTCGAGCGCCAGATGCGGCTCGTAGCGCCGCACACCTTCGTCGATATCGGCGAGAATAGTGTAGGGCGGATTGCTGACAATCATGTCAACCGGCTCCGTGAGCGGGCCGAACAGGTCGCCTTGCAGCAATCGCACGCGCTCGGTCAGGCCGTGTCGCGCCACATTTTGTCGCGCCAGCGCCAGCGCGTCGGGCGAAATATCGATCGCGACGATCCGCGCTTCCGGCAAGTGCCGCGCCAGTGCAATCGCGATCGCGCCACTGCCGGTACCTAGGTCAAGAACCGAGAATCGAGAACCGAGAACCGATCCTGAGATGTCGGTTCTCGGTTTTTGGTTCTCGGTTCTTGCAACGTCCAGCGCCAATTCCACCAGCAGCTCAGTCTCGGGGCGTGGCATCAGCGCGCGCCGATCAATCAGGAAATCGATGCCGTAGAACTCCTTGTGTCCAATTAAATACGCCACCGGCTCCAGCGCGGCGCGGCGCGTGACCAGCTCGTAAAATGCGGTCGCCTGTGCTTCCGTAAGCGCAAGCCGCCCTTCCGCCAGCAATCGCGCGCGCGCCCAGCCGAGCACATACGCCAGTAGCAACTCGGCGTCGAGGCGCGGAGTTTCGGACGTGGCGCGCAGATCGTGAGTTGCCCAGGCGAGTGATTGGGCAATCGTCGTGAGGGTATCCAATGTGTTTACAGCGTGCGCTTCAGCGCACGATTATATCGCACGAAGATGCATATTCTTCGGAGCGCCAGTATACTCGAAAATCGGCGGCAAAGAAATACGGGCAGCACAATTGCGCCGCCCGTATCTGTTCTCGCCATATTCAAACCGAAGAATAACTCTGCACATCTCATCCGCGTTCGTCCGCGTCCAATTTCAGGAATTGTAGACAGCTGAACCGCGGCTATGCCGGATCGCCCCGCAGCGCATCGGCTAGGCCATCGGCCACGCGTGCGATCAGCGCAAATGTAGCTGGGTAGACCAGCACCGCGCGCTCGATCATCCCCGGCGACCAATGGTAGCGCACCGCCCGCGCGCCCGGCTCGTCGCCAGCCCACAGCGTGACCTCCCAATACGCTACCGCCGTGCCCTCGCGCAGGGGCGGCGAGGAGCGCAGCTGCGCGGTACGCTCGCCGCCATCCAGCTCCCACACCGCCAGCGGCTCCTCCAAGAAGCTCAGCCGACGCGCGACCACAGCCGCCGATGCGCTCAGATACGCACGCGCATCGAGTGGTGCCGCGCCGCCAGACCCAATCGTCAGCTCGCGCAGCGTCACACTGTAGCGGTCGTGGTCAGCAAATTCGAGCTGCGCGCGCAACGGCGTGTCAAGCACGAGCAACGTATGCTCGCTGCCCGCCTCCAGCACAGTTTTATCGCCATCAGCCAGCCGTCGCAGCCGCTCGGTGATCTGTTTTCCAATGCTCATCTGTGGCTCCTTGGATCGTTGAGGTCGTCAACGCACGTGGTTGGTGCTTGTATCTAGCTTCATGAAATGGTGCCGCCGGGCTGAAGCCCTCGGCTTACGCTACCAAGCCCGCCTGCGCGGGCTGACTTAGGCCACGCAGGTGGCCTTCGTAATGGCAGCCCGAGGGCTTCAGCCCGGCGGCGGCGTCCAAGCCCGCCTGCGCGGGCTGACTTAGGCCACGAAGGTGGCCTTCGTACCGCAAGCCGAGGGCTTCGGCCCGGCGGCGGCGACGCCGCATCAATCAATCTTACGCTCGCCAAAATCCTTGCCGTCGAACGAGATCAAGCGCTTCTTGTCGTCCACCGTCGTCTCAATATGCACCGGGCGCGACCACAGCTTCTGAAGATTACGCAGCGTATCGCGGGCATAATCGATCTTGAGATCGACGCCCTCGTGACGATGACGCAGGTACAGCTCGCCGCGATTGTTGTAGTTGCCATCTTCGACATAAATAAACGGCTGGCCGAAGTTCGTCAGGCGGAACAGCAGCTTCTCCTTGATCTCCTTGAACTCACGCGAGGCGATCTCGTACAGGTCGGTATCGCGGTTATAGCGAAAGGAAAACATCTTCTGCTGCATGCAGAACTCGGGCGTCAGGAACGCGTCGATGAAGGTCACATCGTTATACATGCGCCGAATCTCGAACAGCTTATCGCGTCCTAGACCTAGCTGCTTATCCCAGGTACGCTTTGCGGCAATATCCTCGCACTCGTCGTATTCCTTACCGAACTGACCCTTGTTCCAGCGCTCCTCGACATCGCGTAGCAATTCCAGCCCCAGCTTGTAAGGATTAAGCCTGCCCGGTTGCGTAGCAACAACGCCCGAGTGATGGTCAGCGAAATCGATCAGCTCGCCATCCTTGAGCGCCTTTTTGGTCATGATTTTGGAATGCCAGTAACTGTTGTGATTGATGAAGCCTTGCGCCGCGTAGCGATGCGTTTCTTCGACTGAGATATCATACACATCGCCGCGCCGCCGCTCAATCGCGACAATCTCGTCGGCCCAATCCTCGCGCTTGAACCACTGGCGATTTTCGATATACGCGTGCAATGCTGCTTGCTTGCGCGCGAGTCCAAAGCCGATCTGCTCTTGGAAGATCGCAGCCGATTTGCCAGTTGTGTGAACATGCCAGCAGCCATCGTTCTGTGGTCGGCGGGTCGCGAGAATGCCGAAGTTCAGCAGCAGCAATTGAACGGTCTTGCTCAGTTCTTCACTCGCGGTCGAAAGAATGACGCCCGACGCGCCCGCGTAGCCATCGCAATCATAGTAGGCGCGTAGGAAAGCGGCCACCACCGATTTTGGCGAGCGCAGAATGCACGCGGGTACGTCTTTGATTCTGGCGGCGACACCAGTCTTGAGGCCCAGATCTGTCAAGAAATCCTGAACATCCAGCGATGAGAAGCTCAGTCGCCAGCGATTCTGATCCCAGCGTCGATGGACTTCTAAACCAAACAGATCGCGCACGAGATTCGCAAAGCTGTCGGCCTGCTCCAGGTCGCCGGTCGTCAAGCCAATTGTGCGTTTGACCTCGCTGATATGCCCATCGCCCACCAGATAGCCCAGGAATGTACCGAGTGATTCATTTACAACACTAGGAGTCTGAATAGTTTGCCGTCGCGCCTGAACGTTACCGAGCGTAGCAATGCCAGTTTCATACGTAGCCACAAGCGGAGCAAGCGTGTCGCTATGCCGCCCACGCACGCCGCGCCGGTAACGTATCACCGTCTCGATATCAATGCCGGTTGTGGTGGCGATATTCTGGAGCGTCACTCGCCGTGACGGCTGCCAATTCACGGGAACATACTCCTTCGCCCACAAATTGGAGCCAGCACTCTGCATCACCTTATCGCCAACCTGAAGCTCATCCAGCCGTCGCCAGCTCTGGTCAGGCAGCAGCACGCGATGGTTGAATGAACCTTCAAGCTCAAACCCGCGCCGCGTGCGAATCCAAACCGTCTCGTAATTCTCGAATTTCGCCCAGTCGTAGACTCGCTGAGTAGTTTGACCATCGCTAACTCGCATTGGGAGACGCTGATCGACGATCTCACCGATCTTCATTAAACCTTGGCTTGTGAAAAGCTTAGTCTCGTATCGACAACATGCCCAGCCTTCGTTCAGTATTTTTGTCATCCCTTGCGGCGCGAAATAATACGCCTCATCGCGGATGATCTCCAGAATGGTGTGCTGCCAGCGCTCCAGCGGTGCGAAGTTCATCAGGAATAGCAGAATATCCTTCTGCGGGCTTTCGGGGAAGTGACGCTGTTGGGCGCGCTCATCCTCCATGCGCTTGCGCTGCTGTTCAAGGAACTCGGGCGGGTTGATGTAGCCCTTCATGTACGAGCGTTCAACCTTCAACCCCTCGACGATATCCGGCGCATCTTCGCCAACAATCGGCTGCGGCGTCTGCGCGTCGTGGCGGCGAATGTAGGGCGCGTGATAATCGATCAGGTTATCGATCGAGAGGCAGATATCGATGAAATCCTCGACAACATCGTAGCCCTGACGATCAATGATGCGCTGGATGCGCGCGGCGTGGTTCGCCATATCATCGAGCATCTTGCGATTGGTGTGCGAGAACCACATGTTGTTCTTGAAGAAATCGACATGGCCCGAAACATGCGCCATCACCATCTTCTGCGTAACCATCTCGTTGCCTTCGAGCAGGTACGCATACGATGGATTGGTATTAATCACCATCTCGTAGATCGTCGAACCCAGCCAGACATGACCCTTGATCAGCTGATCGTACTCCATGCCGTAGCGCCAGTGCGGGTAGCGCGTCGGGAAGCCGCCCAGCGCCGCCGTCTCATACAGCGTGCGATAATCGAGCACTTCATAAATAATCGGGTAGAAATCCAGGCCGTACTCGCGGGCATAGCCCTCGATATCTTCCCAAGAAGCTTGTAATTCGGGAGGCAGGCGTGTGTTCTTCATAGTTATTTACTATTTACGATTTTAGATTTACGATTTACAACATCAAATCGTAAATCGTAAATCCAAAATCATAAATCCTACTTTCCCTTGCCAAGAAAATCCTTAATCGCGTCATAGACATCGTCGCGGTCGGCGATCTCAGCGATCACCAGGTTTTCCTCTTTGCCCAGGTACTCCTCCAGGTCGTGCGCGAAGCGGCCCGAGCCATACAGCGAGCGCACCTGGCCATAGCAGAACTGGTTGGATTTCGGCAGCAGCTGGCTGCGCAGCAGCTCGACGCACTCGCGCGTATCGCCGCCGCCCCAGTTGTCGCCGTCGGAGAAGTGGAACGGGTAGACATTCCACTCAGTCGGCGGGTAGTGCTCGTCGATCAGCTTATTGCACAGCCGGTACGCCGATGAAATCTTGGTGCCGCCGCCCTCGCGAATGTGGTAGAACGTGTCCTGATCGACCTCTTTCGCGGCCGCATCGTGAACAATGTAGCGAATATCGATCGCTTTGTACTGCGAGCGCAGCCAAGTCTCGATCCAGAAGGCCGTAATGCGCACCAGCTCCTTCTGCTCGGTGCCCATCGAGCCGCTCACATCCATCATGTAGATGATCACGGCGTTCGCCTCGGGCATCAGGGTTTCTTTCCAGGAGCGGAAACGCATATCCTCGCGGATCGGGATCACAATTGGGTCGGCGGCATTGTACTCGCCCGATGTCAGCTGGCGCTTGAGCGCCTCGCGGTAGGTGCGCTTGAAGTGGCGCAGCGCATCCGGCCCAACGCGGCGAATGCCCGAATATTTGTCCTTCTTGGCGACAATATTCTTCTTGCCGCGTGGCTCGATATTCGGCAATTGCAGCTCTTCGCCAAGAATCTGGGCCAGCTCTTCGAGCGTGACATCCACCTCGACCACATGCTGGCCTGGCTCCGAGCCGGCCTCGCCCTCGCCCGGCTGCGGGTCGCCGCCGCGCCCAATCGGTTCGCCAACATTGCCATCGCCCTGGCCGACGCCGCCGCCCTGCTTTGCGCCATAGCGAAACTGCGGCAGATCGATCTGCGGCATCGGGATCGAGACGTACTTGCGCCCCTGCCGACCGATCATCTCGCCCTGCGACATATACTTGCGCAGGTCTTTTTTAATTTTGCCCCGCACGATCTGCCGGAAGCGATTCAGATCGCGCTCGACGCGTCGGATGGACATAGCGTTGCCTTCGGCAGAATTCAGGAGTCAGGAGTCAGGAGTCAGAATAGCATCGCTTGCATTGCTACTGCTTTGCATTTCATGGTATTCAGCGCTTCCTGACTCCTGACTCCTGACTCCTGGCTACTAATTCTTCGTATCGCCGCGCGCGAAGATGCTCGCCACGTAGTTCAGCACATCGGTTGCGCTCTGATCGTTGTAGCCGAAATCGCGGATCAGGCGCGACTTGACTACGTCGATCTTCTCCTGCGTGTCCTTGTCGATCACCCGCGAGACCAGCGAGGTCAGCTTGATCGAGTCCTTCTGATCCTCGAACAGCTTCAATTCAAGCGCCTTGTGCAATCGCTCGTTGGTCTTGTAATCGAAGGTGCGGCCCTCGATCGCCAGCGCGCCGATATAGTTCATGATCTCGCGCCGGAAATCCTCCTTGCGACCCTCGGGAATGTCGATCTTTTCTTCAATCGAGCGCATTAGCCGCTCATCCGGCTCCTCGTACTGGCCG
>Ga0123338_10006028_pt1 | contig 10247 bp, 8 predicted proteins | sample grotaG_FD_89793 | JGI IMG/M metagenome (GOLD analysis project Ga0123338, IMG submission 89793) | Glacier valley bacterial and archeal communities from Borup Fiord, Nunavut, Canada, to study Microbial Dark Matter (Phase II) -... | ecosystem: Environmental > Aquatic > Freshwater > Ice > Glacier ...
GCCGGGCCGGCGGTGTCCTTGTAGGGATCGCCGACGGTGTCGCCTGTCACGGCCGCCTTGTGTGCCTCGCTGCCCTTGCCGCCGTGGTGGCCGTCTTCGATGTATTTCTTGGCGTTGTCCCAGGCGCCGCCGCCCGTGCACATCGAGATGGCGACGAAGAGGCCGGTGACGATCGTGCCCATAAGCAATCCACCGAGGGCCGCCGGTCCGAGCAGCAGGCCGACGACGATCGGCGCGACCACCGGCAGCAGTGACGGCACGATCATTTCTTTGATCGCCGCCGTGGTGAGCATGTCGACGGCGCGGCCGTATTCCGGCTTGCCGGTGCCGTCCATGATTCCCTTGATGTCGCGGAACTGGCGTCGGACCTCGACGACCACGGCGCCGGCAGCCCGGCCGACGGCTTCCATCGCCATGGCTCCGAACAGGTAGGGGATCAGGCCGCCGATGAACAGGCCGATGATCACGTACGGATCGCTCAGGTCGAAGCTCACGTGCATGCCGCGGCCTTCGAGCGAGTGCGTGTAGTCGGCGAACAGCACGAGCGCGGCCAGACCCGCCGAGCCGATCGCGTAGCCCTTGGTGACGGCCTTGGTGGTGTTGCCGACGGCGTCGAGCGGGTCGGTCACGTCGCGCACGCTCTTCGGCAACTCGGCCATCTCGGCGATGCCGCCGGCGTTGTCGGTGATCGGGCCGTAGGCGTCGAGCGCCACGACGATGCCGGCCATGCTCAGCATCGCGGTCGCGGCGACGGCGATGCCGTAGAGGCCGGCCAGCCAGTACGACACGAAGATCGCGACGCACACGAAGAGCACGGGCCACGCCGTCGAACGCATCGAGACACCGAGGCCGGCGATGATGTTGGTGCCGTGGCCGGTGGTCGAGGCCTGGGCGATGTGCTGCACCGGCTTGTACTGCGTGCCGGTGTAGTACTCGGTGATCCAGACCATCGCCGCCGTGAGCACGAGGCCGACGGTGCAGGCGCCGAACAGCGCCATCGCCGAGACGGAGCCGCCCGCGGCGAGCGTCATCGGCGTCGGGAACATGGCGGTGGTGACGAACCAGAACGCGATCAGCGATAGGATGCCGGCGACGGCCAGGCCCTTGTAGAGCGCCGGCATCACGTTCTTCATGCCGGGCGACGCCTTCACGAAGGCGCAGCCGATGATCGAGGCGATGATCGAGACGCCGCCGAGCAGCAGCGGGTAGACCACGGCGTTGATCGTGGCGCCGCTCACCATTAGCGCGCCGAGCGCCATGGTCGCGATCAGCGTCACCGCATAGGTCTCGAACAGGTCGGCGGCCATGCCGGCGCAGTCGCCGACGTTGTCGCCGACGTTGTCGGCGATCACGGCCGGGTTGCGCGGATCGTCTTCAGGGATGCCGGCCTCGACCTTGCCGACGAGGTCGGCGCCGACGTCGGCGCCCTTGGTGAAGATGCCGCCACCGAGGCGCGCGAAGATCGAGATCAGCGACGAGCCGAAGGCGAAGCCGAGCAGGGGCTTCAGCGTCGCCGAGTCGACGTTGGTGCCGCCGCTCAGGAACCAGAAGAAGGCGCCGACGCCGATCAGGCCGAGGCCGACGACCAGCATGCCGGTGATCGCGCCGCCCTTGAAGGCGACGTTGAGCGCCGGCCCGATGCCGAGCGTGGCCGCCTGCGCGGTGCGGACGTTGGCCTTGACCGACACGTTCATGCCAATGAAGCCGCAGGCACCCGAAAGGAAGGCGCCGAGCACGAAGCCGAACGCCGTCAGGCCACCGAGGAAGATGAAGATGAGGATCGCGAGAACGACGCCGACGATCGCGATCGTCTTGTACTGGCGCGCGAGGTAGGCGGCCGCGCCCTGCTGGATGGCGGCGGCGATCTCCTGCATGCGCGCATTGCCCGCGCTCTGGTTGAGGATCCAGCTTCGTTGCACGAAGCCGTAGATGACTGCAGCGAGGCCGCAAGCCAGGGCGATGTAAAGCGCCGTCGTAGTGGAGATCAAGAGAGTTCCTTCCTCGAACCTGTTATTCGTTGGCAAACCGGCGGATGGTAAGGGATGCGGAAGTCGGCGATTAAGATCGGCCCATGAGCCTGCACAACGTGACGCCCGGCGCCCGCGCCCCCGATGAATTCAACGTCATCGTCGAAATTCCGATGAACGCTGACCCGATCAAGTACGAGGTCGACAAGGAGAGCGGCGCGCTCTTCGTCGACCGCTTCATGACCACGGCGATGCACTACCCCTGCAACTACGGCTACGTGCCGCAGACGCTGTCCGACGACGGCGACCCGGTCGACGTGCTCGTGATCACGCCGTTTCCGCTGACACCCGGGGTGGTCGTGACCTGCCGGCCGATCGGCGTGCTAAAGATGGAAGACGAAGCCGGCGGCGACAGCAAGGTGCTCGCCGTGCCGATCGACAAGGTCCTACCGATCTACACCCATTGGCAGAAGCCCGAAGACATCAACCAGATGCGGCTGAAGGCGATCCAGCACTTCTTCGAGCACTACAAGGATCTCGAGCCCGGCAAGTGGGTGAAGATCGGTGGCTGGGAAGGGCCTGACGAGGCAAGGGCCGAGATCAGCGGCGGCATCGCCGCCTACCAGGCCGGCCGCAAGTCAGGCTGAGGGCGGCGTGGTCTTGAACGGGCGGCGCTCGTTCAGCTCGCTCAGGTAAGTCTCCACGCCGGCACCCTCGCGTTCGAGGAAGTCGTCGATCGCGCGCGCGAACTGCGGGTGCGCCAGCCAGTGGGCCGACCACGTCTGCACCGGCAAGAGGCCGCGCGCCATCTTGTGCTCGCCCTGCGCGCCGCCCTCGAAACGCACGTAGCCGTGGTCGATGCACCAGGCCAACGGCTGGTAGTAGCAGGCCTCGAAATGCAGGCAGTGGACGTGCTCCACCGCGCCCCAGTAGCGGCCGAAGGCGGTCTTGCGGTCGGGGTCGATGGCGATGAGCGACGCCGCGATCCGCGCGCCGCCGCGCCAGGCAATGAAGAGCAGCCAGTGGCGCGACATCGTCGCCGCCATCCGCTCGAAGAACGCGCGTGTCAGGTAGGGCGACGAGTGATGGGCTCTGTAGGTGAGGGTGTAGCAGCGGTAGAAGAAGTCCCAGTCGGCGCGCGTGATCTCGTCGCCATGCAAGACGGTGAAGGTGACGCCGGCCTCGCCGACGCGGCGCCGCTCCTGCTGGATCTTCTTTCGCTTCTCGCGCTGCAGGCCTGCCAGAAAATCGGCGAAGTCGGCGTACGGCGCAGGCTCGCGATTGGTCCAGTGGAACTGCACCGTGCTGCGCATCGACCAGCCGGCTTCGCGTGCCGCAGCCTGGTCGGCGTCGTCGAGAAAGAGCAGATGCGCCGACGACAGCTTGGCGGTGCGCGCCAATTGCTCCATGCCGCGGAGCAGCATCAGCCGGTGCTCGTGCGTGCGCGCCAGGAGGCGCGGACCGGGCACGGGCGTGAAGGGCACAGCGTCGAGCAGCTTCGGGTAGTAGTCGAGGCCGTGGCGCCGGTAGGCGTCGGCCCAGGCCCAGTCGAAGACGTATTCGCCATACGAGTGGTCCTTCAGGTACAGCGGGCAGGCGGCGACGAGCTCGCCGGCACGCTCGAGGGTCATGAAGTGCGGCGCCCAGCCAGTGGCGGCGACGGCGCTGGCCGACTCGTGCAGGGCGCACAGGTAGGGCAGCGACACGAACGGTGTCGATGAAGGCTGCGCTTCGAGCAGCGCGGCCCAGGCGGTCGCGTCGATCTCGGCAGGGTCGTCGAAGACCCGGATAACATGATCTTCCTCGACCACGCCGCCTCGTCGTCGACGTTTCGCGTCGTCACTCATATGTCAGATCAATCGTCCGTGAAAGTGGCGCTGGCCCAGATCAACGCGACTGTCGGCGACTTTGCCGGCAACACGGCGAAGATCGTCGCTGCCGCGCGCCGCGCCTACATCGAAGGAGCGCGGCTGGTGCTGACACCGGAACTCGGCCTGACCGGCTATCCGCCCGAAGACCTGCTGCTGCGGCCCGCCTTCATGAGCGCCGGCGTCGCCGCGCTCGCCGACTGCGCCCGGCAGCTCGCGGATCTTCCCGGTCTCTTCGTCGTCGTCGGCCATCCGCATCAGTTCGGTGTGTCGGGCGATGTTAGGTCGAAGTCGGTGGCCGTGCAGTTGCGCTTCAATGCCGCCTCGGTGCTGAGCGAGGGCCGCGTCGTCGGCACCTACTGCAAGCGCGAGCTGCCGAACTACCAGGTGTTCGACGAGCGACGCTACTTCGCCTCCGGCCGCGACAGCGACCTACCGGCGTTGACGGTCGAGGTCGGCGGCATCGCCTTCGCCATCCTCATCTGCGAAGACGCCTGGTTCGACGAGCCGGCCGAGCTGGCGAAGGCGGCTGGCGCGCAGGTGCTGTGCGTGATCAACGCGTCGCCTTTTCACCTCGGCAAGCTGGTCGAGCGCGAGGAGCGGATGGCGCACCGCGCCCGCACCGCCGACATGCCCTTGCTCTATGCGCATCTCGCCGGCGGCCAGGACGAGATCGTCTTCGACGGCGCCTCGTTCGCGCTCGACGCCAGCGGCGAGATCGGTGCCCGCGCCGCGGTCTTCGAGGAGGACCTCGCCCTGGTCGACGTGACGCCGCGGACGGCGCGCGGCAGGGTCGCCGCGATCCCGAGCATCGAGGCGCAGGCCTGGGCAGCGCTCGTGACGGGCGTTCGCGACTACGTCGGCAAGAACGGCTTTCCGGGTGTGATCCTCGGCCTCTCGGGCGGCATCGATTCGGCGCTGGTGCTCGCGGTCGCCGTCGACGCGCTCGGCAAGGACCGCGTCCGCTGCGTGATGATGCCGTCGCCGTACACCGCATCGATCTCGTGGATCGATGCCCGCGACATGGCCGAACGCGTCGGCGTTCGCTACGACGAGATCTCGATCCTGCCGATGTTCGAGGCATTCAAGGCCAGCCTCGCCGGCGAGTTCGCGGGTCGGGCCGAAGACGCCACCGAAGAGAACATCCAGGCCCGCATCCGCGGCACGCTGTTGATGGCGCTCTCCAACAAATTCGGCTCCATCGTTCTCACCACCGGCAACAAGAGCGAGATGGCGACCGGCTACTGCACGCTCTATGGCGACATGGCCGGCGGCTTCGCGGTGATCAAGGACGTTGCCAAGACGCTCGTCTACCGGCTCGCGGAGTGGAAGAACGCGCAGGGGCCGGAGGTCATTCCGCGCCGCATCATCACCCGGCTGCCGTCGGCCGAGTTGCGCGCCGACCAGACCGACCAGGACAGCCTGCCGCCCTACGACGTGCTCGACGCCATCCTCGAGCGCTACATGGAAGGCGACCAGGGCATCGAGGAAATCGTGGCCGCCGGCCTGCCGCGCGCCGATGTGGAACGGGTGACGCGGCTCATCAAGATCAACGAGTACAAGCGGCGGCAGGCGCCGATCGGCATCCGCATCACTCACCGCGCCTTCGGCCGCGACTGGCGCTATCCCATCACCTCGAAGTTCCGCGCCTGAGTCGACTACCGCGCAGGCCCTAGACTCGGCTTCATCAAACCGCGTTTTCGGGAGCAGGCCATGAAGCAGATCACCGCCGTCGTCAAGCCGTTCAAGCTCGAGGAAGTGCGCGAGGCTCTTGCCGAGATCGGCGTGTCCGGCCTCACCGTCACCGAGGTCAAGGGATTCGGCCGGCAGAAGGGCCATACCGAGCTGTATCGCGGCGCCGAGTACGTCGTCGACTTCCTGCCGAAGGTGAAGGTCGAGGTCGTGGTCAAGGAAGCCGATGTCGAGCGCTGCATCGACGCGATCGTCAAGGCGGCCAAGACCGGCAAGATCGGCGACGGCAAGATCTTCGTCACGAGCATCGAGCACGTCGTGCGCATCCGCACCGGCGAGCTCAACGAAGACGCGATCTAGGCGGGGCGCTTCGGCGGGCGCGGTTGGCCGCGCACATCGACGAGGCGGGTGCCACAGAGGCGGTCGTGCCAGAACTGGCGCGTCGGCTCGGCGATCGAGAGCAGGGCGTAGAAGGCGATGCCGATGGTGGTTGCACCCAGGCTCGGCCACGGTCCCAGGTGCAGCGCCGCCGCGACCAGAGCCGCGGGCAGGAACCAGGCTGCGCAGCACGCTGCATATCGCCCGAGGGCGCGGGCTTGCGAGACGGGCCCGCCACCTTCGGTGACGAGCCGGATGCGCCAGGTCTGCATCGCCAGCGTCTGCCCGCGAGCGGCCCAGAACCAGACGAAGTAGACGCCGTAGAAGAGCAGGGCGAAGAGGCGAAGCGCCGTTTCGCTCTGCAGCGGATGACGCTGACCGGTCTGCGCGACGAATACGGCGCCGACGATGCCGGGAATGAGGCCGAGACCGAACAGCAGCGTCGCCTCGTAGACGAAGCAGGCCATGCGCCGCAGCAGCGAGGGCGTGGCGCCGGGCCGGTTCATCGCAGCGCCGTCGGCGCTGACCGCCGACGTCATTGCGGACGCTGGCCCGTGGTGGCTGCCGGCGGTACGGAGGCGGGCATCGGCGGCAGCGTGGAGGCCCGCGGTACGCCGGATGCGCCCGGAGCCATGACGGCAGCCGCCTGGGGGCCACGCCGCGGCAACAGCGTCGAGCGGTTCACGAACTCAGGCGTCGTCGCGATCTTCGGCATGCCGGTCTGCTGATGGCTCGGCGGCGCCGGCTGGCTGGTGATGAGCGTCGTCGTCGCTCCGGGGCCGGCTTGCACGATCGTGGGCGCGACCTGCTTCGGCGGCTGGACTTGTGCGGCGCTGGGAACGATGTTGACCTTCGCTTCCTTCGCGTCGCGAACGGGGCGGTTGATCCTGGGCGCCGGCGCGCTGCCGGCGCCCGATGCGGCGCGCGCGGCGAACTGCTGCTTCGTGTCCGCGGGCAGCGCCTGATAGACCTGCCAGCGCGCGTTGCGGTCGGGTGCCGGCACTTGGCGGGCCTCCTCGAAACGAATGCGCGCCTGGCCTCGCTCCGTCGGCGTCAACCGGGCCCAGTCCGACATGCGCGCAGTGATGCGGGCGCGTTCCTCGGCGCCGAGGGAGGGAAAGCGGCCGGCGAGGGTGACCCACTTCTGCTTGCGGGCTGCCTCGATCGACGGCCACTCCTTCTCGAGCGGCGCCAGCGCTTCGCGATGCTGCGGGGACAGCTCACGCCAGCGCACGCCGGCCTCGCTGCGAACGACGGTCGCCGGAGACGATGCAGCCAAACGAGGCGCCTGCGACCAAGCCAGCGAGGAGGCGAGCGTCAGCAGAGCGCCCACGATGGCGACAAACGCGCCGCGGCGAACCCGACGCGCGGCGCGGCTCGGCAGGCGCAGCGTCGTCATCGCTCGCGACTCATTCGCTGGCGGGTACCTTCAGGAATTCGGCGAAGCCAGGATCGCGGTAGGCATTGATGGGCAGGTCGTCGCCCAGCAGGGCTTCGTCGACTTCGGCGGCTACCGACACCTGGGTGCGGACCTGCCATTCCTGGATCATGGCCAGGCCGCCGACCAGCGCCACCAGCGGCAGCACCGAGGCGACGCGAAGCCACCAGCGCGAGCGGCTGAAGCCGAGCACGGCGGCGCCCGAAGCAGAGACCCCGACGCCCTGCGCCACATCGAGCGTGCGGACTCGGCGCGCCGCTTCGAGCGCTTTCTCGCGTGCGAAGCGAAGCCGCTCGCCGACATCTTGCGGGACTGTTTGCGCGTTCTCGGCAAGGCAGGCGACGATTCGGCGCGCGAAGCGCGACTCGATCGCGTCGCGAGACGCGGTGCGCAGAGTGCTTTCAGATGCGTTCATGTCGTAATTCCCTTCGCCTGCAGCGCCTTCGCGAGTGCGTGCACAGCCCGCGAGCAGTGCGTCTTGACGCTTCCCTCCGAACACCCCATGGAGGCGGCAGTCTCGGCGACATCGAGTTCCTCCCAGTAACGCAGGAGAAACGCCTCTCGTTGACGCCCCGGAAGCCGCTGCACCTCGGCGTCGATCAATCGCAAGATCTGCGCCCGTGAAACCGAGTCGGAAGCGCTCTCCGACTGCAATGGATCGCCCAGCGCCTCGAGAGTTTCAAGAATGTCGAAGTCGCCATCGCTGCCGGCGCTCTCGAAGTCCGAGAAATTGCGCACGACCTGGTTACGCACCTTCTGGCGGCGGAACCAGTCCATGGTCGCGTTCGAGAGGATGCGCTGAAACAGCGGCGGCAACTCGGCCGCGGGCCGGTCGGCGTACTTCTCGGCCAGGCGGATCATGGAATCCTGGACGATATCGAGCGCTGCGTCGTCATCTCGGACGGCGTACACGGCGCGCTTCCACGCACGCTTCTCGACACTTTTCAGAAAGTCGGTGAGTTCTTTATCGGTCGCCAAGGAAGCGGGCCTTCGGCTGCAGCGCGGGCGGCGGCGATTATCACATCGGCGTCGGAGAACACCGGAACGGGCCGTCGGCGACGATCGGCGATGCGATAATTCGCGGTTGCACGACAGATTTAGGTCGCTCCTTTCGCCCGACGCGCGGCGGCAGGCGGCGAACCTTCTCCCGGCACCACACCGGCCTCACGAGGGCGCGGAAAGGTGCACCGATGGTTTTTCGTCAGAGAAATTCACAAAGGTGAAATCATGGAAACCTCAGCGCCCACGCTGAAGCGCGCGGCTGCCGCCGCCGCGACCCCTTCGTTGCCCACCGCGACCGTCGATCCCAACGGATCCGAGATATTGGTGCGCTGCCTGCAGGCCGAGAACGTCCGCTTCCTCTGGGGCTACCCGGGCGGCGCCGTCCTCTATATCTACGACGCGCTCTACAAGCAGGATTCCATCCAGCACGTGCTCGTGCGGCACGAGCAGGCCGCCGTGCACGCCGCCGATGGCTATGCGAGGGCGACCGGTGAGGTCGGCGTCGCCCTCGTCACCTCAGGGCCGGGAGTGACCAACGCCGTGACCGGCATCGCGACCGCCTACATGGACTCGATCCCGATGGTGATCGTGACCGGCCAGGTGCCGACGCCGGCGATCGGCCTCGACGCTTTCCAGGAATGCGACACCGTCGGCATCACGCGGCCGATCGTCAAGCACAACTTCCTCGTCAAGGACGTCCGCGACCTGGCGCTGACGATGAAGAAGGCGTTCCACATCGCCCGCACCGGCCGGCCCGGCCCGGTGGTCGTCGACATTCCGAAAGACGTCTCGATGGCGACGGCGCCGTTCCACTATCCGGCCAGCGTCGAGATGCGCTCGTACAACCCGGTGCGAAAGGGCCACAGCGGCCAGATCAGGAAGGCCGCGCAGCTGCTGCTCGGCGCCAGGCGCCCGTACATCTACACCGGCGGCGGCGTCATCCTCGGCAACGCGTCGGCCGAGTTGCGCGACCTCGTCGACCTGCTCGGCTTTCCCTGCACGAACACGCTGATGGGGCTGGGCGCCTACCCTTCGAGCGACCCGAAGTTCCTCGGCATGCTCGGCATGCACGGCACTTACGAAGCGAACATGACGATGCAGAACTGCGACGTCCTGCTCGCCGTCGGCGCACGCTTCGACGACCGCGTCATCGGCAATCCGAAGCACTTCGCGTCGGTCGAACGCAAGATCATCCACGTCGACATCGACCCGTCGTCGATCAGCAAGCGGGTGCGCGTCGACATCCCGATCGTGGGCGACGTCAAGGAGGTCCTCCAGGAGCTGACGGCGCTGCTGCGCGAATCGGCCTCGAAGCCGGACGTGAAGGCGCTGTCGCCGTGGTGGTCGCAGATCAACGAATGGCGCAAGCGCGACTGCCTGGCCTTTGCGAAGAGCGACGATGTCATCAAGCCGCAGCAGGTCGTCGAGACGCTCTGGGAGCTGACGAAAGGCCACGAGACCTACATCACGTCAGACGTCGGCCAGCATCAGATGTGGGCGGCGCAGTACTACCGATTCGACCAGCCGCGGCGCTGGATCAACTCGGGTGGGCTGGGCACCATGGGCGTCGGCTTGCCGTATGCGATGGGGATCAAGCTGGCCAAGCCGGAGGCCGAGGTGGTCTGCATCACCGGCGAGGGCTCGATCCAGATGTGCATCCAGGAGCTTTCGACCTGCCAGCAGTACAAGACACCGGTCAAGATCGTCTCCCTCAACAACCGTTACCTGGGCATGGTGCGGCAGTGGCAGCAGATCGACTATGGCGGCCGCTACTCGCACAGCTACATGGACGCGCTGCCCGATTTCGTGAAGCTGGCGGAGGCCTACGGGCACGTCGGCCTGCGCATCGACAAGCCCTCGCAGGTCGAGCAGGCGCAGAAGGAACTGCTGCGGCTGAGGGAA
>Ga0123338_10006029_pt1 | contig 10246 bp, 5 predicted proteins | sample grotaG_FD_89793 | JGI IMG/M metagenome (GOLD analysis project Ga0123338, IMG submission 89793) | Glacier valley bacterial and archeal communities from Borup Fiord, Nunavut, Canada, to study Microbial Dark Matter (Phase II) -... | ecosystem: Environmental > Aquatic > Freshwater > Ice > Glacier ...
ACCGCGAGGTCGCCGTCAAGGTGATGCGGCGCGACCTCGTGGCCGACGAGACCTTCGTGACCCGCTTCCGCCGCGAGGCCCGATCGGCCGCCCGGCTCAGCCACCCGAACGTCGTGGCGGTCCACGACCAGGGCGAGGACCACAGCGACATGTTCCTCGTCATGGAGTACGTCCCCGGCCGCACCCTGCGCGAGCTCGTGCAGGCCGAAGGGCCCCTCACCCCGAGAGCGGCGCTCGACCTGCTCGACCCCGTGCTCCAGGCCCTCGACGCCGCCCACTCCGCCGGTCTGATCCACCGCGACGTCAAGCCCGAGAACGTCATCGTCCGCTCCGACGGCAGCGTCAAGGTCGCCGACTTCGGTCTGGCCCGCGCCGTGACCACCGCGACCACGACCAACACGTCGGGCACGATGATGGGCACGGTTGCCTACCTCTCCCCCGAGCAGGTCGAGCGGGGCATCGCCGACGCCCGCTCCGACGTGTACGCGGCGGGACTGATGCTCTTCGAGGTCCTCACCGGGCGGAAGGCCTTCGACGGCGACTCCCCCATCCACATCGCCTACCAGCACGTTCACGGGTCGGTGCCCGTGCCGTCCGATGTCGTGCCCAGCGTCCCGTCCGTGCTCGACGCCCTCGTCGCCCTCGGCACCGCGCGCGACCCCGACCAGCGCCCGGCCACGGCCGGCGACTACCTCGTCGAGCTGCGACGAGCCCGACGCGAGCTAGGCACCGACGAGCTCGACCTGCGCCCGACGCCCGGCGAGCGCGAGCGGGCGGCCGCGACCCGCACGACGGCGATGCCGCGGCCCGGGTCAGGAGCCACCTCCGTGATCTCTGTCCTTCCCGACGACACGCAGGGCTCGGACGACACCTCGTACGACGGCTCGCCCGAGGGCTCGGACGATGCCTCGCGCGTCCCCCCGTACGAAGCGTCCGACGCCCCACGCCGGCGATGGCCGGCGGTCCTCGGTGCCCTGCTCGTCGCTGCCGTCCTCCTCGCCGGTGGGGCGGGGTGGTGGTTCACGGCGGGTCCGGGGGCGAAGGTCGCCGTACCCAGGCTCAGCGGACTGGCTCAGCCGGCCGCGGAGCAGTCGCTGCGCACCGCGGGGCTCCGCTCGTCGGTGACCGCGACCTACAGCGAGACGGCCGCCTCCGGCACCGTGCTGTCCACCGATCCCGCCGGGGGCCGGCAGGTCTCGAAGGGCTCGGCCGTCACCCTCGTCGTCTCCCGGGGACCCGAGCGCTACACCGCCCCCCAGCTCGTCGGCACCCCGGCCGCCGACGTGGCCGCGGCCCTGAAGCGGGCGCATCTCAAGCCCTCCTCGGCCAACCAGGTCTTCAGCGAGACCGTCCCCGCCGGCACCGTCGTGAGCCAGGACCCCGAGCCGGGCACGACCCTCAAACCCGGCGACCCGGTCACCGTCGTGGTGAGCAAGGGGCGTGAGCCGGTCTCGGTGCCCGACTTCACGGGCAAGCCGCTCGCGCAGACGAAGGACGGGCTGGCCGCCGCCGGTTTCACGACCGCGGAGGGAACACCGGTCAACAGCGACACCGTGCCGCAGGGGGCTGTCGTCAGCCAGAACCCGAAGGACGGCACGCTCTACCGCGGCGACAAGGTCACCCTCGTCGCCTCCAAGGGACCGGTGCTCGTCGAGGTGCCGAAGGTCGTCGGGAAGCAGCGCGGGGTCGCTGCGGCGGCGCTGCGGGCGGCCGGCTTCCAGGTCTCCTTCAACGAGGTGCTCGGCGGCTTCTTCGGGACAGTGCGAGGGTCGGACCCCGCCGCCGGCACCATGGTGCCCAAGGGCACAACCATCACCCTGACGATCGTCTGAGCGCTGCTTCGTGCCTTCGCCCGTCCGTCGAGAGCACCATACCGGCGTGGTCGCCACCGGCCTGCTCGTCGCGCTCACCGCGGTCTGGGGCTCGACGTTCTTCCTCATCCGCGACCTCGTGCAGACCGTCCCCCCTCTGGACTTCCTCGCGGTGCGCTTCGACCTCGCCGCCGTGGTCATGGTCGCGATCTTCTGGCGGCCGCTGCGGGCCCTCGGGCGGCGCGAATGGCTCGCCGGGCTCGCCCTCGGAGGCCTGTACGGCCTCGCCCAGGTGCTACAGACCCTCGGCCTGGCCCGCACCGAGGCCTCGGTGTCGGGCTTCCTCACCGGCCTGTACGTGGTGCTCACCCCTGTGCTCGGCGCGGTGCTCCTGCGCGACCGGGTGGGTCGGGCGACGTGGGCCGCCGTGGGGCTCTCGACCGCCGGCCTCGCCGTCCTGTCGCTGCGGGGGGTCGCGATCGGCACAGGAGAGGTCCTGACCCTCGCCTGCGCCGTCGTCTACGCCCTGCACATCCTCGGGCTGGGACGGTGGTCGACCCCGGCCCACGCCACCGGGATGTCGGCGGTGCAGATGCTGGCCATCGCACTGATCTCGAGCGTGGGGGCTCTGCCCGGAGGCATCACCTGGCCCCACGGTGCCGGGCAGTGGGGCTCGGTCGTCTACATGGCCACCGCTGCCGGCGCCCTCGCCCTCTGGGCCCAGACCTGGGCCCAGGCCCGGCTCAGTGCCACCCGCGCAGCCCTGGTCATGACCCTCGAACCGGTCTTCGCGGCCGTCTTCGCCGTGCTCCTCGGGGGTGAGCAGCCCACCGCGCGGATGCTCGTCGGCGGGCTGCTCGTCGTGGCGGCGATGTACGTCGTCGAGCTGGGCGGGCGGCACACAGACCAGAGACCGCGCGCAGTCGAGGCCGAGGTGCGCCACCACGAGGTCGCCTGAGCGCTGGCGGCTCGAGCGGCTCGAGCCGCTCGAGCACCTTCCGCCAGCTGATCCCGCAGCGCGAGAGCTCACGGTGACGAGGGACGGGACGACCCGCTTGGTCCGCGGCGGTCGACAGTCACCCGCGGTGGTGGCCTATGCCCTTCCTTCGGGGAGCTCGGCGCGAGAAGATCATCCGTATGGAGACGGCGACGCACACCATGAGCAGCCCCGGCAATCTCCTCGACGACAGCCGCGTGTCCGACGAAGGCCACGTGTCCGACGAACGCCAGATCGGTCGGATCATCGAGGCCTTCTTCGCCGCGTTCACCTCCGGACCGCACAGCGCATCCCGCCTCGAGGTGCTGCGCTCGCTCTTCCATCCGGCCGCAGTCATTGCCCGCACCTGCGGACTCGAGCCAGTCCTGCTTGGCGTCGACGACTTCATCGCACCGCGGGCCCGTCTGCTCTCCAGCGGCGGGCTCGTCAGGTTTCGGGAGTGGGAGCTGCGCGGTCGGGTCCAGGTCTTCGGAGACCTGGCGGTCTACGTCGGCAGCTACGCCAAGGCGGGGGTCCAGGACGGTCTGCCGTTCGAGGGCCGTGGCCTCAAGACCATGCACCTGATCCGGACGGCCGACGGGTGGCGGATCAGTGCTGCGGCGTGGGACGACGAGCGAGAGGGCGTGCACCTGCCCGCAGACTGAGCCGGAATGAGCAGGACTGACGCAGGGGGGGCCCCGTCCTGACCTACGATCTCGAAGATGACCACCTCGACCGAGCGCCTCGAGGCGAGCCGCCTCATCCCGGCCCCGCCCGCCGCCGTCTTCGCCGTCCTCACCGACCCGCAGGGGCACGTCGCGATCGACGCGTCGGGAATGTTGCAGGACGCCGACGGTGACGTCGTCGAGGCCGTCGGTGACCGCTTCACCGTGCACATGGACCGAGAGGCGCTGGGCGACCTGCCGATGGGGCGCTACGACGTCGACGTCGTCATCGAGCAGCTCGCGCACGACCGGCTCATCGCCTGGACTGTCGACGGCACCATCCAGCCCCCGATCGGCCACGTCTACGGCTACCGGCTCGAGGCCGTCGAGGGCGGCACGATGACGACGTCGTTCTACGACTGGTCGCAGGCTCGCGCCGACATCAAGGCGAGAGGGATCTTCCCCGTCGTCTCCGCGACGAACCTGCGGGCCACCCTCGGCATCCTCGAGCGTGCCGTACGGCGTGGCTACCCCCGCGGCGCGGTGCTCAGCGCGCCTGATCGTTCGCCAGCAGCCGGGTGACCACGTCGATCGCGTGGTCCGTCGCGGCGTCACCGACATCGAGGTGCCACACCAGCCGCACGGCCTTGGGTCCGACTGCGTAGAACCGCACGCCCTCTTCCAGCGCCGCCGCCACGAGGTCGGCCGAGCGCCAGCCCGCGACCGAGACGTCGACGACGACGATGTTGGTCTCCACCACCCCGGGGTCGACGCAGCCGGGTGCGACCTCGGCGAAGGCGGCCGCCGCGCGGTGGGCCCGGGCGTGGTCGTCGGCGAGCCGCTCGAGGTGGTGCTCCACGGCATACAGGCCGGCAGCGGCGAGGATGCCGACCTGGCGCATGCCGCCGCCGTAGCGCTTGCGCCAGATCCTTGCCTCGGCCACGGCACTCACCGAGCCGACGAGCACCGAGCCGGCGGGGGCGCCGAGGCCCTTGCTCAGGCACACCGAGACCGTGTCGAACTCCTGCGCATAGTCGTCGAGGGGGACGCCGGTGGCGACGTGTGCGTTCCACAGGCGGGCTCCGTCGAGGTGCATCGAGACCCCGACCTCACGGGTGGCTGCCCGCACCGCACGGATCTGCTCCAGCGGCTGCACGGTGCCACCTCCGAAGTTGTGGGTGTTCTCCAGCACCACGAGGGAGGTGTTGACCTGGTAGGGCCCGGCACCCGTGATCATGAGGTCGATCGGCTGCCGCGCGTCGAGCAGCCCGCGCCGCGAGACCCAGGTACGTGAGGTGATGCCGGAGAAGGCTGCGGCCGCCCCCAGCTCGGCTCGCACCACGTGGGCGAGCGAGTCACAGACCATCTCCTGACCGGGACGCACGTGCAGCCGCAGGCCCAGCTGGTTGGCCATCGAGCCGGTCGGGGTGAACAGGCCCGCCTCGTGCCCCAGCAGCTCGGCGACACGGTCCTCAAGCGCGTTGACGGTCGGGTCCTCCCCGTAGACGTCGTCACCCACCTCGGCCGAAGCCATGGCCTGACGCATGGCGGCGGTGGGGCGGGTGAGGGTGTCGGACAGCAGGTCGGCGCGCACAGCGGTGGTCACGCGTCGCAACCTACCCACGCCGACAGTTCCACCCACCCCCGGTCCGTATGCCGGGTGCCGCCCCTGCTTCGGGCCCGTTGACCCCGGGCGCCAGCAACGGCCCGGGCGCCAGCAGGAAAAGCAGGCGCGGTCTGTCGGTGGGACCACGTAGCGTCATGGCAGTGTTGACAGTCCCCGAGGTCCAGGAGTCGAGGTCAGCCCTGCCCTCGACCGACTCACCCTCCCGACGGCTGGATCGGCGTCGGCTCCACAGTGCGGGTGCCGCATTGGCGATGGTCGCCGCGGGCATCGCCGCCCTGGGCCAGGCCCTGGGCACCGCGGTGGCAGGGCGCATCGCGGAGCGCCCCACCCTCGCGCTCGTCGCTGTCCTGGCCCTGTGCCTCGTGGGCGGCGCCGTGTTCGACACGGCCGGGCGCACGATGTGGGCCGTCGGTGTCGACCGCGCCGAGGGCGTGCTGCGGGCCGACCTCCTCGACGCCGTCATGCACCAGCCGCTGTCCAGTCTGACCGAGCAGGCCGTCGGCGAGGTGCTCGACCGGATCGACGACGACACCCACGAGCTGGGGTCACTGCTTCGGCAGAACGCCTGGATGGTCATCCGCCTGGCCCTCGCAGCGGGACCGCTGCTCGTCGTCGCCGGACTCACCTTCTGGCCGGCCTGGCTGTTCCTTCCGGTGGTCGCGGCATCGGTGTTCCTGGAAATCCGGCCCCTGCTGGCCCGCCTGACCGAGTGCAAGGTGGTCGAGGAGATGGCCTGGACCGACCACGCTGCCGCCATGGAAGAGGGTGTGGCCGCTCGGAGCGACCTGCGCACCAGCCTTGGCCAGGCTCATCTCGTGCGCCGCTGCGCCGAGCTCGCCGCCCTCGTGCACGCACGCTTCCGCGACGTCGTCCTGCTGGAGGCTCGCATCAGCCGTCGCAGCGGCGCCGTGCTGCACGCAGTGCTGGCCGGGGTAGCCGTGATCGGCGTCGTGCTCACCGTCGAGGGGCGTGAGTCGGTCGCCACCCTCGTCACCCTGTTCCTCGTCACCTCCACCTTCGTCGGCCAGCTCGACCAGGTGGCCCGCCACGTCCCCGACCTGCAGGCCGGGATGGGCGCGCTGGTCCGGCTGCGGGCGCTCCTGGCGTGCGAGAGCGAGCCCGTGGCCGGAGACGCACTACCGAAGGGGGTACTGCCCCTCGAGCTGAGACACCTGCACTTCGCCTACCCCCACGGTGGTTTCGCCCTGCGTGACATCGACCTCTACGTCCCCGCGGGCACGACGTGTGCGCTCGTGGGTCGCAGCGGGTCAGGCAAGTCCACCCTGGCCTCGCTGGTCTCGCGCGCAGTCGACCCCCCACCCGGCTCGGTGCTGCTCGGGGGAGCCGACACCCTGAGCCTGGACGTGCAGCAGCTGCGGTCCGCTGTGGGAGTCGTCACCCAGCGCACCGAGATCCTGGCGGGCACCCTGGCCCAGAACATCGCCCTGTTCGCCGATCTCCCCCGCGCGCGGCTCGACGACGCCGTGGCCGAGCTGGGCATCGGCGACTGGGTCGCAGGTCTGCCCGCGGGCCTCGACACCCTGCTCGGCCCGAGCGGCACCACCCTGTCCTCGGGTGAGGAGCAGCTCGTGGCCTTCGCCCGGCTGCTGGTGCGTGACGTGCGCGTCGTCGTCCTCGACGAGGCCACCGCGAGGATGGACCCCGTCACGGAGGCCAGGGTCGTCGCCGCCGCCCGGCGCCTGCTCGCCGGGCGCACCGGCCTGCTCGTCGCCCACCGTCTGAGCACCACCGCCCGCGCCGACCAGGTGGCGGTGATGTCTGCCGGGCGCATCATCTCGCAGGGCCCGCGCGCCGACCTCGCGGAGCAGCCCGGACCGTTCCGTGACCTGCTGCGCGCCTCTGACGAGGCGCCCGCCGATGCGGTGGCGGTGGCCTCCGCAGACTCCACCGGACAGGTCACGACGGTCGGGACGGCTCGCCGCAGCGGGACACCGCCACCGGTTCCCGAGGTGGGCACCGGGCCAGGACTGGCCCGCGGCATCTGGAAGGCGCTCAGCATCCATCCGCAGTGGGGCTGGGCCAGCGTGGCGTTGTTCACCGGAGCAACCCTGCTGGGAGCCTACGGAGCCGTCACCGGCTGGGTCTGGGGGCAGATCGTCAGCAACGTCAGCGGCGGCGGGCGACCGTGGCTGCTCCTCGCGCTGCTCGTGGTCGGGTTGATGGCCGCTCCACACCTGCTCGCGTCGGCCATCGGCCGATACCCCCGCTGGTGGGTCGCGGTCATGCTGCGCGCTCGCACGAGCGTGCTGGTCGGGCAGACCTCCCAACACCGACTGCCACCGACTCCCCCGGGTGAGGTCGTCGCCCGAGCCATGGACGCCGACCGCTACGCCCGCTACGCCGACCGCTGGGTGGACCTCTCCATCGGGCTGGCCGTTGCCCTCGTCACGGGCCTGGCCGGGCAGAGCGTGCTCGCAGGCGGGCTGCTGCTCGCCATCATGGCGATCACGGCGGTCGCCAGCGCCTTCGGCTCCCCGGTGGCCGGCCGCTCTGCCGCCGCTGCGTCAGCTGCACGGGCCCAGTTCGGCCGGTCGTTGGTCTCGGCCCTGGACTGCGTGCGCACGGTCAAGCTGGCCGCCGCAACCCGCGACGTGCACCGGCACCTGCGTGAGGTCGACACCGGCCGGGTCGACGCGGCGGTCCGCGAGCACCGGGTGCAGTCCGTCCTCGACGGCGTGCCGGTGGTGCTGGTGCAGGTCGCGGTCGTCGCCGCCTGGGCGGCACAGCTGGTCGGCATCTGGGGGCTGGCCACGGCGCTGCTGGTCTCCAGTGCCGTCAACGGCTTCGACTGGTTCGGACGCGTGGCCGGGTCGGTCATCACCGAAGCGCCCGGAACCCGCGCGTGGCAACGCGCGACGAGTGCCCTCGCCGGTGGCCGCGACCTGATGACGCTGCCCGAGGGCGTCGACCTGCTCACAGGTGCTGCCCCCGCCCCCGAAGAAGGGGCCGTCGACCGGCTGCACGAGGTCGAGCTCCGGGGACTCACGGCGGTCCACGACGACGGCACCATCGGGGCCAGCGACATCGACCTGCGCCTGCGTCGTGGTGAGCTGGTGCTGCTGCTCGGCCAGATCGGATCAGGCAAGTCGAGCCTGCTCTCGGCCCTCGCCGGTCTCGTGCCCTACCGCGGTTCCCTGCGATGGAACGGCACCGAGGTCGACGACCCGCAGACGTTCCTGCGACCAGGACGGGTCGCCCACGTCGCCCAGGTGCCGCGGGTGCTCTCTGGCACGTTCGCCGACAACATCCACCTCGACCACCCCCGCGAGGTGGCGAGGGCGGTGCGGGACGCCCGGCTGGCTCAAGACGTCGAGGAAGCCGGCGGGGCGGACTCGCTCGTCGGTCACCGGGGGGTTCGCCTGTCGGGTGGGCAGGTGCAGCGGCTGGCTCTGGCCCGTGCCCTTGCCACCGGGGCGGAGCTGCTCGTGGCCGACGACGTGTCGTCCGCGCTGGACGCCACCACCGAGATGCAGCTGTGGGACTCCCTGCGCGACCGCGGCAGCACGGTCCTCGGCGCCACCACCAAGCGAGCCGCCCTGGGCCGAGCCGACCGGGTCGTCGTCCTGGTCGACGGACGCGTGGCGGCACAGGGTCCGTGGCGCGACCTCGAGTCCGCCTGGAAACACCTGGCCGGATGACCGGCACGTGGCCCGCTCAGCGCAGCGATGGCGGGGGGACCAACAGGGTCTGTGATCACCTTGCCCATGACGTTCCGCGGCAGGGCCTGGACGAAGCGCACCTCGCGGGGCCGCTTGTGGGCCGACAGGGACGCCCCCACGGGCGCGACGAGCTCGGCGCCGACGGCCTCGGGGTCGGTCACCGGCCCGGTGGCCACGACCCACGCCACGATCCGCAGTCCGAGGTCGGCGTCGGGCTCACCGACCAGGGCGCACCGTCGCGACGAGAGCCGACGCGACGCCGCGGCGACCGTCGACGCCTCACTGGTCATGGGACAGCCTCAGGTCACCGGCACGGGGGCCGATTGAACGCCCGTGAAGCCAACCTCGCTCGTGCCCCCCAGCACGACCATGACGGCGCTCGCACGCATACCTGGCTACGACGTCCTCGAGGTCATCGGCCGGGGCGCTCTCAGCACCGTCTACCGCGTGCACCGGACGGGCGCCGCACCGGCTGAGCCCGACTACGCGCTGAAGGTGGTCGACGCCGGGCACGCCGGCGCGCAGGATGTCGTGGCCGCCTTCCGCCGTGAGGCCGCGTGGCTGGCCAGCGTCGGCGACGAGAGGCTGCCCGTGATCCACGAGGTCGACGAGGTCGACGGCAGCCCGTACCTCGTCATGGACCTGGTCGGCGGCACTCCCCTCAGCCGAGAGCTGGCCCGCGGCCCGCTGTCTGCCGACCAGGCGGTCGCGCTGGCCCGGGACGTCGTGGGCCCGCTGTCCGCCGTCCACCGCCGAGGTCTGGTGCACCGCGACCTGAAGCCGGACAACATCATGCTCCTGCCGACCGGGGAGGCCCGGCTGATCGACTTCAGCCTGGCGACCCGTGACAGCGGAGAACACGCCGAGGACGTGGTGGGCACCCTCCTCTACACCCCGCCGGAGCAGTCCGGGATGCTGCGGCGCCCGGTGGACCACCGCTGCGACCTCTACTCACTGGGCGCCGTCCTGTTCGAGTGCCTCGTGGGCGTGCCACCGTTCCAGGCGGTGGACGTCGGCGAGCTGCTTCGCCAACACGCCGTGGCACCCGTCCCCGACCTGGTGGACCTGGTCCCCGGCGTCCCGGTAGAGCTGGCGGCACTGGTCGCCCGGCTGCTCGCCAAGGACCCGGACGACCGCTATCAGAGCGGCGAGCAGCTGGCCGCGGACCTCGACCGCCTGTCGGGCCCGGGCGCGATCTCGCCGGATCGGGAGCAGGCTGACGACGTGCTGGTGGCCGGACGGTCGCGCGAGCTGGGCCTGTTGCGTGAGCAGTGGCAGCGGGCCCTCGCGGGTGAAGGGCGGGCCGCTCTGGTCAGGGCCGCGGCCGGCACGGGCAAGACCCGGCTGGCGGCCGAGCTGGCCGACTCGGCCCGTCAGGCCGGGCGGTCGGTGCTGCACGCCAAGAGCTCAACCGACGACCCATTGCCCATGGCTGCCCTGCGCTCCGCCTTCGAGGGCTACCTCACCGAGCTGGACCGGCTCCCGCA
>Ga0123338_10006030_pt1 | contig 10246 bp, 9 predicted proteins | sample grotaG_FD_89793 | JGI IMG/M metagenome (GOLD analysis project Ga0123338, IMG submission 89793) | Glacier valley bacterial and archeal communities from Borup Fiord, Nunavut, Canada, to study Microbial Dark Matter (Phase II) -... | ecosystem: Environmental > Aquatic > Freshwater > Ice > Glacier ...
AATGGCAGAGCAGGACCGTTTGCGGATAAAAACTACTCAGGCTGAGGGAATAAGGGCTGCCAAGATTAAAGGCACAGTAGTATTTGGAAGACCTAAGGCTGTTAAACCGCTTAACTTTGATGCAGAAGTAGCTCTCTGGAAAGCCGGAGAACAGACAGCAGTATGCACTATGAAGAAGTTAGGTCTTAAACGTACCACGTTCTATAAGTTGGTTGCATCTGAAAGCGGGGTGTAAGCAATGGCGTATCAATTCTGTCCCCGCTGTGGTGTTCGCCATCGCAGGGTTGCTCGTGTCTGCAATACAGAGGGATGTGGCTATCCCACAATAATTGTTAATAAAAATATGCAGGCACTTGCTCAGAGACTTTATGACTGTGACTTTAGCGTATTAGCAGCTACATCAAGTATCAGTGATACAGCCGATAAAAGTCATAAATCAGTGCGTTTAAGCATTGAGTTCATGGCGTATTATGATATAGATAGGGTGTTTATTGACCTACCTGATGGATGGTCTACTTATCACACCTTCAGCGTCCACAGTGGAATTGTCATAGACAATATTACGGAGCTGAATTGTAGCTTTGTTTACTTTCACATGGGTTTCTGTAACGTAGAAGATGAGATACGTACCGAGGTGGACAAGATGATTCAGTGGCTAAGTAATTCTGGGCATATTGCCTGCCTTAGACTGGCCGGGTTCTTTCTGTGACTGCTGATAAAACCTAATAACAAAGACCGCTGCAACCATAGTATAATCAAAGGTTACAGCGGTTATTAATGCTATTGTTTTACCCTAAATAAAGGACTAAACTAATGAAAGCGTAATCCTTTTCAGATTCATGATATTTCTTTAAACTTATTGCATATATTATAAATTGTGTCCTTATGTGTATTCCATAATGTTGAAATAATATCTTGTATGAATTTACTATTATCAAGAATATGCTTAGAATGTTCCGGTGGTAATAACTGTTTTAACGTCTTTTGTATATTTACTCTTCTCATTCCAGCAGACGGGTGAGTTTCACTACTTTCAATATTAAAGAATTTTTCAATTACCTCTAAACAAGATATACATAATTCTACTCCCAGATATCCGCACATCCATCCATTTATCTTATTTCGGCTATTAGCTAGTACTGATTGTACTGCCAAAGCATCTGCGGAGTATTCATCACTCCAATTTCTAATTATTTGATATAATGATGAATCTTCATCTAAGAATCGTTTTTTTAATTCCCGATTAGGCGATAAGTGGTCAAGGATTATGTGTGAATATTCATGTGCAACCACAAATAGTTCAGCGTTATCATATAAAACACCGGATAAATGTTTGTTATTATCCTTTTCATAATATATGCTTGAAATATTTAAATTCTCGTATGCAAAATATAAAACCAAGGTTTCAATAAACTTGGCATGACCATTCTTGTTATTCTCCAAAGCTTCTGCTATTACTTCTTCGTTTAGGCTATAAGTATTTGTATCATTATTCTCATCTGTCTTGGTAAAAAACGAGGCAACTACTCGTCCCATTAAATATATAAAATCAATTAGCCCCTCATTCAACGCTATTAACATCTGACTATTCGGAAATGAACGTGCAAAAGCATTTAGCTCATTTATAGGCAAAGTACCTATAACTATATCATAAGGCAGTTCAAGATTATTTTCTTTTAATACCTTATTCATATTTTCAGAATGTCTATTTAATATAGCATATGCACTTCTATTTTGTTCTTCTATCGGTAACTTAAGTTCAGAAGCTATTTTGACCAGTTTCTTAAATAATATTTTGCTACTTTCATATAAATCAGCGTTCTCACTCCCGTATTTATATTTCTCCTTTTCAAAAAAGGTATCAAAGTCTTTAGACTCTATATTTTTTGTTTTAGTAGTCAATCTAGAATATTCCCATTTCAAATAATCATAAGCATTTTCAAAATCCATATGATACATTCCTTTCAAATTTATTATACTAAAATATTATACTAACATTCTGAATAGTTCCATTATAGTTTTGCTGTAGATTGTAGAATTATGTCAACAGGCATAGGTCAGAATTGCTGGATACATAGCTCTGTATGACCAGCCGATAAAACTTACAATGCAAAAAGCTGAGCCGGTCACATTATGATGATGTGACTGGCCTAATACTTTAAAGATTTAATGTTAATATGTTTCTTTATTGTAATCAGTCACCCAGTTAAGCCAACACGATTGCTACATACAACCGCCCATTGTGAGAACTATCTGTGTATATTTAAACCCAGTATTCTCCCTACTACACTCCATTACAATATAATAGTCATCGTCATCCTTGTTTTTTACAACTATACCTTGTGATAGTGTAGTAGTCCATAGAGGTTTAACACCAAAATAAGAAGAAACGAAAGCGTTTGTAGGGTCTGGAATTTCCACATTAAACCCGTTATCTCTGAGCCATTTATGATAATCATTTAACGCTGGTAGACCCATCGTCTGGACTGCCCCTATTATACCTGCTTGTTGCTCCATTTCATCTTCCAAGGATATGCAATACTGTTCTGCTGGGTCAAGTTTGTAACCATGTGCTTGCACTACCTTACCAAAATCCTCGTTGAGTTTCAAATGTATCATAATAATCTCCTCCTTATAGTATAAATTCTTGATTATTACCATATTAATCCATGTCGAGTAACAATTCAATAGCTTTTATGGCATTTATTGCTAATGGACAAATAAAACCGACCAAGTTCTACATCACTAAAAATGACTGACCCATACTTCGGTTAGATATAATAATGATGGCAGTGTAGGATTAATATAAGACGTAAATCGAGCAAATAAAACAGTTGCAAGTCCTATATTTTAAGGGCTTACAGCTGTTTTACTGTGTACGTTACACTGTGCATGACGTTATTTGTGATAGAAACAAGTGTTTTGCACACAGTATCGTACACAACCACTTGATTAAATTTTAGTACTGGCACAAATACGAAATGCACCCCGTGGGAATCGGAGTGCATCTCAATGCTGGGAACAATATATAAGGGGGAAGTGCATAAAATGAGGAGTTATATGCACTTTTGATATAAGCTAAAATTAAGTATATCTACAAACTCGTGGGAAGTTTCCCTTGAGGCACTTTTTATTGCCTCAATTTTAGATGATTTCCCACGGATTTTCCCACGAAACTACTAAATACCCGCAAAAACACTAATCACTGCGGTGTATGCCTTCGTTTCTCAATCCATGTACTTCGTACATAGAATTGGTACAAACTTCAATCATAAAACCCTTTATATATAAGGGGTTGATGAAGTTGTGTGAGTCATTAACCTCGTCGTGGTAGGCTTAGTTAAAATATCTAGCTAATAAACCAGCAAATGCTTTTCCATGTCTAGCTTCGTCTTTTGCCATCTCATGAACTGTGTCATGGATTGCATCCAGATTCGCTGCTTTCGCACGAGTTGCTAAATCTTTTTTGCCCATGCAGGCTCCGTTCTCAGCATCTACTCTTAATTGAAGATTTTTCTTTGTACTGTCAGTTATGACCTCTCCGAGAAGCTCTGCAAACTTTGATGCGTGTTCTGCCTCTTCCCAAGCTGCCTTTTCATAATATAGCCCAATCTCTGGGAAACCTTCTCTATGTGCGACCCTTGCCATAGCAAGGTACATACCAACTTCTGTACATTCACCCATAAAATTGTCTCTTAAATCTTTGGCAATATCATCGCTTACGCCTTTTGCAATACCTACTACGTGCTCATCAGCCCAAATTGTGTCTTGGGTTTTTTCTGTAAACCTCTCCTTAGATGCCTTGCAAATCGGACATGTATCTGGTGCACTGTCCCCTTCATGAACGTAACCGCAAACCTGACAAACAAACTTTTTCATAATTTAAATCTCCTTTTTTCATAATTATATCTTTCTAGTTATTCATTATGATTACTACTACGATTACCTTCAAATTTCCGTTTAGCGTAATCGTAGTAGTAATCGTAATCTTAGTAGTCAACGAAATAGCAAGTAATTTTAGTGTAATCAATCGCCTAATTAATAATGTTATTCGCAGTGTTATTCGTGTGAATTACTAAAAAACATAATTCACACTTAGAAGTTTGTGCCTGCGAAATCCTCGGCACAAACTAAATCAAAGGTTGGCATGTTGGATTATATGCAACAAAGTGAGTATTTATGGATGCTATATAACAATAATAGTTATCATTACTGTTATTACTAATATATAATATATCTATGTTTTTGTCAATACTTTTTTTAAAGTTTTTTTAAAGTTAAGGGCTGCCCTAATGTTATTAATACCAGCATCAAGTCAGCCCAATTCTTTATTTTTATTTGTGGTAACATTCAGGACAAATTCCGTAGAAATATGTTACATGTCCATCAATTTTTCCGGAGAAGCCCGCTCCTGCAATCACATTTATATGATCAAGCTGTTCCATCTCAAGATCCAATACCCGGCCACATTCTTTACATATAAAATGATAGTGGGAATTGGGATTGCCGTCAAATCGGTCACTTCCATCTCTACAATTAATCTTAAGTATTTCACCCTGTTCTGCTAAAAAATTTAGATTACGATAAACAGTTCCCAAGCTGATATTTGGATGGCTCTTTCGTAAATGAAGATAAACAGTGTCTGCGGTAGGATGCTCTTTCGTTTGTAATAAAAATTCTTTAATTGCTGCCCGCTGCCTACTATACTTTATAATCGCCATATTTTTTACTCCGATACAATAATAGTAATTATTATTATAATATACAATATACTGATAGTCAAGCGAAACTCCTACATATGCATAAAGAAACAGTCCGCAACAAATCCCCACCTCTTTGTAGCAACAACATAAAGTGAGAAATATTCTGCCGCATAATTAATGAAAGCCTCCATCTTATTATGAGGAGGCCTTCGCTTCTTACTATTTATTTTTTGTTTGCTGGTTCGATATTTACACTTTTTCCTTTTATTTTAACGGTCTTCATTGTTTGAATAACATCAGAAGCATATTCACGTGGAACTTCAACAAAGGTATACTTATCATACATATCAATACTACCTATTAGTTTACCTGGGATACCGGTTTCTCCTGCAATAGCTCCTAAGATATCTCCGGGTCTCACATTTTGATTCTTCCCCAGATTTACAAAGAGCCTTACCATACCTTCTTCCGCACCTGTATTCTCAAAATTCTCATAAGCTTTATGTTCTTCGACCTTATTTCCATCATCGCCCATTGCCATTTTGAGAAATGCTGCTGCTATATCGATTGAGGTATAACTTTTTTCATTCACTTTATCTTCTATTAAATCTATAATCTTAGATAAATCTTCATTCTCGATTATAGCATTAACCTTCTCCAATATCTTTTCAGCCTTTACAGCTGAAACATCGTTAATAGAAGGAATCGGCTGCAGCTTTATCTTTGTCTTACAATAAGCCATTATATCCCTAAGTTTATATACTTCTTTTCCAACAATTAGGGTAAATGCCCTTCCTTCACGGCCTGCACGTCCTGTCCTCCCAACACGGTGAACATAATATTCGTCATCCTGCGGAACATCATAATTAAATACTGCTTCCACATTATCAACATCAATTCCTCTAGCTGCTACATCAGTAGCGACGAGAATCTCCGTTCTTCCGTTGCGGAAGCTGTTCATAACACGATCCCTCTGCATCTGCTTTAAATCACCATGTAAGCCCTCTGCAAAGTATCCCCTGCCTTGAAGTGCTGAGGTTAGCTCATCCACCATTCTTTTCGTATTGCAAAATACCAAGGAAAGCTTCGGGTTGTACATATCAATTAATCTTGATAGTACTTCCTCTTTGTTTTTTTGGCTGACTTCATAGTAAAATTGCTCAATTTTAGGTACCGTCAATTCTTTCTTAACCATACGGATTATTTCTGCATCTCTCTGATAGAGCCTTGCAATCTCTAAAATCGGACTAGGCATTGTTGCTGAAAAGAGTACAGTTTGTCTTTCCTCCGGTACCTCTTTTAAAATCGTTTCGATGTCTTCTCGAAATCCCATATTTAACATTTCATCTGCTTCATCCAATACGACAGTATGAATGTGATCGAATTTTACAGTTTTACGTCTCATGTGATCCATTACACGGCCCGGCGTTCCAATAATAACTTGAGCTCCTGCTTTTAATGATCTAATTTGTTTTGAAATTTCCTGGCCTCCATAAACCGGCAGGATTTTAACTCCATGCATAAATAAACCCAACTTACGAAACTCCTCCGCTACTTGGATTGCTAACTCTCTAGTAGGGCATAATACAAGTGCTTGTAACGTTTTTTCTTTTGTATTAATCTTTTGTAAAAGGGGGATACCAAATGCTGCTGTCTTTCCTGTTCCTGTTTGTGCCTGACCAACAATATCTCTTCCCGCCATCATCACCGGAATTGCTTTTACTTGTATTGGTGACATTTCTTCAAAACCCATTTCCTCCACAGCGCGAAGGATTAGCGGGTCTATTCCCATTTCTTCAAATCTTGTTAATTCCATATTAAATTCCTTTCTTTGTATCTCTTATCTCATATATTTCCCACTTACTGTTCATCCTATGTAAGTCCATAGCAGTAATTGTGCTCTCAAAATACTCTTTTTAATCAATCCGTAAAAAAGCTCTCAGTCTGATTGGACTAAGAGCTGAATCATCTAAAATAAATTTTTTATGAAACAGATACCTTGCGTAGTATACCATTCAACCCATTTCTTGTCAAGGATTTTTGTATCTAATCGTTTTTATAGGTTTACCACTATTGTTTTGTTTCCCAATCGATGGCTTTTCCTTCTTCCCATGATTGTTCTGTTGTCCTACTCGTGGCTTTTCCTTCTTATCGTAACTGTTCTGTTGTCCAACTCGCGGCTTTTCCTTCTTACCGTGGCTGCTCTGCTGTCCAACGCGCCCCTCCGATGACGTTCTCTTTCCATCAGTATTTTGCTTTCTATCTATCGTATTTCTTTCGTATTTTTCCCTGGCAAGACGTCTGGGGCGTACAAGACATTTCTTATCAAAGCCAATCAAATCTTTTCGGTTCGCCTTTGTCAGTGCTTCCACTACCAGGTCATAATTCTTAGGGTTACGATACTGGATTAGGGCTCTCTGCATCGCCTTTTCATGAGGTGAATTTGGTACATATACCTCCTGCAGTGTTCTCGGATCTAGTTCAGTATAATACATACAGGTGGATATTGTCGAAGGAGTAGGATAGAAATCCTGGACCTGTTCCGGCATATATCCTAAATCCCTAAGATATTCTGCCAGTGCTACTGCTTCCTTTAAAGTTGACCCAGGGTGGGAGGATATTAGATAAGGAACTACAAATTGATTTTTTCCAATATCCTTATTTATCTTCTTGAATTTAGCAATAAATTCTTCATATACTGAATTTTTGGGCTTACCCATCAATTCCAAAACACTATCGCTGATATGCTCCGGTGCAACCTTGAGTTGGCCGCTCACGTGATTTTCACACAGCTCGTTGAAGAATGTATCATCCTTATCTTGGACTAAATAATCGAAACGAATCCCTGAGCGGATAAATACTTTCTTTACATTCGGTAGATTTCTCAGTTTACGTAATAAAGCAAGATAATCCGAGTGGTCGACCTTTAAGTTCTTACATGGAGTCGGATATAGACATTGCTTATTAATGCAGGCACCCTTAGTCGCCTGTTTTTCGCAGGCAATGTGTCTAAAATTAGCTGTTGGACCACCGACATCGTGGATATAGCCTTTAAAATCCTTATCCCAAATTAATTGATTTGCTTCTGCAACAATGGATTCATGGCTTCTCGTCTGTAATATTCTTCCTTGATGGAAGGTTAGTGCGCAGTAGTTACATCCTCCGAAGCAACCTCGATTGCTTGTCAGGCTGAATTTTACCTCAATTATAGCCGGAATCCCTCCTGCTTCGCTATAAGAGGGATGATAATCTCTCATATAGGGCAAGGAATACACTCGGTCCATTTCAGACTGTGTTAGGGGTTTAGAAGGGGGATTCTGCACAATATATTCATTGTCCTTGTATTTTTCAACTAACCGTTTTCCAGAAAAGGGATCCGTATTGCAGTACTGAATATAGAAGCTTCTTGCAAATTCCTTCTTACTGCCAAGTATGCTTTCATAGCTTGGCAACTCCAAGGCATCATAAACCGAATCTAAATTCTTTGCTTTAAAAACAGTACCGTTAATAAAAGTAATATCTTTAATATCAATTCCGCTGTTTAAAGCTTCGGCAATCTCTACGATGGAATGTTCACCCATTCCATAAGAAACAATATCAGCTTGGGAATCCAACAATATTGACCTTTTTACCTTATCACTCCAATAGTCGTAGTGCGCAAGTCTTCGAAGGCTTCCTTCGATTCCTCCAACAATGATTGGAATGTTTTTATATAGCTTCCGAATCATATTGCAGTAGACAACTGTAGCGTGGTCCGGTCTTTTTCCCATCTCACCTCCCGGTGAATAGGCATCTATGTGTCTATGCTTTTTTGCAACCGTATAATGGTTAACCATGGAATCCATATTACCACTGCTGACCAAAAATCCTAGCCTTGGTTCTCCTAAAATCTTAATACTTTCGTTATTTTTCCAGTCCGGTTGAGCTATTATTCCAACTTTATATCCAAAGCTCTCCAACACTCGGCTGATAATAGCCGGACCAAAAGAGGGATGGTCCACATAAGCATCCCCCGTCACAAAGACAAAGTCGCATTGATCCCATCCCCTTTGTACCATATCCTCATTGCATATTGGTAAATAATCTTTTAACATGTTTTTTCTTCTCTATTCTTATAACTCTTTTGCTTGGGCAGTAACAAAGTCTATCACTTTTTGCCATAATAGGGTTTCTTTAATATCTTTTTCTGTTGCCACCTTTAAGAACTCTTCGCTAGATGGATATTCATATTCAGCTGCTAATTTAGTAACGCCTGCCTCATATTCCGCATCAGAAATCTCAATACTCTCAGCCGTGATTATCGATTTGATTACCAACTCCTGTGAAGCCATGGATTCTGCATAAAGCTTCATTTGGCTACTAAATTCCTCCTCAGTAACCTCGGATGCTGTTAAAAATGCAGCAAAGTCCATACCAAATTGAGTAGCGTATTGAGTGTAGTAGTTCTTCATCTCAGTCGAATAATAGTCAATTAAGGTTTGCGGATAAGAGCTAATTTCAGAGTTCTCAATAATTGCAGCTATTACATTGTTCGTTTTTTGACTTGCCATGTCTTTTTCATTTTGGGCTTGAAGTGATGCTCGAATACTTTCTTTGTAAGCATCAATCGTATCATAATCCGAGTTCGCCTGTACGAATTCTACATTTAATACAGGAACGACTTCTTTCTTTATAGCGTTTACAGTTACCTTAAACACAACTGCCTGTCCAGCCATATCCGGTGATTGAGTATATTCTTTAGGGAAGGTAACGTTTAATTCTTTCTTATCCCCGACTTTAGCACCGATTAATTGTTCTTCGAATCCCTCAATGAATGAACCGGAACCAATGGTTAAGTCAAAATCGGTAGCTGTACCACCATCAAAAGCTACTCCATCCTTTAATCCTTCATAATCAATATTAACAATATCACCATTTTTTACGTCAGTTCTATCCGTAATTTCTTCTGTAGTCGTATTTTCTACTAATGCGGCATTAATTGCTGTGTCAATATCCTCTTCTGTAACTTCCAACGGGTCAACCGTAACCTCAACGCCTTTGTACTGTCCCAGTTTGATATAATCACTTACCACATATTCTTCTTTCGTAGGGGATACTGCGGTTGTATCCGTCGGATCTGTTGTACCTGTTGGAACTACTGGATCCGTTGTATCTGTAATATCAGTAGCGTCCTCTGTTGTAGTGTCAGTGCCTTCTTCATCTACAGTCTTCTTACTATTGCATCCCCCTGCAAGCATTAATATGCATAAACTCATAATTAATAATAATAACCTTTTTTTCATCCTTCTATCCCTTTCCTTTTTCATGAACGCAAAGCCATTCTGCTTTTGCTGAACGTAATATTTTAAAGTACTATATTTCGTTATAACACATATTAGATGAAAAAGAAAGCAAAAAACAACAGTTCACAAATATTTCAAACCTTGCTCTTAAATTCTTTCCATCTCCTGCATTTACTGCAAAATCATAGTGGCTTTCTATAAAATCTCGAATAATTAACCCTACTATTAGTAGCCTTTATATTTTTTCATAGTGCTCTACAT
>Ga0123338_10006033_pt1 | contig 10244 bp, 9 predicted proteins | sample grotaG_FD_89793 | JGI IMG/M metagenome (GOLD analysis project Ga0123338, IMG submission 89793) | Glacier valley bacterial and archeal communities from Borup Fiord, Nunavut, Canada, to study Microbial Dark Matter (Phase II) -... | ecosystem: Environmental > Aquatic > Freshwater > Ice > Glacier ...
ATATGGCTCACGAGACGGTCGTGACGCCGTGGGAGCAGAAGGGTTCGGTCATGCGCTCACTGATCGAGACCGCCGGCCCCGACGTGGTGCTGGTAGACGGCGTCAAGGTGCTGCATCCCTCTGGCTGGGTGCTGGCGCGGCCCGATCCGCTCGAACCTGTCACCCATGTGTGGTCGGAAGGTTCGACCGAGGGCGAAGCCCGCCGACTGGCTGACGAGTACGTTCTGCGCATCCGCCAACTCGTGAGGTGATTTTGGCGCGGACCGCACCACAACGCCAATGCGACGGCACGAGAACGCCAGGACGGCGGCGACCTTGCTCACAGTCGAGTCGATGTTCTGCGCTTGTGAGCGTTCTGAGCTGCACGTAGGCAAGGCTCCCGAAACGAGCTATGTTCGTGGGCCATGAGTACACCCGAAGACCTTCGATACTCGAACGACCACGAATGGGCTCGGCTCGAAGGCGACCTGGTGCGCATCGGCATCACCGACTATGCCCAGGACGCTTTGGGCGACGTCGTCTACGTGCAACTGCCGGCCGTCGGTGCGGCGGTAGTCGCCCGTGACAGCATTGCAGAGGTCGAATCAACGAAATCGGTCTCCGATATCTTTGCGCCACTGACCGGCACCGTCGTCGCCGTCAATGACGTGCTGACCGATAGCCCGGATCTTGTCAACACCGAACCGTACGGCAGCGGGTGGCTGTTCGAAATCCAGCTCACCGATGCTGCAGAATACGATTCGCTGATGACTGCTGCGCAGTACGACGCCTTCGTGGCAGGCTGACGAGCCGAGCGGTTCGATGGCGTATCTCTTCTGCAACAATTGCGGTCACCGCAACCCGCCCGGTTCGATGTTCTGCTCGGCGTGCGGGAACTCTCTCGACAGCGTCTCGAATCAAACAGTCACGCTCGCCAAGCTGGATCCTCTACTGGAGAGTTCGATTCGTGACGACGACGTGCAGGTTCACCTCGACGAACTACCCGCGGGCATTGGCACGTTGGTGGTTCGTGCCGGTGAACAGGCCGGGGATCGCTTCTCGCTCGGCGGCATCCTCACCCGTCTCGGCCGTGCTCAGGACAGCGACATCAGCCTCGACGACATCACCGTGTCCCGCCGGCACGCAGAGATCACCAAGATCGGCGGCGCGTATTTCGTGCGCGATCTCGGTTCGCTCAACGGCACCTACGTCAATCAGCGGCGAATCGACGAGTCGCCACTGCGGGATGGGGACGACCTACAGGTCGGAAAGTTTCACCTCTGCTTTTTCGAAGGGCCATCTGGCGGATGAAATATCGTGCGTATCTATCGATCGGTGAGGTGCTCGGGCTGCTGGTCGACGAGTTTCCCGACGTGACCATCTCCAAGATCCGCTTCTTGGAAACACAGGGCCTGGTCGAGCCAGAGCGCACCGCATCCGGTTACCGGAAGTTCTCGGACGAACATGTCGAACGGTTGCGTTACGTGATGCGTGAGCAGAAGGAAAACTACCTCCCGCTGAAGGTGATCAAGGATCGTCTCGACGGCGAGGACGGTACTCCCGCTGCGACCCCGCGTCCGCTGCCGACGGGTGCCTCGTGGGCGACAATCGATACGACCCACGCCGCTGGCACCTCGCCCGATGCGGTCAACCTGCTCGAGGTACTCATCGGTGGGCAGCGCGCCAGTGGCGGACATGGGATTCCGACGACGAACGGCATCGGCCCGTTGGCCCCGACCGTGACGATTGGCGACGACCAGACAATCCCGAACGTCGGGATCGACGGCGTGTTGGCGCCGATTCCAGGGGAGGTGCTGGTCCCTATCGACGCCGCATTGGGACAGACCGATGCATCCGCAGGGTCCCAGCCCGTTGTCGCAGCGGCGTCCGTTGCTGCCGCGGAGCCCACTGCGGCCTATCAGCCCGAGGTGGCACCTGAGGGCGATGACTCGCGCCAGCCCGATGCGCCAACCGACTCGGGTGCCTCGCCGGTCGGGGAGACTGCCATCGAAGCACCGGTCGCCGCTACGCCGATCGACGAGGCACCGCTCGTAGCGACCCCGGAGCGTGCAGCGCCAGTGCGTGCGCCCCTGCGAACGGTCGTCGCATCCGCTACCACCAACGACGACTCGTGGACGGCCGAAGAGATCGCTGCCGAAACCGGAGCAACCGTGAAGTTGCTCGACGAGCTCACCAGCTTCGGGCTGATCCGTCCGCAGACGGTCGCCGGAACGACGACGTACGACAGTATCGCCAGGCAGATTGCCACGCTTGCGGTCGAATTCGCCACCCACGGTCTCGAAGTGCGTCATATGAAGACATGGCGCACGAACGCCGAGAAGGAAACGGCGCTGTTCGAGCAGATCATCATTCCGCTCGTCAGGCAACGCAACCCGCAGGCACGTCAGCAGACCGTCTCGACGTTGACGTCGCTGTGCGATCTCGGCGCAGACCTGCGCGCCGCGCTCGTGCGCAGCGAACTCAAGCAATATCTGGATTGAGCGGAAGGTACGCTGATGGACATGATCGCGATGGAACTCGTCGGGGTCAGGCTGGAAGTACCAGCCAACACCCCGGTCATGATGCTCCGTGAGACCACTGATCGCCGCAGGATCCTTCCGATCCTCATCGGCAGTCCGGAAGCCGCTTCAATCCACTACGCCATCGAGGGTGTCGAGCCGCCGCGTCCGCTGACTCACGACCTGCTGGCCAATGTCCTCCTCGAACTCGGTGCCGAGCTGAAATCGGTCGTGATCACCGAGCTTCGAGACCACACGTTCTACGCCGAGCTGCATCTCGGCAACGCCGCAGGCGACTACGTCGTCTCCAGTCGACCCTCCGATGCGATTGCGCTCGCCGTGCGGGTGCATTGCCCGATCTTTGCGGCGGAGGCGCTCCTCGACGAGGCCAGCTTCGAAGAGGCAGAACCCGACGCCAACGAGGACGATCAGATCATCTCCGAGTTCGAGGAATTCATTGCCGGCGTGAACCCTGACGATTTTGCCTGACGATTTTGCCTGACGATTTTGCCTGACGAATATCTCTTAGGTGGCCCTTGTGACACCGCTGTAACTACGTTAGTGTTACTCCGTTTTCTCAATTGACGATGACGGCAGGTAGCAATGAGCGACGACGGCTATAGCGGAACAAAAGCAGCCCAACTGGTAGGCATCACCTACCGCCAACTGGACTACTGGGCGCGTACCGAACTGATCCGACCATCGCTGACAGACGCAGCAGGCAGTGGCAGCCGGCGCCTCTATTCGTACCGTGACCTGCTCGAACTGAAAGTCGTCAAGAGCCTGCTCGACGCTGGTATCAAACTCGAATCCGTTCGGGACGTCTTCGAGTTCATGCGCACGCACGTGAATTCCGACATCGCCGCCGCGCACATCGTCATCAGCGGCAAGCAGGTCCTGTTCTGCGATGGGGATCAGTTGATCGATGTCCTCCAGCAAGGCCAAGGGGTGCTGAACGTCCTCCCGCTTGCCGGCGTCAAGGCGGAGATCGACTCGAACATCATCCGCCTCCGCCGCAACTCGCCAGCAGAGGCCGTCGCCGCTGCCGTCAACGCCTGACCCGCTCAGCATCCGATCATGGCGCAGACATCATGACCGAGCTGTCGCCGCTCGACGCTGTGCACCGCAGCCTCGGGGCGAAGATGGCACTGTTCGGCGGTTGGGACATGCCGATCGCCTATCCGTCCGGCACGATTGCCGAGCATCTGGCATGTCGTCACGACGCCGCTGTCTTCGACGTCAGCCACCTCGGGACGGTGAGGGTCTCGGGTCCAGGGGCCTTCGATCGCCTGCAGACTACGTTGACGAACGATCTCGGCAAGATTGCACCAGGATCCGCTCAATACACCCATCTGCTCGACGAACACGACGCGTCGGTCACCGACGACATCATCGTCTGGTGGATCGACGAGCAGAACTTCGACGTGATGCCGAATGCAACCAACACCGAACGTGTCATTGCGGCGATCGGCGGTAGCAAGACGACGGGGGAGCGCGCCATTCTGGCCGTCCAGGGACCTCGCGCACGATCATGCCTCGACAGTGTCGTTCCAGACGCCGCGACCGTCGGGCGATTCCGCGTGGCCAACGTCGATTGGAATGGCGTTCCGCTGACCGTTGCCGGCACCGGCTACACCGGCGAGGACGGCGTCGAAATCGCCGTACCTGCCGAGGCGGCACCCAGCCTCTGGGCAGCGATCGTCGATGCCGGCGTGACCCCGGCGGGTCTCGGAGCACGTGACACCTTGCGGCTCGAGGCGGGTCTGCCGCTCCACGGTCACGAACTCGGTGCGGGGATCACGCCGCTGCAGGCCGGTCTCGGGTGGGTCGTGTCGTGGACGAAGGGCCCGTTCCGCGGACGGGAGGCGCTCGATGCCGAGCGTCAGCACGGTATCGCCAGACGGTTGCGCGGCATCTCCACCGAAGGCCGCCGACCAGCACGAGACGGTTGCACCGTGTTCGCCTCGGACGGCACGCCCATCGGCATCGTCACCAGCGGCAACTTCTCTCCGGTCCTGAACCATGGCATCGCCCTGGCGTTCGTCGGTCCGGCCTCCGCTCTCGGTGATGACGTGAGCATCGAGGTTCGTGGCACCGCGCTTGCCGGCACGATCGTCAAGACACCGTTCGTCAGCAAACGCTGACCACTGACCGGTCGACGGACGAGTCCGAATCGTTCGTCAGCAGATCCCGCCCGGGTGGTCGGGTCCTACAACGATGTCGTCTTCGGTGCCGCCTTTGATGCTGGCGCCTTCTTTGCAGGGGCCTTCTTGGCCGCAGCCTTCTTTGCAGCAGGGGCTTTCTTTGCAGGGGCCTTCTTTGCAGGGGCCTTCTTTGCCGGGGCCTTCTTTGCCGGGCCCTGCTCGGGTGCCGCCCTGCTGCCGGTTGCCCGCTCGACCGGGGAGGCCGCCGGTGCCGCCGAGGGGGTCGCAGGTGCGCTCGGTGCGGCCGCCGGCGTGCCACTGAGCGGGCGAGTCAGACGTGAGAGGTTACGGTTGAAGAGGTTGCCAGCACCCTCGGCCAGCTGACCGAGTTGGCTCAGCTGGCCGAATTGACTGAGCGGGCGCAGCCCATCGCCGAGGTCACCGAGAATTTCGAGGAAATCGTTGACTCGTCGCGCCATGTCCGAGAACGACGGCGCCGAAAGCGTCTCTGTCAGCGTGTTGAGCGCCGGTGCGAACCGTTCGACCGGATCGTTCAGCGCTTTGATGATGCTTTCACCGTTCTCGATCGCTCTGGTCAACTGCGGCATCATCGCCCGGATCGGCGGTTCGATGTCGTCGAACAATCGGTTGGCCCGGTTGGCGATCTCGTTGAGCGTCCCCATCGTCTGATTGAGGGTGCTGACGGAGCTGAGGAACTCGTTGACGCCCTTGCGGAACTGTTCGATCGATTTGGAAATCCCGGCGATCGGATTGTTCGCCCCGAGAAAGGTGATGATGTCAGCAATGTTCGGACCGTCAGTCATGACGTAACCGTAGTCACGTCTGCCGTCTGCACACGGCACCTGCCAGAGATTGATGCTGGCGACGTGCCACCGGCAGGTTCAGACCGGTTCAGACCGACAACGTGTCGGCGTAGGCCTCGATCGGTTCGCACGAACAGACGAGATTGCGGTCACCGTACGCCGAGTCGATGCGCGAGACCGGCGGGAAGTATTTCGCGTGCTGCAAGGACGCCAGCGGATAGGCGGCCGACAGTCGGTCATACGGCCTGCGCCACTCACCGAGCAGATCGACGGCTGTATGCGGTGCGTTCCGCAACGGGCTGTCCTCGACCGACCACAGCCCGGCTGCGACCTGATCGATCTCGGCGCGGATCGCCACCATCGCTTCGACGAAGCGGTCGAGTTCGTGTTTCGCCTCCGACTCTGTCGGCTCGATCATCAACGTCCCGGCAACGGGGAAACTCATCGTCGGTGCGTGGAATCCGTAGTCGATGAGTCGTTTGGCGACATCGTCGACGGACACGCCGGTCGCCTTGGTGATCGCCCGTAGGTCGAGAATGCACTCGTGGCCGACCCGACCGCGTGCACCGGTGTAGAGCACCGGAAAATAGGCATCGAGGCGTGTCGCCAGATAGTTGGCGCTGAGGATGGCGTTTTCCGTCGCCTGGCGCAGGCCGCTCGCGCCCATCAGCGCGATGTAGGTCCAGCTGATCGGCAAAATCAGTGCCGAGCCGAACGGTGCGGCACTGACCGGGCCGACGGGATGGGCAGCTCCGTCGAGCTGTGGCGTGCCGGGCAGGAACGCTGCCAGATGGGATCGCACCGCAATCGGCCCGACCCCAGGGCCGCCACCGCCGTGGGGGATACAGAACGTCTTGTGGAGGTTGAGGTGGCTGACGTCGGCTCCGAACTTGCCGGGCTTGGCGAGGCCGACAAGGGCATTGAGGTTGGCACCATCGACGTAGACCTGGCCGCCGTGGCGATGCACGAGTTCACAGATGTCGACGATCCCTTCTTCGAACACACCGTGCGTCGATGGATAGGTGATCATCAACGCAGCCAATTGATCGCCGGCAACAGTTGCCTTGGTTTCTAGATCGACCAGGTCGACGTTGCCGCTGTCATCACAGGCAACGACGACGACCTTGAGACCGGCCATCACTGCGCTGGCCGCATTCGTGCCGTGTGCTGACGAAGGGATGAGGCAGAGTGTCCGCTGGTCGTCGCCCCTGCTGCGGTGATAGGCGGCGATCGCCAGTAGGCCGGCGAGTTCCCCCTGACTTCCGGCGTTCGGCTGCAGGCTGACGGCGTCATAGCCGGTGATCTCGACCAGCATCTGCTCCAATGACGCGATCAGCTGTCGATATCCGGTCGTCTGCTCGCCAGGGGCGAACGGGTGCATGTCGGCGAATTCCGGCCAGGAGATCGGCATCATCTCACTCGTCGCGTTGAGTTTCATCGTGCACGATCCGAGCGGGATCATCGTGCGGTCGAGGGCCAGATCCTTGTCGGACAGCTGACGTAGGTAGCGCAGCATTTCGTGTTCCGAGTGAAACCTGTTGAAGACCGCCTGCTGCAGCACAGGCGTCGTACGCATGAGCTCGGCTGGGATACCGAGCCCACGCTCATGTATCGGTCGAGCGATGTCGTTCGACGATGGCATCGTGGCACCGAATGCCTGACAGATCAGCTCGACGGTTGCAAGCCTCGATGTCTCGTCGAGACTGAGACCAATGTGGTCCGCATCTCTGAACCTCAAGTTGAGGCCGAGGGTCTTGGCCCGGTGAACGATTGCTGACGCACGTTCCGGTACCCGCACGGTCAGCGTGTCGAACCACGAATCGTTGACAAGTTCGATACCAGCGGTGCCGAGCGCGTCTGCCACCAGGGAGGTCAGCGCGTGGACCCGCGCGGCGATCCGGCGAAGGCCGTCCGGGCCGTGCCATGCGGCGTAGAACCCGGCGATATTTGCCAGCAGCACCTGCGCAGTGCAGATGTTCGACGTGGCCTTTTCTCGTCTGATGTGTTGCTCGCGGGTCTGCAGCGCCAGCCGCATCGCCGGCCGGCCAGCGGTGTCGGTACTGACGCCGACGAGGCGGCCCGGCAGCGACCTGGCGAACGCATCGCGTGTCGCCATGAAGCCGGCGTGCGGCCCGCCGAAGCCCATCGGCACGCCGAACCGCTGGGCTGAACCGACGACGATATCGGCCGCGGCGAGCGCAGTCGGTTCGATGAGTACGAGCGCCAGTAGATCCGAGGCGACGACGACGAGACCGCTGCTCGCATGGATCGCCTCGATCTGCCCGTTGAAGTCGGTCAGCGCACCACTGGACGTCGGTATCGAGAACAGCGCCCCGAAGACCCCTGCCGGGTCGAGTTCATCGACGTCACCGACGACGAGGTGGATGCCGGCTGGAGTGGCACGTGTCCGCATGACGGCGATCGTCTGTGGATGTGTGTCGTGGTGCACGAAGAACTTGTCCTGCTTGCCCTTGTGCAGCCGATGGGCCATCGCCATCGCCTCTGCTGCCGCTGTCGCCTCGTCGAGCAGCGAAGCGTTGGCGATATCCATGCCGGTGAGATCGGTAACCATCGTCTGGAAGTTCAACAGCGCCTCGAGCCGACCCTGACTGATCTCCGGCTGATACGGCGTGTATGCCGTGTACCAGGCCGGGCTTTCGAGCACGTTGCGTTGGATCACCGGGGGAGTGATCGTGCCGTAATAGCCGGTGCCGATGAGACTCGTGAAGACCTGGTTCTGGCCGGCGATCGATCGAAGTTCCGCCAGCACATCGACCTCCGTCCGCGGTTCCGGCAGATCGAGGGCTTCATGCATCCGAATGCTCTCGGGAACGACGTCGTCGATCAACGAGGCCATCGAGGTCAGGCCGATCGTCGCAAGCATGGCGGCACGATCGTCGTCGTCCGGCCCGATGTGGCGTTGGACGAATTCGTTCGTGCCGTCAGTCGCTGCGGCATAGACGTCATACAGCTCGGTCATGGGAATCTCCGTGTTCGTGAAAAACTTCGTTGATTCCCCCGCTGTCATCGGGCCTGAGAGCTTTAACTGCGGCGTTGCAGCGTTTCCCCTTCGGCGAGCCGCGCAGGGGCGACTGCTTTCCAGCGTGCCTCATTCATACGGTCCTTGGGCCTGAGAGGTTCCGGGGACATTGCTCCTTCGGCGCCCGACCGGCTGGCTGCCGGCAAGGACTCTCCCGTGTGAAATACGACAAGTAGCAGGCTATCAGGGTGTCCGGACCGGCCCGTGGACTCTGGCTCTGGCTCTGGCTGTGTCGCTGCAGAGACGGCTATACAGCGGGAGCGAGCGCCTGCGCGTGTCGGGTGTGCGACAGCACGGCGTCAACGATGATCGGCAGCAGTGGCAGTGGCATATCGTGTCCCATGTCGGACATCAGCAGCAGGTTCGCTCCGGGGATCAGTTCCGCTGTCCGCAGGCCGCCGCTCTTGTCGATCAGCGTGTCGTCACGACCGTGGATCACCAGCGTCGGCACATCCAGTTCGGCGAGCCTCGCCGAACGATCGCCGCTCGCCAGGATGGCGACGAGTTGGCGGCCGGCACCCTCCGGATAAAACGAGCGGTCATAGGCCAGTGCGGCCCGAGCCTTGGCCTCGTCGGCGTCGCGATACTTCTTCGAAGCGAAGACCATGAAGTTCGGCGCCGCGTCGATGTAGCCCTGGCGATCGCTCGGCGGGGGAGTGAGCAGCGCGCTCATCGCCTCCGGAGCAGCCTGCCCGACAGCGATGTCACCGGTCGTGCTCATCACCGAGATCATGCTGAGGCAACGGTGTGGATATTCGATCGCTGCGGTCTGGGCGATCATCCCGCCCATCGAAGCGCCCATGATATGTGCCGCGGCGATGCCGAGATGGTCGAGCAGTCCGATGGCGTCGGCAGCCATGTCGCTGAGGTTGTAAGCCGCACCGGTGACCGGTTGTCCCGAATAGCCCGCTGCCATCGCCGCGCCGAGATCGACTGCGACCCCGTCGAGCTTCGATGACAACCCGCAGTCGCGATTGTCGAAGCGGATGACGTACCGGCCGCCGGCGGCGAGACCCTCACACAGTTCGATCTGCCACAGCGTCATCTGTGCGGTGAAGCCCATGATCAGCAGCAACGCCGGGTCGTCCGGCGAGCCGAATGTTTCGTACTCGAGGGTCATTCCAGTATCAACGGTTGCGTTCGGCATCCGCAGATAGTACGCGCCGTGCCACTATTCGACGGTGCCGTAGGCCCCTTGGTCCCCGGTCTTCGCAGATTGCAGTACCTCGTCCACCGCCGAACGGAGTATGGCGAGGAACTCGTCGATCTTGTCCTCGTGGACGGCGTTGACCGTGAGGTGCAGAGACGGCGGTGGGCCTTGACGATCGACATACCAGCCGCGCCGCCACAGTGCGTCGGCGACGGCGAAGACGTCGAGTTGCGCCGGATCGACCGCACCGACCGAGAAGATCGTTGCTTCCGGCTGGGCGCGGACCAGCAGTTCGGGAATGGTTCCGACACCGGCGACGAGACGTTCTGTTGCAGTGCGGGCCGCCGCAGTGAGCCGCCGATAGCCGTCGTCGCCGAGATGGTTCATCACCGCCCAGGCAGCCGCCATCGGGCCGCCGGACTTGGTGCCCATGATGCCGGACGAGCCATACATGCCACCGAGCCAGTTCGTCGTCACGTATGTCTGATATTGGCGGAGCCGCTTGTTGCGGTGGACGAGAACCGACGCCCCTTTGGCGGTGTAGCCGTACTTGTGGAGGTCGACGGAAATCGATGTCACGCCCGGCAC
>Ga0123338_10006040_pt1 | contig 10235 bp, 10 predicted proteins | sample grotaG_FD_89793 | JGI IMG/M metagenome (GOLD analysis project Ga0123338, IMG submission 89793) | Glacier valley bacterial and archeal communities from Borup Fiord, Nunavut, Canada, to study Microbial Dark Matter (Phase II) -... | ecosystem: Environmental > Aquatic > Freshwater > Ice > Glacier ...
CGCTCTCGCGACCAGCAAGCTGGATGAAGCCAAGGCGTACCGTTACCCGCAGCTGCAGCTGACGACGCTGGTCGGACCGGCACCGACCGCCTACCGTTCAGATATTTCCCCGGACGTCATGACCGACAGGGGGTTCAGCTTTAGTTCTCTTACCTGGTTCACCAGCGCCGACGCCACTATTATCCAGCCGCTCTATACCTTCGGCAAGATATCCGAGAATATGAAGGCTGCTACCCACGGCATCGAGGTCGATCGATCCCGCAAGCAGCAGCGGGCTAACGAAATAGTCCAGCAAGTCAATGAATACTACAACGGGCTGCTGCTCGCCCGCGAAATGAAGGAGTTGGTACTTGAGGTACAGGAAATTCTGACCAGATCTCGTGAAAAAGCGCAGAAGCTGCTTGATCAAGGGTCTGATACGGTTGATCAGATGGATCTATACAAACTCGATGCATTTTCCGGAATGGCCGCCAAGTACCTCGAAGAGGCAAAAAAAGGAGAAGCACTCGCTCTTGCTGCCTTGAAAGCGCGCATGGGCATGCCGGTTGATGCGCAGCTGGAAACCGGCACCGAGCGGCTTGTAATTGTTGACGTGGAGATTCCACCCTTGGAAAACTATATACAATCCGCGCGCCAACGACGCCCTGAATTCCATCAGATTGCTGAAGGGCTCAAAGCCCGTACTGCGCTTGTTGAAGCTGCTAAAGCAAATTATTATCCTGATCTTTTTCTCGGAGGACTCTTCTCCTGGGCCTACGCGGAGGACCGTGAAAAGGTCAATAATCCCTATATCAATGATCCGTTTAACCACATCAATGCCGGTGTTGCTCTCGGAGCCCGCTGGAAACTTGATTTCGGTATAACCGGAGCCAAGGTGGCCGGTGAACGTGCGCAGTATAACCGCCTGCTCAGCACCCGTGATTTTGCTGACACCAACGTGCCGCTTCAGGTAAAAAAATATTACCTTGAACTTATTGAAGCCAAAAACAGCGCTGCAGCAACACGCGGAGCCTATATGAACGCAAAGAAATGGGCTGTTACCGCTATTGCCAACTTTGACTTCGGCCTGGGCCCGGCCAGGGATATCTTTGAGGCACTGCAAGCCTATTCCACCATGCGTGCCGATTTTTTCAAATCCATCTATAACTATCGCATAGCGGCGGCTAATCTGGACTACGCCACAAACGAGCCACTACACAGTCACCAACAGTAATCACGGGGAGATGATATGTTTAAACGCATCATGCTACTGCTGGCAGCATCTTTATTAATGGCTTCGGTTTCATTTGCAAACCCGCCAGCCGATGAAATAAAAAGAACCGTTGATGAAGTTGTGCGTATCGTTGCCGACAAGGACATGAAGAAGAATGATACTAAACGGCGCCAGGCGTTAAAGAAATCCATCAGCAACATATTTGACTACGCGGAAATGGCAAAACGCTCCATGGGCAAACACTGGAACGTTCGCACACCGGCGGAGAAGAAGAATTTCATAGATCTTTTTGCCTCTCTCCTTGAAAACTCATACGCCGGGAAGATCGAGTCATACAACAACGAGAAGATTATATACATTAGGGATATTGTTGATGGCGATTATGCCGAGGTTAAATCAAAGGTAGTCACTGCGAACCGCGATGAGTTCACTCTGGATTACCGCCTCTTCAAACAGAACAACAAATGGATGGTGTATGACGTCATCATTGAGGGTGTAAGTCTTGTCGCAAATTATCGCAGCCAGTTCAACAAAATCATCAATGCAAACGGATATGACAAGCTTGTAGATAAATTGCAGAGCAAAAATGAGGAATTGAAGGCGCCCTAAGCGGTGTGAATTATCTTGACACCCCCTTTAAGGCTATGATAAACGCACCAGAACGCAGTTTCGGAAGTTTTTGCAGAACATTGCATGTAGCGCGTTTGACCAGGCTTTGCGTTTTTCCTGCATCAGACTCCAGAAACTTTAGCGGTAACCAAACGCTCCGGTGAAGCACCGGGCAAAAAAGGAGGCAGGAAATGGCACAAGGTAAAGTTAAATGGTTTAACGACACAAAAGGTTTTGGCTTCATCGAACAGGATGGAGGCGAGGATGTTTTTGTTCATTTCTCCGCGATTGGCGGCGAAGGTTTCAAATCACTCGCTGAAGGTGATGCCGTAACCTTTGAAATCACCCAGGGACCAAAAGGCCTCCAGGCTGCTAACGTAATCAAGAATTAATCAGCACCAGATAATGGAAAATTATAAGCCCGCTGGGATCAGCGGGCTTTTTTTGTGGCCGTTTTCTTGTGATACAGTGCAGGGCCCCGTTCATTCCCGGCTGCGCCGCCAAATAGCAGGCCATAATCTCCTTCACGCCCCAGCTCCTTCAATGCTTCCAGCACCTTGGCACGTTCTGCCGGGAGATGCCACAGCAGCAGAGACTTCTGCAGCCCCTTTTCACGATCACTGGTGGCGCTATAAACCTGCTTTCCGGTCATCGGGTCGATCCCGCTGTAGAACATGCAGGTGGCAATGGTGCCGGGAGTGGGGGTGAAGTCCTGAACCTGCTCCACCTTCATCCCCATTTTCTTGAGGATCAATGCCAGTTCAAGCATATCAGCCAACGTACAGCCAGGGTGGCCAGAGATAAGGTACGGCACAATGAACTGGCGTTTACCAAGCTGGTCGCTCTCGGCACGGAAACGTGCCAGGAACGTTTCAAACGCCTTCTTCCCCGGCTTGCGCATGATATCGGTAACGCGATCAACCAGATGCTCCGGGGCTATTTTCAGCAGCCCACTGACATGGTGACCGGTCAACTCGCTGAAATAGGCGGGCTGCCTATCAAGCAGGTCATAACGTACCCCCGATGACACCGCCGTATGGCGTACCCCATCCAGAGAGCGAGCGGCCTGCAGCAGTGACGTCGCCTGCGCGTCAGCGGTTTTCAGGTTTGAGCAGATATCCGGGAAGATGCAACTATCGCGCTGGCACTTTTTCATCGCTTCAACGTTGCGGCAGCCAAGACCGTACATGTTGGCGGTAGGACCTCCAATATCGCTGACAGTGCCACGAAACCATGATTTTCGCGTCATGGCAGTTATCTCCGCAAGAATTGAGCTTTTGCTGCGGGACTGGATCGTTTTACCTTGATGCATCGTGATCGCACAGAATGCACAGCCGCCAAAACAACCGCGATGGCTGGTGACGGAGGTTTTGATCTGTTCCCAGGCCGGAATAGAGTCGGCATATGCCGGGTGAGGGCTCTTTTCAAACGGCAGAGAATATACGGCATCCATCTCTGCTTCCGTCAGCGGGAGCGCCGGCGGATTGCAGACAAGGGTCCGGTTGCCGTGATGCTGCACGACGACCTTGGCAGACCAGGGATTCTGCTGCAGGTAGGTCGCTCGAAATGCTTCTGCAAATTTATCCTTTGATGCCGATACATCCTCAAAGGAGGGGATTGACACGCAGTCGTCACTGTCAGCGAGGCTGCAGCCGTATGCGGTACCGCGCACATCACGAATTTCTCTAAGCGCCATACCGTCACGGAGCCGCTCGGCTACTTCCAGAATCGCCCGTTCTCCCATGCCGTAGACAAGCAGATCTGCTTTGGCATCAAAAAGAATCGAGCGGCGCACCTTGTTTTCCCAGAAGTCGTAGTGGGCAAAGCGGCGCAGAGACGCTTCGATCCCGCCGATCACCACCGGTACGTCCTTGAAAGCTTCTTTCAGCCGGGAGGTGTAAACCATTGTCGCGCGATTGGGGCGGGCACCGTGCCGATTCCCGGGAGTATAGGCGTCATCATGGCGAAGCTTGCGGGCGGGTGTGTAGTGGGCCACCATCGAGTCCATGGCACCGGCGGAAACGCCAAAGAACAGGCGCGGGCGACCAAGGGTCATGAATGACTCTTTTGAGCGCCAGTCAGGCTGTGCGATGATGCCGACGCGAAAACCGTGCCCTTCAAGCCAGCGCGCCAACAACGGCACACCGAAGGCAGGATGGTCGATATAGGCATCGCCGCTGACAAGAATGATGTCCAGCTCCTGCCACCCCAGCCTGCGCATCTCTTCCTGTGTAGTAGGGATAAATGACATAGGTCAGGGAAAGAGCGCCAGCCCATCCAGACCGGTTGTTTCAGGGAAACCGCAGAGGAGATTCATATTCTGTATCGCCTGCCCGGAAGCTCCCTTTACCAGGTTATCGATGGCCGAGACAATAATGATCCGGCCGGTACGCGAGTCAACAAGCGGGGCAATATCGCAGAAGTTAGAGCCGCGTACGAAGGCGGTGGAAGGGAGGCTGCCGCTTGGGAGTACCCGTACGAACGGCTCACGGTCATAGAACTCACGGTACAGCGCGGCGATGGCTGCGGTGTCGAGCGTTTTTTCCGGTGTAGCATAGGTCGTTGAAAGAATCCCCCTGTCCATCGGCACCAGATGCGGTGTAAAGGTGATTTTTAACTGTTCTCCGGCCAGCAGGGATAGTTCCTGCTCTATCTCAGGCGTGTGCCGATGGGCACCGCCAACACCGTATGCCTTATAACCTTCATTCACTTCACAATACAGGCTGTCTACCTTGGCAGAGCGGCCGGCACCTGTAACGCCGGAAGCCGAGTCGGCAATAATGCTTGACAGGTCAATCAGACCATTCTTCAGCAACGGCGCCAAAGCGAGGATGATGCTGGTAGGGTAGCAGCCGGGGTTGGCGACCAGCTGTGCACCCTTGATCCTGTCACGCCGGATCTCCGGCAAGCCGTAGACCGCTTTCTTCAGATTCTCAGGATTAAGATGCGGCTCGTACCACTCCCCGTAAACGGCCGGATCGGAAAGGCGGTAATCGGCTGACAGATCGATGACTTTTTTCCCCAGCTTGAGGAACGTAGGCACAACCTCCATAGCCGCTTTGTGAGGCAGCGCAGTGAAGATAATATCCGCCTTCTCGGCTACCCGGACCGGCTCCAGGTTTTCCAGCACGATATCACAGCGGCCTCTAAGCGTAGGGAACACCTCGGAAATACGCTTTCCGGCGCTCTGTTCGGAGGTCAGGCAAGTCACCGCCACCTCCGGGTGGCAATGGAGGATGCGGATCAATTCCAGCCCTGTATAGCCGCTGGCACCTACGATAGCAATCTTCAACATTGGTATGACTCCTTTCAAAGGCCACTGACAAAAAGGATAAGTGCGTTAACACCGTCGTTACCAAGCGTATATGCGCAGTAAACGACTGATAACTTACTAAAAAAGGGGAAACCCTTGCGGATTTCCCCTTGTACCATAGCAGTGAAGTGTAATCCAGCGATTAGCGCTTGGAGAACTGGAAGCGGGCACGGGCAGCTTTTCTGCCGTACTTTTTACGCTCTTTAATGCGTGAATCGCGGGTGATGAAACCGGCCTTTTTGAGGACGCCGCGAAGTTCTGGATCATGAATAAGAAGAGCCTTGGTGATGCCGTGCTTGATCGCGCCGGCCTGACCGGTATCGCCGCCACCGGAAACAGTGACGTACACATCAAAGATGCCGACTTTTTCTACAAGCTCAAACGGCTGACGGACAACCATCTTGGATGTCTCACGACCGAAATACTTATCAAGAGTTTTGTGGTTTACTGTAAACTTGCCATCGCCAGGCTTGAGCCACACACGAGCAATTGAGCTCTTGCGCTTGCCTGTTCCATAATAAATGACTGCTGCCATATCGTTTTCTCCTTAAGAGTATTAAAGTGCCAGGTTCTTAGGCTGCTGAGCTGCGTGTGGGTGGTTTGGTCCCGCATAGATTTTAAGCTTGCTGAGCATGGCGCGTGCAAGTTTATTCTTGGGGAGCATCCCTTTGACAGCCTTCTTGATGAGATCTTCAGGCTTTTTCTCAAGCAGCTTACCGGCTGTGATCTCTTTCAGTCCACCGACATAGCCGGAGTGGCTGTAATAAATCTTGTCGGCTAACTTGCGACCGGTCAGGGCAATCTTCTCAGCATTTATAACGATGACGAAATCACCGGTGTCAACGCTAGGGGTGAAGAGAGTTTTGTTTTTACCACGCAGGACACCGGCAATCTGTGTTGAAAGACGACCCAGAACTGCATCCTGTGCATCAACAATGTACCAGTCACGTTTTACATCTGCTGCTTTAGCTACTTCTGTTTTCATAATTTCCCCATCCGCAGTACAACCCATAGATTAGTACAGGCCATGATTTTTTTGAAGAGGTGTAACGTACCGAAATAGCGCTACCGTGTCAAGTGAAAAATTTTCAGAACAACTAATTGCTTTGTTCAATGTTGTATCAGAGCGGATTTCATGTTACAAACACGCGGCAATTATCAGATTTTTCGGAGTTGGCACCATGAAAATAACGGTAGCAGATGTAGAGTATGCCGCGCGCCTGGCCCGGCTTGAACTTACCTCCGGTGAAAAAGAGCTCTTTGCAGGACAGATCGGGGCTATCCTCGGCTATGTTGAAAAACTGAAAGAGCTGGATACTGAAGGGATCGTTCCAACCTCGCACGCGGTCCCGATGGAAAATTCTTTCCGCGAAGATGTTGTTCAGCCATCCATTGGCGTCAAGAATGCCCTGGCCAACGCACCGGAGAGCGAAGGATCCTTTTTTGCCGTGCCTAAAGTTATCGAATAAGCAAGGATATATTTAACCATGAATATCTTCGACATGACGATCCATGAACTCCATACGGAATTAAAAAACAAGCGCATTTCTTCTGTGGAAGCCACGACAGCTATGCTGGAGCGGATAAGGTCCGTTGAACCACAGGTCGGCTCCTTCATCACGGTAACTCCTGATCAGGCGCTGGCCGCCGCCGCTGTTGCCGACGAGCGGATTGCACAGGGAGATTGCCACCTGTTTACCGGTATCCCGCTGGCGATCAAGGACATTTTCCTGACCGAGGGCGTCCTCACAACCTGCGGCTCCCGCATTCTGGATAATTTTATCCCACCGTACAGCGCCACCTCCTGGGAGAAACTCCGCGATCGTGGCGCGGTGCTGCTGGGCAAGCTGAATCAGGACGAGTTCGCCATGGGCTCCTCAAATGAGTCCAGCGCCTTCGGCGTTACCCGCAATCCCTGGAACACGGCCCATATTCCGGGTGGATCATCCGGCGGTTCGGCAGCGGCGGTTGCCGCCAGCGAGGCTATTGCCACACTCGGCACCGATACCGGCGGCTCCATCCGCCAACCGGCCTCGCACTGCGGCTGCGTCGGCCTGAAACCGACCTATGGCCGCGTTTCCCGCTACGGCGTGATTGCCTACGCATCGTCACTGGATCAGGTAGGGCCGTTGACACGCGATGTTGCCGACTGCGCAAGCATGCTGGAAGCCATTGCCGGACACGACCCCAAAGACTCAACCAGCGTCGATGCAGCGGTGCCGGACTACACAGCCTCCCTAAAAAACGGCGTAAAGGGATTGAAGATCGGGCTCCCGAAAGAGTACTTCATCACCGGCCTCGACCCTGATGTGCAGAGCGCCATGGATGCCGCCATTGAAACCTACCGCCGCCTCGGCGCCGAATTCGTCGACATCTCGCTGCCGCATACCGACTACGCGGTGGCAACCTACTATCTGATCGCCACCGCCGAAGCAAGCTCCAATCTTGCACGCTATGACGGAGTCCGTTTCGGGCACCGCGCCGAAGCGGACGGCCTGCTGGACATGTACACCAGAAGCCGCAGCGAAGGGTTCGGAGTTGAGGTCAAGCGACGCATCATGCTCGGCACCTACGCCCTGTCATCCGGCTATTATGACGCCTACTATGTCAAGGCCCAGAAAGTTCGCACGCTGATCATGAATGACTTTATAAAGGCTTTCGCCGACGTCGATGTCATGCTGACACCGGTCGCGCCGACGCCGGCGTTCAAAATCGGCGAAAAAGTCAACGACCCGCTGCAGATGTACCTGTCCGATATTTTCACGATACCGGTCAACTTGGCCGGCACCTGTGCGATGTCACTCCCGGCCGGCTTTTCCGCCTCGGGCCTCCCGATCGGCCTGCAGCTGATCGGCAAACCGTTCGGTGAAGAGACCCTTCTGCGTGCCGGCTATGCTTTTGAACAGGCCACCGAGTGGCACACCAGGAAAGCAACGATTTAACTTCCGGAGCATACTATGAAATACCAACCTGTCATCGGTCTTGAAGTTCACGTCCAACTCCTGACCGACACCAAAATATTCTGCGGCTGCTCGACAAAGTTCGGGGCCGAGCCGAACTCACAGACCTGCCCGGTCTGCCTTGGTCTTCCGGGCGCTCTGCCGGTGCTCAACAAGAAAGTGGTGGAATTCGCCATCAAGGCCGGACTCTCCACCAACTGCTCCATTACGCCGCGCAGCATCTTCGCGCGCAAGAACTACTTTTACCCGGACCTTCCAAAAGGATACCAGATCAGTCAGTTTGAAGACCCGATCTGTCAGTGGGGGTGGCTGGATATAAAAGTTGACGGTGAGGAGTCCAAGCGGATCAGGATCACCCGCATCCATATGGAAGAGGACGCCGGCAAGCTTGTTCACGGCGAATTGTCCGGACGGAACGACGGCTCCGGCGTCGACCTCAACCGGGCCTGCACACCGCTTCTGGAAGTCGTTTCCGAACCGGATCTCCGCTCTTCCGACGAGGCGGTGTCCTACCTGAAGCAACTGCACCAGATCGTAACCTGGCTCGGCATCTGTGACGGGAACATGGAAGAGGGAAGTTTCCGCTGTGACGCCAATGTTTCGGTTATGCCGGTCGGCTCAGACACGTTAGGTACCAGGGCCGAGATCAAAAACGTCAACTCGTTCAAATTCGTCAAACAGGCCATTGAATATGAGATCCAGCGCCAGATCGACCTGATCGAGGACGGCGGCAAGGTTGTTCAGGAAACGCGTCTTTTTGACCCGAACAGCGGCAAGACCCGCTCGATGCGCAGCAAGGAAGAGGCCCACGATTACCGCTATTTCCCCGATCCTGACCTTGTGCCGCTGGTTATCAGCGAGCAGTGGGTGGAGCGCTCGCGGCAGGGGTTGCCGGAACTGCCGGAGCAGCGTCAGCAACGCTTTATGACTGAGCTTGAGTTACCCCTATATGACGCCGAAGTACTGACCGCAAGCCGGGCTCTGGCTGATTATTTTGAAGCTGGTGTCGCCGCAGGCGGCAACGCCAAAACGGTTGGTAACTGGATCATGGGCGAAATAACCAGGGCCCTTAATGACAGCGGCACAGCGATTGAGTCCTGTCCGGTCTCTCCGGTTCAACTGGCTGAGCTGTTAAAACTGATCGATAACGGCACTATTTCGGGCAAGATCGCCAAAACCGTTTTTGACGAGATGTGGCGCAGCGGCAAAGCACCGCTGGCGGTTGTAGAAGAACAGGGACTACTGCAGGTTTCCGACACCGGAGCTATCGAACTCATCATCGATGAAATAATGGCTGCCAATGCCGGACAGGTGGAAGAGTATCGCGGCGGCAAGGAAAAGGTGTTCGGCTTTTTCGTCGGCCAGGTCATGAAAGCCAGCAAAGGAAAGGCTAATCCGGCGGTTGTCAACGAACTGCTGCTGAACAAATTAAAGGGGTAGGATTGGAGTCAGCTATGAACCGTACGGTGATGATTGTTGATGACTCTCTCTTCATGCGCAAGATTCTGCACGGAATACTCGTTGATAAAGGGTACAGCGTGACTGCCGAGGCGGCAAGCGGCATAGAGGCGATGAGAAACCTGCACGGCAATCACCCGGACATCATCCTGCTGGACATCGTCCTGCCCGACTCAAACGGTCTCGACCTGCTTGAGTCAATCATCACCGCCTGTCCGGACACAAAGGTTGTTGTCTGCTCTTCGATCGCACAACCGCTGGTCATCAGTAAAGCGCTCGATCTTGGAGCCAGGGCCTTTATCCAGAAACCGTTCACCCCCGAAAAAGTTGCAGAAGTACTGGAACGCCTGGAGGATTGACCAATGGACATGTCCCCCTATCGGGATCTGTTCGTTTCCGAAGCACGCAGCCATCTCTCCGCGTTCGGCGAACTGATCGTACAGCTCGAAAAGTCCGCCGCCGATCCCGGCGCAATCGATGAGCTTTTTCGCCATGCCCATTCAATGAAGGGAATGGCGGCGACCATGGGATATGAGCAGATTGTCGCGCTTGCCCATACCATGGAGAATCAGCTGAGCCGGATCCGCAGCGGCGAACTCCAACTACTCCCTGCCATTGCGGACCTGCTGCTGGAAGGGAGCGATGCGCTGGCGCGCCTGGTCTCATGGGTCGAGTCGGACAG
>Ga0123338_10006044_pt1 | contig 10233 bp, 8 predicted proteins | sample grotaG_FD_89793 | JGI IMG/M metagenome (GOLD analysis project Ga0123338, IMG submission 89793) | Glacier valley bacterial and archeal communities from Borup Fiord, Nunavut, Canada, to study Microbial Dark Matter (Phase II) -... | ecosystem: Environmental > Aquatic > Freshwater > Ice > Glacier ...
CACGTGGCGTCGCGGTGGCAACCATAGCGGCGATGACGCAGCACTTCGGGAGCTTGCCACGCAACATCTACGCGGGTATCGGCCCCGCGATTGGCCCATGCTGCTATGAGGTTTCGCGGGACGTACAGGACCTTTTCATGAGCAAACAGCAGTTCGTGGATACTCCAACACAGCAGCAGTATCGGGACCTCGTGCGCGAGTCCGCCGTGTTTGCGCTGGTGGATGTTGAGGATAGGCAGAGCTTACGGCTTGATCTCTGGGAAACGAACCGCCGCCAATTGCTGATGGCGGGTCTGCTTCCAGAGCATATCGAGGTCGCCGGCATCTGTACCAGTTGTCACGTTGACCGCTTTTTTTCACACAGGGCCGAACGCGGCAAAACTGGCCGCTTCCCCCTCATTATGGCACTCGCGGAATAGCCACGCGCTACAACGAGAAAGTGTGTTCAAACGTACTATCTATACTACGTTGACTCGTGTTTATAGCACCCATATGGAAATGGAAAAGTGATAAATAATCTTCCCTCATACGCGACATTGGCCGCGAATATTGCTCATGTGCGGGCAAATATCGCACAGGCGGCAGAGCGTGTGGGACGACGACCAGACACGGTGACGCTGGTAGCGGTCTCAAAGACAAAGCCCGTTGAACTGATAAAGCTGGCCTATGAGCTGGGGTTGCGCGATTTTGGCGAAAACCGTGTGCAGGACGCGCTTCCCAAGATTGCCGAATTTCGGCACGCGGGACTCCACCCTGTGGCGTGGCACATGATTGGACATCTGCAACGCAACAAGGCGAACAAGGTCATTGGCTCGTTTGACAGCATCCAGAGCGTCGATACGCTGCAACTGGCGCAGGCACTCAACCACCATGCCGCCGAGCTTGAGCAACGCATAGCGATCCTGCTACAGGTCAACATCGCGGGCGAGGCGAGCAAAGAGGGCGTGACGCCGGAAGAGGCATTGGCCCTCGCGCCGCAACTCGTTGCCTTGCCACAGCTCGATGTACAGGGGGTGATGACCGTCGCGCCACAGGTGCAGGACCCCGAAACAGTGCGTCCAGTGTTTCGGCGACTCCACGAACTGCGGGAGCGGTTGCGTGAAGCGGCCCCACAGAGCGCATGGCAACACCTGTCAATGGGTATGACCGATGACTACTGTGTAGCGATTGAAGAAGGTGCTACAATAGTGCGTGTCGGACGAGCAATTTTTGGTGAGCGCGAGCGGACACAAAATGCAGCATCTTTATAATCTATACATAAATAGAGAGGAAATCAACATGAAACTTGATGATATTATCTTTGGCCGCCGTGTGCGTCAAAACCACGCCCTGGAACATGCCACGTTTACCATTATGGCCCAGATGGAGCCGACCTTTACGGGGAGCGCACGGTCAAGTGCCGACGGCTTTCTCATTTTCAACGATGTTGACCTCGGCCTACTCCGGCGCGCGCTTGATGAGGCATTACGCCGCTTACAGGCGGGCGAGGCGGAGCTTGCGATTCATCCCAATTGCGGCACAAATCTCGCCGTTGGCATCTCACTCGTCACAATCGGCACAATGCTAGGTCTGGCTTCGGATCTAAGACGGGTGCGCGTCGCCTCCGCCGCCGCCTCCTCTGTCGCGGGTTGGGCGGCGGCGCGTCCGCTCGGTGAGTATATGCAAAAGCATTTCACGACCCTACCAGACCTGAAAGGTGTTCGCGTCACAGAAATTGCCCGTCGCAAATTCTTGGGCTATACATATGTTGAAGTCCGTACCGTACAGGAGTAAGCTCTATGTTTGGCATTCCCATTGTCCATCTGCTCGTAACATATGGCATCGGTTTTATCATTCTGTCTATGTTCATTCGCGCGATAGCGTCATTGTTTCGCCTGGATGAACGCATCGCCTTCATTCGCTTTCTCGCGCGTATCACCGACCCGTTTATTATGCCGATACGTCGTGTTGTGCGTACATCATCTATGATTCTGGACCCTTCCTACTATATCACGTTTTTTCTACTCTTTACGATAGAGACGCTTTTAATACAATCGCTTCCCTACGGGTGGTAAACCAGACGAGAGACATGTACCAAGAAATCCTGTAGGGCGTAATAAATTAGGCCCCTACAGGATTTCTTGGTACGTGTCTCTCGTTATTTGAAGAACACCCCAACCTGTTTCGCCAGACTGATGCGGCCCAGTGAGTCAACCTGGAGAATGACAATTGATTTGTTCACAGGGTCGCCGTTGCTGTCGAATTTTACCTGACCGCTTGCCCCTTGAAACACGGTCTTTCCCAGACTCTGTTGGAGCTGATCTGGTGTGATCGCGCCACCGCTGGCGGGGGCCGCTATGTTGTACGCCGTCAGCAGTGCAACGGTTGCGTCATAGGAGAGCGTCGCGTCACTGTCCGCGCGGTCATAGCCGTAGCCCTTTCCCGTTCCGCTAAAGGCGGCCTTGTAGCCATCAAAGAAAGCTGGCTTCTGCGGTGAGTTGTTCTGTCCCAGAAAGCCCCAGATGTCGGGATAGAAAAAGGTGGAAAACTTGAGCCGTGTAAAGCCGGCTTTTGAGGCCGCGTTGTACCCACCTAGCTGGTACAGCGCATCACCACCAAACACTCCAACAGTGCTATCCGTCGGAAGGTCAGTTACAAGAACACTTACATCGCTGGCATAGCCGGAGAAGTAGATGAGATCGGGTTTTTGTGCCAACGCATCCTTGAGTAAGTCTGGGAAATTGTCAGTTTTTCCTGCGGTGTACTGCTCTGGCTTGATTACCGTATTACCATCAGCCTGGTACTGTTTCGTAAAATCTTCAGCCAGACTTTGGCTATAAGCATCGAGCGGATCGAGAAACATCACAACCTTCTTCGCGCCCAGCACACTCGCGACATATTTCGCCCCCTCGATACCCTGCACCTTATTGGAGGGCGCGACACGGAAAAAGTACTTTGAGACGCCGGAAAGTGAGTCGGCGGAAGAAGATTGCGAGACCATCGGAATCTTCGCATCACTTAGTATTGTGAGTGCCTTCTCCGTACGCGTGCTAAAAGGCCACCCCATCACACCCGCGAACGTCTTGTCTGATTTCGCCAACTGCACAATCTGTTGCGCGACCTTCAATGCGAAGCTCTTGTCACTACCAGAACTCGCGACGAGCAGACGAACTTTTGTGCCGCCGTGTAACTTCGCGCCGTCGTTATACTCTTTTTGCGCGACGTATGCCCCTTGCAGATTGTCGCGGCCCACGCCGATATTGTCCGAGGACAACATGGTCGCGACTACAAAGGTGACATAGTTGCCGGAGTTGACCGCTCGCTGGTTCTCAAGGTAGATCGCCGACTCCGCGTCCCTGCTATCTGTGGCAATCGCTTGCCGATATCCCGACGCCGCCCCCGACGCATCCCCGTTCTTGAATGCCGCCGCCGCCTGTATCTTGACACCGCCGCCTGCGCCACTTGTATCAAAGGCGAATTTGCCATCGCTAATACCGATGTGGTCGCCATTAGGTCCATAGGACTGCACCCCAAGACCGTCAGCAGGCATAATAAAATCAGTCGCGGCGGTTGGAGTACTCCCACCGCTTCCGGTTGTCGAAGATGTTCTGCTTTTTAGTACACTAGAGGCGGCAAAAAAGGCGAACGCAATAACGGCAAGCACGAGTAACAGCAGACCGAGGTTACGGCCCGCTGTGCTGCTACCGCCTTTGCGCTGAGGCTGGTTGGCAAACGCGCCCACCTGCTGTTGCGGTTGGCGGTTGGCATATGCACTCATCTGCTGTGGCGGTGGCGGTGGTTGGTTGGTCGAGCGCAACGGTTGCTGCGGTGAACGCTGCGTAGTTCGTGGCGGCGGCGCGGATTGCGGGGCCTGTGTTGGCGGTTGAAAGGGACGTGGCGGTTGTGCGGGTCGTGGCGCAATCGGGGGCGTTGCCGCAATTGGGCCAGATGTTCCCAACACGTAACTGCTCGTGTCGCCCGACGTGTTGAATGTGTGCGCCAGGATGTTGTCCACGTCGCGCTTCATGTCGGCGGGCGTCTGATAGCGTCGCGTCACGTCGATGGTCAAGTCCTTCGTCAGCACCTGATCGAGGGCCGGCGACAACTTGGGATTGAGCGAACGCGCGGAGGGATACGAGAACGGTGGATAGTTGCGCGGGTCGCGGTTGGTGACAAGGTGATGAATTGTTGCCGCCAGCGCGTACAGGTCCGAGCGCGTGTCGGCGTTGCCCTGATATTGCTCAGGTGGGGCGTAGCCGGGAGTGCCGAGGGCTGAGGTCTGCTTGCGTTTCGCGTTTTTGTTCTCATCGGCACGGGCGATACCGAAATCGACAAGGTGCGCCCGCTTGTCTTTCGCGCCAATGATAATATTGGCGGGTTTGATGTCACGGTGTACAATGGGCGGCGTCTGCTGCGACAGGTAATCCAGAATGTCCAATACCTGTGAGGCATACCCCAGTGCCTCACGCTCTGGCATAGGGGCGTTGATGCGCTCCATGTGGTCTTCCAGATTTTCGCCCGCGACGTACTCTTGCACCATGAAGGCGCGTGTTCCCTCTTGAAAGTAGTCGGTTACGTTTGGCACAAGCGGATGATCGATATTCGACACCGTTTCCACCTCACGCTCAAAGTTCCGCACATCCTCTTTCCGCTTCTCTGGATCGGTATTATCTGAAATCAATTCTTTGATGACCACTAGCTTGTTCGAGACCCGCGAGTCCTTCGCCAGCAGAGCCGCGCCCATGCCGCCCTGTCCGAGAATCTTTTCGATGACATAGCGACCATTTTGCAGCTTCTCATTGGGGGTGAGGGTACGTGATGTACCAGTAGCACCACTTCCACCAAACTGCGTCGCGCCCGTGTTTCCTCCCATCACAGCGGGTTGTGTCGTCGTTGTGGGTGAATTGCTCAGGTACGCGCCACAATTTGTACAAAAGGTTTCATCAGCCGGATTGTTCGTACCACAATTAGGACATTTCATGTTTCTTTGCCTATCATTACTTACTTGAAAAATTTACCCTGTATCGGTAGCTCCATTTTGATCTGACCGAGAGAGTCAACCGATAAAATGACTATCGCTTTATTGATCGGGTCGCCATCAACTCCAAAAGCAACTTGTCCGCCCACACCCTGGAATGTTGTCGTCCGCAACGCCTGCTGCACGTCTTCCGGTGTTAGCTGCGTTTTCTTGGTATGCAACACACTGTTGCAGGCGTTCAAGAGGGCAACCGTTGCGTCATACGAGAGAATAACATCATTGTCTGCGCGTGTATAACCGTAGCCGGTCTTCGCCTTCGTTGGCGAGAACGAGGCCGCGTAATCAGCGAAAAACGCGGGTTTGTTTGCGGTCTGCCCAAGCACATCCCACTGGTCAGGATACGCAAAGGCGGTGAAGCGCAGGTGGGTAAAGCCAACACTCGCGCTCCGTTGATAGCCGTTCAACTCGTATAATGCATCGCCCCCCATCACCGCCGGCGCGTTCCCCGTAGGCAAGTCTGTCAGCAGGGTGCTGATATCCGCCGCGTAACCAGCATAATAGATAATATCGGGCTGCTGCTTTAGTGCATCTTGCAACAAGGCCGCTGTATTGCCTGTTTTACCTACCGCATACTTTTCTGTAACAACAATTTTCTTCCCATCACCCTCGAACTGGTCTCTAAAATCTTTGGCGAGACTTTGGCTATAGGTATCGGCGGGGTCAACAAACAGAGCCGCCGTATTCGCGTGTAGGGTCTGCTCGGCGTATTTCGCGCCAGAAACGCCTTGAATCTTGTTCGAGGGTACAACACGAAAGAAGTAGGGCGAGATATTCGTCAGGTCATCGCTTGATGATGTTTGCGAGACCATTGGGATGTGTGCCGCGCCAAGAATACCGACGGCATTCACCGAACGGGTGCTAAAAGGCCAGCCCATTACCCCCACCACTGTTTTGTCCGCCTGTATCAACTGCACAATCTGTCGTGCAACGTTGCCCGCGTACTTTTTATTGCTGCCGGAATTCGCAATCAACAAACGTACTTTGTACCCACCAGCAAGTTTCGCGCCGTCGTTGGACTGCTTTTGCGCGATGTATGCCCCCTGCAAATCATCGCGCCCAACACCGATATTGTCCGTAGATAACATTGTTCCCACCACAAACGTTACATAGGGGCCGCCAGAGCTTAGGACGCGCTGATCTTCCAAATAGATGTGAGCCTCCGCATCGTTTGGCTCTTGCTCCAACGCGGAACCCAGCATGGCGATAACGCCGCTTGCATCGTTACTCTTCTGCTTAAGCTGCGTGGCCGCCTGTTCTTTCAACGTTTCATCCGAACGTGTGGTATCAAAAATGTATGAGCCATCACTGATGCCGATGGTGTCGTTGCCAATCTTCGTCACGCCAATACCATTGCTGATCGCTGGTGGGGGCGTGGGTGTGCCGTTCGTGTTGCCTGTTTGCTGATGTGGCTGATAATAGATAAACGTGAAGACACTTCCAGCAAGCACGAGGAACAACAGCAGTATCAGCAGTACGTATAGTCCCGTCCGTCGCTTGCGCGGGGGCGGAAGCGGACTATAGCGATTGGGCTGGGTGTTTGACACAACTGGTACATTTTGCTGTCCGCTATAAGACAGGGGTTGCGCGGGAAGGGTCGCGCCCGTGTTACCGAACCCACCCGTACCCACAGGAGCAGACGGGTATATGGCGCCACTTGCCCCAGCAGTCGCGTTCATGGGGCCAGAGTTGCCCAGCAGGTAGCTATTGATCGCGCCCACAATCCCAAAACGCCTGAGCAGCACATTGTCGATATCGCGTTTCATCGCCGCCGCACTCTGATACCTCTGGCGTACATCGTTTTGCAGGGTGCGGGCGAGTATCTCTTCTATCTCCTGCGACAACTGCGGATTGAGGGTACGGGCGAGCGGATAGACGAACGGCGGATAGTTGCGCGGGTCGCGGTTGGTCAGCAGATGATGCAGGGTCGCGGCCAGCGCGTACAGGTCTGAACGCGGGTCTGCATTGCCCTGATATTGCTCAGGCGGGGCGTAGCCGGGAGTGCCGAGGGCAGACGTTTGTTTGCGCTGGGCATTTTTGGCTTCGTCCGCACGGGCGATACCGAAATCGACAAGGTGCGCCCGCTTGTCTTTCGCGCCGATGATGATGTTGGCGGGCTTGATGTCACGGTGAACAATCGCCTGTGTCTGCTGGGCGAGATAGTCTAGCACGTCTAATATCTCGGATGCACACACGAGTACATCGGCCTCGCGCATCGGCTGATGCAGAGCGTCAATGCGTTCTTCCAGTGTTTCACCCGCCACGTACTCCTGTACCATGAAGTAATGCGGCCCCTCTTGAAAATGATCGGTTACATTGGGAATAAGCGGATGGTCGATATGGGCAAGGGTCGCCACCTCACGTTTGAAGTTGCGTACATCGTCCTGTATCCGGTTGGGGTCGTTATTGTCCGAGACCAGTTCCTTGATAACCACAAGTTTCCCGTCAAGACGGATATCTGTCGCCAGCAGTGCCGCGCCCATGCCCCCTTGACCGAGCACCTTCTTCACGATATAGCGTCCGCCCTGCAACCGCGAACCTGGGACAAGTGAATGCGAGTTACCCCGCACCGTGCCACCGCCGTTGCCACCAGACGCGAGAGGCGCGGGGATCGTAACGTTCAATGGCTCACCGCAATTGCTGCAATAACGTACACCAGCGCGGTTGACCACTTTGCAATAAGGACACTCCATCTTCCTGCCCTTTCAGCCATAAAGACTCTTTTTATTGTACTGGGTGCGCTCGTGAGTACACCCATGTGTATCTCTGTCCTACCGCAATAAAGTATACGTTGTTTTCAGAAAAGAGTCGAGCGTCTGAATACTATTGCTATCACTACTATATACGTGCTGATGCCCCAAAAGTTCAAAGTGTAAGGAGCATAGTTCGCTGCACCCTGTGCTAGCGTAAGCAATTGGTGAGCTTTTGTTGTGGAGAAACAGGAGAGAATAGAGGCACTTTGCGGGCGTGTGGGTTAAGGTGTAGGAGAAACCCTTGTGGTCTCCCCTACACCTCTTGGTCAAGTGTTGAGATTTTTACAGGTGTTGGCAACGCAACGAGATGATGCCTGGGGCGAAGTGATTCGCCTGCTTCAAATACTCCTGTTCGTTGGCCTCGATCATCAGTTTGTGCATCACCACCACGTCCCCATCGGGAAGCGGTTCAGCCGGTTGCAGACACAGCTCCATGATTGCACAGCCGCGCTCATACACCTTCACAAGGCCGCCAGCACCGGGGATGCGATAGACACGGTGGTCGATAGTGGGACTCATAACCTCAAGGTAGCCGTACTTAATCAATTGCTGGTATTGGTTCTCGGAAAGCATTTCGCGCAACAACGCTTTTGCGCGACTATCGGCTGTGAGATGCTCGCTTACCGTCTCACGAAAACGCCCCACACCACCTTCTTGCGATTGCGTAAGGTAGTAGACGGCCAAGAGGAGAAACAATAGCCAGATACCGAGAAACAAGCTCAGTGTTTCCAACATAGGCATGATCGCTTGTCCTCCTAACCCCCTACAACACGCGGTACAATGACGATTTGCTCTGCCGTCTGATCGAACTGCTCGATACGCTCTACAGTCTTTCCTGTTTCTACTTTGAAGGCGGTGGCTCCCTTCGCGCGTTCTTGATTAAAAATGCGCTCGGCCTCTCGTACAGCCGCAACCGCGTCGCTATTGTTGGTCTGCACTTTCTTGACATCCCACGCAACTCGGTCATCGCCGCGACGAGACATGATTCGTAGCATACCCACAGGCTATCTCCTTCTTACTGGACAGACTCGCGCCTCTTCTCGTGTACATTCGCGTCATTCCTCCACTATTCTCTACTATACAGGAAATAGAAAGGAATGAATTGAGCATAACACGCAAAGCGGGGAGCGTCAAGGTCTCCCCACCCCGCCCATTGCGCTCCACGATTTTCTGCTTATAATAGAGGAGAGAAAAAATATGTCTGAATATGGCTATAAGGAATGGTATGCGGAAAAATCTTTTTAAGGATCGCAAGTTTCTCTCGCTGGTTTGCGTCGTCCTGGGCATCGTGTGTATCATTATCAGCAATTTCACGACTGCCGGAACGGTACAGCACGTCCTGCTTTCGTGCCTTGTTCTGATGCTAGGTGTGTCATCTTATATAGTTCTGAAAATTGGCGTAAAAGGGCTGGATAAATAATGGAGGGCGCGCGTTTGTCACGCCCTCTTGCTTGCTCACGATAATACGCACGGCAAGGTGCAGGTAAACGTGCTACCTTCCCCGACGACGCTTTCGACGGCGACGCTGCCGCCGTGCAGTTCGACAATCATCTTGACGATAGCCAGACCCAGACCCTGGCCCGTGACGCGCACGGCGTTCTGGGGAACCTGGTAGAAACGCTCGAAGATGCGTTGCTGATGCTCCGGCGCGATGCCACAACCGGTATCGCGCACCGTCAGCTTCACCACGCGCACATCGCGGTCTTCTGTGTCCGCGTCGCCGCCCTCCACATACACAATCGTTGCCGCAATAGTGACACTACCGCCCGCGCTGGTGAAGCGGAGCGAGTTGCTGACCAAGTTTCGCAACACCTGTTGCATTCGCACGGGGTCGGCGTACAATTGCGGGAAGTTTTCGGCGATGTCAACGTGTAGTTTAACCTCACGATCAGTCGCGGTCAGCTCTAACTCTTCAACCGCGTCGGTAATAACATCGTTTAGCGCGATCACCTCGCGACTCAAACGTAATTGACCGGCGTCGGCGCGCGAGACCAGCAACAGGTCTTCCACCAGCGCGTACAGGTGTTCGCTACCGGAACGCGAACGTTGCAGGAATTCGCGCAACTGGTCGTTGAGTTCACCCGCGACCCCCGTGAGGGCAAGGTCGAGGTAGCCGTTGATGGCGTTAAGCGGAGAGCGCAATTCGTGCGTAATCATCGAGATGAAGTTCGCCTTCATGCGCGTGGCGTCACGAATGGCGGTCACATCACGAGCCATCATCAAGCAAATCGGCTTGTTCCTGGTGGAGACGCGGGTGATGCTTAAGCCAACGGAGCGGGCGATGCCTTTGATAGTCAGATCAACCTCTGTATAGGGCAATGCCTCTTCACGTTGGAGCGCGTCATGCACCATACACAGCTCACGACAACTTGTGCCGCTATCCTCTTCCTCACAGCCGAGCAACTCGGCGCAATCCATGCCGACGATCTCCTCGGCGTCGATGCCAAAGATGCGCCCAAAGGCCGC
>Ga0123338_10006047_pt1 | contig 10231 bp, 8 predicted proteins | sample grotaG_FD_89793 | JGI IMG/M metagenome (GOLD analysis project Ga0123338, IMG submission 89793) | Glacier valley bacterial and archeal communities from Borup Fiord, Nunavut, Canada, to study Microbial Dark Matter (Phase II) -... | ecosystem: Environmental > Aquatic > Freshwater > Ice > Glacier ...
CTTGCCGCCGTCGCGCACGCGCATGGGGCCAAGGTGCTGATGGACAACACCTGGGGGGTCCACTACTTCCAGCCGTTCAAGCATGGGGTGGATGTGTCCATCCAGGCGCTGACCAAGTACGTGGCCGGGCACTCCGACGTGTTGCTGGGTAGCGTGACCACGGCGTCGGAAGCGGATTGGGAGAAGATCCGGACCACGGCGCTCGCATTGGGCCAGTATGCCAGCCCGGACGACTGCTGGCTGGCCCTGCGCGGGGTCCGCACGATGGGCGTTCGGCTGCGTCAGCAGATGCAGGCCGGGATCGAGGTTGCAGAGTGGTTTGCGGCTCGGCCGGAGGTCGCGCAGGTGCTGCACCCCGCCCTGCCCGGCGCGCCGGGCCATGATATCTGGAAGCGCGACTTCACCGGGGCATGCAGCCTGTTCGGCGTGATGTTCCGTCCGCAATACAGCGTCGAGGCGACGCACGCGATGATAGATAGCCTGGAGCTGTTCGGCATCGGCGCGAGCTGGGGCGGCTACGAGAGCCTGGTGCTGCCCACCACCGGCTACGTCACCCGCACTGCGGGCGGACGCGGGATGGAGGGGCCGGTCGCGCGCTTCCATATCGGGCTGGAGGATGTCGCGGACCTGACGGCGGACCTGGACCGCGGTATGGCAGTGCTTCGCGCGCATGGCGGCTGACTTCGGGGTGGCTCAGGACGGAGCGGTTGAGCCTGGTGTAGGTTCATCCGGTTCGGCTGAAGCTGGTGCGGCTGAGGCCGGGGTGGCTAAACCCTGGACGGCTGAACCCAGGGTGGCTGACGCGGTCCTGCAAGCGTTACGCTTCAACGGGGACGGGCTGGTCGCCGCGGTAGCGCAGCAGCACGACACGGGCGAGGTGCTGATGCTGGCCTGGATGAACCATGGTGCCGTGGCGGAGACCCTGGCGACCGGCCGCGTCTGCTACTGGAGCCGCAGCCGCGGCGCACTGTGGCGCAAGGGTGAGACTTCGGGCCAGACCCAACGCCTGGTCGAGTTGCGGGTGGACTGCGACGGCGACGCGCTGCTGCTGCTCGTGGACCAGCACGGCGTCGCCTGCCACACCGGCCGGCGGTCCTGCTTCTACCGCGCCGCGCGGGACGGCGCTTTGGTGGAGATCAGCCGGCCGCTGGTGGAGGCGGAGGCGCTGTATGCGTCGGCAGCGGCACCACCGCCTTGACTGCTGCCGCGGGCAACGGGCCGTAGAGGTGCGGGAACGGGTCCATGCCGGGTTCGCTGGCCTCCCACCGGACATCGCCCAGCCCGTCGGAGTCCAGGTACAGCGCCACCAATCCGGATTGCCCGGCGAAGTGGCGGGCCAGCACGAAGGGTAGTTGCGCCGGGGTGCAGAGGTGCAGGAACCCGCCGGCCGGCGGCGCGGGCGAGCCGGCAGCCCAGGCATCCGCGGCCAGGACATGGATCAGGTCGGCACTCATCCCCGGCGCAGCTTTACGGATAGGATGTAGGACGCCAGCAGCAGCGTGGCGGTGTTGGCCAGCACCATCGGCGCGGACCGGGTGAGCAGCCCATAGGCCAGCCACAGCGCAAGGCCGGCAACGAACAGCAGCAGCATCTTGAGGCTGAAGTCGCGGGCACTGCCCGTCTGCCAGGTCCGCGCCGCCTGCGGCACGAAGGCCACCGTGGTCAATACGCCGGCCAGCATTCCCACAGCCTCCGTCCAGTCCGCCATGTTGCACCTGTCCCCGGGGGACCCTATGCAGCCGGGAATGAACCTTGGCAATCCGGACCCATGCCGCTGATTTACGTGCTCGCCGGGGAGGCCAGCGGGGACGTGCTCGGCGCACGGCTGATGGCGGCGCTGCAGGCGCAACGGCCTGACGTGGAGTTTGCTGGGGTCGGCGGGCCGCGCATGGCAGAGCACGGCCTGGCCAGCCTGTATCCCATGACCGACCTGTCCGTCATGGGCATCATCGAGGTGCTGCCGCGCCTCCGTCTGCTGCGCCGCCGCCATGCGGAGACGGTGGCCGACATCGCCCGGCTTCGGCCGGGTGTCGTGGTGACGGTGGACAGCCCAGGCTTCATGCACCATGTCCTCCAGGACGTAGCCGACCTGGGCATCCCGCGCGTCCACTACGTCGCGCCCCAGGTCTGGGCCTGGCGGGCGCACCGCGTGAAGCGCTACCCCGGCCTGTGGGACCGCCTTCTGTGCCTGCTGCCGTTCGAGCCCGCCTGGTTCGCGCAACACGGCCTGGCCGCAACCTTTGTCGGCCACCCCGTGATCGAATCCGGTGCGGACCGGGGCGACGCCAAGCGCTTCCGTGCCGCGCACGGCATACAACCGGACCAGCCCGTGCTGGTGCTGATGCCCGGCAGCCGCCGGTCGGAGGCGCCGCGGCTGCTGCCGGTGTTCGGCCGCACCCTGCATCTGCTCGCGGCTGAGATGCCGGGGCTGCGCCCGGTGCTGCCCGTGTCGGCCGCGGTCAGCGACGCGGTGCGCGGGGCCGCGGCGGACTGGCCGGTGCAGCCGATTATCGTAACCGACGTGCAGGAGAAGCACGACGCCTATGCCGCGGCAGGCGCCGCGCTTACCAAGTCCGGGACGTCCACGCTGGAGCTTGCCTTGGCCGGGGTGCCGATGGCCGTGGCCTATCGGGTAAATCCCGTGACCGCCTTCATGGCCCGGCGTATGATCCAGGTGCCACACGTCGCCATGGTCAACCTGCTGGCCGGCCGGGCGCTGGTGCCGGAACTGCTGCAAGGCGGCTGCACGCCGGAGACGCTGTGCGCCACCGCCCTTGGCCTGCTGCGCGACCCGGTGCGGGCTGCGGCGCAGCGCGTGGGCTTCCACACCTTGCTGGACAGCCTGCGCCCGCCCACGGGCCTGCCGTCAGAGGCTGCCGCGCGCGAGGTGCTGGACGTCCTGGATCAGGCCGGAGGCCACCGCCAGGCGGCGTGAGGCGTCCATGCTTTCGGTGACAGCGATGGCCGCGGCCAGTGCCCGGCGGCCCGCGGCGGCGTCCACCACAATGGGCGCGCCATCGAGGCAGGACGCCGTGAACGCCTCATGCTCCGCGGCCATGGCATCACCGTCGGTCCAGCCGACCTCCTCCCGCCGGAAGCCGCCGGTGCCGGGCAGGGGCATCCCACGCTCCCGCCCGATCATCACCAGCTTACGGGCGACGAAGTCGGCGGACAGGTAGCCTTCTTCCGAGAACAGCCGCATCCGCCGTTCCGTCTTGAGCGAGATGCGGGAGGCGGTGATGGCGGCAACGCAGCCGTTCTGGAAGCGGACGCGGGCGTTGGCGATGTCCTCGTGTGCGCTAGAAACGGCGGCACCCAGGGCGTCCACGCTGCTGATCGGGCTGTCCACCAGGGCCAGCACGAGGTCGAGGTCGTGGATCATCAGGTCCAGGATGACCGACACGTCGGTGCCCCGGGGCTTGAAGGGGGCGATGCGCGCGCACTCGATGTACAGCGGCCGGGTGATACGGGCGGAGATGGCACGGTGCTCGGCGGAGTAGCGCAGCAGGTGGCCGACTTGGAGCACGACGCCGGATTGGGCGGCCAGGGCGGCGAGTTCGTCGGCCTCGGCGAGGGTGGCGGCGATGGGCTTCTCGACCAGGACGTGCCGGCCGGCGCACATGGCGGCGATGGCCAGGCCGTGGTGTGCGTCGGCTGGGGCGGCGATGATGACGGCGTCGCTGGCGGCTAGCAGGTCCGGGAGCGAGAGGGCGGGGGCATGTGCCTCCTTGCCGACAACGGCGGCGCGGGCCGGGTCAAGGTCGTGGATGCCAGACAGCACGGCCCGGCGGCTACCGGCGGCCTTCAGCGCGTGAAAGCGGCCGAAGTGCCCGGCGCCGATGACGCCGATCCGCAGGGGTGCCGTTGCCATGCGCCGGTGTAACGCGGCGGGGCAGCCCGGCCAAGGCCGCCCCGGACGGCAAACGCGCGGGCCGGATGCGGTGGCCAAGAGTCTGGCCGGGCAGGACGGCCGCCGCAGGGTTCGCTGTGGACATTGGGCCAAGGCTTGCGCCGGCCCGCCGGGGTCGGCATACCCGCGCGCAAACCCGTGATCGGATGCCCGCGCCTGCCATGATCTACTTCAGCCGCCTCAAGATCGCGCTGATCGCCGGCGTCTGCCTGCTGGGCGCGCTGCTGTGCCTGCCGAACTTCCTGCCCCAGCCCGCGCCGTGGATGCCCTGGCCGCGGGTGCAATTGGGCCTGGACCTGCGCGGCGGCAGCTACTTGTTGCTGGAGGTGGACATGGCGGCCGTGGTCAAGGAGCGGCTGGAAAGCCTGGCCGATGGCGCCCGCACCACCCTGCGTCCTGCCCGGCTGACCAACCAGTCTCCCGCCGTTCAGTTGGCGCAGAACCGCGTGCTGATCCGCATCGGCAACCCGTCGCAGGTCGAGGATGCCGCGCGCCTGCTGCGCGAGGCCGCCCGGACCGGTGGCACCCCGGAATACGACGTCGCGACCGAACCCGGCGCCGTCGTGATGTCCCTGTCCCCCGTGATGCTGCGGGACCGAGCCGAGCGCGCCATCGCGCAGAGCATCGAGATCGTGCGCCGCCGCATAGACCAGACCGGCGTGCTGGACCCGGTCATCACAAAGCAGGGCGAGAACCGCATCGTCGTGCAGTTGCCCGGGGTCGAGGACCCAAACCGCATCAAGGAACTGATCGGCCGCACCGCCCGCATGACCTTCCGCCTGCTGGACGAGACGGCGAACCTGGCGGGACCGCCGCCGCCGGGCGTGGACTTCCTGCCGATGGACAAGCAGCCCAACGTACGGGAGCCGGTGCGCCGCCGGGTCGAGGTGGACGGCGCCAGCCTGACCTCGGCCACGGCCGAGCAGGACCAGCAGAACGGCGGCTGGAAAATCTTCTTCACATTCGACAGCGTGGGCACACGGAAGTTCGCAGACGTCAGCAGCGCCAACATCGGCCGGCGCTTCGCGGTCGTGCTGGACGACAAGGTGATCAGCGCGCCGGTCATCCGCAGCGCCATCCTGGCGGGCAAGGGGGAGATCAGCGGCAACTTCTCTCCGAAGGAAGCGCGTGACCTGGCGACGGTGCTGACCGCCGGCGCCTTGCCCGCGCCGTTGGCGGTGGTGGAGGAGCGCAGCGTCGGGCCGGAACTGGGTGCGGACAGCATCCTGCGCGGCGCGATTGCGCTTGGCGCCGGGCTGGTGCTGGTCATGATCTATATGGCGGTGTTCTACGGGCTGTTCGGCTGGTTCGCCAACGCGGCGCTGCTGGTGAACCTGCTGTTGCAGATCGCGCTGCTGTCCTTGCTGGGCGCGACGCTGACGCTGCCGGGGATGGCGGGCATCCTGCTGACGCTGGGCGTGGCAGTAGATGCCAACATCCTGATCAACGAGCGCATCCGGGAGGAGGTCCAGGCCGGGCGCACGCCGATGGCGGCGCTGGAGACCGGGTTCCGCCGGGCGTACGGCACGATCATTGATAGCAACGCGACGGCGTTCCTGGCGCATGTCATGCTGTTCGTGTTTGGCTCCGGCCCGGTGCGCGGGTTTGCCGTCACCATCACGGTGGGAATCGTGACGACGATGTTCACGGCGACGGTGGTGGCGCGGCTGCTGATGGTGCGCTGGTTCGTCGCGCGCCGCCCTGCCCTATTGCCGGTGTAAGCACGATGCTGATGCGCCCGATGCTCCGGCTGGTCCCGGACAAGACCAACATCCAGTTCATGCGCGGGCGGTTCCTGGGGCTGGCCACGTCGGCCATCCTCTCGCTGGCGTCGGTGATCCTGTTCTTTCATCCCGGGCTTCATCTCGGGATAGATTTCCGCGGCGGCGTGGTGATGGAAGTCCGCACCCCAGGTCCGGCGGACTTCGGCAAGCTGCGGACCTCGCTGACCGCGGCGGGCCTGCCCGGCGCCGCGCTGCAACGCTTTGGCGCCGAGGACAGCGTGAGCATCCGCCTGGATCCGCAAGGCGGCCAGAATGCGACTGAAGCTCTGGTGTCCCGCGTCCGCCTTGCGTTGGAAGAGGCGCAGCCCGGCACCCGCCTGGTCCGCACCGACGCCGTGGGCGCGTCGGTGTCGGGGGAGCTGTTCCAGAACGGCATGCTGGCGCTGGGCGTCAGCCTGCTGATGATCCTCGTGTATATCTGGTTCCGCTTCGAGTGGCAGTTCGCGGTCGGCGCAGTCGTGACGCTGCTGCTGGACGTGACGAAGGCCGTCGGCTTCCTGGTGGTAACGCGCATCGAGTTCGACCTGGTGATGGTGGCGGCGATCCTGACGGTGATCGGCTACTCCACCAACGACAAGGTGGTCGTCTATGACCGGATGCGGGAGAACCTCCGCAAGTACAAGACGATGCCGCTGCGGAAGCTGATTGACCTCAGCATCAACGAGACGCTGAACCGCACGCTGGGCACGAGCATGACGGTGTTCCTGGCGAGCCTGCCGCTGGCGTTGTTCGGCGGGCCGTCGCTGTCGGGGTTTGCGCTGATGATGCTGTTCGGGATCGTGGTGGGCACGAGCAGCAGCATCTTCATCGCCGCACCGATCCTGCTGTTCCTGGGGGAGAACCGGCTGCGGCGGGACGCGCAGGCGGTGCCGAAGGTGGCAGGGAAGCAGGGGACGGCGTAGCCCGACGGTAAGGGGCTGCTCGCGTAGGACAGCAGTGGTCACGCTGCGAGCGAGAAGAAGGCCCGGGGCACCTCGTTCTAGCCTATGTTACCGGGTGGGCAACCGTCGTGCCCCTGACCGTTTGCGATGGACGGTTTAGGCTCGGCACGACAGAATCAGGTCGGTTGCACCGGGCCGCCGAGTTAGCCGTACCACGTTATCTGCCCCGGCGCGATGGACCGTCATACTCCTGGCCACCGTGGAAAGCGCCGATGACCGTTACGGCGTCGTCTGCAACTTGGTAGGCGACCACGGTGCGGCTTTTGAACGTAGTCAACCGAACCCCCTCGCGGATGTCGTCGCTCGCCCTGCCTCGGAACGGGAGTAGGGGTAGGCGTTCGCAGAAGCTGGCCAGCGCGTCCGTGTAACGGGCCGCTATGGCCGGGGACGCTTCCCCGCAATGTATCGCTGCAACTCGACAAGCTGTGACAGGGCTTCCGGTGAGAAAGCGACGGCGCGGTCCGTCACCGCCCGGCGGCAGCCCTCTCGTGCCCGGCCGCAAGGGCTGTACGCACATCGGCCACCGACACCGCGCGTGAGGAGTCGGCCTTCAAGGCATCATAAGCCGGACCAACCTCATCCGACAGCCAGCGTTCGACAGCATGATCCCGTGCGAGCAGGATGTTCAACCCTGCAAGTATCATGTCGCTTTCCGTTGCATACTCGCCTGTTGCGACTTTTGCGCGCACAAGGTCTGCCAACTCGGGCGGCAAGGTCACTGTAAAAGGCTCTGCTCCAGGCATGGCGTTCCCTAACGTGCGGCGCTGGTGACAGGATACATGGGCGGCCCCTTGTGAACCAAGCGGCACCGGTCGAGCGTCCCGGATCGCACCGCCCTACAGACCGCCACGACCACCGCTGTCATCGGCACATTCCGGGTGTCGCTGGCATAGCCCAAGGTAAAAGCTTGGCCTGCCCTCCAGTGAAGCCGTGCGTTCCGATCTGCCTTATGCGCCGGGCAAGGGCGTAGGCTGACGGCTGCTCTCCTGCACCGCCTCTAGTCGAGCGCCGCCCGGGTCAAGTTGCCGTCTTCCATCCGTGTGTTCTTCTTGGTGTCCCGCATCGTCGCGTACACGAGCAGCGAGCAGAAGATCAGCCCGGTGATGTAGATGAAGAACCAGCTTTCATGCCCCCGCTCCTTGAACCACAGCGCCACGTAAGGCGCGGTGCCGCCGAAGATCGAGGCCGCCAGCGAGTACGGCAACCCGACCCCCAGCGCCCGCACCCCGGCCGGGAACAGCTCCGCCTTCACCACGGCGTTGATGCTCGTGTAGCCCGACACGATGGCCAGCGCCGCCAGGAGCAGCAGCAGGATGGAGGTGAAGTCCCGCGTCGCTGCCATCGAGGTCATGATGAGGTAGGTGCAGAGCGTCCCCATGATCCCGAACCACAGCAGCACCGGCTTGCGCCCGATCCGGTCGGACAGGCCGCCGAGCAGCGGCTGGAACGCAGCGAAGCAGAACAGGGTGATGAAGGACAGCAGGTTCGCCTGCTCCCGCGGCAGCTTCACGGTGTTGGCCAGGAAGGTCGGCATGTAGGTGCTGAAGGTGTAGAAGGCCGCGGTTCCGCCGGCCGTCAGGCCGAACACCAGCAGCAGTTCGCGGGGGTGCTGGAACACTTCCCGCAGCGGGTTGCGGCGCTCGTTCTGGGCGACCCGTTGGAAGGCTGCGGTTTCCACCAGGTTGCGGCGAAGGTATAGGCCGTACACGGCGCAGGCGGCGCCGATCAGGAAGGGGACGCGCCAGCCCCACGCCTCCAATTCCGCCGATGTCAGGCGCTGCTGCATGACCAGCAGCACGAAGGCCGCGAGCACCTGGCCGCCGATAAGCGTGACATACTGGAACGAGCTGTAGAAGCCGCGGTGCTTGCTGACCGCAATCTCCGATAGGTAGGTGGCGGACGCGGCATACTCGCCACCCAGCGAGAGGCTTTGGATGATGCGGGCGAGCAGCAGGAGCGCGGGCGCCCAGTAGCCGATGGTGGCATAGGTCGGGATGACCGCGATCAACAGGGACCCGGCGCACATCAGCATGACCGACAGCGTCAGCGCCGCCTTCCGTCCCCTGGTGTCGGCGTATGTGCCCAGCAGGATGCTGCCGACCGGGCGGACGAAGAACGCGATGGCGTAGATGCCGAAGATATTCAGGTATTGGACGGTCGGGTCGTCGCTGGGGCTGAACTGCTTGGCGAAGTAGAGCGCGAAGGCGTTGTAAACGTAGAAATCATACCACTCGATCAGGTTGCCTACGGAGCCGCCAAAGATGCTCTTGAGGCGCGTGCGGACGAGCGCCGGTGATTCGTCCGCCATCGGGTTGATGCTGCGCTGATCCAACTTGAGTGTTCCCCGCCCTAATCCTCCACGGCATTGTTACGCAGCAAACCCGGTCAGGTCCATCGCCGCGGCTGGGCCAAGTAGGCAGTTCGGTCCGGGCTGTCACGCGGCGTGCAGGCTGGGGACAGGCTAGTCCGGCCGTTCACTGGTCCGCGCCGACTCGGCCGGGACGGGTCTGGAGGCGGACCTGCGCCTACCGCCACCCAGCCGCTTCGCAGGTGCGGTCCGCCGGGGTATCGTACGCCATGGACCACCCTGCCACTACGCCCCCTGCCCCCGCCCAAAGCGCCGAGGGCGCGTCGCCGGCCATCGCGCAGTGGTTCACCCTGAAGGCCGAGAACCCCGACGCGCTGCTGTTCCTGCGCATGGGCGACTTCTACGAGTTGTTCTTTGCCGATGCCGAGGCCGCCGCTGCCGCGCTCGACATCGCTCTCACCAAACGCGGGGAGCACGGCGGCGCGCCGATCCCGATGTGCGGCGTCCCGGTCCACGCCGCCGACGCCTATTTGTCCCGCCTGATCCGCCGGGGCTACCGCGTGGCCGTGGCCGAGCAGATGGAGCTGGCGAAGGGCCGCACCGGCAAGGGTCCGCTGCGGCGCGCCGTGGTGCGCCTGGTCACGCCGGGCACCCTGACGGAAGACAGCCTGCTGGAGCCGCACCGGCCCAACCTGCTGCTGGCCCTGGCGCGCATTGGCCCGGCGCTGGGCGCGGCCTGGCTCGATGTGTCCACCGGCCTGTTCGAGACGGAGGCGCTGGCGCTGGCGGCCCTCACTGCCCTGCTGGGCCGGCTGGAGCCGGCGGAGGTGCTGGCGCCCGATGCGCTGCCGCTCGGCGACTGGTCGGACCGGCGCGGCCCGGACACGCCGGCCCCTGCCCCAGCCGCCGCCGCGCGCCAGGTTGCGGGGGCATTTGGGGCGGCCAGCCTGGACGCCTTCGGGACGTTCACGGATGCGGAGGCCGTGGCCGCGGCGGTGGCGCTGGCCTACGTGCAGGCGGCCGGCGCGGGAACGATGCCGCGGCTGTCCCGGCCGCAACCGGCGGGATCGTCCGGGCAGATGGCGATGGATGCCGCCACCCGCGCAAGCCTGGAGATCAGCCGCGCCCGCGACGGCAGCACGGCACACACGCTGCTGGCCGCCGTCAGCCGGACGCTGACCGCGTCGGGCTCCCGGCTGCTCGCGGCCTGGCTGGGCGGACCGCTGCTGGACCCCGCGGCCATCACCCGGCGGCAGGATGGCTGGTCCTGGCTGCTGACCCAGCCGGC